>Ga0222419_101166_pt1 | contig 10977 bp, 8 predicted proteins | sample 1B20Ametagenome_FD_182474 | JGI IMG/M metagenome (GOLD analysis project Ga0222419, IMG submission 182474) | Enriched microbial communities from leaf-cutter ant dump, University of Wisconsin, Madison, United States - 1B20A (version 2) | ecosystem: Environmental > Terrestrial > Nest > Insects nest >... | reverse complement strand
GAGCGCATGCTGCAGCATTACCGCGACAACCGCGTCGATCCGCTGTCCAAGGTGCTGATCTTCAGCGACGGCCTGACGGTGCCGCGCATCATCGAGCTGTACGAGCGTTTTCGCGGGCGCTGCCAGCTCGCGTTCGGCATCGGCACCAACCTCACGAACGACCTGGGCTACGAGCCGCTGCAGATCGTCGTCAAGATGACGCGCTGCAACGGCCAGCCCGTGGCCAAGCTGTCGGACGCGCCGGGCAAGAACATGTGCAACGACGAGAAGTACCTCGCCTATCTGCGGCAGGTGTTCAACATTCCCGCGCCGGTCTGAGCGCCGGGCGCGCGGGCTCGAAAGAAGGAGACAAGGATGGGGTCGATGAGGGCGGGGCGCTGGCTGGCTGTGGCCGCGCTGGGATTGTTGCCTCTGGTGGCGGGCGCCGCCGAGGTCGATGGCCGCCAGCTCGCGCCGTGGTGGGGCGTGCCCTTCGCCGGCGTGCTGCTGTCGATCGCGGTGCTGCCCATGCTCGCGCCCACGCTCTGGCACCACCACTACGGCAAGATCACCGCGGGCTGGGCGCTGGCGTTCTTCATTCCGTTCGGCCTGAGCTTCGGCTGGGCCAGCGCGGGGCAGGGCCTGGTGCATGCGCTGGTGGCCGAGTACCTCCCGTTCGTGATCCTGCTCACGGCGCTGTTCACGGTGGCGGGCGGCATCTACATCCGGGGCAACCTGCGCGGCACGCCGCTGCTCAATGCGGGCATCCTCGCCGTGGGCGCGGTGCTCGCGAGCTTCATGGGGACGACAGGCGCCTCGATGCTGCTGATCCGCCCCCTGATCCGCGCCAACGACAACCGCAGGCACGTGGCGCACGTGGTCGTCTTCTTCATCTTCATCGTCTCCAACGCGGGCGGCTCGCTGACTCCGCTGGGCGATCCGCCGCTGTTCCTCGGCTTCCTGAAGGGCGTGACCTTCTTCTGGACCATCGAGCACGTGTTCTTCGAGACGCTGTTCCTCGTCGCCGTGCTGCTGGCGCTGTTCCTCGCGCTCGATAGCTGGTACTTCCGGCAGGCGGGCGAGATCGACCGCGCCGACCCCACGCCCGACTCGTCCCGCGGCGCCATCGGTTTCGACGGCAAGATCAATTTCGTGCTGCTGGCGGCCATCGTGGGCCTGGTGCTGCTCAGCGGCATCTGGCAGCCGGGCGTGCAGTGGGAGATCGCGGGCACCGTGGTGGATCTGCCCTCGCTGGTGCGCGACGTGGGCATGGTGGCGGTCACGATGATCTCGCTCGCCGTCACGCCGCACGCGGTGCACGAGGCCAACCAGTTCAGCTGGGGGCCGATGCAGGAGGTGGCCAAGCTGTTCGCCGGCATCTTCCTCACGATCATCCCGGTGATCGCCATGCTGCGCGCCGGGGTCGACGGGCCCTTCGGCCCCATCGTCGCGGCGGTCACGGGGGCCGACGGCCAGCCGATTCCGGCGATGTACTTCTGGGCCTCGGGGGCGCTGTCCTCGGTGCTCGACAATGCCCCGACCTATCTGGTCTTCTTCAATACTGCGGGCGGGGACGCGGCCACGCTCATGACCACGCACGCGGCGACGCTGGCGGCGGTGTCCATCGGTTCGGTGTTCATGGGTGCGAACACCTACATCGGCAACGCGCCCAACCTCATGGTCAAGTCCATCGCCGAGGACCGCGGTGTGAAGATGCCGAGCTTCTTCGGCTACATGCTGTGGTCGTGCGGCATCCTGGTGCCGCTGTTCGTCGTTATCACCTGGCTGTTCTTCTGAGGATTTTTCCGTGTCCCAACCGCATGTGCTCGTGGCCTGCCCCGTCTTCCCCGAGGTGCTGCAGCGCCTGAGGCAGCACTTCGAGGTGCAGGCCCTCGCCGAGGGCGAGACCTGGCGCCAGGACGAATTCGTGCGGCGCCTGGCGGGCCGGCAGGGCGCCTTCATCACGGGCGCGCACCGCATCGACGCGGCAGCGCTCGCGGCCAATCCGCAGCTCAGGATCGTCGCCAACATGTCCGTGGGCTACAACAACCTGGACGTGGCGGCGATGCGGGCCGCGGGCGTGGTGGGCACGAACACGCCCGACGTGCTGACCGAGACCACGGCCGATTTCGGCTTCGCCCTCGTGATGGCCGCCGCGCGGCGCATGCTTGAGGCCGAGAAATTCCTGCGCGCCGGGCAGTGGAAGCGCTGGCGCTACGACATGTTCGCCGGCCGCGAGGTGCACGGCAGCACGCTCGGCATCCTGGGCATGGGGCGCATCGGCCAGGGCGTGGCGCGCCGGGGCGCGCACGGCTTCGGCATGAAGGTGATCTACCACAACCGCCGCCGGCTCGACGCCGCCGTGGAAGAGGCCTGCCGGGCGCGCTTCGTTTCCCTGCAGGAGCTGCTCGCCGAGTCCGACCACCTGGTGCTGGTGCTGCCCTACACGCCCGAGGCGCATCACATCATCGGCGCGCCGGAGCTCGCGCGCATGAAGCCGACCGCGACGATCGTGAACATCGGCCGTGGCGGCCTGGTCGACGAGGATGCGCTGGCGCTCGCGCTCGGGGAAGGGCGCCTCGCCGCGGCGGGCCTGGACGTGTTCGAGGGCGAGCCGCGCGTGAACCCCGCGCTGCTGGACCTGCCCAACGTCGTGCTCACGCCGCACATCGCGAGCGCCACCGTGCCCACGCGCCTGGCGATGGCCGATCTGGCGGCGGACAATCTGATCGCCTTCTTCGATGGGCGCGGCCCGCTCACTCCGGTAAATTAAGATTAAAAAGTACCTCTAGCGCAATGCTGGCAAGCGCTGAAAGCTATTGATACGATAGTTTCCCATGGCCCTTGAATGGATCATCGCGCTGGCCCTGCTCGCGCTGGCGCTGCTGCTTCTCATCGCGCTGCTGGTGCGCCGCCCGCGCGTGAGCCTGCCGCCCGAATGGCCCGAGCGCCTGCAGGCGCTGGAGGCGGCGGCGCAATCCACGCAGATCGCGGTGGCGCGCAACGACGGCGCGCTGGCCGGCATGGGCGAGCAGCTGCGCGCCTTCACCCAGGCCACGCAGGGCGTGCTCGACGAGCGCCTGGCCCAGGCGCGCGACGAGGCGCGCGCCAGCCGCGGCGAGCTGCAGGCCGCCTTCGGCAGCCTGCGCACCCACCTGGAGCAGTTGCTCGCCCAGGCGCGCGCCGAGCAGGCGCAGGCGCTGGCGGCGTTTCGCGCCGAACTCACGGCCACGGCCCAGCAACTGGCGGCGGACAGCGCGCAGTCGCGCGAGGGCGTCGCGGCCAGCACCCAGGCCATGGGCCAGCGCGTGCAGGAGCGCTTCGACGCTCTGGCCGAGGCCATGCGCGGCACGCTGGATTCGCTCAAGGGCGACTTGCATGCGCAACTGGGCGCGATGTCGGCCGCGCTCAAGGACCAGCTCGGCCTCACGACGCAGGAGCTCACGCGCCAGCTCTCGGGCCTCGTCGCCAGCCACCAGCAGGGCGGCGAGGCGCTGCGCCACGCGCTCAACGAACGCCTGGCGGCGATCCAGACCGACAACGCCGCGCGGCTGGAAGAGATGCGCCGCACGGTCGACGAAAAGCTGCACGCCACGCTGGAGCAGCGCCTGGGCGAGTCCTTCAAGCTCGTGAGCGAGCGCCTGGAGCAGGTGCACAAGGGCCTGGGCGAGATGCAGACCCTCGCGGGCAGCGTGGGCGACCTCAAGCGCGTGATGACCAACGTGAAGACGCGCGGCACCTGGGGCGAGATGCAACTGGGCACCATCATCGACAACGTGCTCACGGCCGAGCAGTACGCGAAGAACGTCAAGACCGTGCCGGGCAGCGACGAACTCGTGGAGTTCGCCATCCGCCTGCCCGGCAGGCACAGCGAGGCGCCGGTGTGGCTGCCCGTCGATTCCAAGTACCCGGTGGAGCACTACCAGCGCCTCGTCGATGCGCAGGAGGCGGCGGACAAGGGCGCGATCGCATCGGCGGGCAACGCCTTCGAGGCCTCGATCCGCGCCGAGGCGAAGAAGATCTACGCCAAGTACGTCGCGCCGCCGCACACCACCGATTTCGCCGTCCTCTACCTGCCCACCGAGGGACTGTTCGCCGAGGTCATGCGCCGCCCGGGCCTGGTGGAGGCGGTGCAGAACGAGGCGCGCGTGATGATCACCGGCCCGGCCAACTTCGCCGCCATGCTCTCCAGCCTGCAGATGGGCTTCAAGACGCTGGCCATCGAAAAACGCTCGTCCGAGGTCTGGGGCGTGCTCGGCCAGGTCAAGACCGAGTTCGCCAAGTTCGGCGAGGCGGTGGAGGCCACGCGCAAATCCATCGACGCCGCGGCGCGCAAGTTCGAGCAGGTGGACGTGCGCACGCGCGCCATCCAGCGCAAGCTGCGCGACGTGCAGGAGCTGCCCGCGCCCGACCAGGGCGCCGCGCCGGCCCTGCCGGACGAAGACGAGGCGACATGAAAAGGGGCGCCAGGCGCGCCCCTTCGAGTCCGTGCGTGCGCCGCAGATCAGGCCAGCGTGTCGGCCCAGATGTTGCGCGCCCAGGCCAGGGCGAAGCGGCCTTCCATTTCGCTCGCGGCCGGCGAGACGCCGCCCGAACCCTGCACGGCGAGCATGGTTTTCTTCGCGGCGTCGTAGCGGTGCACGCTCGCCACGTGCACCACGTCCGTGGCGCTCACGAAGCTGTAGCAGGTGTTGTTGTAGATCGGCAGGCTGCCGGGCTGCCTGCCCGAAAGCAGCGCCACCACGGCGGCGGCCGCGACCTTGCCGTGCTGATTCGCCATGTGGCCGGACTTGGGCATGAGCGGCGCGCTCTGCGTGCAGTCGCCCAGGATGTGCACGCCCTTGGCGACGGTCGATTCCTGCGTCAGCCAGTCGACGTCGCACCAGCGCTTGTTGGCCGTGGCCAGACCCGCGCCCGTGACGATGTCGCCCGAGCGCATCGGCGGGATGACGTTGAGCACCTGCGCCTTCACGTCGTCGTTGAACTCGAACTTGAGCGTGCCGGTGGCGGCGTCGACGTCGGTCAGCGCGTGCTTGGGCCGGTATTCGATGATGCCCTTGTAGCGCTCGGCCCAGGCCTTCTTGAACAGCGGCCCCTTGGAGGTCACGTCGTCGTTGGCGTCCAGGATCAGTACCTTGCTGCGGGGCTTGGCCTGCTGGAAGTAGCTCGCGACCTGGCAGGCGCGCTCGTACGGCCCGGGCGGGCAGCGGTAGGGCGCGAGCGGGATGCTGAGGGCGAAGACGCCGCCGTCGGGCATGGCTTCGAGCTGCCGGCGCAGCGCCAGCGTCTGCGGGCCGGCTTTCCAGGCGTGCAGCACCTTGTCCTGCGCACCGGGCTTGTTCATGCCGGGCAATTGCTCCCACATGAAATCCACGCCGGGCGAGAGGACGAGCCGGTCGTAGGGCAGGGTGTTGCCGCCGGCCAGCTTCACCACGCGCTTGTCCATGTCGATGCCGCTCGCGCGGTCGCGCACGAGCTTCACGCCATGGCGGGCGCCGAGGTTGTCGTACGGCGTGGTGATGTCGGCCATGGTCTTGCTGCCGCCCAGCACCAGGTTGGAGATGGGGCAGGAGACGAAGGCGGCGTTGGGTTCCACCAGCGTGACTTCGATGCGCCCCTCGGACCACATGCGGATGTACTTGGCCGCGGTGGCGCCGCCGTAGCCGCCGCCGACGACCACGACCTTGCCGCCCGCGGAGCCGCCCACAGAGGCGCAGCCCGATGCGAGACCCAGGGCGGAAACCGCCGAGGCGGCGGAGCCGGCGCGAATGAATTGACGACGATCCATGATGTGCCTCCTCACTTCTTCTGGGCCGCGAAGTAGCCGGCGAGGGCCGCGAGCTGCTCGTCGGAATAGCCCTTGGCGAGCTGCTGCATGATGGTGGATGGAGCCGCCCCGCTCTTGTAGGCGAGGAGCTTCTCCGTCATGTCGGCCTGGCTCTTGCCGGCCAGGGGCGGCATGCCCTTCTCGGCATGGCCGTTGGTGCCGTGGCAGTTGGCGCAGCCCGCGGCCCAGCCACGCACCTGCAATGGGTCGTTTTGCGCGTGTGAAGGGCCGGCCGTCGCCAGCAGGCCGGCCGCCAGGGTGGCGTAGAGCACTCGTGTCATCTTGGGTCCTCCTTTGGACGGGTGGGGCGGAAGGTGGGCGAACATGCGTGGACGCTGATGCATGGTAAGAGGTCGCTGCCGTGAAACGCTGGGGGTTTGCCCCCGTAGACAGGGCCGCGCGAATGTTGCAAATAACCGAGTTGCCCACGGGGTGGCTGGTTTTATGCGAGAGAGTGCTGTGACATAGTCGGGTTTTCCCGAGGTGCCATGAACGATTGCCAGACCATCGATTGGGATTTGCGCAGCGACGACGTGCAGCGCGACCAGCTTGCCGCCTATGACCGCCTGCGCGAGTCGCACGGCGTCGCGCGTTCCGAGGCGCTGGGTGCCTCGGTCTTCAGGCACGCCGACGTGCTGGCCGTCGTGCAGGACCATGCGCGCTTCAGCAGCGTGGTCTCCACCCACGTGGCCGTGCCCAACGGCATGGACCCGCCCCGGCACACGGTCTACCGCAGGCTGATCGACCCCTACTTCGCGCCGGCGCGGGTGGCCGCGATGCGGCCGGTGTATGACGGCGTGGCGCGGGCGCTGCTGGGAGAGGCGCGGCAGGCGCACGCCGCGGCGGCGTTCGATTTCATCGCCGCGTGCGCCTTGCCCTATGCGGCGCGCACCCAGTGCGCCTTCCTCGGCTGGCCGCAGGCGCTCGAGGCCGAGCTGGCCGCATGGATCGCCGAGCACCACCGGGCCTCCCTGGCGCAGGACCGCGCCCGCCTGGGCGAGCTCGGCCTGCAGTTCGAGGCGCTGATCGACCGCATGCTCGACGAGCGCGGCGGCCCGGGCGACGCCGCGGTGCGCGATGCCACCCAGGCCCTGATGCACGAGGTCGTGGAAGGCCAGCCGCTCGCGCGCGGCGCCATCGCCAGCATCCTGCGCAACTGGACGGTGGGCGAGATCGGCACCATCGCGGCCTCGGTGGGCATCGTCGCCGAGTGGCTCGCACGCCATCCGGATCTGCAGCGGCGCCTGCGCAAGGAGCCCGGGCTGCAGGCGGAGGCGATCGAGGAAATCCTGCGCCTGCACGGGCCGCTGGTGGTCAATCGCCGCGTGGCCCGCTGCCCGGCGCACGTGGGCGGGCACGCGCTCGGGGCGGGCGAGCGCGTCACCGTGCACTGGACGTCCGCCAACCGCGACCCGCGTGTGTTCGGGGCGCCCGGGGAGTTCCGCCTTGGCCGCGACCAGGGCCAGAACCTGCTCTACGGCGCGGGCATCCATGTCTGCCCCGGCGCGCCCATGGCGCGCGCGCAGTTGGCGATCTGGCTGCGCGCCCTGCTGGATGCGACCCGCGCGTTTGCGCCCGCAGAGGCAGGTCAGCCGCCGGAATACGCGCGCTACCCGGCCATGGGCTTTGCGCGCCTGCCGCTGGTGCTGGACTGGGCCTGAATCACATCTTGTAGAACGCGCGGATGATCTCCCACGCCTCGCGCGGGTCGTCCGTGATGTGAAAGAGCTCGAGATCCTTGGCCGAGATCGTGCCTTCCTCCACCAGCGCCTCCAGGTGCAGCGCGCGCTTCCAGAAGCCGCTGCCGAACAGCACGATGGGCACGGGCTTGGCCTTGCGCGTCTGCACCAGCGTGAGCACCTCGAAGAGCTCGTCGAAGGTGCCGAAGCCGCCGGGAAACACCACCAGCGCTTTGGCGCGCATCATGAAATGCATCTTGCGCAGCGCGAAGTAGTGGAACTTGAACGCGAGCGAGGGCGTGATGAAGCGGTTGCAGCTCTGCTCGTGCGGCAGCGTGATGTTCAGGCCGATGTTGGGCGCGCCCACGTCGTGCGCGCCGCGGTTGGCCGCCTCCATGATGCCCGGGCCGCCGCCGGTGCAGATGGTCAGGCGCTCGGCCGGCGGCTTGTCCAGGCTGTATTCGGCCACGTAGCGCGCGAAGCGCCGGGCCTGCTCGTAGTAGTGCGAGTTGCGCACGTCCCGCTCGGCCAGCGCGATGCGCTCCGTATCGCCGCCGGCGCGCGCGCTTTGCAGTTTCTCGGCGGCCTCGTCCGGTGGCAGCGTGCGCGCGCTGCCGTAGACCACCACCGTGCTCTCTATGCCCTGTTCGGCCAGGTTCAGGTCGGGCTTGAGCAGTTCGAGCTGGAAGCGGATGCCGCGCGTCTCGCGCCGCTGCAGGAACTCGGGGTCAATGAAGGCCAGGCGGTACGCGTTGGGCTTGAAGGGATCGCCGTTGGTGGTGTTGCGGTGCAGTTCGCCCCACATTTCCACGAGGCGTGGGTCCTGCAGTTCGGTGTTGGATTCCATGAAAATTCCATCAAAATACGGCGCCGGCCCTTGTGCAGTAAGTGCGGGCAGCTATATAGCGTGTAGCATCATAGCGCACGATCTGCGCCGCTGATAAAGGACGCGAGGCTCTGTATTAGACGAGGCGCGGCGAACTACGTGTCGATGGTCTGGCCAGGCGCCAGGGGTTCGTCCGCGAAGATGCGTGCGTAGAGGTCCGGCCCGTATGCTGTTTTCGATGGCTGTCCAGGCCGGATGCGGTGCGTGCGCGAGCCGTCGTCGTTGCGTTCTGCCGCAAGAAAGAGGACGTTGCCGCCCGCTGCCTCATGGAAGTGCAGCGGGAGCTCGTAGAAGTGCGTGACGAAAACGACCTTGACGTGCTTGTCGACCAGGGCTTCGATGATCCCGGTGGCGATTGCCGCGCCCTCGCGCTCGTTGGTGGCCGCAAAGGATTCGTTGAACAGCATCAGCGCGCCGGGCGCCATGCACTGCACGATGGTGTCCATGCGCACCAGCTCTTCGTCGAACTTGCCGCTCGCCATGCGGGCGTCTTCCTCGCGCTTGTAGTGCGTGAACACCCCGCTGCAGAGGTTGGCGGCGAAGCGCCGGGCGGGTGCGAACAGGCCGGCCTGCAGCAGCAGTTGCGCGATGCCCAGGCTGCGCAGAAACGTCGACTTGCCGCCCTGGTTGGCGCCGGTGACGAAGAGCATATCGGTGTCCGGCGCGTCCAGGTCGTTGCCCGTCACCGCCGTGCCCTTGGTCAGGCACAGGCAGGGGTCGTAGAGGCTCTCGGCTTCGTAGTGGTGGCTGGCCGTTGGCCGCGGTTCGGGGCGGCAGACAGGCATGCCGTGCGCGCGCAGGGCGTCCCTGAGGCGCAGCGCGCCGCGATAGAACCCGAGTTCAATGCGCAACTGGTGGAAAAACGCGACCACCTGGCCCGCCGCCTGCGCGGCGGCCTCGGCGGCAACTTCGAGCGCACGGTTACGCACGTGGTCGAGCGCGGTGGCGCCCGCCTCGTCGCGTGGTGCGATTTCAAACGTGTGGACTTCCGGTTGCCGGTCGAACCAGTGGTGCCAGCCGCCCTGGCGCTCAGGAGGCATCCGGTGCAGCATCCAGTCCCTGCTTTTGCTGCCGCTGCCCATGCGGGCGCTGACGAAGGTGCCGTGACTGAAGCGCAATTCCTCCACGCGCGCGGCGATATCCGACAGGTAGGCTTCATCGAGCTGCGTATGCAGCGCCTCGAAGAACCCGGTGAAAGCCTGCGAGCGGAAACTCGCGCGCACCGGGTCGTCGGCAACCTCGCGCAGGGTGCGCAGCCGGTCCAGGCAGCGCTCCAGCGTCCCGATGCCCTCCGAAAGGTGGCTCGATGGATTGCCGTACGACCAGAAGTGCATCTGCTGGTGCTCGGCTTCCAGCGTGTCCACGGCCAGTTTGTAGAGCGTGTCGATGAGGAGCCGGTGGCGGTCGCAGTCGTCGAGCGCCTGCTGGCGCCAGGTGATGTGCGCCATATCGTCCAGGCTCTGCAGCAGACCCGCCTTGGCGACGGCGCGCAAGAACGTGTCGTCGCCCGCCATGGCGTCGAACAGCGTCTCCAGCGCCAGGTCCTGGATCAGGGTGTCGGCCTGCGGCGGCAGGGGTGCCTGGACGTCGAAGTCGCGCCTGGGATGCATGAGCAGCACTTTCATAGGCGGGCCTGCAGGTCTTCGCGCGTGAGATGGTGCTTGGCCGCCAGCGCGTGGGCGTAGGCCTTGCCATCGGGGACCTGGCGCACCACCTTGAAGGTGCGGATGGCCGGATCGCCCGGGTCCACGGTGCTCGCCATGCTGACAATGGCCGCGTCCAGCCGGGCCAGGTCGTCGATGAAGGTCACGCACACGCCGGTGGAGCCGCGCGACAGCAGTTGGCGCAGGATGCGCTCGCCCAGCCAGCGCGCATCGTCCGTGGTGGTCGAGCTGAAGATTTCGTTCATGATGACGATGCTGTGGGCGTCCACCTGCTCGATGATGGCGTGGATGCGCACCAGGTCGTCTTCGAGCTTGCCGCGTAGGCTGTGGATGTCTTCGGAGCGCTCGAAATGCGTGAACAGACCGCGCCACCACAGCAGCGTGGCCGAGCGTGCGGGCACCGGCAGGCCGAGCCGTGCCAGGTGGTGCAACTGCCCGAACATGCGTGCCAGCGTGGTCTTGCCACCCTGGTTGGGCCCGGAGACCAGCAACAGCCGCTCCGTTGGGCCGAGCTCAAAATCGTTGCTGACGATGTTCTTTCCGCCAGCCAGCAGGTGATGCGCCAGGACCAGGTCGCAGGCCTGCAGGGCGGCGATCGGCTCGCCGGGCTGCGCGAACGACGGGTAGCAGAAAGCCAGGCCCGCGGCGCGCAGCGGCGCGATGTACTGCCGATAGCGCAGGTAGAACTGCAATTGCGTGGCAATGCGCGTGAGCACCGGGTCGGCGTAGCTCTCGTAGCGCTGTACGTACGCGGCTATGCGCGCGAACAGCTCTGGGAACAACTGGACCACCTGGGTCAGGATGCGTTCTTCCACCGTGTTCAGCCACGGCGCTTCCAGCAGGGTTCGGCGCGGTTTGGGTGGCTCTTCCGCCGTGGGCTCGACGCGGCCGCTTTGAAAGCGCGCGAAAACCGCGCTGATTTCCTGGCCGTAGTCTGCTTCG
>Ga0222419_101165_pt1 | contig 10985 bp, 6 predicted proteins | sample 1B20Ametagenome_FD_182474 | JGI IMG/M metagenome (GOLD analysis project Ga0222419, IMG submission 182474) | Enriched microbial communities from leaf-cutter ant dump, University of Wisconsin, Madison, United States - 1B20A (version 2) | ecosystem: Environmental > Terrestrial > Nest > Insects nest >... | reverse complement strand
TAGATGATTTTTATAAGGGTCAGTTAAATCAGGTATTATTTGATGAGAACAGGGATACCATCGCTAATTTTTCTGATGTTCCTGGTGAGATCTGGAGAAAATACATGCTGAGGTATGTTTTTAAAGGAAAACATCTGCTGAAGGATTATCCGCAAATCGACTTTGACCTCAGAGAGTTATATCCGGGCTCATTCTATTATGGATATAACAGTGACCTGGCCAATATCGGGGTGGTTTATAACAGTGTGAACAGCGTGAAGTATACTGGATACAGGCAGCTAAGTATTTCTTATATTCCTGATCCTTCCAATCCTGACCGTTTCATTTCTTCTGCTGTAGCTACTTCTGATGTCCAGCCTACGAACGGTGTGGTCCATGTGCTTGCTGTTGCGGGAATGACTGGTTCAATTGGAGAGACTTTTGTGGACCAGCTGGGAGATTATTTTGGGTTTGGAACGGAGTTCTGGGATGATGTACGATTTAACAGATAGGGTGAATGATTAATTATTAAAGTGATGAACGTTATGAAATTAAAATATACCGGCTTATTGATGATTACTGCAGCGATGCTGCTCGGTAGTTGTAAGAATAATAAAGACGAGATCTTTGAAGATCCTTATGCTGGAGGTACGCCGCCTCTGGGGATAATTGTGAACCGGCAACAGGTGCCGGTGCCCTCTGCTGGCGGAATTGGTACTACGGTGAGTATCGCTGCTGCTGGCCTGATGCCATACAAAGACAGGATCAAATTCTTGTTCAATGGCCAGGAGGCTGAAATAGCTGAAATTACGGAAAGCGGGGCTAAAGTGATCGTACCCGGAAAGGCAAGCTCTGGTGTGACTTCTTTCCAGATCGATGGCCAGCTGGTTTTTGGTCCTAATTTTACGGTGATCGGCAAGATCAATAAGGACTTTACCTATAAAGTGGTAAATGGGACCAATGGCATCATTAACCGTGTGCTGACGGTAGCCAGCGGAAACAATTTGCTGCTGGGAGATTTCACCAATTTTGATAACAAAGGTCTGGTAAGACAGATCAGACGTATCGTCAGGACATTACCTGATGGCACCTATGACCGTTCTTTGTTATCCGGAGATGGTGCTAACGGACCATTGTATGATATGGCAGTGGTAAACAGTTTCTGGTATATCGGCGGCCGCTTCAGTGGTTACGCGCAACGCGATGGTATCAGCAACATTACCAGGCTGACTACAAACGGACAGATTGATACCGTACTGGTGGATACTTATGAGCACAAGACAAAATATGTGTCGAGATTTAACGGCGGCACGGATGGAACGATATATAAGGTTTATGCTTCCGGATCAAAATTGATCGTAACCGGTGATTTTACTTATTATTTGAGCCGCAGGTATGATCAGCCTTCTTATCAGTACAGGGACAGTACCATTATCGACAGTATTGATGTCCGCCAGTTTGCAAAATTGAACACGGATGGTTCTCTGGATAAGACCTGGAGGTTTGATCCAAATGCTCCTGGATATAAAGGACAGCTTGGAAAGAGCTGGACGGGTGCCAATGGTCCTATCAGCAGCACGATTATGCATGCTGACGGAAAAATACTGGCTTACGGAAGGTTCAGCAAATTTGATGACGCTACGGTAGGTAATATCGTGAGGTTGAACGCAGACGGAACAGTGGATGCTACATTTAATGTTGGTGGTGCCGGAACAGATGAAGCCATCAGCTATGTGAGCTATAATGCGAAGCTCAACAAATACCTGGTAGTGGGCAGGTTCAAGCGGTTTAATCAGACCGATGCCTTGAACATGGTTTTATTGAATTATGACGGTACGGTAGATCAGAGCTTCCAGCCTAAGGCTTTTGAAGGCGGTGTGCCTACCTTCTGTAAGTTGCTGGATGACGGTCTTTGCCTGATCAACGGTTACTTTAAATCTTATGATGGTGCGGCCAGGAACGGCTTCCTGGTGACCAACCTGACAGGAGAGCTTGCTGATGGTTACAATACGATCGGTAACTTGCTGGGTTCGCTGACAGATGTGCTTGAAACGACTTCTGCTGATGGTAAACGGGCATTGTTGCTGGTTGGATTGTTCTATACTTTTGATAATCAGCCGGCGTTTAATATGGTTAGGGTTACAGTAGAATAGTAAGGAGTAATGATAAATAGTTTGAGAGATAACCGAAAGAAAAATAAACTAAGCAGTATGAAAAATTTTAGAATTCAATCGTACATCGGGGCGGCTGCGTTATCCCTGATTACTTTGATCTCTGCCTGTAACAAGGGCTTTGACAAGGTGATACCGGAGGCGCCTGCAAATAGCGATGATGTGCAGTTTAAGGCACCTAAAGTGCTGTTAATTATTGCAGACGGTGCTAGGGGGACCTCTGTAAGGGATGCTGATATCCCAAATATGAAAGCTTTGCTGGGAAATGCGATCTATACCTGGAATTCACTGTCTGATACAACCCAGAATGATGCTACGAACTGGGCCGATATGCTAACTGGTGTGAAAAAGGAGAAACATAATGTGCTGACTCCTGATTTTGCCGGTAACAATCTTAACGATTATCCTGTGATATTTCAGCGTATCAAGGATCTCAATCCGGATATCCGCATTGCATCTTTTGCTGCTTCAGCAGATTTTAAAACTAATCTGACAGGTGGTGCTGATGTTTCGGAGGTTTTTGCCGGAAATGATGAGCAGGTAAAGAACAGGATGGTTGAGTTCCTGGGCACAGATACTGCAGGCATTGTAGTGGGTGAATTTGCCGGAATTGAGGCTGCTGGCAAAGCTAGTGGATTTGACAATTCTTATCCGCAGTATAAAACGGCTATAGCTGATTTTGACAAGAGGGTCGGGGACCTGATCACAGCAGTAAAGACCCGGCCTAGTTATGCTAAAGAGAATTGGATGATCATTGTTACTTCCAACAGGGGTGGAAAATTTACATTACCTCCGTCTGAGGATGATAAGACGCTTTTCAGCAATACCAACGCAAATACCTTTACGATTTTCCATGCTGCAAGCTATAAGCCTACTTTTGTTGGCAAGCCCTTCCTTGGAAATTATTACGAAGGCAAGGCAATCCGTTTCCTGGGTGATCCGGAAAAGGTGAGCGGTCTGGTTAGTCCAAGCTTGTCACAGAAATTTAACTTCGGTACTACAGGAAACTTTACGGTCTCTATTAAGATCAAGAAGGGTTCTCCTAAAGATGTGGGTGGTGGTACATATTGGTATGAATGGCCTTCAATTGTGGGTAAGCGGAACAATGTTGGCTGGGGCGGAAGCTCACCTAACCCCGGATGGGACATCTGCTTGTTCTATAACCGCTGGAGGTTGATGGAACAAGGTGGTGCAGATAACCAGAATGGTGAGGAGATCGGTGGACTTGACTTTTCTGGTAATACCTGGCATGACCTGACTTTTGTTGTGGAAAGAAAGGCTGATGGTAGACGCTATGTAAGGCTATATACGGATGGTGTGAAGGGTATCACTCCGGCCGGCAGCGGTGATAACAATAATATCAGTAAGGAGGATAGGCTACTCGCCGGAACGCCAAACTTTGACAATGATGCACCAATGCGTGTCGGATTTGTCCCGGGAGAGCAGAATGGAGGCAGGGGCTACATCAACGTTCAACTTGCTGAGCTGAGGATATGGGCTAAGGCACTGGATGAGAGTGTTGTGCAGCAATATGCCTGTGAGCCGACAATTGATGAGAGTCATCCTGACTGGGATTCACTGCTAGGTTACTGGCCGATGCTTGAAGGTGAAGGAGGAGTCATGAAGGACCTTGGACCATGGCAGGCTGACTTTACTTTGCAGGGGACTTATAAGTGGGAGGAATTTTCTGACCTGATCTGTTCGCCGAGCAATAGCAACCTGAATACCCTGGTGCCTAAAAACTCTGATATTCCGACGCAGATTTTAAGCTGGTTTAATATTGCAAGACAGGAATCCTGGTCCCTGGACGGAAGGGTGTGGATCTCTAACTAAAATTAAGTTTACAGGAACCTGCAGGTTCGTATCTGCAGGTTCCTTTTAATAGCTTATCATTAAAAATTTAGAAATGAAAAAAATATTTACTTATTCGCGATTTGTTTTGCTGGCCTTGCTTGCTATATTCGCGGTCTCATGTGAGAAGGAAAAGTTGTCGGAGGTGATTGTGGCAGAGGAAGGCGCGAAAGTGAGTTTAGAATTGCCTAACGAAATAGAGGTGTCTGGCGGTGGAAATTATTCGCTGGATAACAGCCAACTTGTCTTACCGTTGACCATAGACTTCAATGGCGCATCTACAAAGGCATTCACTGTTAAAACTACGGTTAATACTGACACGGTGGCTACATTAGTTGCAAATGGTGCGTTGCCTGCTGGTACTCTTCCTCTTCAGGAGGGGAAGTTTTTACTTGCTCCTGAAGTCAATATTGCCTATGGAGTGAAAAGTGTGGGGCTTTCTATTGTAATAGATAGAAGTTATTTGGAATTGAATTATGGTAAAGACATTGCTTTTGCATTAAAGATGACCGATCCTTCCAAAGGGAATTCGATAGCTAGTGGAAAGAACTCAACAATTGTGGTTATTAAAACCGGACCGACTATTGATGAGGCTTCTGTACATTATATTAAATTTTCAAATATTACACCGGATTTGAATATACCGTTATCTAACAATAATCTGGGATATTCTAAAGGTTCTCAGGATATCAGTATTCCTGTAGAGTTGACTTTAACTGGCGAGGCTGGACAAGGATTTACGGTTGATTTGATCAGAGATATGCAGGTAATTGATGCTGGAATTGCTGCGGGTTCAATTCCGGCTAATGTAGCTAAACTGGATGATGCGAGCTGGAGCATTTCTAATCCTAAGGTAACTTTTGAAAATGGAAAGAATAAAGCTACGTTTAATGTGAATTTACGTGTAATGGCCTCTATTTCTTTTGTCCAGAAAATAGCTATGGGTTTACGTTTGAGTAATCCAACCAAGTGGCAGCTTGCGAAATCGAATACTACTCTTGTTGTATTGTTTGATCCGACACATCTTGGTAGAAAACCATTCAATGCTACGCCATTTATTATTAAAGGAGGTGTAGGGGCAGAATCTGATTTTATACCAGCATCAAACTACGATCTTGGTGGTGAAGGAGTAGCATATCATGATAATAATACCAGAGATGGTGGACAGTTCAGAAGACCAGATCCTGTTGATATAGGCGATAACAATATTACTGTTGGCTGGACAGAGAGTGGTGAATGGCTTACTTATACGGTAGATGTTCAGGGAGATGGTTTATATTCATTAAACGCAATTATAGGATCTCCTAATACTGATTCTCAATATTCAGTATATTTTGGAACTACCAATGTAACAGGTGTCCAGACTGCAAGACAAACAGCTGGTGGTTATGGTGATCAAAAGGCAAATTACACACTTGTTACTTTGAAAAAAGGCCTGCAGGTGATGCGATTCCACATGGATCGTGTTCCGTACGATGTAATGGGTGTGAAAATTACCAAATTGAATGCCTATGATGGGAAGTATTCTATTAATGGAACGATCACAAGAAATTCTGCAAACGGCCCTGACACTAGTTTAGGTGGGACTATTACCAATGGCCCTGTCCGGAATCTTGTAACTGCTGGTACGAATAGACTTCAATTAGTGCCTATATGGAAAGATGGAAGTAATGTAGGTGGTATTGACCTTACTCATATTACGATCGATCCGGCAACTAATAACGTTACGGTATCTTCCGAAACAAATGCCACCGTGAAGAATATCGATGGCGCAGTTAATAAGTACGATCCGGCGACAAAAACGTTTACACTGAATTTTGAATGGGGAACAGCACCTGATACAAGGTCAACTTCGCTCACTTTGAAATACACAGGAAACAGACCTTAATTGAAATAAAAAAATTAACGAACCACAAATTCAATAAGCTATGAAAAAAATTTTGAGGCCAATATCATTCCTAGTTGTGGCGCTGAGCATAGCATCCTGTTCTAAAAATAAGGGTGGAGTAGAGATTGTGGAAGAGGGAAAAAGACCTTTCGTGGACTATGAGGTAATAAAAGGGGATGATCCTTTTAGCTTCGAGTTTAAAAACAACTCTGCGAACTATAAAACCCTGGAATGGAGATTTGGAGATGATAGTCTTTCACTGGAAGAATCTCCCAGTCACGTCTATTTGAGGACGGGTACCTTTGAGGTAAATTTGAAGGGAATCGCAGAAGGAGGGGCTACTGCCAGGAAGTTGACAGTGATCAAGATCAATCCGGACAGTGTGGTCAAGATAACTACTCAGAAGACGGGTGTTGAGAACCAGGTGAAGTTTATGGTGGAATCTAAGGCAACTTTGGTTTCTTCTGACTGGTCATTTGACGATGACAAGACTACTTCTACCGAGCTTGAACCGGTAAAGGATTATAAGGCTGGTTCATTTAACAAGTTTGCCGTAAAATTTGTCACCAATAAGGGCTCTGTGATCGAGATTTCTAAATTTGCGACGACCGAGGGACTTGCCGAGGATATTACCACTGGTTTAACTCCTAAAGTATCCAAGGATAATAATGGTGGCCCGAATAATAATGAGGGTTCATTAAAGCTGACGGATAACAACATCAACACCAAATGGCTGACCTCGGACAACCTGGTTCCAATGAACCTGACCGCTACGCTTGAACTGGCCAGTGCACAGACTGTTAAGATCTATTCCATGACTTCTGCCAATGATGCGCAGGAAAGGGATCCTCAAAAGTGGCAGATACTGGGATCTAACGATAACCTCAACTGGGAGGTGCTGGATACCAGAGATGTTTTATTTACGGCAAGGTTCCAGACTCAGTATTTTGTAATTGCCAATCCTAAACCTTATTCCTTCTATCGCTGGCTGATCACCAAAAACAGGGGCGATAATGGACTGTTCCAGATTGCGGAATGGAGAATTTACAGATAAGTATTTAATTTTTGCATTGCAAGGCGGCCCCAATCAGGGCCGCCTTTTTTTGTTGCGGTTTTTTCTGAGAAATGGATGGTCCTAGTTGTTTTTGTAACAATCAGAATACAAACGAATGATAATTGGTAACATTAAGCGTACAAATTTTAGACATCCTGATTGAATCCCTTTCTTTGTAAAGTTATCTGTTAAAACGTTTCAGCAAGGAGAATTGTACGTTTTTTTCAGTGTGTAACAATATTTCTATACTGATCGCAGGGAGGTCAGGAATATTGTGATGGAGGTGTTTAATTACAACAACGCAAATATAATCTTAATGAAAAATTTATTTAAACCAGTATTGTTCCTGTTTTTTGCAGCTTCAATAACTTCCTGTTCCAATTCTGACGATGTAGTGGAAGAGCAAATTGTAGAGGGGAAAAGACCATTTGTGGATTTTGAACTCGTGCCTACTGATGATCCTTTTACCTTTGACATCATTAATAAGGCAGAAAACTATAAGACCTTAGAATGGAGATTTGGTGATGACAGTTTGGGAACCGATACAACATCGCGACATACTTTTATGGCTACCGGAAATTATGATGTCACCCTAACTGCGATTTCTGAATCAGGATCTACTGCCAAGAAGCTTGTGCCAGTTAAGCTGGTGCCGGACAGCATTGTAAAGATCACTGCTCCTAAGACGGGCACCAATCAGGTGAAGTTCAACCTGGTGTCAAAAGCCAAGATCGGTTCTCTGCTTTGGACGCTGGATTCGGAAACTGAGTCTACGGATGCTGCTCCCGTAATGACTTATGAGCCGGGAACTTTAAATCCTTTCACGCTAAAATTGACTACTGATAAAGGTTCTGTGGTAGAAGTCAGTAAGTTTGCTACTACCGAAGGTGTCGTCACAGACGTCACCAACCTGGTGTCTCTTTCTGTCTCCGGAGATAACAGTGGGGGGGCGAATGCAAATGAGGGTTCTTTAAAAATCATAGATAATAACCTTGGTACTAAATTGTATATGGGATGGCCAGGCTCGTTCTGGGCGCAGTTTGCTTTTCCTGCTGCCCAAACGATCAAGTTTTATGGAATTGGCACTGCAAATGATTATGGAACAAGATTGGCTAAAGACTGGACATTGCAGGGTTCTAATGATGGGATCAACTGGGAAGTGATCGATACCAGGACTGGTATAAGCCCGGGTGAAGTATATGGTAAAATGTTTTATTATGCTGTTGCTAATCCTAAACCTTATGTCTTCTACAAATGGAACGTAACAGCCAACAATGGTGACGGGGGATGGCAGCTGTCTGAGTTTAGGTTATTCAGGTAATATAATTGTTACAAAGTACTATAGGACTTCTTTCCTATATTAGGGTATGTTAAATAAACGATGGCTGTAATGCCATCGTTTTTATTGCTTTAAAATTAACTAAACCAAATATAAGACCCTTATGAAGAAAGCTGTCCAACCATTATTGGCTTTTTGTTGTGCTTGTTTACTTTTAGCGTGCTCAAACAACGACGATGTCGTCGATGAACAAATTGAGAACCGGCAGCGTCCGGTTGCAGATTATGAAGTTGTTCCCGGAGATGACCCGTTCACATTTACTTTTAATAATAAATCGCAAAAATTTAAAAGCCTGGAATGGCGCTTCGGAGACGATAGTTTGTCTTATGATGACTCCCCGAGTCATGTATATCTGAGAGATGGTAAGTATGAAGTGACCCTTAAGGCCACTTCCGAAGATGGCTCAACAGCCAGGAAATTGATCGTTGTAGATATTAATCCGGAGAAAATCCTGAAGATTACGGCTGTACCTGAAGATGGAAAGGTAAGATTGAAGGCAGATCCTTTAGTGGATGTCACTTTTACAGATGCTACATGGGATTTTGGAAATGGCAAAAACTCCGATGAATTGAGCCCGCTAGCAGAGTATGTTCAGGATCAGCTTTTTACGGCGACAGTAGAGGCAACGACACCAAAAGGTTCTGTTGTTAAGGCAACAAAGCTGGTATCAGCCTATGGTGGACTGAAAGATATAACCTTCGGTTACCTGCTAAATGTAGGACCTAAATTTATTGCTTCTGAACGGGTGGGTGCAAGATGGGGTGTCGTAGCCGATTGGCGGGTGAATACCGCAGTAAAACAAAGAGAAGGCAATATGGGCGGATGGGATGAATGGGAAGGCAACAGTATGTCTATGGAGTCCTGGGGCAGCGAGCCGGATATTGTAAACGGAAAGATCCAGCAGACTACGTTGGAGCCATTGGCTGCCGGACAGTATTATTACCAGATGAAATTCCACGATTTCCAGGTTAAGGATCTGCTCTATAATGTGATTACAACAGCCAGTGACATTCCTGATATTGATAACGTGGAGAAAGATGCTAATGTAATTGGACTGACTAAGTTTATGGGCAATGGACCGCTGCTGCAAACCACTGGATTTAAACTGAACCAGTCTGGTAAAGTTACGATCGGTTTTGTTTCAACATTCCTGCAGTCTGACCAGAACTTCAAGCTGACACAGGTCAGACTTTACAAACTGGATAACTAAGTTTACAATAAATTGTTTTAATTTGAGCCCGGCTCCATGATATGGCAGCCGGGTTTTTAATGAAGTGCTTCTCAACAAAATGAACCTGCAAATGATGAACCGGTCACTTTTATTTTCTCTGTTTTTTTTGGCAGTTTTTAGTGCAAGGTCCCAGGAGGGAAAAGCGCCTGCTTATCCGCTGATCACTCATGATACTTATTTTAGTATCTGGTCAAATACAGATCAGCTTAGCCAGTCTGTGACCCATCACTGGACCGGAGCTGAGCAATCGTTGCTGGGTGTGATCAAGGTCGATGGTAAATCGTATAGGTTCTTAGGCAATACTGAACAGGCTTACAAAAATGTGTTGCCTGCAAGTGATGATGCCGGCTATCATTTTAAATTTACTGAGAATGTGCCGGGAGATGGATGGAATATGCGCTCTTTTGATGATGCAGACTGGAAATCTGGTGCAGCTCCGTTTGGCGATGCAGAACATTTTGCAAAAACGGAATGGAAAAGCAGGAACCTGTGGGTCAGGCGTTCTTTTGATCTGACAGATTTGAATTTGAAAGACCTGAGTCTGAAACTGAACCATGACGACAATGTGGAGGTCTATCTGAATGGCAACCTGATCTATAAGCATGAGGGTTGGACCAACAATAAATTTATTTATGTTCCTGTAAGGCCTGATGTACTGAAAAGTTTGAAGAAAACAAAGAATATCCTGGCCATACACGTGGCAAATACAGCAGGAGGTCAAGGGCTTGACGCGGGCCTGGTAACTAAAGCAGCAGTTGCAAATCCTGTCGCGGTTGCCCTACAGAAGAGTGTGAGCATTACCGCTACGCGGACCCGGTATGAGTTTAAGGCTGGCGTTGTGGATCTGTCCCTGATTTTTACCTCTCCGCTTTTACTGGATGATTTGAACTTGCTGAGCCGTCCGGTTTCCTATGTGACCTGCAAAGTAAGGTCTAATGATGGAAAATTGCACGATACTGAGGTCTTGTTCAACGCTTCCACCAATATTGCGGTGAATACCCCTGCCCAGGAAGTCAAGGCTGAAAGCAGCAACTTTGGGCCTTTATCTATTTTAAAGGCGGGAACAACTGCGCAGCCGGTGCTGCAGAAGAAGGGCGATGATCTGCGCATTGACTGGGGTTATATGTATGTGGCAATACCAATGGCCAATGGTGCAGTACAGTATGTGGTCCCCCAGCAAAATGCCATCCGTGATTTCAACAGTACTGCGATGATCAAAAGGCCTGCTGCTTTGACCGGTACGAAGCTGTCTTTAAGCACGGTAATGAAGTTTGGAAAGATAGGTTCAAATCCTGGGGAGCAATATCTCATGCTGGGTTATGATGATCTTGAATCTGTACAATTATTTGGTCAGAACCTGAGGGCATACTGGAATACGGATGGTTCAAAGTCGTTCAATAGTGAATTGGTAAACGCTGGAGCGGAATATGCACAGGTCATGGCCAGGTGCAATACTTTTGATGCTGCGATGT
>Ga0222419_101164_pt1 | contig 11004 bp, 8 predicted proteins | sample 1B20Ametagenome_FD_182474 | JGI IMG/M metagenome (GOLD analysis project Ga0222419, IMG submission 182474) | Enriched microbial communities from leaf-cutter ant dump, University of Wisconsin, Madison, United States - 1B20A (version 2) | ecosystem: Environmental > Terrestrial > Nest > Insects nest >... | reverse complement strand
GATAGAAGAGCGCGAAGCCGAAGGGCGGGTGCAGGAACGAGGTCTGCATGTTCACCGCCAGCAGCACGCCGAACCAGATCAGGTCGATCCCCATCTTGTCGGCGATCGGCGCGAGCACCGGCACCACGATGAACGACAGCTCGAAGAAGTCGAGGAAGAACGCGAGGAAGAACACCAGCACGTTCACGAAGATCAGGAAGCCCAGGTGCCCGCCCGGCAGCTTGGAGAGCAGGTGCTCGACCCAGACCGGGCCGTCGGCCGCCTGGAACACCATGCTGAAGACCGTGGCGCCGACCAGGATGAACATCACGAACGACGACAGCTTGGTGGTGGTGTCGAGCGCCTGGCGCAGCAGGCGCCAAGACAGGCGCTTGCGCGAAACCGCCATGATCAGCGCGCCCATCGCGCCCATCGCGCCGCCTTCGGTCGGCGTGGCCACGCCCAGGAAGATGGTGCCGAGCACGAGGAAGATCAGCAGCAGCGGCGGGATCAGCACGAAGGTCACGCGCTCGGCCAGCCTGGAGAGCAGCCCCATGCGCGTGACGCGGTTGATCACCGCGATGAGCCAGCCGACGAAGCTGCCGCCGCACATGGCCACGACGATCTTCTCGTCGGTGGGCACGAAGTCCACCGGCTCGCCCTGCCACCAACTGTGGATGGCGGGCATCTCGTGGCCCAGCAGCACGGCCACGGCCACGCAGAAGATGAAGAGCACGGTCAGCGAGGTGTAGCCATGGCTGCCGCTGGGTTCGGTGAAGGTGCGTGCCTCGGGCGGCAGCGCGGGCACCATCTTGGGCTTGAAGATCGCCAGAACGGCCACGAAGAGGATGTACAGCCCCATCAGCGTGAAACCGGGGATGAACGCGCCCTTGTACATGTCGCCCACGCTCTTGCCCATCTGGTCGGCGAGCACGATGAGTACGAGGGACGGCGGGATGATCTGCGCCAGCGTGCCCGAGGCGGCGATCACGCCGCTCGCGAGGCTGCGGCTGTAGCCGTAGCGCAGCATGATGGGCATGGAGATGAGACCCATCGAAATCACCGAGGCCGCGACCACGCCGGTGGTGGCCGCGAGCATCGCGCCCACGAGCACGACGGCCAGCGCCAGGCCGCCGCGCAGCGGGCCGAACACCTGGCCGACCGAGTCGAGCAGGTCCTCGGCCATGCCGCTTCGCTCCAGGATCAGGCCCATGAGCGTGAAGAAGGGCACGGCCAGCAGCGTCTCGTTGGCCATGATGCCGATCAGGCGCAGCGGCAGCACCGAGAGGATGGCCGTGGGGAAGATGTCGAGGTAGACCCCGAGCAGGCCGAAGGTCAGGCCCGCCGCGCCCAGCGAAAAGGCGACGGGAAAGCCCAGGATCAGGAAGCAGATCAGGCCCACGAACATGATCGGGGCGAAGTTGGATGCGATGAATGACATGTGTGTCTGCTCCGGCGCGTCAGTGGGCCTGGGCCGGCGCGGCGCCGGAAGCCTTGGCGGCGGTTTCCTGGCGCAGCGCTTCGATCAGCGCCTCTTCATCCGACTTCTCGTCGGGCTTGATGGTCGGGTCGGGCCCCTTGCCCAGCGCGAACGCCACGCATTTGATGAGTTCGGACCAGCCCTGCAGCAGCAGCAGCGTGAAGCCCACGGGCAGCGCCAGCCACACCGGCCAGCGGATCAGGCCCCCGGGATTGCTCGACATCTCGCCGCTCTTGAACATCTGGATCGTGAGCGGCGTGACGTAGTACAGCACCATGACGCACACGGGCGTGAGGAAGAAGATGAGCCCGAGGATCTCGATCGCGAGCTGCACCTTCTTGGGGAAATGGCTGTTGAGCACGTCGATGCGCACGTGATCGCGCTTGAGCAGCGTGTAGCCGGCGGCGATCAGGAACGACCAGGCGAACAGGTACCACTGCACTTCCAGGTAGCCGTTGGAGCTGTAGTTGAAGAGCTTGCGGATGACGGCGTTGATGGCGCTGATGGCCGTGGCGCCGAAGATCAGCCAGATGGCGTATTTGCCGATGAAGGAATTGAGCCTGTCGATGGCTCGCGATAGCGAGAGCAGGGCCTGCATGGTGTCTCCAGAAAAAGGCCGGACGAGCGCGTGGCCCCTTGATGGGTATGGGGCTCTTGCGGTTGCCTGGAGGCGTGCGGTGAGCCGCCCCCCTGCAACAAGGCGAAGATTCTAAGTGCCATGCCTTGCATTATTCTGAATCGGCATGGGTCATTGCGCGTTTTGAGCGCCTTTGTGGCGCGCCGTGCCCGCGCCTATACACGCGAGCGCGCCAGCTTGGGCGGGTGCCCGAACCGGCGCCGGTACGCGGTGGCGAAGTTGGCCGCGCTGGTATAGCCCGCCACCACGGCGGCCTGTCCCACGGTGACGCCGTCGCACTCCAGCGCGTGGCGTGCGCGCAGCAGGCGGCATTCGCGCAGGTGGTCGAACACCGTGGTGCCGTAGACCGCGCGGAACTGGCGCTGCAGGGTATTGGCGTTCACGCCCGCATGGCGCGCGATCTCGTCCAGTGAGAGGCCGTCGGCCTGGCCCGAGGCGAGGAAGGCGTGCAGTTCGCGCAGGCGCTGGTGCTCGCGCGGGCGCAGTGCGCCGATGGTGCCGGGCGGCGGCGGGGCGCTGGTGCATGCGCCGAGCGTGGACAGCGCCTCGCCCGCCAGTTCCAGCGCGCGGCTTTCCAGGTAGATGTGCTGCAGCAGCGGCTCCAGCCGCGGCGGGCGCACGATCTGCTCGGCAATGGCCACCGCGCGCGGCGATATCTGCCAGCACCGCGTGGCCAGGTGCCGGCGCATGAAGTCGTCCGCCGCGCCCGGCGCTTCCCCGGCCTGCGCGAGCCATGCGGGGCCCAGGTTCAGGTTGACCCGGCGCGAATACGCCCCCTGGCGCGCGCGGCGCGTGAGCCGTTCCGGTTCGGCCACCGCCACCAGCGCCGCGCTGGCGCCGCCGCAGCCGCAGGCCAGCGCCACGCGCCGGGCGCCATAGGAGACGTCCACCGTGCCTTCGAGCAGCAGCACGATGCGCAGGCCCGCGCCGATCTCGGTCTGCGCGATCAGGTCGCCCGCCTCCCGCGCGTTCTCCCAATGCAGCAGTAGGCCCGGCCGCAGGACGCGCGAGCGCGCCAGATGGGCGCGCAGCCCGGGCTCGGCGGGCGTGCAGCCCGGCGCCACGATGCATCGCGCGGGCAGGCCATCGGCGGAGGTGGCGGGACGGGAAGTGCCTTGCATGAGGGAAGCGCAGCGGCCAGCGAGGGTGAAAACACGCCGGATCGCGCCGCGGCCAAACATCTTTGTTGATTCGGCAAACGAAATCGGCGGCGAAGGGCAGGGGGTTGAAATATTATATGAATGCAAATCATTCTCATAAAAGCAAAGACGCACCGCCTGCGGGTTCCGGCCCGGCTGGCGGGCGTTCGCACATTTCATCGCCATGCATTTTTCCCCTCGCGCCCTGCGCCGCTGGCTGGGCGGCGCGCTGATCTCGTTCGCTGCCGCCTTCGCGGCCCAGGCCCAGCCGGGCGCCGTCACCGTCACCGTCACCGTCACCGATCTTGCGGGCCGCAGCGTGCAGGTGCCGGCCCGGGTCGAGCGCATCCTGCTGGGCGAAGGCCGGCTGCTGCCGCTGCTGGCGGTGTTCGACCGGGACGACCCCACGCGCCGCCTGGTCGCGATGATGGGCGAGTTCGAGAAGCTCGATCCGCCGGGCTACGCGCAGTGGGCGCGGCGCTTTCCGAGGCTGGACCGGGTGCCGCGCGTGGGCCGCACCAGCAGCGGCAGCTTCAGCGACGAGCAGGCCATCGCGCTCAAGCCCCAGCTCGCCATCCTGGGCCTGGCGGGCGGCCACGGCCCGAGCGAGCGCGACCGCGAGACCCTGGCGCGGCTGGAGGCCGCCGGCGTGGCCGTGATCTTCATCGACCTGCGCCACGACCCGCTGGTCAATACGCCGCGCAGCGTGGCGCTGCTGGGTGAGGTGCTGGGCAAGCAAACCGAGGCCGAGGCCTTCGTGGCGTTCTGGCGTGCGCAACTGGCCCTGGTGATCGACCGCCTGGCCGAGGCCCGGCCCGAGGCGCCCACGGTGTTCCTGGAAAACCGCGTGGGCCTGTCGGAGGGCTGCTGCGACACCATGGTGGGCCTGGTCGGCAAGCTGCTCGATGCGGCGGGCTCGCGCAACGTGGCCAAGGGCCTGATCCCCGGCGAGTTCGGCACGCTGAACCCCGAGTTCCTGATCGCGCGCCAGCCGCGCTACTACATCGGCACCGGCATCGGCTCGCTGGCCGGGCAGCCGCAGACGCCGCTGCGCATCGTGCTTGGCGCCGACGCCACGCCCGAGGCCGCGCGGGCGTCGCTCGCGCGCGCCGTGCAGCGCCGCGGCATCGCGCAGCTGCAGGCCGTCAAGGAAGGCCGCGCCTACGCGATCTGGCACCACTTCTACAACTCGCCGTTCAACGTGGTGGCGGTGCAGGTGTTCGCCAAGTGGCTGCACCCCGCGCTGTTCGCCGACCTCGACCCGCGCGCCACCTTGCAGACCATGTACGAGCGCTTTCAGCCCATCCCGCTGGAAGGCGTCTACTGGACGCAGATCGAGCCATGACGACCGCGTGCTCCCGCCGCGCCCTGCTGGGCCTGGGCGCGGCTCTCGCTCTGCTGGGCTGCGCGACGCGGCCCGCGCCCCCTATGCCATCCGTCACGCTGCCGGATACGCGGCAGATCGACATCGCTGCGGGCGGTCGCACGAACCGCATCATGATCGCCGTGCCGCCCGCGCCGGCGCCCGCGCGGGGCTGGCCGGTGCTCTACGTGCTCGACGGCGACCTGATGTTCGCCCTCGCCGCGCAGCTCATGCGCAACCGCTTCGCGCGCGGGCCGGGCGTGCCCGCGCAAGGCGCCGTGGTGGTGGGGCTGGGCTACGCGGGCAGCCAGGTGCTCGATCTGGATGCGCGCACCTGGGACTACACGCCGCCCGCGCCCGGACCGGCGGCGGACGCGCGCGGCCGCCGCGAGGGCGGCGCCGACGCCTTCCTCGATTTCATCGACGCCACGGTGCGCCCGCTGGCCGCCGAGACGGCGCGCGTGGACGCCGCGCGCCAGACGCTCTTCGGCCATTCCTACGGCGGGCTGTGCACGCTGCACGCGCTGTTCACGCGCCCGGGGGGCTTCCAGAACTACGTGGCCGCCAGCCCCTCGGTGTGGTGGCGCGATGGCTTCATCCTGCAGGAGCTGCAGCGCTTCCTGGCCGCGCGCCGGGGCGATGCGGCGCCGCTGCGCGTGCTCGTCACCCAGGGCGAGCGCGAGGCGCAGGCTCCTGCCGACCCGGCCCGCGCCGCCATCGCGCGCGAACGGCAAGGCGCCGAGCGCCTGTGCGCGCTGCTCCATGGCCTGCGCGGTGCGCCGGGCCTCGATGTGCGCTTCACCCGCTTCCCCGGCGCCGACCACGGCAGCAGCATGGCGCCGGCCGTGCAGCAGGCGCTGGCGCTGGCCATCGAAGGAGGCCGCGCATGAGTTCGCTGGCCGCGCGCTACCGGCGCTTTGCCGCGCTGCGCCTGTGGCTGCTGGCCGCGATGGCGGTGGTGCTCTGCGCCACGCTGGCGCTGGATCTGGCGACCGGCCCCTCGGGCATGCCTTTCGCCGATGTGGTCGCGGGGCTGCTGCAGCCCGCCAGTCTGCCGGTGGAGCAGCGCGTGATCCTCTGGGAGGTGCGCCTGCCATATGCGGCGATGGCGCTGCTGGTCGGCGCCTCGCTGGGCCTGGCGGGCGCGGAGATGCAGACGGCGCTCAACAACCCGCTGGCCAGCCCCTTCACGCTGGGCCTGTCGGCCGCGGCGGCCGTGGGCGCGTCGATCGCCGTGGTGAGCGGCTTCACGCTCATCGCCTTCGGCGAGAACCTGGCGGTGCCGCTCGCGGCCTTCGTCATGGCTGCCGCGGCCACGCTGCTGATCCAGTTGCTCGCCTGGCGCTACGGCGCCACGGTCGATACCGTGGTGCTGTTCGGCATCGCGCTGCTGTTCAGCTTCGAGGCGCTGCTGTGGCTGATGCAGTTCATCGCCGACAGCAACGCGCTGCAGCAGATCGTGTTCTGGACCATGGGCAGCCTCGCGCGCGCCACCTGGAACAAGATCGCCATCGTGGCTGCCGTGCTGCTGGCCTGCGCGCTGTGGTCGGCGGCCAACGTCTGGTCGCTCACCGCGCTGCGCGCGGGCGAGGACCAGGCGCGCAGCTTCGGCATCGCGGTGGAGCGGCTGCGCCTCATCACGCTGCTGCGCGTGAGCCTGCTCGCGGCCACGGCGCTGGCCTTCGTCGGCACCATCGGCTTCGTCGGCCTCGTGGGGCCGCACATCGCGCGGCTGCTGCTGGGCGAGGACCATCGCAGCTACCTGCCCGGATCGGCGCTCGCGGGCGCGCTCATGCTTTCGGGCGCCTCCATCCTCAGCAAGACGCTGGTGCCCGGCGTGGTGCTGCCCATCGGCATCATCACCGCGCTGGTCGGCGTGCCGATGTTCATGGCGCTGGTGCTCTCGCGCAGGAGGGGCGTATGAGCGAAGGGCTGGAGCTGCGCCATTTGAGCGCCGGCTATCCGCGCCGGCCCGTGCTCGAAGGGTTGGATCTGCAGTGCATCGCGCCCGGCGCGCTGGTCGCGCTGGCCGGCCCCAACGCCGTGGGCAAGTCCACGCTGCTCAAGGCCATCGCCGGGCTGCGTCCCGTGCACGGGCAGGTGCTGCTGGACGGCACGGACCTCGCCACCCTGGCGCCGCGCGAGCGCCTGCGCCGCGTGGGCTATCTGCCGCAGGCGCTGCCTCAGGCCAGCTCGCTCGTCGCCTACGAGGCCATGCTGAGCGCACTGCGCGCCAGCCGCGCCGACCTGGGCCGCGCGCAGGCCGAGGCGGCCATCGCCCGCGTCTTCGCCACGCTGGGGCTGGAGGCGCTGGCGCTGCGGCCCCTGAACGAGCTTTCGGGCGGGCAGCGCCAGATGATCGGCCTGGCGCAGGTGCTGGTGCGCACGCCGCGCCTGCTGCTGCTGGACGAGCCCACGAGCGCGCTCGACCTGCGCTGGCAGCTCCAGGTGCTGCAGGCCGTGCGCACGCAGGTCACCGAGGGGCGGACGCTGGCCGTGATCGCGGTGCACGACCTGAACCTGGCGCTGCGCTTTTGCGACCGCATCGTGGTGCTGGGCCAGGGCCGTCCGCACAACCGCCTGCTCGCGGCCGGCCGCCCGGCCGAGGTGCTCACGCCCGCGCTGCTGCGCGACGCCTATGGCGTGCGTGCGCGTGTCGAACGCTGCTCGCTGGGCCACCCGCTGGTGCTGGCCGACGAAGCCCTGTCCCCGGACGACGACATCCCATGATCCACGCCCAGGGCCACGTGCCCACGCTCGAGGCTGGCCGCTGGCTCAAGCGCCTGTGCCACCACTTCAGCCGAAAGATCGCCGTGCGCTACGACGAGCGCGCGGGCCGCGCCGAATTTCCGTGGGGCATCTGCGAGATGCGCGCCGAGGACGATGCGCTGCACTTCGCCTGCGCGGCCGCAAGCCCCGAGGCGCTGGCGCGCGTGCGCGCCGCGATCGACGCGCACGTCGCGCTGTTCTCGCGCAAGCGCCCGTTGGCGGTGCGCTGGCATGCGGGCGCGGATGCGCCCGGCGAATCCGTTTTTTTGCAACCGAGGATGGACCCATGAAAAAGCCCTATGGCCGCGCCCTGCGGCTCAATGCCATCGCCCTGGCCCTGGTGTCGGCCGGCGCCGGCTCCGTCGCCGTCGCCCAGACGGCTGCGCCGCCCCCCGGCGAAGCCGCGACGCTGCCGCAAGTGGACGTGCGCAGCGCCTACGAGCGCGAGGACCTGCCCGTGCGCGCCCCCGGCCACAAGGCCGCCTCGGGCGCGCGCCTGGGGATTCTGGGCGCCACGTCCATCATGGAGGCGCCGGTGCACGTCAACGCCTATACGCGCGAGCTGGCCGAGGACTGGTCGGCCCTGACGCTGCAGGACGTGCTGGAGAACGACTCGGCCGTCGTCTTCACCACCAACAAGAACCACCTGCTGCAGAACTTCAACTTGCGCGGCCTGGACATGGGCGCGATGGACATCGCCACCAACGGCCTGTACGGCATCGCCCCGGCCAATGCGGTGCCGATCGAGATGTTCGAGCGCGTGGAGGTGCTGCGCGGCCCGAACGTGCTGCTGTCGGGCATGCCGCCGGCCTCCAGCGTGGCGGGCACCGTCAACATGGTGACCAAGCGCGCGCTGGCCCAGCCCATCGCCGACCTGACGCTGACCTACGGCTCCCGCTCCTACGCCCAGGCGCATGTCGACGTGGGCAGGCGCTTCGGCGAGGAGCAGCGCCTGGGCCTGCGCTTCAACGGCGTCTACGGCGACGGCGGGCTGGGCGCCCGGGGCGAGAGCCAGAGCCGCCAGGTGGGCGCGCTGGCACTGGACTACATCGGCGAGCGCGCCCGCTTCTCGCTGGACGTGTACCGCAGCGTCAACGAGATCGACGGCGGCAGCCCGGGGATGTTCAATTTCCAGGGCGTCAAGGTCAACCCCACGACCACCATCGCCGGCGTGGGCTATCTGCTCGACCCGCCCCGGGGCGATACCAACATGTTCCGCGGCACCCACGGCCGGTACGGCAACGGCGGCGCGCTGGCCCGCGCTGAGTTCGACCTGGCGCAGGACTGGCAGGGCTACCTCGCGCTGGGCGGCTCGGGCGCCAATGGCCAGGGGCTGCTGTTCGGCACCCGCGCCGTCGTCACCGGCGCGGACGGCACGACGCGCGGCGCCATCTACAACGTGCACGCCGAGTCCGAGCGCCGCACGGCCGAGGCCGGGGTGATCGGCACGTTCGACGCCGGCGGCGTGAAGCACCGCCTGCAGCTCTCGGCCAACATCCTCAAGCACAAGGAAGGCTCGTACAACACCGCGTGCGCCTATTGCTACACCACCAACATGTACGACCCGGTCGCACCGGTCTTCCCCGCCGCGCCGAGCTGGAACGGCTACACCGTCGAGAACGAATTCCGCTCGCTGGCCGTGGCCGACACCATGGCCTTCGCGGGCGAGAAGGTGCTGCTGACCGTGGGCGCGCGCCACCAGACGGTGAAGACGCCGCTGGTCGGCGGCAAGGCGTCGGACTACGGCGAAAGCCGCCTCTCGCCCATGGTGGCCGCGGTCGTGCGCCCCTGGGGCGATCGGGTCTCGCTGTTCGGCAACTACACCGAGGGGCTGGAGCCGGGCCAGGTGGTCGGCGTGGGCTACGCCAACGCGGGCGACGCGCTGCCCCCGAAGCAGACGAAGCAGATGGAGCTGGGCGTGAAGCTGCAGACCGGCGCGCTCACGCACACCGTCAGCGCCTACCAGATCCGGCGCCCGTCCTACACCGGCGTGGCCCCGGCCGCCCTGGTGGAAGGCGGCGAGCAGCGCCTGCGCGGCCTGGAGTGGAGCGTGTACGGCCTGCTGACCAAGGAGCTGTCGCTGTTGGGCGGCATCACCCACATCCGCTCGGAGCAGCGCGACACCGGCCGCGACACCTTCGGCACGCCCGAGTGGCGCGCGCGCATCGGCGTGGACTGGCAGACGCCGGTGCAGGGCCTGAAGGTGGGCGCCCGCGTGGTCTACACCGGCGCGCAGTGGGCCGACTCGGGCAACAAGCTGCGCATGCCGTCCTGGAGCCGCCTGGACCTGAACGCCGGCTACGCCACCAAGGTCGGCGCCACGCCCGTGCGCCTGAACGCGAGCGTGGAAAACGTGGCCGACAAGAGGTACTGGATCGGCACCTTCGGCGACGGCTTCGTGATGCCGGGCGCGCCGCGCACCTTCAGGCTGTCGGCGACGGTCTCGTTTTGAGGAAGCCCGGGCGCCGTCCGCTGGCCGCAAGCGCCTGGTGGGGCGGCCTGCGGCACGGCGCCCGGGTCTGTTTTGAATTCAGTCCAGCACCGCCACGCCCTTGATCTGGGCGAACACGTGCTGGCCGGGGTGGATCGCCAGCGCGTGGGCGGAGGTGCGCGTGACGCGCGCGAGCAGGCGCGTGCCCGCCAGGTCCAGCGTGACCAGCACCTGGCCCGGCCCGTCGTCGGTCAGCGCTTGCACGGTGGCGGGCAGCACGTTCAGGATGCTGGTGTCGCGCGCCTGCGTGAGCGTCAGGCTCACGTCGCGCGCGGGTGCGCGCAGGCGCAGCGGCTCGCCGATGGCGCGTTCGCGCGTGCTCACCAGGTACAGCAGGCCGCCGTCGAAGCGCGCCGTGAGCAGGTGGTCGCGGGCGTCGTGGCCGGCGACGGTTGCGGTGATCAGGCTGGCGGCGCCCTCGTCGTGCGCCAGCGGCAGGTCCGCGCGCGCGAGCAGGGCGCCGGTGCCGCCCTGCGCCAGCACCCGGCCGTGCTCCAGCAGCACGAGGTGGCTCGCCAGGCGCGCGACCTCGTCGGCGCTGTGGCTCACGTAGAGCATCGGGATGTCGAGCGAGCGCTGCAGCCGCTCCAGGTAGGGGAGCACCTCGGCCTTGCGCGCGGCGTCCAGCGCCGCCAGCGGCTCGTCCATCAGCAGGAGGCGCGGGCTCGCGGCCAGCGCCCGGGCAATCGCCACGCGCTGGCGCTCGCCGCCCGAGAGGGTGTGCGGCGCGCGCGCGAGCAGGTCCGACAGGCCCAGCAACTGCACCGCCTGGTCGAGCGAGACGCGCCGGCGCGCCGTCGGCAGGCGGCGCAGGCCGTATTCCATGTTCTGGCGCACCGTGAGGTGCGCGAACAGGCTCGCCTCCTGGAACACGTAGCCGAGCTGGCGCCGGTGCGTGGGCCGCCAGGTGCGCGCGCCGTCGTCCTGCCAGACCTCGCCGTTGACCTCGACGCGCCCGGCCGCGCGCGTGAGCCCCGCGATGGCGCGCAGGCACGTGGTCTTGCCGCAGCCCGAGGGACCGAAGAGCGCGGTGACGCCGTGGCCGGGGAGTTGCAGATCGACGTCGAGCCGGAAATCGGCGCGCTGCAAGGCCAGGCGTGCGGCGATCGTGCTCATTGCGGCCGCCCCCTGGGCTGCAGCCAGTGC
>Ga0222419_101163_pt1 | contig 11020 bp, 9 predicted proteins | sample 1B20Ametagenome_FD_182474 | JGI IMG/M metagenome (GOLD analysis project Ga0222419, IMG submission 182474) | Enriched microbial communities from leaf-cutter ant dump, University of Wisconsin, Madison, United States - 1B20A (version 2) | ecosystem: Environmental > Terrestrial > Nest > Insects nest >... | reverse complement strand
TGAAGAACCTTCAGATGAATAAACACATGGCGAACCGGCGCGACTTTATCGTGCTTGCCACCGCCGCCTGCGCCAGCGGCGCCCGGGCGGCACGGCGCAGCCCGGTGATCCTGGTGGTGGGCGACTCGATGAGCGCCGAATACGGCCTGCCGCGCGGCAGCGGCTGGGTGGCCCTGCTGCGCGAGCGCCTGGCGCGCGAGAAGATCGGCGCCGAGGTCGTCAACGCCAGCGTGAGCGGCGACACCACGCCCGGCGGGCGCTCGCGCCTGCCGCAACTGCTCGAGGCGCACCGGCCGACGCTGGTGGTGATCGAGCTGGGCGGCAACGACGCGCTGCGCGGCCTGCCGCTGAAGAACACGCAGGAGAACCTGGCCTGGATGGCGCGGCAGGCGCGCGCCGCCGGGGCGCGCGTGCTGCTCGTGGGCATGCAGGTGCCGCCGAACTACGGCGCGGACTACACGCGGCGCTTCGCCGCCATTTTCGAGACCATCGCCGCCGAGGAGAAAACCGCGCTGGTGCCCTTCCTGCTCACGGGCATCGCGGACCGCCCCGACGCAGCCGATTTCTTCCAGGCCGACCGCATCCATCCCAACGCGCGCGCCCAGCCCATGATGCTGGACAACGTCTGGAAGGCGCTCGCGCCGCTGTTGCGCTGATTCCGCTACATCCGAAATAGCTGCTCGCGCCCGCCCAGCAAGGGCTAGACCCCGAAAACACTCTTCATCGCCTGGGCCAGGTCGGTGCGCAGGTCGTCCACGTCCTCCAGGCCGATCGCCAGGCGCACCACGGTGCCCGCCTCCAGGTGCGGCGTGGCGCGCGCGCGCATGTCCGGCAGGTGGTAGGGCATCACCAGGCTCAGCGGCCCGCCCCAGCTATAGCCCAGGCGAAAGAGCCGGAGCGCGTCGCAGAAGGCGTCGACCTGTTCGCCCGTGAAGCGCGCGTCGATGACGACGCTGAAAAGCCCCGCCGCCGCGCCGTCGCGGCCATGGCCGCACAGCGCCTGCCAGTGCGCGTGCCCGGGTGCGCCCGCCAGCGCCGGGTGCAGCACCTGCGTCACCGCGCCCTGCCCGGCGAGCCAGTGCGCCAGCTTGCGCGCGGCCGCATCCTGCGCGTGGTAGCGCAGCGGCAGGCTGGGCAGCGCGCGCAGCACGGCTTCCAGGTCATTGGCGCCCACGCCCATCCCCAGGTGCATGTGCCCGCGCTGGATGCGCTCGTGCAGCGCCGCATCGCGCGTGGTGACCGCGCCCATGAGCACGTCGCCGCCGCCGCTGGGGTATTTGGTGAGCGCGTGCACGGAGATGTCCACGCCCAGGCTGCCGTCGCGCAGCAGGTCGAAGGGCGCGAACGCCAGGCCCGCGCCCCAGGTGTTGTCCAGCGCCGTGGTCACGCCCCGCGCGCGGCAGGCGCGCACCTGGCCCGCGAGGTCGGGGAACTCCATCGTCACCGAGCCCGGCGCCTCCAGCCAGACCAGGCGCGTCGCGTCCGTGATGCGGCGGCCCAGGTCCTCGACGTCCAGCGGATCGTAGAGGCCAAAGCGCACGCCGTAGCGCTGCAGCAGGCCCGCGGCCAGCGCCTTGTTGGGGCCGTAGACGTTGTCGGGCAGCAGCACCTCGTCGCCCTGCCCCAGCAGCGCCAGCGCCGTCACGCTGATGGCCGCGAGACCGCTGGGCGCCAGCAGGCAGTGGCGGGCACCCTCCAGCGCCGCGATGCGCTCCTCCAGCAGGTAGCTCGTGGGCGTGCCGTGCAGGCCGTAGGTGTAGCTGCCGCGGTCTTCCCAGCGGCGCGCGCGCATGGCGGCCACGTCGGGAAAGAGCACGGTGGAGGCCTTGTGCACCGGCGGCTGCACGCCCTCGAAGCCCTCGGGCGGCTGGTAGTCGTGGTGGATGAGGCCGGTGGCGATGTGCGAATGGGGTCCTTGCGTCATGCCGCCATGGTAGCGCTGCGAAAATGCCGCGATGCTCACGCGCTCCTCACTGACCCCCTGGCTGCCCTTCCTGGGATGGCCGCGCCCCGACCGCGGCATGCTGCGCGGCGAATTCTGGGCCGGCATGACGGTGGGGCTGATGCTCGTGCCCCAGGGCGTCGCCTACGCGCAGCTCGCCGGCATGCCGCTGGTCACGGGCATGTACGCCTCGCTCATCCCCATGCTGGTCGCGGTGCTCTGGGGCTCGTCGGTGCGCCTGGGCGTGGGGCCGACGGCGCTCACCAGCCTGCTCACCGGCACCTCGCTCATCGGCCTGGCACAGCCGGGCAGCCCCCACTGGGTGACGCTGGCCGTCTGGCTCGCGATTCTTTCGGGCCTGCTGCAGGCGCTGCTGGGCGTGGTGCGCTTCGGCTGGCTGCTGAGTCTCGTCACCTCGCCGGTGCTCGGCGGCTTCACGCAGGCGGCGGCGCTGCTCATCCTGATGTCGCAACTGCCGTCGCTGCTGGGCCTGCAGGTGCCGTGGCACGCCTTCCTGGCCGATCCGTCGTGGCGTTCGCTCGACCTGCACGCCGCGGCCTTCGGCCTCGCCAGCGTGGCCCTGCTGTGGCTGGCCCAGCGCTGGCGGCGCGGCTTCCCGGCGGCCATCGTCGTCATCGCGCTCGCGGCCGCGGCCAGTTGGCTGACGGGCTTCGCCGCGCACGGCGGCAAGGTGATCGGCGCCCTGCCCCAGGGGCTGCCCCACCCGTTCCTGCCCGAGTGGCTGAGCTGGGACGAGTTCGGCGCGCTCGTGATGCCGGTGATGGTGATCACGCTGGTGAGCTTTCTCGAAACCGCATCGAGCGCCAAGGTCGATCACACCCAGGGCGGCACCCGGTGGAACGAAAACCAGGACCTGATCGCCCACGGCCTGGCCAAGGTCAGCTCGGGCCTGTGCGGGGCGTTTCCGACCAGCGCCTCGTTCTCGCGCTCGGCGCTCAACCTCTACGCCGGCGCGCAGACCGGCTGGGCCACGCTGTTCGCCTTCGCCCTGGTGCTGGCCGCGCTGCTGTGGCTGGTGCCGCTGCTGCACCACGTGCCGCAGTCGGTGCTCGCGGCGGTGGTGATCATCGCCATCAAGGGGCTGATCAAGCCCATGAGCATGCTGCGCGTGTGGCGCCTCTCGCGCGTGGAGGCCGTCACCGGCCTGCTCACCTTCGCCGTCACGCTGCTCAGCGCCCCGCGCATGTACTGGGGCGTGCTGATCGGGCTGCTGGTGAACCTGAGCCATTTCCTCTACCAGCGGCTGCACCCGCGCATCATCGAAGCCGGACTGCACCCGGACGGCACGCTGCGCGACCGCCAGCTCTGGGGCCTGCCGCCGCTCGCGGACGACGTGCTCGCGCTGCGCATGGACGCGGCGCTGGACTTCGCCTCCGCCACGGCCCTGGAAAAACGCGCGACCGACGAATTCGCCGCCCGCCCCGGCCTGCGCCACCTGTGCCTGTTCGCGCAGCCCATCAACCGCATCGACGTGACGGGCGTGGAAGCCTTCGTGCGCCTGCAACTGCTCACGCAGGGCCGCGGCGGCACGTTCCACGTCAGCGGCCTGAAGCTGCCCGTGGAGCAGACGCTGCGGGCCGCCCAGGCGCTCGAGACGGGCCGCCAGCTCGTCGTGCACCGCACCGACGCGCAGGCGATCCGCGCGCTGGCCGGCGCGCATCCGGCGCACTGACACGGGTTCGCGTCCGGCCGGATAACAAGGCGAACCCACGCTGCTACACTCACGAACGCTCTTTCTAACCGCGCCACGCTTCTGGCATCTTCATGGATCTTGGTGACCTGCGTCTGTCCACTGCTCACGCCCTGGTGGCCGAGGCATTGGGCGAGCACTCCCTCTCTGCCGAGGGGCCACCAGCCCAGTACCTGCAGGCCCTGATCGACGGGCTGTGCGAGCTCTCGCTCAAGGACCCGCTCACCGGACTGCACAACCGGCGCTACTTCAACGCCGTGATCGAGAGCGAGATCGACCGCGTGGCACGCACGGGCGAAGCCGCGCTGCTGCTCATGATCGACATCGACCGTTTCAAGCAGGTCAACGACGACCACGGCCACCTCGTGGGCGATGCGGTGCTGCAGGCGGTGGCGCGCGCCATCCGCTCCTGCATGCGCCCCATGGACACCGTGGCGCGCTACGGCGGCGAGGAATTCGCCATCATCCTGCCCGCCTGCCAGTTTTCCTTCGGCAGCCGCATCGCCGAACGCGTGCGCCAGACCGTGGAGGCGATGCCGATCGCGGTATCGTCCACGCAACACCTCAACGTCACGATCAGCATCGGCGGCGCCTACGCCATCCAGTGGATACGCAGCACCGCCTCGCTCTGGACCGACCGCGCGGACGCGCAGCTCTACCATGCCAAGGCAAGTGGGCGCAATTGCGTCTGCATCGAGGAGCCGCGCGACAGCACCGTGACCGCCGACGAGAAAAACATGCTTTTGGCCCCGCTATACACCTCTTCGGGCTGGGGCGATCTGTCGTCCAATCAAGCCTCTTCCCATGGCAGCGCCCACTGAAACCACCCCCATGCCCGACGCGCCGCCAACCGCCCCCGCCGCCGGCTCCGAGCCGAATCCGGCGAAGCCGGGCGGCGCGCGCATCGTCGCCATCACGAGCGGCAAGGGCGGCGTGGGCAAGACCTTCGTCTCGGCCAACCTGGCTGCCGCGCTGACGCGGCGCGGCCTGCGCGTGCTCGTGCTCGACGCCGACCTGGGCCTGGCCAACCTGGACGTGGTGCTCAACCTCTATCCCAAGCTCACGCTGCACGACGTCTTCACCGGCAAGGCCCGGCTCGAAGACGTGATGCTGACCGCGCCGGGCGGCTTTTCCGTGGTGCTGGCGGGCTCGGGCATGGTGGAATACTCGCGCCTCACGCCCGAGGTGCGCAGCGAACTGATGCGCGTGATCCAGACGCTCACGCCCTCTTACGACGTGGTGCTGCTGGACACCGGCGCCGGCATCTCCGACGTGGTGCTGTTCTCCATCTCGCTGGCCTCCGAGGTGCTGGTGGTGGCCACGCCGGAGCCGACGTCGCTCACCGATGCCTACGCCGCGATCAAGGTGCTCGCGGCCCAGCAGGACCGCAAGCACATCCGCCTCGTGGTGAACCAGACCGCACGCCCGGGCGACGGCAGGGCCATCACCGGGCAGTTGCAGCAGGTGCTCAACCGCTTCGTCGCCACCGGCACCGGCCAGCCGCTGCGGCTCATCCACATGGGCGACATCCCGGCGGACCCGAGCGTGCGCGACGCCGTGATGCGCCGCCAGCTGCTGTTGCAGCAGATGCCGGGATGCCCCGCGGCCCTGGCGATTTCACAGCTCGCAGGGAAACTCGAAAACGCGCTGATCACGCCTGCGCCCTGAAAGCCTGCGAGGCCCCGCGACAGGAGCCCGGGGAATCACTCCGTGAGCGTACCCATGCTGGAGACGGTGAACCGGAGCACCGGCGCGCCCGCGTCGGCAAAGGGCACGCTCATGGCGATCTCGCCCACGCCATGCAGCAGGCAGCTCTCGCGACGCAGTTGAACGGGCGCGGCGCCATCGGCGAAGCGCACCCAGGTGCCGAAGCTGCTCAGATCCGTCAGCACCGCACTGCCCTGGCGCCAGTCCACGCGCGCATGCATGCGCGAGATGCGCGGGTCGTCCACGCGCACGTGGCAGTTGGCGCCGCGTCCGATGTAAAGCGTGCCCGCCGCCGCCGTATAGGACTGGTGCGTGCCGTGCCAGTCGAACTGCAGCTTGCCGCGCGACGCCACCACGCCCAGCGTGCCCATCTCGCTGGGCAGGCCGCCCTGCACGGTGAGCATCTCGGTGCTGTCGTCCTCGCGCCACTCGATCTGGTAGGCGACCACCGGTTCGGACCTGCCGCGCACCTCGATGTGGCCCATGCGCACGAGCCCCATGCCGTCCTGCGGCAGGCCCTGCACGGTCTCCTGCGTGGTCAGGATCTCGCCCGGACCCGCCAGCTCGCACAGGCGCGCGGCCACGTTCACCGCGTCGCCATAGGTGTCGCCCTCCACCTCGACCACTTCGCCGCCGCACAGGCCCACGCGCACCGCGAGGCGGTGCGACTCGGGCAGGCTGCGCATGGCCAGGCGCTGTTCGCGCATGAGCTGCACCACGGCCAGGGCGGCGGTCGGGCTGTCGCCGAAGACCCCCAGCACGCCGTCGCCCAGCTTCTTGACCACGCGCCCGCCGCCGTGCTTGATGGCCAGGCCCATTTGGCGCGTGAGCGAGGTCACCGCACGCGTGGCTTCGGCATTGCCCAGTGCGTCATAGAGTGCGGTGCTGCCTGAAATATCAGCAAACACCACGGTCTTGATCTGGCTGGTGCTTGTGGTCAGAGGGCGGTTCCCTTGGGTGGTTCGGATACGGCAATGCGCGGCGCGCCACGCACTGCCACTCGCATTATGAATACAAACCGGCCCACAGATCGTCCAACATTGTCAACACGCCGCGTCAGTGCACGTGGCCCCAGACCATCAGGGCCTCCCTGCCCTCCACCGCCAGCGAAACCGGCAGGCCCACCGGCAGCACGACCTTGGTCGGCACGTGGCCGAACGGCAGCCCCGTGAGCACCGGCGCCTTGATCTGCGAGCGCAGCCAGTCCACCACGCTCTGCAGCCTGAAGCCCTTGTCGTGCGCCGCCAGTTTGTACTGGGTGAACTGGCCCAGCACCACGGCCTTCTGCCGGGCCAGCACGCCCGCGTGCAGCAGTTGGGTGAGCATGCGTTCGATGCGGTAGGGGTGTTCGCCGACGTCTTCCAGAAACAGGATGCCGCCCTTCACCTCGGGAAAGTACGGTGTGCCGACCAGCGAGGTGAGCACGGCGAGGTTGCCGCCCCACAGCGGCGCGGATCCGATGCAGACGTCCGCCACCGCGGGCTCCCCGCCAGCGCGCGGTTTCTCCCTGCCCAGGCGCCAGCCCGTGCCTTCGCCCTGGCCGGTGAGCAGGTCGTCGAAGCACGCGGCCATGATCTCGTCGGGCGGCTCCTTCCCGCCCCAGTCGATCTCCAGGGAAGGGCCAGCCCAGGTGACCGCGCCGGTGCGGGCCAGCACCGCGCTTTGCAGGGCCGTGAAGTCGCTCATGCCGACGAAGCGGGTGCCGCGCTCGATGGCCTTGGCGACTTTCTTGTACTGGATGCCGGGCAGGATGCGCGTGAGGCCATAGGCCCCGCGCGAGATCAGCGCCACGTCGGCGCCGCTGGCGGCGGCGCGGTGGATGGCGGCCAGGCGCGTGGCGTCGTCGCCCGCGAAGCGCGCGTGGACAGCGAGCGCGTCGGCGTCCACCTCGACTTCGTGGCCCAGGGCTTTCAGGCGCGCGATGCCGCGCCGGAAGGCGGCCTTGTCGCGCACGGCCCCGGCGGGGGAATAAACGTAGATGTGCCTGGAGCCGTGGTCGTGGCCGCAGCCGGCGTGGTGATGATGGGTAGCCAAGGTGTTCCGGCAGACCGGTTGCGGCCTGCTCCATCGGGGTGAATCAGGCTGCAAAGTATTCCACAGCCCGCCGGGCCAGCAGGCGGGCGTCTTCGGGGCGCTCCAGCGTGAACGCCTGCGGCAGCCCCAGGGCCTGCACGGCGGGCAGCGCGGCGCAGCCGAACTCCCGCGGCTCCTCATGCGCCAGCAGGCGCGCCAGGGCGCGCGCACCCGCTCGATGGCCGGCATCGGGATATGGGGCATCCGCCGCCTCCAGTGTCAACGGCGGCTCGGGTACGAGCAGCACGGACGCGCACGGCGGTTCTTGCAGCCGCCGTGCCAGCGCATCGGCCCAATCCCGGCCCGGAGCCACCAGGATGGCGCGCTGCACGCCCCGCTCGCGGAGCAGCTGCGCGAGCACGTCGGCATGCCCCTGCAGGCTGTACGCCGCCTCTTTCTTCGGCTTGTCGCTGCGGCCGAAGCCGGGCAGGTCGGGCACGATCACCCGCTGGCCCAGCGCGGCCAGCGCGGCGGCCAGGGGCTGCCATGAATGGCTCCAGCCGCGCGGGCCATGCACGAGCAGCCAGGCGGTGGGCACGCGGGGCGGGCCCCAATCCTGGTAATGCAGGCGCACGCCTTCGAGCACGGGCAGGTCGTGGACGTAGCGGACGTGTTCATCGCTAGCGCAAACGGCAAAGCGTGCCTCGGGCGTGCGCAGCGCATCCTCGCGCAGCGGCTCGGCGCGGGCACGCTGTGCCGCACGCCGGCCCGCGAAGAATTCCTGCAGCAGGGCCGAACATGCCTGCGCCCGCACACCGCCGAGCACCTGCGTGCGGTGGTTCAGCCGGGCATCGCCGAAGGGGTCGAGCACCGAGCCGGCCGCTCCCGTCTTGGGATCGGGCGCGCCGAAGACCACGCGGGCGAGGCGCGCATGCAGCATCGCGCCCGCGCACATCAGGCAGGGCTCGAGAGTGACGTAGAGCGCGCAATCGTCGAGCCGGTAGTTGCCGAGCGCGCGCGCCGCCTCGCGCAGGGCCATGATTTCGGCATGGGCCGTGGGGTCGCTTCCAGACACGGGCGCATTCCAGCCGGTGGCGACCAGCCGGCCCGCGCGCACCACCACCGCGCCCACGGGCACTTCACCCTGCGCCGCGGCCGTGTGCGCAGCCCGCAGGGCCAGGTCCATCCAGCGCTCGTCATCCGGGGAGACCTGCGGCTCACTGGGCGTCATCGGGCATTTCACGCGGCTGGGTGAGCGTCTGCACCTGTTGCCCGATTTGCTGCTCGATCCGCCGCCCCTGCTCGCGCACTGTGGGGGCCTTGCCGTCCGCGGGCGCACCCTGCACCGCTGCCGCGGGCAGCACCTGCGGCGTGCCGGCCAACTGCTTTTTCGCCACGAGCGCGACGATGGTCAGCACCACCAGCAAACCCACGAGACCCAGACCGGAACGCATCGCCACCTCCTGAACACCCGCCGCCGTCATAAGCACATAGCCAAAGCTTCGTTCGATTTTCGCGGCGGCGCATCGACAATCGGCATTTTCCACGTTCCGAGGCCACGCCCATGCATCTCGACACCCTGGCGGTCCACGCCGGCTACACCCCCGAACCCACGACCAAGTCGGCCGCCGTGCCGATCTATCAAACGACGTCCTACGTCTTCGACAGCGCGCAGCACGGCGCCGACCTGTTCGATCTGAAGGTGCCGGGCAACATTTACACGCGCATCATGAACCCGACGACCGACGTGCTGGAAAAGCGCCTCGCGGCGCTCGAAGGCGGCGTAGGGGCGCTGGCCTTCGCCTCGGGCATGTCGGCCATCACCGCAGCGATCCAGACCATCGCCGAGGCCGGTGACAACATCGTCGCCGCCAGCACGCTCTACGGCGGCACCTACAACCTGTTCGCCCACACCTTCCCGCAGCAGGGCATCACGGTGCGCTTCGCCGACCCGCGCAAGCCCGAGAGCTTCGGCGCACTGATCGACGAGCGCACCAAGGCGGTGTTCTGCGAGTCCATCGGCAACCCGCTGGGCAACGTGACCGACATCGCCGCGCTAGCCAAGGTGGCGCACGCCCACGGCGTGCCGCTGATCGTGGACAACACCGTGCCCAGCCCCTACCTGCTGCGCCCGATCGAGCACGGCGCGGACATCGTGGTGCACGCGCTCACCAAGTACCTGAACGGCCACGGCAACAGCATCGGCGGCATCATCGTGGACAGCGGCAAGTTCCCGTGGGCCGAGCACAAGGCGCGCTTCAAGCGCCTGAACGAGCCCGACGTGAGCTACCACGGCGTGGTCTACACCGAGGCGCTGGGCCCCGCGGCCTACATCGGCCGCGCGCGCGTGGTGCCGCTGCGCAACACCGGCGCGGCGATCTCGCCGCACAGCGCCTGGCTGATCCTGCAGGGCATCGAGACGCTGGGCCTGCGCATGGAGCGCACCTGCGAGAACGCCCAAAGAATCGCCGAGACGCTGGAAAAGCACCCCAAGGTGGAGTGGGTGCGCTACGCCGGCCTGCCCAACCACCCGGACCACGCCATCGCGCAGCGCCTGCTGGGCGGCAAGGCCTCGGGCATCGTTTCGTTCAACCTCAAGGCCGAGGGCGATCCGCGCGCGGCCGGGGCGCGCTTCCTGGATGCGCTCAAGCTCTTCTACCGCCTCGTGAACATCGGCGACACGCGCTCGCTGGCCACGCACCCGGCCAGCACCACGCACCGCCAGCTCAACCCCGAGGAGCTCGCGAGCGCCGGGGTGACGGAAGGCATGATCCGCCTCTCGATCGGCATCGAGCACATCAGCGACCTGCTGGCCGACCTGAACCAGGCGCTCGAAGCCGTCTGAAATTTAAGTAAAAAGAGCTGCCAACGCTTGATGCACAAGCGCTGGCAGCTCTTCTTTTTGAGATAGGCAGCGTCTACATCATGCCCAGCATGCGCGGCAGCCACAGCGACATCGCCGGCCAGTAGGTGACCAGCACGAGGAAGCCCAGCATGGCCAGCAGCCAGGGCCAGACGGCCACCGTGAGCTCGGTGATGCCCATCTTGGTGATGCCCGAGGCCACGTACAGGTTCAGGCCCACAGGCGGGTGGCACATGCCGACCTCCATGTTCACCACCATCAGGATGCCCAGGTGGATGGGATCGATGCCGAGCTTCATCGCGATCGGGAACAGGATGGGCGCGAAGATCAGCATGATCGACGACGGCTCCATGAAGTTGCCCGCCAGCAGCAGGATGACGTTGACCGCGAGCAGGAAGGCGATCGTGCCCAGGCCGTGGCCCATGATCCAGTCGGCCATCGCCTGCGGGATGTTCTCGTTGGCCATGATGAAGCTGAACAGCGCCGCGTTGGTGATGATGTACAGCAGCATCGCGCTCATGTTGGCCGAGCTCAGCAGCACCCTGGGCACGTCCTTCAGGCCCATGTCCTTGTAGACGAACACCGCGACGAAGAAGGCGTAGACCGCGCTCATGGCCGCCGCCTCGGTCGGCGTGAAGATGCCCGCGTAGATGCCGCCCATCACGACGATGATGAGGAACAGCCCCCAGACGGATTCGCGGAACGCCTTCCAGCGCTCGCCCCAGCTCGCCTTGGGCAGGCGCGGGTAGTCGTTCTTGCGCGCGCGCCACCAAGTCACGCCGCC
>Ga0222419_101162_pt1 | contig 11022 bp, 8 predicted proteins | sample 1B20Ametagenome_FD_182474 | JGI IMG/M metagenome (GOLD analysis project Ga0222419, IMG submission 182474) | Enriched microbial communities from leaf-cutter ant dump, University of Wisconsin, Madison, United States - 1B20A (version 2) | ecosystem: Environmental > Terrestrial > Nest > Insects nest >... | reverse complement strand
ATCAGCTTGCCGGTTACCCTGCAGATGCCATATGTTTTGTTTTCAATACGCATCATTGCTTTCTCCAGGTGATCGATATACTGAATCTGGCGGCTTGCCATCTGGCTGAGTTGTTCCCTTTCCATGCTGATGCTGCCATCTTCCATGGTCATATACCTGTTTTCACTTTCATCTCCGCCCATGTCATCTTTCCGGGTAATAAGCCCCTGGAGATAGTTCAGCTCTTTTTTCGCCGCTTCCAGCTTTCTCTGAATAAGTTCTCTGAATTCTATAAGTTCTGCATCACTATACCTCATTGTTGGTCCGTTTTTTTGTGCTGAAGGCTTGTCCAGCACAGATTGTGTAAATTCCGGTTCATACTTTCTCGCCACATTGGTACTCAGTTTCGGAATTACCACTGGTTTTGCCGGTTCAGCCTTAGGCTTTTCTTTGGCTTTGGCAACCGGCTTGGGAGAAGGTTGCTCCTGTACCGGGGCAACTGTTTCTTTCACGGGTTTTGTTTCTTTCACAACCTTCTGCTCTTTTACCGGCTTTTGCTCTTTAACGGGCTTTTGTTTTTTTGCCGCTGCTTTTTTTGCAGGCGCCGGTTTAGCCACAGGTTTTGCGGGTGCTTTTTTTACAGGGGTTGCTTTGGCAGTTTTTTTAACGTCCGCTTTTTTGGCGGCAACCACTTTTTTAACGGCGGGCTTGGCAACCTGTTTTTTGGCAGCCGGTTTGGCTTTTGCCGCAGCCGTTGCTTTTTTAGGAGCCGCCTTGGTGGTCTTTGCTACCGCTTTAGGTGCTTTTTTTTCAGGTCTGGCTGCTTTCGTTGCAGTCTTTTTTACTGCTTTTTTGTTGGTTGCCATGCAATTATGCTTTTTTGGTCACTAAAATATTTAAAGTTATGTCATTTACTTCAATCTCAATACCATTCGTGATATCGGGTAACCATTCTATGGACTCTGCCAAAATTTCCGCGCAAATATATGTATTAAATTCGCTAATTGATTGTTTAAGTTTTGCATTTTCAGACAGTTTTACCAAAATTCTGTCTGTAAGTTCATAATTGTTGTCTTTCCGGATCTTTTGCACCCTGTTGATGAACTCCCGGGCATTTCCTTCACTCTCAAGCGCAGGGGTGATGGTAACGTCCAGCGCAACCGTGAGCAACCCTTTATTTGCCACCGTCCAGCCTGGTACATCTTCACTTTGGATATCCACTTCAGGCAACTGGATCCGGATAATTTCTCCGTTCAGGTCAAGGTCATAGAATCCGTCCCGCTCTATTTGCCGGATATCTTCCTGGCTAAATGCCGTTAAAGCATTGGAAACCAGCTTCATTTTAGCGCCCAGCTTTTTTCCCAGGGCAACAAAATTCGGCTTGATCTTTTTGCTGATGAACCCGTTGTCACCAGATATATATTCTATTTCCTTTATGTTTACTTCCGACCTGATCAGGTCTGCCACTTTTTCCAGCTGAAGCTGCATATCGGGGTTCAGGATGGGTATCAGCGCTTTCTGTAAGGGTTGGCGGACCTTGATGTTTACTTTCTTCCTCAGGGACAGGATCAGCGATGATATATCCTGCGCCATTTGCATGCGCTCTTCCAGCGCTTCGTCAGTTTTGCTTTCTTCCGGCTGGGGAAAAGCGGTGTGGTGTACGGATTCCAGTTGCGATTTTCCGGTGACAGCATTCAGGTTCCTGAAGATCGCATCGCTGAAAAACGGCGATACGGGCGCCATTAACCGTACAACGGTCTCCAGGCATTCGTATAAGGTCTGATAGGCGCTTATCTTGTCATGCCCATCAGATGCTGTTTGTGCCGGCTTCCAGAAACGGCGGCGGCACAGCCGCACATACCAGTTGCTGAGATGCTCATCCACAAAATCCTCGATGGCACGGCCCGCATGCGTGGGCTCATAATCATCCATGTACTCATTTACATTCTTCTTCAATGTGTTCAGGGACGAGATGATCCAGCGGTCTATTTCCGGTCGGTCGGCAACGGGTATATAATCTTCTTCAAATGTAAAGCCGTCAACATTGGCATAGAGTGCAAAAAACTGGTAGGTATTATACAGGGTACCAAAAAATTTGCGTTGCACTTCCTTAATGCCGTCCAGGTCAAACTTCAGGTTGTCCCAGGGGGAAGCATTGGTAATAAGGTACCATCTTGTGGCGTCTGCGCCAAACTGGTCAATAGTAGCGAACGGATCTACCACATTTCCCAAACGTTTGCTCATCTTATTGCCGTTCTTGTCCAGCACCAATCCGTTGGATACACATGTCCTGAAGGCAAGTCCCGGGTACAAGGTATCGTTTACTTCAAAGCCGGATTTCTTCAATTCCTCCTGTACAGATTCCTTCAGCAGGCTACCCAGGGCATGCAGGGTATAAAACCACCCGCGGGTCTGGTCAACCCCTTCACAGATAAAGTCTGCCGGATAGTTTTTGGAAAAAATATCCTTGTTCTCAAAAGGAAAATGCCATTGGGCATAGGGCATGGCACCGCTGTCGAACCATACATCCACCAGGTCCGGCACACGCTTCATGGGCTTTCCTTTACTGCTCAGCAATACCACCTCATCTACAAATGGCTTGTGCAGATCTGCCTCCCCGGTTTCTCCTCCGAGGGCAGGAATGCTTGAAACCCCTGCATCATATGATCTTTTTATTTCATCCTGAAGCTGCCTGAGCGAGCCAATGCATAACTCTTCGCCACCCTCACTTTTACTGATGTAATTGCCGGCTTCATCCACGGTTTTCCACACCGGCAGGGGCGTACCCCAATAGCGGCTGCGGCTCAGGTTCCAATCCACCATATTTTCTAGCCAGTTACCGAAACGTCCTTCCCCGGTAGATTTGGGCTTCCAGTTGATGGTCTTGTTCAGCTCCACCATCCTGTCACGGAGCGCCATGGTTTTGATGAACCATGCGTCCAGCGGGTAGTAAAGTATCGGCTTGTCTGTCCGCCAGCAATGAGGATAGTTATGTTCGTATTTTTCAACTTTAAAGGCACGGTTTTCCTTCTTCAGCTTCACACTGATGTCAACATTCACATCCACATAGTCCTTCTCGTCCTTGTAATTTTTCACGTAGCGGTTGCTAAATTCACCCACTCCCTCTATAAATTTTCCCTGCCTGTCTACCAGGGTAAGGATCCCGATATTGTATTTTTTACCCACCTTATAGTCGTCTGCTCCAAAAGCCGGGGCGGTATGCACAATGCCGGTACCGTCTTCGGTGGTTACAAAATCGCCCACTATAATGCGGAAAGGATCAGCGTCCGGCGTGATCTGTTGTACTCTTTCCAGGCTGTTGGCTTCAAACGGCAGCAACTGCTCGTAACGCAGTCCTTCCAGCTCTTTTCCATTGAAGGTCGCAAGAACTTTCCAGGGTAATACTTCCCCTTTTGCCCCTTCATAAGTAACACCATTCCAGTCCTGCCGTTCTCCTTCTGTATTAAAGTACTTATGCAGCAACGGCTTTGCCAGGATCACATTTGCCGGAACATGGGTATAGGGATTAAACGTCTGCACCAGCACATATTCAATTTGGCTACCCACGGTCAGTCCCAGGTTGGAAGGCAGGGTCCACGGGGTCGTCGTCCAGGCAAGGAAGTAAGCATCACCTCCCGCAGCGAGGATCTTTTTACCCGCGGGATGCCCGTTGTTGTCTTTTTTATCAAAGGGGAACATCACTACTGCAGATGTATCTTTTACCATTTTATAGGTACCCGGCTGGTTCAGCTCATGGGAGCTGAGCCCCGTACCGGCTGCCGGCGAATACGGCTGTATGCTGACACTTTCGTACAGGTAATCTTTTTTATATAGCTCACTCAGGCACCACCACAGCGTTTCTATATAATTGTTTTCGAACGTGATATATGGATCTGAGAGATCCACCCAATACCCCATTTTCCGGGTCAGCTCATCCCATTTTCCTTTGTATTTCAAAACCTCTTTACGGCAGGTGGCATTATATTCTTCTATTGAAATGGTTTTGCCGATATCTTCCTTTGTGATGCCCAGCATTTTCTCCACCCCCAGCTCTACAGGCAACCCATGGGTATCCCAACCGGCCTTTCGCTTCACCTGGTATCCCTGCATGGTCTTATAGCGGCAAACAAGGTCCTTGATGGTGCGGGAAATAACATGGTGAATACCGGGCATTCCGTTGGCGCTGGGCGGACCTTCATAAAATACAAATGACGGTGCTCCCTCTCTTAAGGAAACGCTTTTTTCAAAAGCCTGATTTTCGTCCCATTTCTTTAATATTTCCTGCTCTATTGACGGAAGATGTAAGCCGGTAAATTCCCTGTATTTCGTAGCCATATGCTTAAAAAATGGGGGCAAAGGTACAGAAATATACAGGAAATCTGTGGGCCGGCAGCGGTATAGCCGGGGATTCCGTTTTTAGAGTTTCGTCGCTGTTTTGTTATGTTTTTTGTTTGCTTCGCCACAAAAATACACGCCAAAACGGGAATTGCTCTTCTTTATTAACCCCGGGTGCACCCATATAATATCCCCTGCGGATATTTTTTCAAAAGCGAAATGGCAATTTATCGAACTGAACCTCTAAAGGAAACTCAACATTCAAACTTGAAAATTTTGCGATAAAGAATTGCAAAGTTACCAAAATTTGGTAACTTTGAAAAAAGCTTGGTAAAATGAAAAATACATCAATATCACTTGGAAACTATTTTGACCAATTTGTAAGTAGCCAAGTATCAGCAGGACGCTATAAAAATGTAAGTGAAGTAGTTCGTGCTGGACTGCGACTTTTAGAAGACGAAGAAAATAAAGTAATTGCTTTAAAAGCCGCAATTCAGAAAGGATTAGATAGTCCACTAGTTGAAAAGTTTAACTTTAAAGAAAATTTGAAAAAAGTAAAAGAGGAAAAAAGAAAAAATGGCTAAAGTTATCTTAAGACAAGAAGCCATTGACGACTTAAATGACATTTGGATTTACACTTTTGACAAATGGTCTGAAAAACAAGCTGACAGATACTATGCAGCTTTAGAATTTGCTTGTATGCAAATTGGCAAGAACCCAGACCTTGGAAAAGAATATGATGGAATAGGTAAGAACTTGTTTGGGTTGAGAACGGGAAAACACATAATTTTCTATCACGTTATTTCCAAAGATAGAATTGAAGTTGTCAGAATTTTACATGAACGAATGGACTTGAAAAATAGATTGAATGAATAAAAAACTGCCACCTAATGCCGCACCACCGCAAAGCCCCGAACCGTTCCGGGAACGGTTACATATCTATTGGTATCTTACCAGTATTGCCAGGTCGTTTAAAAGACCTCGATGACATCCAACACTTCGGAAAAGAAAGAAAAAATAAGATCGAGGCTTAGTCCTCCGAGAGGTTTCTGCTCCCGGGCATATGTGGACGGGACCCTGCAGCAAACGAACCTGTAGCACAAATCTGGTTACGCACGGTGCCTGGTTACAAGACTTGCCCAGGGTTACGGTCAACAGCACCGGATATTATTTTACAGGGAAAGAGGTGCCGGATCATTTATCGTCAGTAATTTGCCAACATATTTAACAGGCATACCTATTGCATGAGCAGAAAGTTTATATTCCTGATGAATCCTGTTGCCGGAACGGGGAACAAGTCCAAAGTCAGAAGAGCTATAGAAAAGAAAATGGCGGAGAAAGAGGTGGCGTTTGAAATACATGCTACCAACCCGCAAGGCGATTACAGTTCGTTGAGAAGCAAAATAAAAGAGGGGGTCAATGATATTATTGTAGCGGGAGGAGATGGTACCCTGAATGCGGTCGTAAACGACTTACGGGATACAGGTGTAAACTTCGGCCTGATCCCGCTGGGTAGCGGGAACGGACTGGCATTAACAGCAGGTATTTCCAGGAAAACAGAGGTGGCTATCGAGCAGGCCCTTTCGGGAGCACCGGTACTGACGGACGCTTTTATGATCAATGACAGGTTCTCCTGCATGCTCAGTGGCTTAGGATTTGATGCGCAGGTGGCGCATGATTTTGCGAAACAAAAGACCAGGGGATTGATCACCTATGTGAAACAATCGTATAACAACTTTTTGAAGGCCAAACCTTATAAGTTTGAAATATCCTCCGAAGGGAATACCATAAAAACAGAGGCATTTTTCATTAGTATCGCCAATAGTAATCAGTTCGGTAACCAGTTTACCATTGCCCCCCAGGCAAGCCTGACGGATGGAAAGCTCGATATTGTAGTAGTGCAGAAAATGACCAAGCTGCAACTGCTGCTGGCTGTTTTGCGACAGGTGATCAGCGGCGAAGTGAAGGACCGGCCCTATAAAAAGGATCATGTCATTTATTTTCAGACACCTGCCCTTATCATTAAAAATATGGAAAATGCACCGCTGCATATTGATGGTGACCCTGTTGATACAGCAGCCCTGTTCGATATCAAAATCATTCCGCAGGCGTTCAGGCTTATACAACCCGTGGTCTGACGGGGTATCGCTATTTTGACCGGATGGCAACAACGGGATTCATACGGGCCGCAATGGTAGCCGGAACAATACCCGCAACCACCCCAATAGCCACGCAAATGATAACGGTAAGGATCATGATATCATACGACATATACACATTAAACTGCAGCGGACCGCTTAGCAATTTGGCCATTATAAATACCAGCACCAACCCGATAAGCCCTCCTATAATACAGATAAAAGCCGACTCCAGGAGGAACTCAGTAAGAATAGTACGGCTTTTGGCTCCTATCGCTTTTTTCAATCCTATAATAGGTGTTCTTTCCCTTACTGTTACAAACATGATATTGGCTATCCCGAAAGCACCCACAATAAGACTCAGCAACCCGATCAGCCAGCCACCCAGCTTTACGGCAGAGAACATTTTGGTAATAGCTTCGCTGAAATCGCTTACTGCATTCAGCGCAAAATCATCTTCTGTGCCGGGAGATAACCTGTGAATGGCCCTCAACGCTCCCTTCAATTCGTCTTTAAAGGCTTCCGTTGTTACATTGGCTTTCCCTTGCACCATGATGTTGGGACCGGAATATTTTTCTTCAAAAACTGTTCTGAAAAAACGATAAGGCAGTATCATACAGTCGTCAAAATTCCAGGCGCTGATCAGCAGGCTCTTCCCCTGCTTTTTGATCACACCCACCACGTATACCCGTTTATTTTTCAGGGTCACTGTTTTGCCGATGGCCAATTCTGCAGCGCCAAACAATTTTATCGCATTTTCATATCCCAAAACAGCAGAGGGGGACCCTCTTTCCATATCGGCAGGGTTCAGGTAACGGCCATACTGGATCTCAAAAGGCTGGATGTTGTTAAAATCCTCTGTTACACCATATATGGATACATTCTGTATCATATCCTTACCGGCTACAAGGTTTTGGCCTCCGGCAGTTAATGTAAAAGCGATATTCTGGATCGTATTGGTTTTTTCACGCAATAAACGCATCTCCTCATATTTGGGCTCCGGTCTTTTCACATATTTCCACCAGGGATAGTCACCGTCTTCCCCTCCGCCATATTCCCATTTATCGATATAAATGGTATTAGTGCCCATGCTTTTTACACCATCCTGGATATTCTGCTCCAGGCTGTTGACCGTGGTGAGTACCCCGATGATACAAAAGATACCAATGGTGACACCAAACAATGACAGGAAAGTGCGCAGCTTGTTGTTTTTCAGCTCCTGCCATGCAAGCACGAAAGTGGCACTGATTATCTGGAGGGTTTTCAGCATCTTTCAAAATTAATGACATTCACCAGAACAATCCTAAAAAAATGGATGAACGGGTAACTGAGGACTTAAACTACCAATCCGCTAATTTTGCAGCATGCAGGAGATTCATTTTAAAGATATAGGCCTGATACCCTACGAGGAGGCCTGGGCATGCCAGGAAGCGCTGCTGCAGCAAAATGTAACAGCAAAAACAGCTGCCAGGAAGGCGGATAACGGCGTGCCCGCCGATACGACGCATCATTTCATCCTGTGCGAGCATCCTCCGGTGTATACCCTGGGAAAAAGCGGCAACGAGAACAATGTGCTCATTGATGAATATACCCGTGCGGAAAAAGGGATCGCCTATTTTAAGACCAACCGCGGGGGTGATATCACCTTCCATGGACCCGGGCAGATTGTGGGCTATCCGATCCTGGATCTTGAAAAATACTATACCGATATCGGCAGGTACCTCCGCAATCTGGAGGAAGTGATCATATTAACGCTGGCGCAATACGGCATTAAGGGAGAACGGTCTCCGGGGGAAACAGGTGTTTGGATAGACGCTTCCGTAAAAGGAAGGGAAAGAAAGATCTGCGCCATGGGCGTCAGGTGCAGCCGGTGGATAACCATGCATGGCTTTGCGCTGAACGTTAATACCGACCTCAATTACTTCAACTTCATCATTCCCTGCGGCATTGCCAACAAGCAGGTAACTTCTCTCGAAAAGGAGCTGGGGCAGACGATAGATATCAACGATGTCAAACAAAAGCTGAATGCGGCTTTTGAAGATGTTTTCAGTTGCCGCCTGGTTGTTTAGCAAATGCTAAAATAGCTGCCTGAATGTTTTTTTTCGGCTAATTATGTTGCAAAACATATTAAACACAGGTAATTTTACGTTTACAATCGTATCCTTTGTAAATCTAAAATAAGAATCCAATGAGAACTCAAGTTGTTAAAGCCCAATCAGAAATTTCTATCTGGAAATTAGTAGCCAAGCTGGGACTGTTGGCAGCACTTTGCATGGGATTATGTTATCTCTTTGCGATGGGTGTTTCCGCCATTGCCCGGACATTCTAAGATACCGGTAAATAAGTTTTCACAAAACGAATTGATAGCAGCTCCGGCTGCTATTTTTTATGCATTGATAAAGTCATGCAGCCTTTTCAGAAAAGTATGCAGGATTTCCATCCCTTCCACATCGTCGTGTATCAGCAAAAAGTTCCTGCCGGTCTGCTTCAGCCGGGCTTTATTGGTATGTGTCTGCAGGTAAGCGAGCATTTTGTTGAATACCTCCGACTCAAAATAGGGCGAATCGGGATTATTGACAAAATAACAACGGAGGGTCTTATCCTTCAGCACCATTTTTTCAAAACCCAGCGCTACGCCCAGCCGCCGGCAACGAACGGTGGTAAACAGGTCCTCCACCTCCGGTGGTATGGGTCCGAAACGGTCGGCCATCTCCACATGGAACTTCTGTAATTCCTCTTCATTTTCCGCATTATCGAGACGGGTATACAGGGAAAGGCGCTCATTGATGCTTTCTACGTAAGCATCCGGGATCAGTATTTCCAGGTCGGTATCAATGGTACAATCCTGCACATAGTCTTCCTGCTGCTGTATTTCTTCTTTGAACACATCGCGGAACGAAGTGCGCTTCAGCTCACGGATCGCCTCATCCAGTATTTTCTGGTACATCTCAAACCCTATTTCCGCCATAAAGCCACTTTGTTCTCCACCCAGCAGGTTGCCCGCGCCCCGGATATCGAGGTCGCGCATGGCAATCTGGAACCCGCTGCCCAGCTCGCTGTGCTGCTCCAGTATCTGCAGGCGCTTCCTGGAATCGTCCGGCAGCGTGCTCATCGGCGGCGCTACCAGGTAGCAGAAAGCCTTTTTGTTGCTTCTTCCTACCCGTCCTCTCAACTGGTGCAGGTCACTCAGTCCGAACTGGTGTGCGTTGTTCACGATGATGGTATTGACGTTCGGGATATCCACTCCGCTTTCCACGATGTTGGTACAAACCAGTACATCGTATTTCCGGTCAATGAAGTCGAGGATCCTTTCTTCCAGTATATGTCCTTCCAGTTGCCCGTGGGCTACGCCGATGCTGAGGTCCGGGCAAAGCCCCTGGAGGGTGAGCGCCATTTCATTCAGCCCTATCACCCGGTTATGGATGAAAAACACCTGTCCTCCTCTTTCGGTTTCGTAATAAATGGCGTCCCGTATAAAGTCTTCATTGAAGACCTGCACTTCCGTCTGGATGGGCTGACGGTTGGACGGAGGTGTGTTGATAATGCTCAGGTCCCTGGCACCCATCAGGCTGAACTGCAGCGTTCTTGGGATAGGCGTTGCCGTTAGGGTCAGGCAGTCTACATTTGTTTTAAGGGTCTTTATTTTTTCCTTGTGTCCCACACCGAACTTTTGCTCCTCGTCTATGATCAGGAGACCCAGGTCTTTGAACTTCACTTCTTTTCCTACAAGCGCATGGGTGCCTACGATGATATCTATCTTGCCGGCTTTCAGACGTTCAATGGTTTCTTTTTTCTCCTTTGCCGATTTGAAGCGGTTGATATAATCCACGGTTACGGGGAAGTCTCTCAGGCGGTCGCTGAATGTTTTGTAGTGCTGAAAAGCAAGGATGGTGGTGGGTACCAGCACTGCCGCCTGCTTGCTGTCGCAACAGGTTTTAAATGCCGCCCTGATGGCTACTTCGGTCTTTCCAAAGCCAACATCCCCGCAAACCAGGCGATCCATGGGGCCGGGAGACTGCATATCTTTTTTAACATCGGCAGAAGCCCTGCTTTGATCAGGCGTATCCTCGTATATAAAGGAAGCTTCCAGCTCCGTTTGCATATAATTATCCGGGCTGTGCTGGAATCCCTGCTGCGCCTTACGTTGCGCGTACAGCTTGATCAGGTCGAACGCAATTTCCTTGACCCTGGTCTTGGTTTTTTCCTTCAGCTTCTGCCATGCATCGCTTCCCAGCTTGTTCACCTTGGGCGTGGCGCCATCCTTACCGGTATACTTGGCTATTTTGTGCAGGGAGTTGATGTTGACATAGAGTATATCCGTGTCTTTATAAATGATGCGTACCGCTTCCTGCAATTTGCCGTTCACTTCAATTTTCTGCAGGCCGCTGTATATGCCCACACCATGGTCGATGTGCGTAACATAATCGCCCGGCTGCAGCTCACGGAGCGCCCGAAGCGTAAGCGCCTTGTTCTTGTTGTAAGCCTGCTTTACCTTGTATTTATGGTATCGCTGGAAGATCTGGTGATCGGTATAACAGACTGATCTGTGCGAATGTTCTATAAAGCCCGC
>Ga0222419_101161_pt1 | contig 11029 bp, 8 predicted proteins | sample 1B20Ametagenome_FD_182474 | JGI IMG/M metagenome (GOLD analysis project Ga0222419, IMG submission 182474) | Enriched microbial communities from leaf-cutter ant dump, University of Wisconsin, Madison, United States - 1B20A (version 2) | ecosystem: Environmental > Terrestrial > Nest > Insects nest >... | reverse complement strand
CCTGCTCAGGCCGCTGTCGGCCGCGGTGGTGGCGCCCGAGGTGATCTGGCTGTCGATCCTCAACGCCACGGTCTGCACCGCCGCCCCCGTGCTCATGGTGATGCTGGCGATCGAGCGCATCGGGGCGTCCATGACGGCGCAGACCGGGATGATCGGCCCGCTGTCCACCATCGTGCTGGCCGCGTGGCTGCTGGGAGAGGCCATCACCGCGTCGATGGTGGCGGGCACGGCGCTGGTGTTGGCGGGCATCTACCTGTTCACGCGGGCGCGGCGGCGCGGCTGACGCGGGGGCGGCCAGCGTCCGCACGATTTCATTGCTTCGCCCCGCCGTCGGGCCGGATGCAAACCCGTGCAAGGCCTTTCCTACAAGGGAAAACCCGGGCAAGACAGGCGCGGGCGGAGGTTTTTCCCGTGCCACAATCGCGCCCGCTGACTTGCCTGGAACCATGCCGGGCGGGTTGTTTGTGAAACGCGTGTTCAGGTGTGGCGTCGGCCGCGGCCCACGAGGCGGCGGGTCCGGCGCCGCAGCACGGTCTGCGAGTGCCGTCTTGCCCTGCTTTCGGGTAGGGGTTGCGCCCCAGGCTGCCGCGGGCATGCCGCATCCCATGCGGCCTGCGCGCTGACGCACTACCAGGGAAGGACTGCTTTTATGGATATCCTGCTGCAGCAGATCATCAATGGTCTGGTTCTCGGCAGCATGTACGCCCTCATCGCGCTGGGCTACACCATGGTCTACGGCATCATCCAGCTCATCAATTTCGCCCACGGCGAGGTGCTGATGTTCGGTGCGCTCATCAGTTGGACCTGTGTGGGGTACATGCAAGCGAACATGAGCTACCTGCCGGGGTGGGCCATGCTCCTCATCTCGATGGTCATCGCCTGCATCCTCGCGGCCGTCCTGAACTACTGGATCGAGAAGGTGGCCTACAAGCGCCTGCGCAATAGTCCGCGTCTGGCGCCGCTGATCACGGCCATCGGCATGTCGCTGTTCCTGCAGACGGTGGCGATGATGATCTGGAAGCCCACCTACAAGCCCTATCCGGTGCTGTTGCCGGTGGAGCCGCACCTGATCGGCGGCGCCGTGATCACGACCATGCAGATCCTGATCCTGGCGATCACCGCCGTGTCGCTGGCGGCGATGGTGTACCTGGTGAGCTACACGCGCCTGGGGCGCGCGATGCGCGCCACGGCCGAGAGCCCGAACGTGGCGGCGCTCATGGGCGTCAAGCCCGACTTCGTGATTTCGGCCACCTTCGTGATCGGCGCCGTGCTGGCGGCGATCGCGGGCGTGATGTGGGCGGCCAACTACGGCACGGTGTTCCATACCATGGGCTTCCTGCCCGGCCTGAAGGCCTTCACGGCGGCGGTGTTCGGCGGCATCGGCAACCTGCCCGGCGCTGTGGTCGGCGGCTTGCTGCTGGGGCTGATCGAGGCCATCGGCTCGGGCTATATCGGCGACTTCACCGGGGGTGTGCTGGGCAGCCAGTACACCGACATCTTTGCCTTCATCGTGCTCATCATCATCCTGACGCTGCGCCCCTCGGGCCTGCTGGGCGAGCGCGTGGCCGATCGCGCGTGACGGGGAGGCGGACATGAACAAGAACATGACCAAGAAAATCGCATGGGCCGTGGGGCTCATCCTGCTGCCGCTCATCCTGCAGCAATTTGGCAACGCCTGGGTGCGCATCGCCGACCTGACGCTGCTGTACGTCATGCTGGCGCTGGGCCTGAACATCGTGGTGGGCTATGCCGGCCTGCTCGACCTGGGCTACGTCGCGTTCTACGCGGTGGGCGCCTTCGGCTACGCGCTGCTGGCGTCGCCGCACCTCACGGAAAATTTCCCCGCGATCGCGGCCATGTTCCCGCAGGGGCTGCACATCTCGGTGTGGTGGGCGATACCGCTGGCGCTGCTGCTGGCGGCCTGCACCGGGGTGCTGCTGGGCATTCCGGTGCTCAAGCTGCGCGGGGACTACCTGGCCATCGTGACGCTGGGGTTCGGCGAGATCATCCGCATCTTCATGAACAACCTGGACCAGCCGATCAACATCACCAACGGCCCCAAGGGGATCGCGAACGTGGATCCGGTGCAGATGTTCGGCGTCAATTTCGCCAAGCCGCACACCATCTTCGGCTTCGAGATCCCATCGGTGACGCTGTATTTCTACCTCTTCGTCGTGCTGATGCTGTTCACGGTCCTCATCTGCTACCGCCTGCAGGATTCGCGCATCGGGCGTGCCTGGATGGCGATCCGCGAGGACGAAATCGCGGCCAAGGCCATGGGTATCAACACGCGCAACATGAAGCTGCTGGCCTTCGGCATGGGCGCCTCGTTCGGCGGCGTGTGCGGCGTGATGTTCGGCGCCTTCCAGAGCTTCGTCTCGCCCGAATCGTTCAGCCTGATGGAGTCGATCATGATCGTCTCCATGGTGGTGCTCGGCGGCCTGGGCCATATCCCGGGCGTGATCCTCGGGGCCATCCTGCTGGCGGCCCTGCCCGAGGTGCTGCGCTACGTGGCCGGGCCCCTGCAGGAGATGACGGGCGGGCGACTCGATGCGGCCATCCTGCGCCAGCTCCTGATCGCCTCGGCCATGATCGTCGTGATGCTCCTGCGCCCGCGCGGCCTCTGGCCTTCGCCGGAGCACGGCAAATCGGTCGCACGCAAATCCTGAATCGGCAGATTGGGCAAGGACATGACAGAAGCATCCAACGAGATCGTGCTCAAGGTCGCCGGCATCTCAAAGCGCTTCGGCGGCCTGCAGGCGCTGTCGGACGTGGGCATCACGATCCGCAAGGGACAGGTTTACGGACTGATCGGCCCGAACGGCGCGGGCAAGACCACCTTCTTCAACGTGATCACCGGGCTGTACACGCCCGACAGCGGCAGTTTCCAGCTCGGCGGCAAGCCCTATGCACCGCACGCGGTGCACCTGGTGGCCAAGGCGGGCATCGCGCGCACCTTCCAGAACATCCGCCTCTTTGCCGAGATGACGGCGCTGGAGAACGTGATGGTCGGGCGCCACGTGCGCACGCATTCGGGGCTCTTCGGCGCCGTGTTCCGCAGCGGGGGCTTCAGGCGCGAGGAAAAGCAGATCGCCCACCGCGCGCACGAGCTGCTGGAGTACGTGGGGCTTTCCGAGTACGCGGATTTCAAGGCGCGCACCCTCTCCTATGGCGACCAGCGGCGGCTGGAGATCGCGCGGGCGCTGGCCACCGATCCGCTGCTGGTGGCGCTGGACGAGCCGGCGGCCGGCATGAACGCCACCGAGAAGGTGGCCCTGCGCGAGCTGATCGACCGCATCCGCAACGATGGCCGCACCATCCTGCTCATCGAGCACGACGTGAAGCTCGTCATGGGCCTGTGCAACCGCGTCACGGTGCTGGACTACGGCAAGCAGATCGCCGAGGGCACGCCCGCCGAGGTGCAGAAGGACCCCAAGGTGATCGAGGCATATCTGGGTACGGGAGGCCACTGAAATGGCAGACAACGACAAGCCGGTGCTGCTGCGCGTCAAGGGCCTGAAGGTGGCCTATGGCGGTATCCAGGCCGTCAAGGGTATCGACATGCAGGTGCACGAGGGCGAGCTGGTCTCGCTCATCGGCTCCAACGGCGCGGGCAAGACGACGACGATGAAGGCCATCACCGGCATGCTGATGCCCGCCGACGGCGACATTGAGTACCTGGGGCGCAGCATCAAGGGGCGCGGCCCCTGGGACATGGTCAAGGAAGGCCTGGTGATGGTGCCCGAGGGGCGCGGCGTGTTCGCGCGCATGAGCATCGCCGAGAACCTGCTCATGGGCGCCTACACGCGCAACGACCAGGCCGGCATCACCGAGGATGTCGAGAAGATCTTCGGCATCTTCCCGCGCCTGCGCGAGCGCAAGAACCAGCTGGCGGGCACCATGTCCGGCGGCGAGCAGCAGATGCTGGCCATGGGCCGCGCGCTGATGGCGCGCCCCAAGGTGCTGCTGCTCGACGAGCCCTCGATGGGCCTGTCGCCCATCCTGGTGGACACCATCTTCCAGGTGGTGCGCGACGTCTACGCGCTGGGCGTGACCATCGTGCTGGTGGAACAGAACGCGAGCCGTGCGCTGGCGATCGCCGACCGCGGCTACGTGATGGAATCCGGCCTGCTCACCATGGAAGGCACGGGCAAGGATCTTCTGGCCGATCCGCGCGTGCGCGCTGCCTACCTGGGCGAGGAAGCCGCCTGAGCGTGGCGGCGGCCGGCGCGCTCAGCCGGCGATGAGCTGGCGCAGGCGCTCGGGCAGCGGCACGGATTTCTGCGCCGGGAAATCCACCCACACGGCGGTGGCGCCGCCCGAGGCGCAGATCACGCCGGACCGGTCCACGCGCTCCATCGTCGCCCAGGTGTCGAAGGACGAGCGTCCGGGCGAACTGACGTAGGAGCGCACCCGCACCTCGGCCGGAAATTCCAGCTGGTGGATGAAGTTGCAGAAGGCGTTGGCGATCACCAGCCCGATGCCTTTGGGGTCGGGCGGGTGGCCGATGCTCATGAGCCACTGCAGCCGCGCGATCTCCATGTAGCGGAAGTACACGGTGTTGTTCATGTGGCCCATCGCATCCATGTCGCCCCAGCGCATGGGGATGGTCATTTCGTGGACGAGTTTTTTCTGTTCCGGGAGGTCGATTCTCATGGCTGCATTTTGGCGTGTAATGCGCTTTCCTGCCGCCACGACCTCCGTGTGCCGATGAACTGGCTGACCTCCCTACCCATCCCGCTGCAGACCGTGCTGCTGCTCATCGCCAGCAACGTCTTCATGACGTTTGCCTGGTACGCGCACCTGAAGAACCTCGGCTCCTCGCCGTGGTGGGTGGCCGCGCTGGCGAGCTGGAGCATCGCGCTCTTCGAGTACCTGCTGCAGGTGCCGGCCAACCGCATCGGCCACACGCAGTTCAGCTTGGCCCAGCTCAAGATCATGCAGGAGGTGGTCACGCTCTCGGTCTTCGTGCCGTTTGCCGTGTTCTACATGAACGAGTCGCTCAAGTGGGACTACCTCTGGGCCGGGCTGTGCCTGATGGGCGCGGTGTACTTCATGTTCCGCGGCGCCTGAAGCCCCGGGCCCGCGTGGTGCCTCCGGCAGGAATCGAACCTGCATCTGGCGCTTAGGAGGCGCCCGTTCTATCCATTGAACTACGGCGGCGAATCGGTGGCGGCGATTGTATCGGGCACGCCGGGGCGCGGGATCCTGATTTTCCTCGATTGATAGCTGATGACGCTTGATGGCAAAGGGATTCAGCCCGATTTGATTCGGATTTTCTCAATCGAAGGACAGCCGGTAGATCAGGTCCAGCGCCGCGTTCTCTCCCGCCTGCCCGCGCAGGCTCCATCGGCGCGAGAGCTCGTAGAAGACCAGCAGGGTGCTGCCCGTGCCCGCGAGGCTGTGCTCGTACGCAGCGTACAGCCGGTCGGACAGGCGCTTGCCCAGCGTGATGCTGGTGTTGGCCACGGCGCCGCTGTCGTCGCGGGCCACGCTCAGCTCGTCCAGCCCGAAGCGCGAGGCCAGGCCCCGGCCGCTCTTGCCGCCCAGCAGCGCCAGGGCCGCCGATTGCAGCATCGCGGATTCGGCGCCGTTGGCGGGCGCGGCGCGGCCCAGCAGCAGCCAGGCCAGGGTCTGGCTGTCGGGCAGGGCGGGTTCGGAATACAGGCTGATGCGCGGCAGCAGCGCGTTGCCGCTGACCTGCACGCCCACTTTCTGGTCGCTGGTGAAGTTGGGTCGCAGCGCGATGATGTCCAGCGCCGGGTTGTCCACCGCGCCGGTGAAGCGGATGTCGCCGCGTGCGATGTCCAGGTTCTGGCCGTAGGCGTGGAAGTGCCCGTCGCGCGCCTGCACCAGGCCGCTGACCTGTGGCATCTGCGCGAGCGGCCCGCTGGACGTCAGGCGCAACTGGCCCGCGAGCCGCGTGTCCGCGCCCATGCCGCGCACGCGAAAGTCGCTGCCCAGGTCGACGGCGACGTCCACGTGGGCCGTCAGGGAGGGACTGGCCGCTTTGGCCTGCGCCTGCCCGCCGCCCTGGGCCGCGGGGTTGCGGTCCGGCACGATCACGTCCCCGCCCAGCGTGGGGCGGGATTCGTCGGGCAGCTCGATCAGCGCGTGGTCGATGCGCAACTGTCCGCTGGCGCTCAATGCCTTGTCCTGCAGCGCGGCCTGCAACTGGCCCGAGAGAGTGAGGTCCCGGTCGCTCAACAGGCTGGGGTGCAGTTGCTGCAGCGTCGCCTCCAGGCGCGCGCGCAGCCGTCCGTCGGCCCAGCCCGCTTCGCCGCGGGCGCGCAGTTCGCCGCCGTGCTCGCCTGCGCCATGCAGCGACAGCTCATCGACCATGAGGCGGGTGTCGGCGAAGCGCGCGCGCAGCCGCCCCTGGTCGAGCTGGAAGCCGTCCACGATGGATCGCAGGGCCAGGTCGTCGGCCGTGGCGGTGCCCGAGAGCCGCGGCGCCGCGCGTGTGCCGGCGATGTCCACGTCCACGGCCAGCGAACCGCCGAGCCGCCAGCCCGGCGGCGCCAGCGCGGACCACGCGGCGATCTTCGGCAGGCGCGCGTGCAGCTGCCCGTGCAGCGGCGCGTCCTCGGGCCAGGACAGGTGCTGTGCCCCCGCGGCGCCGTTGGCGGAGGTGAGCGTGGAGCGCAGTTCGCCGCTCACCTGCCCGGCGTGGGCGCTGTCCCACCGCAGTTGCAGGGCGAGGTCCCGGCCGTCGCTCGTGAGCGTGGCGCGCGCTTCCCGCAGGCCGGCGGCGATGCGGGTCGCGGGCGCGCCGGCGCTTTCGCTGGCGTACAGCATCAGGTCGCCGCTGGCGCGTGCCAGCTCGGCCTTGAGCTGCAGGGTGTCGGCCCGGGCCAGGTTCCAGGCGCCCTCCAGCATGACGTCGCCCGTCAGCCCCTGGTCGCGCAGGGTCGTGCCCAGGGCGCGTTCGACCCATTGCAGGGGCAGGCCCGTGAGCTGCCCCTTGCTGTTCAGGCGCCCCGAGGCGTGGGTGATTTCGCCCCAGCGGAGCGTGGCCTGCGCCTGCGGGGCGGGGGAGGTGACGGCCAGCGACCCGGCATCGACGGTCCAGCCGCCGGGTGCCGTGCCCGTCCAGCGCATCGCTACCGGCGCGTTCAGCGCCAGCCGCCACGGGTCCGGGCCCAGCGAGGGCTCGGTCAGGTCGAGCGCGAGGGACGAGAGCCGCGCGTGCCAGCCGTGCTGCTTTCCGCCCGGCTGGGCGGCGGCGCGCCCGCCATTGAGGGCGAGCCGCACCTGCGCGCGGCGCTCGCCCTGGGCGGCCTGCGCCTGCAGCGTCAGCCGGGCCTGCGCGAGCGTGCCGTCCAACTGGGCGTCGGCCTGCCGGAGCTCGATCGCTGGCTGGTCCTGCACGTGGATGGTGAGAGCGGTGCTGGCCAGCCGGGCCTGCAGCTCGGGTTGGCCCCAGCCGCCGCCCCAGCGGGCGGAAAGCCGCGCCTGGCCGCGCGCCGTGGCGTGCGCGGGCAGCAGGGCGGCGGCGCCGGGCAGGCGGCCCAGCCATGCGAGGGCCTGCGCCGCGTCGCCCACCTGCCATTGCAGGGTGCCCGCGCCGGTGTCCTTGCGCAGGCGGCCGTGCAGCTCGGCGGTCATGCCGGGCGCGCGGGCCGTCATGTCCGCCTGGCCGCCCGCGAGGGCGCCGTCATGCCATTGCAGTTGCGCGCGGCCGCCGGCCTGCGCGTCGTCGCTGGCCACGAGCCAGTGGTCCAGGGTGAGCAGGCCGTCCGCGAACTGTCCGCGTGCGCTGGCTTCGCGCAGGCCGAGCGGCGGCGGCGTGCCCGGCGGACCTTTGTGGGCCGGGGCTGCGCCGGGCGCGCGCGCCTTGAGCGCGGCTTCGAAGCGCAGGGCCTCGCCGCTGCCGCTGGCCGTGGCGCTCCCGTCCATCGGCCGGGCCGCGAGCTGCGTGTGCAGCTCGGCGGGGTTCACGCCTTCCAGCCGGGCCTGCAGGCGCCAGCCCGCGGCATCCGCCGAGGGGGAGGGCGCGCGCCAGTCGCCTTCGGCGTGCAGGCTGCCGCCCGCGACGCGCGCCTGCAGCGTGCGCACCGTGGCGCCACCGGGGTGCCACAGCGCCTCGGCCTGCAGGGACTGCACGGGCAGCCGGTGGCTGTCCCAGGGGCCGGGGTCGGCGTTGGCCAGGCGGGCGGCGATGGCGAAGCCGTCCGCGGGCTCGTGCGCCGGGCTCAGGCCGACGTCGCCGCTCAGGCGGGTGCGCGGCGCCGCTGGCCAGAGGCGGGCCAGGTCGAAGTGCCGCAGCGTGGCGTGCGCCTCGTCCAGCGGCTGCGCGGCCCAGGGGCGGATGCGCGCGGTCGCGCTGGCCTGGGGCGCTGCCTCGGGGGCGTCGGCGGGGGTGGCGTGGACCTCGGCCTGCAGCCGCAGGTGCGCCAGCGGTCCCTGGATCGTGGCCTGTACGGCCAGGGGCAGCGGCTCGGCCAGGGAGGGGAGCTCGGGGGCCAGCGTGCCGCCGAGCGTGGCGTCCAGGGTCAGGGGCGCGAGCGCCGACAGGCGGGCCTGCGCACTGTAGGTGCCGTCTTGAAAGCCCAGGTGCTCGACGACCAGTTCGTGGCGGGTGCCGTCGTAGTCGTAGTGCGCGTCGACGTTCGTCAGGCGCGCTCCGGCCGCGGCCGGGAGGAGGAGTTCGCCGATGTGCAGTTGCTCCAGCCCGACCGCGAGGGGCAGGGCGAGGCTGGCGGGGGGCGCGCCGTTTTCGCTCGCACTCGTGCCGCCGTGGTTCTCGATCTGGATGCGGCGCGCGCTCAGATGCTGGATGAACAGGCGCCTGTGGAGCAGATCGCGTGCGCGCCAGCGCAGCTCGGCGTCCCGGACGTCCACCGCCAGGCCGTCGCTGCGCCACGCCAGCCGCGCGGCGGTGCCGCCGTGGCGCAGCGACCCGGCCACCCCCTCGGCTGTGAGCGGCTCGTGGGCGCCCGCCCAGCGCAGCGCGGCGGCGAGCGAGCCCTCGCTGCCGCTCCAGACCCACAGCGCCGCCGCCGCGGCCGCCACCAGCCCGCAGGCCAGCACGATGCCGCGGATGAGCCAGCGCAGGAGCGTGCGAGCCATCAGAAATTCAGCCCCACGTTGATGTGCAGCCGCCAGGCGTGGGCCTGCAGGCCGCGCGCCACGTCCACCTGCATCGGCCCCACGGGCGTGATCAGGCGCAGGCCGGTGCCCACGCCCCACTGGCCGCGCAGGTCGCCGACGTGGTTGGAGACGCTGCCGACGTCCACGAACACCACGTGTTCGATCAGGCCCGGGTACTTCTGCTGCAGGATGGGCCGCTGCCACTCGATGCTGCCCACCGTCATGTAGCGGCCGGGGGCCACGAGGTTCGCCCCCACGGGCAGCCCGATGCTGCGCAGGCTGTAGCCGCGCACCGTGGTGTCGCCGCCGGTGCGAAACAGGTAGGTGGAAGGCAGGCGCGCATCCATCTTCGCCACCACCGCGCCCAGCTCCGCGCGCAGCTGCAGGCGGCTCGCGCCTCCGGCCAGCGGCACGAAGCCCAGCCAGCGGCCGTTGGCGCGCACGAAGGGGCGGCGCGTGCCCATGGTGGTCAGGCCCGCGCCCAGCTCCAGCGCCAGGCCGTGGCCCTGTGTGGGGCTGGGGAGATCGCGAAAGCGCCGGCGCGTCCAGGCGATGTTGGCGCTGATGGCGGCGCCGTCGCCGATCAGCGCATCGGGCACCTGCGCGCTGCCCGCGCCCGCCACGTTGGCCTGGTCGTACTGCAGGTAGAGGTTGCGGTCAAGGTGCTCCGTGCTCTGGAGCCGTCCCAGGCGCAGGGTGTCGGAGGTGGTGACCAGCACCCCGTCGTCCTGGCGCATGTGCCGCGCCAAGGCCGCCTGGCGCCACCCGGTCCCGTCGGGCAGCGAGGTGAGCTGCAACTGCACCAGCGGCTGCTTGCGCTCCAGGTGCAAGCGGGTGTCGGCGCGCCAGGAGGTGCCCAGCGCGGCGTTGTCCCGGTGCTCCAGCGTCAGGCGCGCGCCCGCGCTGTCGGTGCTGTAGCCCGCGCCCAGTTGCACCTTCTGGCGCTTGGCCTCCGTCACGGCATAGCTGAGCGGCGCGGCCGCGGGATCGCCCTGGGGGTCGATGCCGAGGTAGGCCGAGTCGTAGTAGCCGCTGGCCATGAGCTGCTGCTGCGCCTGCACCAGCGCCTTCTGGCTGTAGACGTCCCCGGTGTGCAGCCATGACAGCCGCGTGGCGAGCTCCGCCGGATAGCGGCTGGCGCCGGTCACGTGGGCGGCGCCGAGCCGGAACGTGGGGCCGGAGTCGAGCTCGATGCGCAGGGCCACCGTCGTGCCGTCCTCGCTGACGGTGGCCGAACTCGCGGCGATGCGCCCGAGGGCGTAGCGCTGCGCCACCAGCGTGCGCAGCGCGGCGGTCTTGGCGTCGTCCCAGCGCTCCTGCGTGAACGCCCGGCCCGCGGGCAGCGACCAGTCCTGGGTGATGGCGCCGCGCTGCGCCTGGACCGCGGGGTCTTCGTCGCTGGCGATGTCGCCCGTGAAGCGGATGCGCACGTCGCCGATGACGGCCTGCGGACCGGCTTCGAGGCGGATCGTGATCAGGGGCGGCCCGTCGGGCTCGTGCCGCAGCGTGGCCTGGGCGCGGGCCGCGAAGTAGCCCTGGGTGGCGAGCAGTTCGCGCGTGTCGCGTTCGACCAGCGCCATCAGGCGCGCGGCTTCGCTCGCGTCCAGGTCGGATGCGTCGCGCCAGCGGCGCAGCAGGGTGTGCCTGCGCACGAGCGAGCGCAGGGGCTCGTCCGCGCCCTCGATGTGCAGCGTGAACGCCGCCGGCGCCCCGGGCTCGCGCTGAGCCTGCTGCGCCTCCGGCGCCCCCGCCTCGCGCGGGCCCGTGCCGGTGGCCGCGCAGGCCACGAGCAGCACGGCGGGCACCAAGCCGAGAAATTTCAGTAAAAAACCGTTGAAACCCTTGCTGGACAAGCGCAGATAGCCCCTATTTCGAGAGCATGCGCATCGCGTCCTCCAGCCCCTTGAGCGTGAGCGGGAACATGCGCTGGCCCATC
>Ga0222419_101158_pt1 | contig 11055 bp, 11 predicted proteins | sample 1B20Ametagenome_FD_182474 | JGI IMG/M metagenome (GOLD analysis project Ga0222419, IMG submission 182474) | Enriched microbial communities from leaf-cutter ant dump, University of Wisconsin, Madison, United States - 1B20A (version 2) | ecosystem: Environmental > Terrestrial > Nest > Insects nest... | reverse complement strand
GGCCTATAGTGGCAGGTCATGAAGCGGCTTCTTGCTCGTCATTCCTGCGCAGGCAGGAATCCAGTGCCGTTGGTCCCCACCGACAGTCACTGGGCCCCGGCTTGCGCTGGGGCGACGGGAGTTTTCAGGAATCCGATCATCCCCATTCATCCAAGGAACCACCATGAACGATTACCGCATCGAACACGACAGCATGGGCGAGCTGAAGGTGCCCGCCGACGCGCTGTACGGCGCGCAGACCCAGCGCGCGATCGACAACTTCCCGATTTCCGGCCTGCACCTGCCACGGCCGTTCATCCGTGCGCTGGGCCTGATCAAGGCGGCCGCCGCCGAGGTGAACCTGTCGCTGGGCCATCTGAAGAAAGGCCAGGCCGCGGCGATCCGCAAGGCAGCGCTGGCGGTGGCCGAGGGCCAATACGACGCGCAGTTCCCGATCGACGTGTTCCAGACCGGCTCGGGCACCAGCACCAACATGAATGCCAACGAGGTGATCGCCCATCTGGCGGTGGCGGCTGGTGCCAAGGTGCATCCGAACGACCACGTCAACTACGGGCAGAGCTCGAATGACGTGATTCCCACCGCGATCCACGTCAGCGCCACGCTCACCGCCAGCGAGCAGTTGCTGCCGGCGCTGAAGCACCTGAAGAAAGCCATCGACAAACGTGCCCGCGCGTTGAAAAACACGGCCAAGACCGGCCGCACCCATCTGATGGACGCGATGCCGGTGACCTTCGGCCAGGAGCTTTCGGGCTGGTCGGCGCAGATCGGCTCGGCGATCGAGCGGATCGATGACGCGCTGAAACGCATGCGCCAACTGCCGCAGGGCGGCACGGCGGTGGGCACCGGCATCAACGCGGATGCGAAGTTCGGCCCGCTGATGGCGGCGCAGCTGAAAAAGCTGACCGGGGTGAAGTTCGAGTCGGCGGACAACTACTTCGAGGGCATGGCCTCGCAGGACGCCGCGGTGGAGTTGTCCGGCCAGCTGAAGACGCTGGCGGTGGCGCTGATGAAGATCGCCAACGACCTGCGCTGGATGAATTCCGGTCCGCTGGCCGGCCTGGGCGAGATCGAGCTGCCGGCGTTGCAGCCGGGTTCGTCGATCATGCCGGGCAAGGTCAACCCGGTGATTCCCGAGGCCACCGCGATGGTTGCCGCGCAGGTGATCGGCAACGACGCGGCGATCACCGTGGCCGGCCAGTCCGGCAATTTCCAGCTCAACGTGATGCTGCCGCTGGTGGCGTACAACCTGCTGCAGTCGATCGGCATCCTGTCCAATGTCTGCGTGCTGCTGGCCGACAAGGCCATCGCCGGCTTCAAGGTGAACAAGGCGCGGGTTGACCAGGCGCTGGCGATGAACCCGATCCTGGTCACCGCGCTGAACCCGGTGATCGGCTACGAGAAGGGCGCAGCCACCGCCAAGCAGGCGTACAAGGAGCATCGCCCGATCATGGACGTGGCACTGGAGACCACCGGGCTGTCAAAAGAAGAGTTGAAGAAACTGCTGGATCCTGCAGCGCTGACGCGTGGCGGAATCCAGAGCTGAAGAACCACGCGGGCAGTGCCCACCCTACGTTGCATTCCATCGTAGGGCGGGCACTGCCCGCGGCTTTTCCGCGATTGTTGCCAGGTCTCAATCGGCGAAAACCGCAAATCCCTTCTTGCCGTTTTCGTCCTTGTCCTTGTTGCAATCGTCAATGTCTTTCTGATCCATGGTCGCGTAAGGCTGGAACTCGGGCATCGCGGCAGCCAGCTTCTGCTGGGCTTCCAGCAGGGCGGGCAGGCGCTGGCACAGTTGCATTGCGGCGGCTTCGATCCTGTCGCTCTGCGGCTTGATCGAAGCTTCGATCTCATCCCCGCTCTTGCCGCTGAAGGCCCCCAGGATCGCCTGCTTGGCAGCGCTGACGCCCAGTTCGGCGCCTTGCGAGCCGATGTCCATGCCGGCCGATGCGATGCCCAGCACCTGCTCGCGATAGTCCAGAATCAGAGACTGCTGGGCCGGGGTGGCGGGGATCTTGTTGCCGCCGATCAGCAGCTCACCCTGCGGGGTGATTTCCGCTTTCGGACGTGAGCTGCGATTGCCGGAATCATCGTTGCCGATGCGGATATCGCCCACGCTGATGTTCTGGGTGGCCAGTTCCTGCTTGGCTTTCTCCATCGCTTGCTGGACCTTGCCGCTGATGAAGCTGGATGAGGTCTTGTCGTTGACCTCGTTCATGGCCTTGGCCACTTCGCCGTTGGCACTGGTGCCGGTATCGGAGGGACTGGACTGGCTGCAGGCGGCCAGTGGCAGCAGCAGGGCGAAGGCAAGCGTGTTGATGATCTTCATTGGATGCTCCCCGTGGTTTCGTCAGGTTTTGCGGTGGCCGTTGTTCAGCTGTCGTCGCGCCAGCGGCGGAACCAGACGGCGGCGGCGATCAGGGCGGCGCCGATGGCCACGCCGATCCACATTTCGGGCAGGGTCAGAATGCGGTAGGTCTGGGCAAGGTCCACGAAGGCCAGTGGATTGTCGCCGTCAGCCGTGAGCTTGCTGGAGCCGTATACCAGGTTGGAGCCCGGGAACACACTGACGAGCATGCGCAGTATCACGTGGCGCCAGAACCAGTTGCTGGACAGGTCGAGCGGGCCCATCAGGTCGAACCAGCTGACCAGTGTTCCGGCCAGTACCGGCAGAGTCACCGCCCACAGGAACGGCTTGGTGCGTGCCCAGGCCGAGCAGAGCAGGAACCAGCCCACTGACGGCAGTGCGAACAGCAGGTACAGGGGCAGGTGGCCGATCATGTTGGCGATGACCCGGAACGGGTGCGCCTGGGCCAGCAGGTGCCAGAGGTTGACGCCATGGAATGACAGCGTGATGGCCATCATCAGCAACTGCGCGATGCCGGCGAGCACACTCACGATGATGGCGATGAGCGGGGCCAGCACGGTGGCGCTGATCACCTTCGACAGCACGGTGCTCAGGTCTGATACCGGCAGCGATTTCCAGAACAGGATGCTGCGGTCGCGGCGGTCGTCGTACAGCGCTCCCAGGCAGTAGAACATCACCACGAAGCCCATCACGATGGCAATCATGCTCATCGCCGAGTACATCGACAGATCCAGCATCAGCCCCACTTTGTCCAGGTCGCCGGCGTCCATCTTGTTGATGATGACCTTCAGGCCGCCGGCATTGCCGATCTGGATGCCGCGGCTGGCGCCGAAGACTTCGGCGGTGATGATGCCCATGAGGTTCAGCAACAGGAAGATGCCGCCAGTGATGACCGGAGCCCACAGGAAACCGCCGCGGTGCTCCCAGAACTCGCGTTTCACGAGCCAGTACATGTTGTTCAAGGTCCCGTTTTTCATGCGTAGGTACCCTTCATGGTGGCGACGAACAGGTCGCTGACGGATGGCCGGCGGGTTTCGCCGAGGGCCTCCAGAGTGGAACGGGCGACGCCGTCGAACAGGAAGATGCTCTTGCCGAACACCTGGCGCTCGTCCAGTGGCTTCAGTGCGCGGGCGGCATCGGCCTGGTCGGCGTTGACCATCACCTCGATGTAGCGCTCGCCGACGGCCTCCATGTCGGTGTCGAGCACGACTTTGCCGTCGCGGATGAACATCAGGTCGGTGAGGATGTGCTCGACTTCCTCGACCTGATGGGTGGTGACGATGATCGTCTTGTCCTCGTCGAAGTAGTCCTCCAGCAGGCTCTGGTAGAACTGCTTGCGGTAGAGGATGTCCAGGCCCAGGGTGGGCTCGTCGAGGATCAGCAGGCGCGCGTCGATCGCCATCACCAGGGCCAGGTGCAACTGCACGATCATGCCCTTGGACATCTGTCGCACGCGCTGATTCGGCTGCAGCCGGGTGCGGGTCAGGAAGGCCTCGCACTTGGTGCGGTCAAAGCGCGGATGCACGGCGGCAACGAAGTCGATCGCCTCGGAAACTTTCAGCCAGCGTGGCAGCACCGCCACGTCGGCGATGAAGCAGACCTCGCCCATCAGCTTGTCGCGCTGCTTGCGCGGGTCGAAGCCGAGCACGTTCAACTCGCCGCTGAAGTCGGTCAGGCCGAGGATCGCCTTCAGCGCGGTGGTCTTGCCGGCACCGTTGGGGCCGATCAGGCCGACGATGCGGCCCGGAGCGATCTGGAAGTTGACGTTGTCCAGCGCCGTCGAGGATTTGTAGCGCTTGCCGAGGCCGTTGGCCGTGATCACCGGATTCATGGCTGTTTCTCCTGATGGGTGCCGGCTTCGCGCATCAGCGTTTTCAGATCCAGGCCCAGTCGCTGCAGCCGTGCGAACAACAGCGGCCATTCCTCGCGCAGAAAGCGTTCGCGCTCGGATTTCAGCAGTGCTTCGCGTGCACCCTCGATGACAAACATGCCCAACCCCCTCCGCTTCTCGACCAACTGTTCATCGACCAGTTCCTGGTATGCCTTCGACACGGTCAGCGGGTTGATCTGGTAGTCCGCTGCCACCTGGCGTACCGACGGCAATGGGTCGCCTTCGTTCAAGGCGCCGTCCAGGATCATCGCCACTACACGCTGGTGCAGTTGGCGATAGATCGGGACGCTGTCGCTCCAGGTAATGGTCATGTCTTATTCCTTGGTGATACGGCCGAACTGGGTGCCAAACGAATAGTAGGGCATGGTCAGCTCGGTCCCGAACAGGCTCATCTGTTCGGCCTCGCCGGCTTCGCCGGTGCGGATGGCCGAGGGCATCGTGGCCAGGCCGGCCGTGCCGATATCCGTCATCAGCGCGGCATGACGCAGTTCTTCGGCGCTGGGGTGGACCTGCACCGGCGGCAGGTTGGTGACTTCGATGGCGTGGCGGCTGCCGGTGTCCGCAGCCGGGGATTCGACGTTGTAATTGACGACGCTCAGGCTGGTGAGGGTGATCAGGATGGCGGCGGCGCTGGCGATCAGGTTCGGAGCTTTCATGACATACCTCCTTGGTGAACTCGTTGAGTGGTGTTGTAGTGAACTATAACACCATATTTTGAGGCGTCAACGGTTGCGAGGCGATTTCGCAACATGACTGATGGCCTATGAGCTATGAGCCGGGAATCGGGAGTGGGGAATGGGGAATGGCAAGAGCGAAAGCGTCGTGCGCCGGAGCTTCTGATGAGGGTGTCCGGGCTTTCGCCCACGAAAAAGGCCGGCTTCGCAGCCGGCCTTTCCGTCACATTCCGGGGGTGCTCAGTCCGCCGCGTAGACCTGTTTGCCGCCGACCCAGGTCTGCAACACCTTGGTGTTCCACAGCTTGCTGGCCGGATCTTTGAAGATGTCGTGGTCGATCACGATGAAGTCGGCCCACTTGCCCGGCTCCAGCGTGCCGAGGGTCTTCTCGGCATGTTCGGCATATGCCGCATCCAGGGTGAAGGCGCGCAGGGCCTGTTCCAGGCTCATGTCCTGCTCGGGGTACCAGCCACCCGGCGGCTGGCCTTCGTGATCCTGACGGGTCACCGCCGAATACAGGCCGAAGAACGGGTTGGGTGATTCCACCGGGAAGTCCGAGCCGCCGGCCACGATCGTTCCCTGCTTGAGGAAGGTCTGCCAGGCGTAGGCGCCCTTGATCCGCTCGTGGCCGATGCGGTCCTCGGCCATGTTCATGTCGGAGGTGGCGTGGGTCGGCTGCATCGAGGCGATCAGTTGCAGCGGCACGAAGCGGGCAATGTCCTGCAGCGTGAGGATCTGCGCGTGTTCGACGCGGTTGCGCTGCGTGATGCCATCAGGATGGGCCTTGTAGGCCGCGGCGAAGCTGTCGAGCACTTCCTGGTTGGCGCCGTCGCCGATGGCATGGACGCCGACCTGATAGCCCTTGCCCAGTGCCTTGGCGATGCTGGCGGTGAGCTCGGCCGGTTTCAGGAACAGCAGGCCGCGGTTGTGCGGGTCGTCACTGTAGGGCTCGAGCATCGCCGCGCCGCGGCTGCCGAGGGCGCCGTCGGCATACAGCTTGACCGAACGTACGGTGAGGAAGTCGTTGCCGTAGCCGACCAGCGGGCCGTCCTTGCTGATCGCGTCGAAGTCCTTGCCGGTGTCATGGATCATCGCGTAGATGCGCGCGGTGAGGCGGTTGTCGTCGGCGTATTGCCGGTACAGCTGGTAGTCGGAAAAGTCGATGCCGGCATCGCTGACGCCGGTGAGGCCGACACTGGCCATCGTGCGCAGCGCGGCATCCAGCGCGGCGGCCTTCTGCTGCGCGGTGGGGGCCGGCACCACGGCGTAGATCAGGTTGCTGGCGCGATCGACGAAGACACCGGCCGGGTTGCCGTCGTCATCGTGCTCGATGCGACCGTCATGCGGGTCGGGGGTGTCCTTGTCGACCTTGGCCAGCTTGATCGCGGCGGTATTGGCCCAGCCGGCATGGCCGTCGACGCGGCTCAGCCATACCGGGCGGTCGGCGACGACGCTGTCCAGTTCCTTGGCAGTGGGGAAGCGGCCAAGTTTCCAGATCTCCTGGTTCCAGCCGCCGCCCTGGATCCATTCCGCCTCGGGGTGGGCGTCCGCGTAGGCCTTGATCTTCGCCAGCGCCTCGTCCAGCGAGCGCGTGCCGGTGAGGTCGACGCTGTTGCTCGCATAGCCCAGTTCCAGCACGTGGCCATGGGCATCGATCAGGCCCGGCAACAGGGTCTTGCCCTGGCCGTCGATCACTTTCGCGTCACCTGCCTGACTGGCCAGCTCGGCGCTGTCGCCGGTGGCAACCACCTTGCCCTGATCAACCAGCAGGGCCTGGAAATGCTGCAGTTTGCCCTGCGAGTCCAGGGTGTAGCCGTTGACATTGTCGACCAGCAGGTCGGCGGCCTGGACGGCGGGGGCGATGGCCAGAAGGGCGAGCAGCGACAGACGTAGCGAGCGGTTCATGCGCGGATTCCCGTGGATGGAAAAAACGAATCCCCAGTGTGTCGCCCCGGGAACGTTTTTGCCACTGCATCACCAAAGATGCGGGAGGCGCGATGACAGCCCCCATCACATGATGGGGGCTGTTGCCGGTGGGTCAGGCGGCTCTGGTCAGCAGGTTGCCGATGCTGTCGCGCGCCGATTCCAGCGCCTGCGCCTTCTGTTCTTCGCCGATGTTGACGCCTTCGGCACGCACGAACTCGACCTGGTCGATGCCGATGAAGGCGAAGATCGCGCGCAGGTACGGTTCCTGGAAATCCATCGCCGCTGCCGGTGCGCCTTTGCCGTAGAAACCACCGCGGCTCAGTGCCACGATCACGCGCTTGCCACCGGCCAGGCCTTCGGGGCCGTTTTCGGTGTAACGGAAGGTTTTGCCGGCGACCAGAATGCGGTCGAGCCAGGCCTTGAGCTGGCTGGGAATGGTGAAGTTGTACATTGGCGCTCCGATCACCACCACGTCGGCGGCAAGGAATTCCGCCAGCATTTCGGTACCGAGTACCGTTGCGGGATCGCTGGCATCGGCTACCGGTGCCCAGTGGGGCAGGGGATGGGCAGCCAGGTCGCGATGGCTGACGGTGTGGTCAGCCGAGCCATGTCCCAGGCCGGCGACGATGTCGGCGGTGAGTTGGCGTGTTACCGAATGGGTTCCCAGTACGCTGGAGTCGATATGCAGGATTTTCATGTGGGTGGTTCCTGAGTTGCCGATATGACCGGCGATGTGATCAGGATATATTTCGGACAATCTGGCGATAAGACGGGTATTTTCAGACTTATCGTTTCCATAAAGGAACAATCATGACGGCATTGGGTGGCGCACTGCAGGATCTCAACGACCTTCATTTCTTTGCTGCGGTGGTCGAGCACGGGGGCTTCTCCGCAGCCGGGCGGGCGTTGGGCATACCGAAATCACGCCTGAGCAAGCGTGTCGCGCACTTGGAGGAGCGGCTGGGCGTGCGTTTGCTGCAGCGGACCACGCGGCGTTTCATGGTGACCGAGGTTGGCGAGCGGTTTTACGCGCATTGCCGCGCGGTGCTGGAGGAGGCGCAGGCCGCCCAGGATGCCGTGGATGAATTGCGCGCCGAGCCGCGCGGCGTGGTACGGCTGAGTTGCCCGGTGTCGCTGGCGCAGACCATGCTGTCCCATCTTCTGCCCGACTTCCTGATGCAGTATCCGAAGATGCAGGTACGGCTGCTTGCCAGTGATCGCAGGGTCGACGTGATCGGCGAAGGTTTCGATCTGGCGATCCGCGTACGGACCAAGCTGGATACCGACGCCAATCTGGTGATCCGCAGTTTCGGTCAGGCCCGGACCACGCTGGTGGCCAGTCCGGCCCTGCTGGATGCGCGTGGCCGGCCGTCCCTGCCGGACGAGCTGTCCAGCCTGCCGGCTTTGTCGATGCGCGAGCACGAGGGCGCCCAGATCTGGGAACTGAGTGATGCCGATGGCAAGCAAGTCGGGGTGGAAGTGCAGGCTCGGCTGATCACCGGAGACTTTGCCGTGCTGCTGGAGGCGGCTCGGCGTGGCATGGGTGTGGCGTTGCTGCCTGAGTCGGTGTGCTCTGCGGCGATCGCCGCGGGCGAACTGGAGGTGGTGTTGCCGGACTGGAGTGCACCCGAGGGCACCATGCATTTCGTCTACCCCAGCCGCCGCGGCATGTTGCCGGGGGTGCGGGCGCTGGTCGACTTCCTTGCCGAACGGCTGCCGGAAACCAACCTGCAGCAGCGCGAGCAGTGCCGCAAGCAGTCACTGGCTGCGGCTTCCGCGTCGTAACCCACCTGTTGTTGCCGATGCGCTAACCTCGGCATCTTTTGGACATCCATACGGCCGCATGACCATGATCGAAACCAAGCTGCCGAAAGTCGGCACCACCATCTTCAGCGTGATGAGCCAGCTGGCGCTGCAGCACAAGGCAGTCAACCTGGGTCAGGGCTTCCCCGACTTCGAGCCGCCGCAGGCGCTGCGCGACGCACTGAACCGGGCGATGAACGATGGCCGCAACCAGTACGCGCCGATGCACGGCACCGCTGCGCTGCGCGAGCAGATCGCGCTGAAGACCGAGCGCCTGTACGGTCGCCGGCTCGACGCGGAAACCGACATCACGCTGACCTCCGGTGCCACCGAGGCGATCTTTGCGGCGATCGCCGCGACGGTGCGCGCGGGTGAGGAGGTGATCGTGTTCGATCCGGCCTACGACTGCTACGAGCCGGCGATCGAGCTGCAGGGTGCCCGCGCGGTGCACATCCCGCTGAGCCTGCCGTCGTTCTCGATCGACTGGCAGCGCGTGCGCGACGCGGTGACGCCGAAGACCCGCATGATCATGGTCAACACGCCGCACAACCCCTCCGGCGCGGTGCTGTCGCCGTCCGATCTCGACGAGCTGGCGGCGATCGTGCGCGACACCGGCATCGTGGTGCTGTCCGACGAGGTCTACGAGCACATCGTCTACGGCGGCCCGCACCAGAGCGTGCTGCGCCATCCGGAGCTGGCCGGGCGCAGCTTCGTGGTGTCCTCGTTCGGCAAGACCTACCACTGCACCGGCTGGAAGGTCGGCTACGCGGTGGCACCGGCGGCGCTGACTGCCGAGTTCCGCAAGGTGCACCAGTACCTGACCTTCTGCACCTTCCATCCGGCCCAGGTGGCGTTCGCCGAATTCATGGCCAGCACACCGCAGCACTACCTGGAGCTGCCGGCGTTCTACCAGGCCAAGCGCGACCGCTTCCGCGAGCTGCTGGCGCCGTCGCGCTTCAAGCTGCTGGACGTGCCGGGCGGCTATTTCCAGCTGGTCGACTATTCGGCGATCCGCGACGAGGACGATCTTTCCTTCAGCAAGTGGCTGGTGGAGCAGGGCGGGGTGGCGGCGATCCCGTTGACACCGTTCTACGAAGCCGCGCCGGGCACGCGCCTGCTGCGGCTGTGCTTTGCCAAGAGCGACGCCACGATGGAGGCAGCCGCCGAGCGGCTGTGCCGGCTGTGACCATGCAGGCGTTGAGGGTTGCCCTGGTACAGGGAGCCACGCGCTGGCACGACGCGCCGGCCAACCGCGACTACTACGGCGTGCTGGTGCGGCAGGCCAAGGGCTGCGACCTGATCGTGCTGCCGGAAACCTTCCTGTCCGGCTTCAGCAACGACACCCGTGCCAGCGCTGACACCATGGACGGCGAGGGCCTGGCCTGGTTGCGTGCACTGGCCGCCGAGGTCGATGCGGTGATCTGCGGCAGTCTGGCGATCACCGAAGACGGTAAGGTCTACAACCGTCTGCTGTGGGTGCGCCCGGACGGAAGCTTCGAGCAGTACGACAAGCGCCACCTGTTCCGCATGGCCGGCGAACACACCCGCTACGGCGGTGGTGACAGGCGGCTGGTGGTGGAGCTGAAAGGCTGGCGCATCCTGCCGCAGGTCTGCTACGACCTGCGCTTCCCGGTGTGGCTGCGCAATCGCCGGCTGGCCGAGGCCAACGGCGGCATGGACTATGACCTGGCCCTGTTTGTCGCCAATTGGCCGGCGCCACGCCGGCAGCCGTGGCGTACTTTGCTGCGTGCACGCGCGATCGAGAACCTCAGCTACGTGGTCGGCGTGAACCGCGTCGGCGTGGACGGCAACGACCATCCCTACGCAGGCGACAGCGCGGTGATCGACCCGGTTGGTGAGCCCTTGGTGGAGCTGGGGCCGCAGGAGCAGGTGGTCAGTGTGACCCTCGACCCTGCACCGCTGCTGGCCCATCGCGAACGTTTCCCGGCGTGGATGGATGCCGATGCGTTCGAATTGCGAGGAGTGAGTGGAAAGGAGTGAGGCGCGAGAGAAGAGCGTGGCCTTGCGCGACGCTCCCGTCTCCACCCCATCCGGCGTAGATACCGTCTTGCTGATGGTCGAGCAAGGGTGATTCCGTGCGGTAGGGCGGGCACTGCCCGCGGCTCTTCCGCCAACCGCCATTCCGCGGCGCGGGCGGTGCCCGCCCTACGGAGTCGGGGCGATCACGATGCGATTGCCGCGTGCCTTGACCGCTTTCGCGGTAGATACCGTCTTGCCGATGGTCGAGCAAGGGTGATTTCCGCGCGGTAGGGCGGGCACTGCCCGCGGCTCTTCCGCCAACCGCCATTCCGCGGCGCGGGCGGTGCCCGCCCTACGGCGTCGGAACGACCGCGATGCGTTTGCCGCGTACCTTGATCGCGTCTGCGTAGACACCG
>Ga0222419_101150_pt1 | contig 11176 bp, 5 predicted proteins | sample 1B20Ametagenome_FD_182474 | JGI IMG/M metagenome (GOLD analysis project Ga0222419, IMG submission 182474) | Enriched microbial communities from leaf-cutter ant dump, University of Wisconsin, Madison, United States - 1B20A (version 2) | ecosystem: Environmental > Terrestrial > Nest > Insects nest >... | reverse complement strand
CCAGGACGCGGGCGGCGTCGCGTCCAGCCGCAGCGCGTGGCGCCACGGCCCGCCGCGCAGCACCAGATCGACGTCGCCGAACACCACGGCGGGCAGCGCGCGCTGCTCGTCCAGCCACTGCACCTCGCCGCCGCGCACCACCACCTCGGCCTGCGAGAGCAGCCAGTCGAGCGCCGACGCGTCGCCCGCGGCCCCCTGTACCGGCAGGCCCGCCACGAACAGGCGCCCCGCCGCGTCGCGGCGCAGCTGCAGCCGGGGCGCCTCGACATAGAGCTGCTGCAGCCCCAGGCGCAGCACCGAGCGCGGCGAGAGCGTGATCACCACGCGCGGCAGGCGCAGGGCTTCCTGCCCCTGCGCATCCAGCAGTTGCACACCGTCGAGCTCGATCGTGGGGAACACGCCCTCGCTGCGGGCCGAAAGGCGCTGCACCCGCACGTCCACGCCCAGCAGCCGCTGCGCCCTCTCCTGCAGCAGCGGGCGGAAATTGTCGATACGCGGCACAATCCAGAAATGCAGCCCCGCCCATGCCAGCGCCAGCAGCAGCCAGAACGTCAGCACGCCTGCCAGGGCCCATCGCGCCACGCTCGCGAGAAGGCCGAGCCAGCGGGGGAAATGTGTGGACGCCTCGGTCATGACGTGGGGTTGCAATGCCAGGAATTATGACCCGCTGCCACTGAAGAGAGAGGCCGCGCGCGCAGCCCGCGCAAGCTCAGTCGATGATGACCACTGCCCCTGAGGCCCGCACCAGCGCCGGCGGCCTGGCCGCCCATTCGCGCCTGTACCAGCGCCTGCACCGGCGCTACGACACGGCGTGGTCGCTGCTGGCGCCCGGCATGCCCGGCCGCGCGGCGATGGCGGCCGCGTGCGAGCAGTTGCTGGCGCAGGGCAAGGATCTCCCCACCAGCCTGCGCATCCTGCGCCAACTGGTGGTCGAGCGTCTCATGGTGCTCGATTGCGAGCACGGCGCGCCGCTCGACGCCGTCTGCACGGCGCTCACCACGCTGGCCGAGGTGGCGCTCGACCGCGCCTGCCGGCAGGCGCGCACGGAGCTGGACGCGCTGCACGGCGCGCCGCTGGCGCCCGGCGGCGCGCCCGCGCAGCTCTGGTGCATCGGCATGGGCAAGCTCGGCGCGCGCGAGCTCAACGTCTCCAGCGACGTGGACCTGATCTTCATCTACGAGAACGACGGCGAAACCACGGGCCTAGCCGACGGACGCGGCCGGATCTCCAACCACGAATACTTCGTGCGCGCGGTCAAGCGCGTCGGCGCACTCATCGGCGACCAGACGGCCGACGGCTTCGTCTTCCGCGTCGATCTGGCGCTGCGCCCGCACGGCCATTCGGGGCCGCTGGCGATCTCGCTGCCCGCGCTCGAGGACTACCTGCGCCTGCACGGGCGCGAGTGGGAGCGCTTCGCCTGGCTCAAGAGCCGCGTGGTGGCGCCCGCCGAGTGCGTCGCCCAGCCCCAGGTGCAGGCGCTGCGCCAGGTGGTCCTGCCCTTCGTGTTCCGGCGCTACCTGGACTACGCGGTCTTCGATGCGCTCAGGGCGCTGCACCGGCAGATCCGCCAGGATGCGCAGCGCCGCTGCGCCGGCCACCCCGAGCGCGCCAACGATGTCAAGCTCTCGCGCGGCGGCATCCGCGAGATCGAGTTCACCGTGCAGCTCGTGCAGGTGGTGCGCGGCGGGCAGTTCCCCGAGCTGCGCTGCCGCCCGACGCTGGAGGCGCTCGAGCGCCTGGCCCGCGCCGGCCTGATGCCGCCCGAGAGCAGCGAGGCGCTGGTGCAGGCCTACGTCTTCCTGCGCCGCGTCGAGCATCGCATCCAGTACCTGGACGACCAGCAGACCCACGTGCTGCCCGTGAGCGACGAAGACATCACCTGGATCGCCCACACCATGGGCCTGGGCTGCTGCGAGTTCCTGCGCCAGCTCGACGCCCACCGCGAGCGCGTGGCGCACGAGTTCGACGAACTGCTCGGCGGCCCGCCCAAGAAGACCTGCTCCGGCCCCGGCTGCAGACAGGCCGACGACGCGCCCGCCGACTGGGACACGGTCATCCAGGCCCAGCCCGTCGCCGTGGCCGAACGTATGCGCCAGTGGCGCGAACAGCCGCGCGTGCAACAGCTCAGCGAGAAGGCCGCGGGCCGCCTGCTGCGCATCCTGCGCCAGACCGGCCAGTGGCTGCAGGAGGGCAGCGCCACCGAGCAGGGCGCGCTGCGCCTGCTCGACTGGCTGGAGCTGCTGCTGCGCCGCGAGAGCTACCTGGCGCTGCTGGTGGAGCGCCCGCTGGTGCTGAGCCGGCTCATCTCGCTGCTGGGAGCCGCGCGCTGGCCCGCGCGCTACCTGCAGCAGCACCCCGGGGTGATCGACGAGCTGGCCAGCGAAGCCCTGTTCGGCGAACGCTTCGACGCGCAGGCCTTCCGCCAGGAACTGCAGGCGCGCCGCGCGTCGCTCGCCTCCACCGGCGAGGACGACGAAGAGACGCTGCTGAACCTGCTGCGCCGCGCGCACCACGCCGAGGTCTTCCGCACGCTCGCGCGCGACGTGGACGGGCGCCTCACGGTGGAAGCCGTGGCCGACGACCTCTCGCTGCTGGCCGACACGCTGCTGGGCCTCACCGTGCAATGGTGCTGGGAGCACTTCAAGGCCCGCCACCGCGAGGCGCCGCAACTGGCCATCGTCGGCTACGGCAAGCTCGGCGGCAAGGAGCTGGGCTACGGCAGCGACCTGGACATCGTCTTCGCCTTCGACGACGAGGCCGAGAGCGCCGCCGAGATCTACGCCGCCTTCGTGCGCAAGCTCATGTCATGGCTCACGGTGAAGACCGGCGAGGGCGACCTCTACGAAATCGACACGCAGTTGCGGCCCAACGGCAACTCCGGGCTGCTCGTCACCTCGTTCGACGCCTACGCCGCCTACCAGCAGCAGCGCGGCAGCAACACCGCCTGGACCTGGGAGCACCAGGCCATGACGCGCGCACGCTGCGTGCTGGGTTCCGACGCGCTGCGCGCGCGCTTCGACGCGGTGCGCGAGGCCGTCATCACCGCGCCGCGCGACCGGCGGCAACTGGCGCACGAAATCATCGCGATGCGCGAACGCCTGCGCGAGGCCCACCGCGCCAGCTCCGGGCTGTTCGACATCAAGCACGGGCCGGGCGGCATGGTGGACGTGGAATTCGCGGTGCAATACCTCGTGCTCGCGCACTCCGGCGAACACCCCGAGCTGCGCGAGAACAAGGGCAACATCGGCCTGCTGGAGCGCGCCGAGCAGGCGGGCCTGCTGCCCGCGGGCGTGGGGCGCGCGGCGGCCGACGCCTACCGCCGCCTGCGCCATGAACAGCACCGCGCCCGGCTCAACGAGGAAGCCACGCGCGTGCCGCCCGAGCAGATGGGCGAGGAGCGCGGCGCCGTGCTGGCGCTGTGGCGCGCGGTGTTCGATCCCGTCAGCGGCACGCCCGCCTGAGGGTTTTCAGGGGTTCAGCGTCCCTCTCGCGGATGCGAAGATGCGGGCACACTGGCCCGTCTCGCACGCTGGGCGGTGCCAGCGCCACCCTCGCGGATCGGCGCCGGCACCCCCGGGCCAGCAGGACCCTTGCTGGAGCAAGCCATGCCACTGCCCCGTTTCGCGCCCTGCTTTGCGCCCCGCTGCACATGGCCCTCCCATCGACTGCGCGCCACGGCCCTGGGCGCGTTGCTGACACTGACCACGGGCGCCCACGGCGCGCTGCCGCAAGGCGCCAGCGCTCAGATCATCAGCCTGCAGGGCACGGGCGAGCAGCGCGCGGCCGCCACGAGCCAGTGGCAGGCGGCGCACGAAGCACAGGCCCTGGCCGGCGGCGACTACGTGCGCACGCTGCAGGCCGCGCGCATGGCGCTGCTGCTGGCCGACGAAACCCAGCTGCGCCTGAACCAGAACACGGTGCTGCAAGTGAAGGCGGTCGAGCCCGGCGCCACGGGCTCGACCCTGCTGCGCCTGGAAGCGGGCCGCGCCTGGAGCCAGACGCGCCGCCCCACGGGCAGCACGCTGCGGATGCAGACCCCGGCGGCCACGGCCGCGATCCGCGGCACCGACTGGGAAATCAGCGTGGAGCCCGACGGGCGCACGCTGCTCACCGTGCTCTCGGGCGTGGTGCAGCTTGCCAACGAACAGGGGCAGGTGCAGGTGGGCGCCAACGAAGCCGCCGTGGCCGAGGTGGGCAAGGCGCCGGTCAAGCTGCTGCTCACCCATCCGCGCGACCGCGTGCAGTGGGTCAATACCCTGCGGGCCGACCCGCTCGCGCACCTGCGCGCCGCGCCACCGCCCGAGCCCTGGCAAGCTGCGGTGCAGGCTCTGGAGCGCGGCGAGAGCGATGCGGCGCGGCAGATGGTTGCCCAGCGCGGTGACGATCCCTGGCGCCGCACGCTGGAGAGCGCCGTCGAGCTGCAGCAGGCTCGCCTGCCGCAGGCGCGCGCGCAGCTCGACCGCCTGGCGCAACGATCCGACGCCCCCGCCGCCGCCGCGCTGATGCGCTCGGATCTGCAGCTGATGGAAGGCGAGGTCCAGGCGGCCCAGGACAGCCTGCGCCTCGCCCTGCAGCGCGAGCCCGCTCACCCGGCGCTGCTCGCGCAGCTGGCGCGCGCGCAAGTGCTTTCAGACGAACTCACGGCGGCGCGCGCCACCCTGGCGCAGGCCCCGGCGGGCAACGCCGACGTGCTGCTGGCGCGCGCGCTGCTCGAACGCCGCGAGGGCCACACGGCCGCCACGCTGGCAAGCTACACCGAGGCCACGCAGGCGGCGCCACAGGATGCGCGTGGCTGGCTGGGCCTGGGCAGCGCCCTGAGCGAACTTGAAGACAACGCCCCGGCGCGCGCGCACCTGCACCAGGCGCTGGCGCTGGATGCCCACACCGCAGGCGCGCAGGGCGAACTGGGCACGCTGGAAACGCAGGCCAACCGCTTCGGGGCGGCGCAGGCGGCCTTCGACGCGGCGTTGAAGGATCAGCCGGACGACTACATCGCGCTCACCGGCCTGGGCCTGCTGCGCCTCAAGCAGGGCCAGCCCGAGGACGCGCTCGACGCCTTCCTGCGCGCCGGGGCGATGCAGCCGCGCTACGCCCGCGCCCGGGTGTGGACGGCGGTGGCCTACTACCAGCTCGGGCGCACGCAGGATGCGATCGTGACGCTGCGGCAGGCCAGCGCGCTCGACGAAAAAGACCCCATCCCCTGGATGCTGCTGGCGCAGATCCACACCGATCACTTCGAGCCTGGCGAGGCGGTGCAGGCCGCGCGCGAGGCGCTCGTGCGCATGCCCAACCTCAAGTCGCTCGACCAGCTCGCGAGCGACCAGAAGGGCAGCGCCAACCTGGGCGCGGCCCTGGCCTTCTTCGGCCTGCAGGACTGGGCGCTGGAGCTGGCGCAGCAGAGCTTTTCGCCCTACTGGGGCGCCAGCCACCTGTTTCTGGCCGACCGCTACCCGGGCGAATTCGCCAAGAACTCCGAACTGTTCCAGGGCTTCCTGACCGACCCGCTGGCGTTCGGCGCGAGCCCGCGCTTTTCCTCGCTGTTGCAACGTCCGGGGTTTCACGGCACGCTCGAATGGACGGGCGAGCGCGAGTTCTACCGCGCCAGCGCACCCTCGGTCACGCTCAACGGCATGGACAACCGCCACGCGCCGCTGGCCTGGTTCATCAAGGCGCAGCAGGTTGAGCTGCACGGCTACCCCATCGACGTGGGGGTGGACAACGCACCGGCGTTCACCCTGCCCGACAGCACCCTGGCCGGGCAGGCCCGCGTATTCACGCTGGGCCTGGGCCTGAAGCCGCACGAGCGGCTGAACCTGTTTGCCTACCTCAACCATTTCCAGCTCAACCTGAACGGCGACAACGACCCGGCCACGCACCTCGGGCACACCAACACGCAAGGGGTGCTGGGTGCCTCCTGGCGCTGGGGCCCGCGCGAGCAGACCTGGCTGAAATTCGGGCGCAACCTCACGCGCAGCCGCTTCGACAACTACCCCACGCTCTTCATCGAACCGCCTGCCGCCGGGCTGGGCGCCCTGGGGGCGGAGCCGCACAAGGCGTTCTCCGACATCCAGTTGCGCCACAGCCTCGACCTGGAGGGCGGCACGCGCCTGGCCGCCACGCTGGAGCACGTGCGCGAGCGCCAGGACAGCGAAGCGGCGGCCCTGGCCCTCATCGGCAGCCAGAACACGGCGGGCGAGCCCGTCAACGATCTTCTGGGCTTTGCCGCGCGCAACGCCATCGCCCGCCGCTACAGCGCACTCACGCTCGAAGCCGAGCACCCGCTGGCGGCAAGGCTGCGCCTGGACGCGGCGCTGGCACTGCAGCAGCTGCGCAACCGGGTCGACGGCACATCGGCCGTGGCCCTGCTGCAGGCGGGCACCGAGACGCAGGACGAGGTGCACCGCGACGACACCGAACGCATCGTGAGTCCGCGCCTGGGCCTGGTGTGGCAGCCGGTGCGCGGGCATACGGCGCGCCTGGCGTGGCAGGACTGGGTGCGCCCGCTCAGCGTCTCCACGCTCACGCGCGTTCAGACCGCCGGCATCCCGGTGGAAGACCGCCTGCTGCAGGCCGGTGGCCGCTACCAGCGCGCGGTGGCGCAATGGGGCGCCGAGGTCGGCCCCCGCACCTATCTCGTCGCACGCGCCGACCATCTGCGCGTGCGCAACCCCGAAGGGCTGGGGGTGGATCTGCGCACGCCCTCGCTGCCCTTCCTCGAAGACCTGCGCAACGCGCAGCTGGCCAACCTCTCCAACAGTGACGTGCTGGAGGACACGCCCGACGTGGCGCGCGCCAACATCGACCGGCTCGCCTTCAGCGCCAACCACATGATGGACCGCCATTGGTCGGTCTACGCCAGCTACGCCCACCAGCGCGCCCGCGTGCCCAGCGACGCCCGGCTGCAGGTGTCCTGGCTGCCACGCCACACCGCCGTACTGGGCAGCACCTGGGCCAGCAGCGCGCGCGTCTATCTGAGCGCGCGCGCGGTCTACCGCTCCAGCCGCTTCGAGGACGCGGCCAACCTCACGCCGCGGCCCGCGGGCTGGACGCTGGATCTGATGGGCTTCTGGGAGAGCACGGACAAGCGCTGGCAGATCGGCGCGGCGGCGATGAACCTCGGGGGGCCGAAGTCGGCGCGCCAGAAAGCACAACTCATCCTCGATGCGCGCTATCGGTTTTAAATCCCTCAGCGCCGCCCTGCTGGCGCTGGCGCTGGTTTTCGGCCTCTCGCTGACCGGCCCCTGGCACGCGCTGGAATACAAGACCTTCGACCTCTGGAGCGTGCTGGCCGCTCCCGGGCACAGCCGGGAGCCCATCGCCATCGTGGCCGTGGACGAGCCAAGCTTTCAGCAGCTGGGCACGGGCTGGCCCTTTCCGCGCGGCTGGCACGCGCAGCTCATCGAACGGCTGGTGGACGACGGCGCGCGCGCCATCGCGCTGGACATGGTGTTTGCCGACCCGGCGCCCGACGCGGTGCAGGATACGGAACTCGCCGACGCGATCGCACGGGCCGCGCGCGCGGGCATCCCGGTCATCCTGGCCTCCGCGCGCGAGCAGGTAAGTCAGGCCGGCACGACGCTGTGGACGCAGGTCGAGCCGCTGCCCGAACTGCTGGCCGCGGGCGCCGAGGCAGGCGACGCGGGCGTGCGGCCGGATGAAGACTTCATCGTGCGCCGCCTGCCGCAGGACGAAGCGAGCCTTTCCGCCGTGCTCGCGCGCCGCCTGGGCGCCACATCGCGCGCCGAGGCCGAGCTGCTCGCCTACCGCGGCCCGCGCGGCAGCTTCGATACGCGCTCGTACTACCAGGCGGTCGAGTCCGGGCTGCTGCCGCCCGGCTTCTTCAAGGGCCGCATCGTGATCGTCGGGCGCTCGGCCCGGACCGCGAGCGAGCTGCAGCACGTGCAGGCGGATGTTTTCAATTCCCCTTTCGGCCTGCTCGGCGGCGAATCGCTGATGCCCGGGGTGGAGCTGCACGCGACCATGCTGGAGAACCGGCTCACGGGCAGCGGCCTCGCCATCGCACCCGAGGGCTGGGGCATCGCGCTGGTGCTGCTTGGCTCGCTCGCGCTGCTTGGGGTGGGCGCCCGTGCGCACCCGGCCGCGGGTGCGCTGCTTGCCGCCGCGCTCGCTTTGGGTGTGCTGCTGCTGTCGTGGCTGCTCTTCACGCGCGCCCGGCTGTGGCTGGCGCCGCTGTGGCCGCTGGCGAGCCTGGTCGCGGTCTATCTCGCCACGGCGCTGCTGGCCTGGGCGGGCACGCGCCGGCACGCGCGCCAAGTGCGCGCGATGTTCGCGCGCTACGTGCCGCCCGGCGTCGTGAACCAGCTCGTCGCGCAGCCGCGGCTGCCGCACCTGGGCGGCGAGGTGCGCGAGGTGACGCTGATGTTCACCGATCTCGCGAGCTTCACCACCATGGCCGAGCGGCTGAGCGCCGAGCAGACCGTGGAGGTGCTGAGCCGCCACTTCAACGCCATGATCCCGCTGATCCACGCCAGCGGCGGCACGGTGGACAAGTTCATCGGCGACGCCATCATGGCCTTCTGGGGCGCGCCGCTGGCGGACGACGACCACGCGCTGCACGCCGTGCACGCGGCCATCGCCATGCAGCAGGCGATGGGGCCGCTCGAGGCGCAGCTCGCCGCGCGCGGTCTGCCCGGCATCCAGATGCGCATCGGCGTCCACACGGGCCAGGTGGTGGTGGGCAATGTCGGCTCGGAGCAGCGTTTTTCCTACACCGCGATCGGCGATGCGGTGAACCTCGCCTCGCGGCTGGAAGGCGCGAACAAGGCCTTCGGTACGGGCATTTTGATCTCGGGCGACACGGCGCGGCGCCTGCCGCCGGACCTGCCGCTGCGCGCGCTCGACGACGTGATCGTCAAGGGCAAGAGCGCGCCGGTGCGCGTGTTCACGCCGTGCGCGGACGAGGACGTCATCCGCGCGTCCCGGGCCGTGCTCGATGCGCTGCAGGCGCGCGATGCGCCCGCTGCCCGCGCGCAGTTGCAGGCCGTGCTGGCTCGCCTGCCGGGCGACCCGGCCGCGCTGCGCCTGCTGGCGCGGCTCGATGCCGCGCTGGCGGACGACGCAGGCACGCCCTGGCCCGAGGCCACGGCGCTGGACAAGCTCTGAAAACCTCTTTGCTGCAGCGCAGCATCATGCCTCGTAAAATTGAGCGTTTGGCTGCGATCCCTTCGCACGCCCCGTTTCGGCGCGCCCACGAGGCACGCCCGTACCGCGATAGGCATCCATGATCGAACTGCGGGACATCACCCAGATCTACCCCGGCCCGAGCGGCCCCGTCACGGCGCTGCACGGCATCGGCCTGCAGATCGCCTCGGGCGAGGTGTTCGGCATCATCGGGCGCTCGGGCGCGGGCAAGAGCTCGCTCGTGCGCGTCATCAACCTGCTCAACCGCCCGACGCAGGGGCAGGTGTGGGTGGGCGGGCGCGAGCTCACAGAGCTGCCTGAGGCCGAGCTGCGCGCGGCGCGCCGCGAGATCGGCATGGTGTTCCAGCACTTCAACCTGCTGTCCTCGCGCACGGTCTACGACAACGTGGCGCTACCGCTGGAGCTGGCGGCGATGGACAAGGCTGCGATCCGCGAGCGCGTGGTGCCGCTGCTGGAGCTGGTGGGCCTGGCCGAGCTGGCCGAGCGCTACCCGGCGCAGATCTCCGGCGGTCAGAAGCAGCGCGTGGGCATCGCGCGAGCGCTGGCCAGCCGCCCCAAGGTGCTGCTCTCGGACGAGGCCACGAGCGCGCTCGACCCCGAGACCACGCGCTCCATCCTCGACCTGCTGCGCCGCGTCAACCGCGAGCTGGGCGTGACGGTGGTGCTCATCACGCACCAGATGCAGGTGATCAAGCAGATCGCCGACCGCGTGGCGGTGATCGACGCCGGGCGCATCGTGGAGATGGGCACGGTGCTGGAACTGTTCACGCGCCCGCGCGAGGCGATCACGCGCAGCCTGATCGACGAGATCGTGCCGCAGACCCTGCCCGCCGCCGTGCTCGCCCGCGTGCGCGAGCTCGACCGGGGCCTGGCGGACGGCCGTGTCGGGCGCCTCGTGCGCCTGTCGTATGCGGGCGAGCAGGCCTACGAGCCCATCCTCTCGCACCTGATCCGCGATCTGGGGCTGGAGCTGTCCATCCTGCACGGGCAGATCGACGAGATCCAGGGGCAGGCCTTCGGCTCGCTCGCCATCCACCTGAGCGGCACGCCCGCGGACATCGAGCGCGCCACCAAAGACCTGCAGGCGCGCGGCGTGCTCGCGCAGGTGCAGCAGGCCGAGGCCGCGGAGGAGCGCCATGTTTGACCACTTCACCCCCATGATGCTCGCGCTCTTCGGCACGTCGCTGTGGGAAACCATCGTCATGGTCGGCGTCTCGGGCGCGATCGGCGGGCTGCTCGGCATCCCCCTTGGGGTGTTCCTGCGCCTGACGGACCACGGCGGCATCCTCGGCAACCGGCCGGCCAACGCGGTGGTGGGCGGGCTCGTGAACGCCGTGCGCTCCACGCCCTTCATCATCCTGCTCGTGGCCATCATTCCGTTCACGCGCCTCGTGACCGGCACGTCCATCGGCACCTGGGCGGCGATCGTGCCGATGACGCTCGCGGCCGCACCCTTCATCGCGCGCCTGGTGGAGACGGCGCTGCGCGAGGTCGATGGCGGCCTCATCGAGGCGGCGCAGTCCATGGGCGCCAGCACCTGGCAGATCGTCTGGAAGGTGCTGCTGCCCGAGGCATTGCCCGGCATCATCGCGGGGCTGACGATCGCGCTCGTGAGCCTGACCGGCTACTCGGCGATGGCGGGCGCGGTGGGCGGCGGGGGCCTGGGCGACCTCGGCATCCGCTACGGCTACCAGCGCTTCCTGCCGGACGTGATGCTGGCCGTGGTGCTGATCCTCATCGTCTTCGTGCAGGGGCTGCAGAGCCTGGGCGACTGGCTGGTGCGCCGCCTCTCCCACCGCTGATCACAACCGCGCGTCATGTACTCATGGCATATGGTTCGTTGTGCAGCGCAACATGAACAGCTAGCATCGATGACCTGATTTTTCCCGAGGTCCATCCATGTATTCCAAGCGTTCCTTCCTGCAAGCCACCCTGGCGCTCGCCGGCGCCACCACCCTGGGGCATGCCGCCCATGCCCAGGACAAGACGATCAAGATCGGCGTGACGGCCGGAC
>Ga0222419_101148_pt1 | contig 11181 bp, 11 predicted proteins | sample 1B20Ametagenome_FD_182474 | JGI IMG/M metagenome (GOLD analysis project Ga0222419, IMG submission 182474) | Enriched microbial communities from leaf-cutter ant dump, University of Wisconsin, Madison, United States - 1B20A (version 2) | ecosystem: Environmental > Terrestrial > Nest > Insects nest... | reverse complement strand
TATTGAAAAGCACAATATTGCCCTGAAAACCATGCACCTGGCTGATGTTCTGGCCAATGGATGGCTGGAAAGTACGGAATATTGATTAGCTTTGTAAAAATTGATCACAGTAGTAGGTGATCGCCTGATATATTATTTTTTTAATTACTAAATCATAGTTGTAGATGATTAACATTACTTTACCTGATGGTTCTGTCCGTCAGTATGAAAAGGGCACGAACGCCCACCAGATTGCTTTGTCAATTTCCGAGGGCCTGGCCCGCAATGTTTTAGCCGCTGAAGTGAACGGCGAGGTATGGGATTCGTCCCGTCCGATCGGGGCTGATGCTTCCGTTAAATTGCTGACCTGGAACGATACTGCCGGGAAGGCGACCTTCTGGCATTCTTCCGCACACCTGATGGCTGAGGCTTTGGAGGCTTTATACCCGGGTACAAAGTTTGGCATCGGTCCTGCGATCGAGACCGGGTTTTATTATGATGTGGATTTTGGTGACCGCGAGTTTTCTTCGGATGACTTCAAGGCCATCGAGACCAAAATGCTGGAACTAGCCAAACAAAAGGAGGTTTTTGAACGCAAGGCTGTTTCCAAGGCCGATGCGGTTGCTTATTTCAATGAAAAAGGTGATGAATATAAGCTGGACCTGCTGGAAGGCCTGGAGGACGGCAGGATCACTTTTTATACCCAGGGTGCATTTACTGATCTTTGCCGCGGTCCTCATATTCCAAATACCGGTTTCATAAAGGCGGTAAAGCTGATGAATGTGGCCGGGGCATACTGGAGAGGGGATGAAAACCGGAAGCAACTGACAAGGATCTATGGGGTTACTTTTCCTAAAGCGAGTGAACTGACTGAATATCTCCATGTTATTGAAGAGGCGAAGAAGCGTGATCACCGGAAACTGGGCAAAGAACTGGAATTATTTGCGTTTTCTGAGAAGGTGGGGATGGGGCTGCCGCTGTGGCTGCCAAAGGGCGCCGCTTTGCGCGAGCGCCTGGTACAGTTTCTGACAAAGGCACAGGCCAAATCAGGTTATGAGCAGGTGGTGACACCGCATATCGGACATAAGAACCTGTATGTGACTTCTGGTCACTATGAAAAATATGGAAAGGATGCTTTTCAGCCGATCAAAACGCCGCAGGAGGGTGAGGAGTTCTTCCTGAAGCCGATGAACTGCCCGCACCATTGTGAGATCTATAAGACCAAACCGCGTTCTTATAAAGACCTGCCGCTGCGTTTTGCAGAGTTCGGGACCGTGTACCGGTATGAGCAGAGCGGCGAGCTGCATGGGCTGACCCGGGTGAGGGGCTTTACCCAGGATGATGCACACTTGTTCTGCCGTCCTGACCAGGTGAAGGAGGAATTCAAAAAGGTGATCGACCTGGTGCTTTATGTGTTTAAGTCCCTGGGTTTTGACAGCTATATTGCGCAGGTTTCCCTGCGTGACCAGGAGAACAGGGCCAAATATATTGGCAGTGATGAGAACTGGCAGCTGGCTGAGCAGGCGATCATTGAAGCGGCGGCTGAAAAGGGGCTGCCGACTGTGGTCGAATATGGCGAGGCTGCGTTTTACGGCCCTAAGCTCGATTTCATGGTGAAGGATGCTTTGGGCAGAAAATGGCAGTTGGGTACCATCCAGGTGGATTATAACCTGCCGGAGCGTTTTGAGCTGGAATATACCGGCAGTGATAACATGAAGCACAGACCGGTCATGATCCACAGGGCGCCTTTTGGCTCGCTCGAGCGTTTCATTGCGGTGCTGATCGAGCATTGCGCGGGTAACTTTCCTTTGTGGCTGTCGCCCGAGCAGTTCATCATTCTTCCTATCTCTGAAAAGTATGAAGAATATGCAAAAAAAGTTTCAGATGATTTAAATAATTCCGATATTCGCGGGCTGATTGACTTTAGAGATGAAAAGATCGGAAGGAAGATCAGGGATGCAGAGGTGAAAAAGATCCCCTATATGCTGATCATAGGCGAAAAAGAGAGCGCTGAAGGCAAGGTATCGGTGAGGAAGCATGGTGAGGGTGATCTGGGTGAAATGACCCTGCAGGAATTTAGTGAATTATTAATTAAAGAAATAACAGTTTAACAGGATACAAATTTGGCATTAGGCAGACCAGGATTTAACAGGGGACCACGTCCTCCTTTTAAGAAAAAAGAAGCGGAACATCATATTAATCAGTTTATCAGGGCACAGGAAGTTAGGTTAGCTGGAGATAATGTGGAGCAGGGGATCTATCCGCTGTCAAAAGCTTTGGCGATCGCCGATGAACTCGAATTGGATCTTGTGGAGATCTCTCCGAATGCCAATCCTCCTGTCTGCAGGATAATGGACTACAGCAAGTTCGTTTATGAGCAGAAGAAAAAACAAAAGGAGATCAAGGCCAATGCCAAGCAGACGGTGATCAAGGAGATCAGGTTCGGTCCCAATACCAGTGACCATGATTTCCAGTTCAAACTGAAGCATGCCGTCAGTTTCCTGGAGAACGGTGAAAAGGTAAGGGCTTATGTCCACTTTAAGGGCCGGGCGATCGTTTATAAGGAACAGGGTGAGATCCTGCTGCTGAAGTTTGCGCAGGCCCTGGAAGACTACGGCAAGGTAGAGCTGTTGCCTAAACTGGAAGGAAAGCGGATGTTCCTGACCCTTGCGCCTAAAGTTGCTAAGAAATAAATAAATTAAATAAATAAGACAGGTTATGCCAAAAATGAAAACCAATTCCAGTGCCAAAAAGCGTTTTTCGCTTACTGGAACAGGTAAAATCGCGAGAAAGAACGCATACAAAAGTCACATCTTGACCAAGATGTCGACCAAACGTAAGCGTAACTTAGGTCACACCTCTATGGTGTCAGAAGCTGACATGGGCAATGTGAAACGCATGCTCGCAATCGGTAAATAATTAATTTTTAACCAGGTAACCGGTAGTAAGTTTGCTGTAATACGCAACACCGCTTATCAAAAACAACAACAAAATGCCACGTTCGGTAAACGCAGTAGCTTCGAGAAGAAGAAGAAAAAAGGTCCTTAATTTAGCCAAAGGTTATTGGGGATCGAGAAGCAAGGTATTCACCATTGCTAAAAACACGGTTGAAAAAGGTTTGCAATACGCATACCGTGACCGTAAAGTTAAGAAAAGAGAATTCCGCGGTCTGTGGATCCAGCGTATCAACGCCGGTGCACGTCAGCACGGTATATCTTACTCACAATTGATCGGCAAACTGGCTGCCAAGAATATCGGTTTGAACCGTAAGGTTTTGGCTGACTTGGCAATGAACCATCCGGAAGCTTTTAAAGCTGTAATTGATGCAGTAAAATAGATCATACTTTGAATAGATAAAAGGGGAGCTTTTTAAGTTCCCTTTTTTTTGTCCTGTTCCTTTGCGGCGCTGCCCGTACTTTTCAATCTTATTCTTTCCTGTACTGTCTTATGCCTTGCAGTCCGGTCTGTGTTTTATAATTTATCGGGTCTGCGTTTCTATAATTCAAGATATTGCCCTGCTTTTCTGATACTTTCCTGATCAATACTGGCCATAGCGGGGATCCGGCCAATGATCCTGGTCCGGCTGTATTGCTGGATGTAGGATTCACTTTCTGTATTGGCCTTTCCATTAAAGATGAGCCCTTCAACAGGGACTTGATTTTGCCTGAGCACCTCCAGGGTCAATAGGGTATGGTTGATGCTGCCCAGGTAATTCTGGGAGACAACAATGACTTTGGTATCCAGGGCTTTGATCAGATCAAGGATCAAATGCTCATTATTTAAAGGTACCATGAGGCCTCCGGCGCCTTCGATGACCAGGGCATTGCTGGTTTGGGGGACGAGGATATTTTGAAGGGAGATCTCTATGCCATCCAGTTTCGCTGACAAATGCGGGGACAAGGGCTGGCCCAGCCGGTAGCTCTCCGAATGAATGACGGTCTTTGTATTGCTGATCAGATTCTTGACGAGCAGGCTGTCACTGATGTCAAGATCGCCCGACTGTATGGGCTTCCAGTAGTCTGCATGTAGCTTTTCTGTCAGAACAGCGCTGGTGATGGTTTTGCCAATGCCTGTTCCGATGCCGGTGATAAAGTAGTTGTTCATTTGATACGTGCTGATAATTATTTGATTTCAGATAATGCACTGGTCAGCGACACAATCTCCTGATCTGTATTGTAGGTATGCAGACAGATCCTGAGCCGTTCTTTTCCCTCTGGTACCGTAGGGCTTAGGATTGCCCGCACATCCATTCCTTTGTTTTGCAATGTGCCCGCGGCAGATCTGGCTTGTTGATTTCCCGCATAGTTTATGGTCTGGATCGCGCTGGGGGTTGCCTCCCGGATAGCCGTTCCAATATTGAGATCTGCCTGTTGAAGTGATTTGGAGAATAGCTTTATTCTCCCTTGTATGATTGCAGGATAATCGGTTCCCTGAAGCAGATCGTAAGCACATTTGATAGCGGCAACGGCGTGTGGGGGCATTGCTGTTGTATATATAAACGACCGTGCAAAGTTGATCAGGTATTGCCGCAGTGCTTTACTGCCCAGTACAATTGCTCCGTGGCATCCAAGTGCTTTTCCGAAGGTGATGATACGCGCAAATACCTGCTGTTCCAGGTTGAGCTGTTGTACCAACCCTTGTCCGTATGGACCGAATATCCCTGTGGCATGCGCCTCGTCGACGATCAGGTTCGCCTGGTAATGCTGGCAAAGTTCATATATGGGCAGCAGCGGCGAAAGGTCCCCGTCCATGGAATAGACGCTTTCCACGACCACATAGATCTTTCCTTTTGAATGCTGCAGCTTAGTTTCCAGGTCTGTTATATCGTTGTGCCGGAAGGTGTACCGTAGTGCATGGCCTAGTCTGGCGCCGTCGGTCAGGCTGGCGTGGATCAGCTCGTCTGTAATGATGGTGTCGCCCCGTTGCGCCAGGCTTGACAGCAGTCCGAGGTTGGCGTCATAGCCGGAATTGAAAAGCAGGCCTGCTTCTGCTGCATGAAATGCGGCTATCGAGGCTTCGGTATCTTCAGCAAACCGGGTATTGCCGCTCAGCAGGCGCGAGCCGCCTGAACCGTTCTTGCCAATTGAGTTATACCTGTTTAGTTCTTCCTGGATGTTTGTTTGAAGGGTTTCCGATCTGGCGAAGCCCAGGTAATCATTTGAACAGAAATCGACAGGCAATTGAAGGGCGGACAACTTTCTGAGCGATCCGCTCATTTCCCTTTGCTTGAGTTTTTCCAGGATAAATTGTTCAGCTGAATGCATCCCGGGTTAATTCTTGTTTAACTGGGAAATGGATTTTTGCATTTGTGACATCATATTGGTCAATGTTTCGATCGTTGGCTCCGGTGCCGGGTCGGGCAGGGTTGAAGAGATATAAGCCTTTGCTCTCCAGATCTCGAGAATGTCATCGGCAGCTATGGTATACGGGTCATAAACCTTATTGTCTGAGATCAGCTTTAATTCCCTGTTCTCTTTAAAACGGTTGCCGGCCCTTTTATAGACCACGCCTTCATTTTTGCTGATGATGACATAGGTCTCGCCGGTCTTGACATCGTTCCAGTTGTCCATGTATTCGGCGAGGATAACGCTGCCGGACGGGATGGGCAGCATAGAATCTCCGATGATCTCGAAGGCCCTGAATGTACCTTGTTTCAGAAAAGGCAGGGGCAGCTGGAATTTGGGCAGGTCGCGGATGTACTGCGGGTCAGCAAACCCGTTCAGGTAGCCTGCACTGGCTTTTACGGGGACCAGTTCTATGTTTTCATTGTCATCCTTATCAACGGAAATACTCAGGATACGAAGGTTAGAGCCCTGGCTTTTAGGCTTGGGTTTCCAGTTGTCATTGATGTGCTCACTCACAAACTCATCAATGGTCAGGTCAAAATAATCTGCTATTTTCTTTAGTAAATCATATTTCGGTTCTGCGCGGTCTTCTTCGTAAGCTCCGATCAGAGATCTTTTAATTTCCATTGCATCAGCAAATTGCTGCTGTGTTTGGCCCTTTTTCTTTCTTAAGTACTTCAGGTTGGAAGAAATATTTGACATAAAATAAAAAATTAAAATTTATTTGTTTTTACTAAAATAGTTAGTATTATTGTTGCCAATAAAGTTAGTAATATTTATTGGGATAACCAATAAAGGTACTAATGAAATTAGTTGTAAATTTTTAAAATTCAAGTGATGAAAAAATTCGTTTATATCGTAACTGACAGAAACCGTACGAGTTTGCATGTTGGAATGAGCGCAGACCTCCTTAAAACACTGGAATTTTACAAGCAGATGCCAAGTCTGTTTTTTGACAGCGGACAGCAGCTCACACGTCTGGTCTATTTTGAAGAGTTTAAAACCGAGGCTCAGGCATTGAACAGGTTCAAATTGATGAGCCGTTTTACGCGTATGCAGAAGGAGCGGGTGGTAAGGTCCTGCAATCCCGACTGGATTGACCTGACCATAGGCCTCGACTTTGAACATCTGATCTCGGGCAGGAAGCTCGTTAATCAGGTCAATCTTTCATTTACCATGTTGTCCTGATCAGGCATACATCTCCCATAATGGCTGTGCTTCTTAAAAAATATTAGATAAGAGCAAAAGTAACAAGGTGGTTAAGCCCGTTCATAACCTGGGATTAAAAATTGAGGAGAAATTTGGGTAGGTTATCCGGTCGATTTTGTGCAGACAGGATTGTCGTATAAATGCAGACAGGATTTGTCGTATAAATATTGAGCGCAAAAATACTTTAAAAAATTGCGTAGTTAAATAACTACATTTATATTTGTAGTCAAATAACTTCATAAATGAATTTGAGGCGAGATGTTTTTCAGGCAATAGCAGATCCGACAAGACGGGCAATATTGCTATTGGTTACTTCACAAGCTATGACAGCAGGTACTATTGCTTCAAATTTTGATACAGCCAGACCAACCGTTTCAAAACATTTACAAATTCTTACCGAGTGTGAATTACTTACACAACAGCAGAACGGGCGTGAGATTTATTATCACATCAACGCAAGAAAAATGAAAGAAGTTGCGGATTTTATTGAGCCGTTTCGGCAAATGTGGGATGATCGATTTAATAAGCTGGAGGCTATAATGAAAAATTATAAGAAGAAATAAAATGGAATAAAGAACGAGTTGTAGAACCCGTATTTTTTGAATAATGGACAGGTATAGAAAATAACGAAAGATGCAAAAGAGAAACAAAATTATTTATTGGATAACGACAATATTCCTTTCAATTGGAATGACTGCAGGCGGTGTTCAACAAATGCTGCAGATCGGTGGATATAATAAAATAGTAAGTTCACTGGGTTATCCATTATATCTTTTAAGCATTCTTGGCGTATGGAAATTATTGGGTGTTATTGCTATTCTTGTTCCTAAATTTCCGCTGTTAAAAGAGTGGGCGTATGCAGGTTTTTTCTTTGCAATGTCGGGTGCTTTTGTTTCCCATTTGGTAGTCGGGCAGGCATTTATCGAAGCTGTTCCGTCATTAGTATTATTATCGGTAACTGTTCTTTCCTGGTATTTCAGACCAGCCGGTAGAAGAATTATCTGACGGCTACCAGCCTGGTGCAAAAGTAAGTCCGAATACGCCTGCTGTTTTATCCTTGCGCTGGAACGGGAACGCATAGTAGGGTTCCAGTACGAAGTAGCCGAAAACATTGACTCTTAAAGAAACACCTACGCTCATGGCGGGGACACGCTCATTGGTCACGTAAGTATTGACTGGCTGTCCTTTTTCGTCATAGACAGGGTCGCCATTTGCGTCAACGACGGGGACGGTCTCATACGTCGGCTGATCTTTAAATACCACTTTTGATCCTTCATTCCAGGCGAGACCCGCGTCAAAAAATAAGTTCAGGTCTGTGAACAGGAATCTTGAAGGGATCTGGGCCAGTTTCTTTGGTCCTGTGAATGGTAACCTGACCTCAAAATTGAAGACTGCCATTTTGCTTCCGGACAATTGGTCGATGTCAAAGGATCCTGCCAGATTCTGGCTTTTGTACAGGGAGTTGGCTTCGTAACCACGTATGAAATAGGGGTATCCGACATATAACGGATACAGGTTTTCACCATCTTTTCCAATTCTGAGATAATTATAAGTACGGGCTGCAAGTGTAATGGGTTTCAGACGTACATATTTTCTGAGATCAACGGTGACCGCCGAGAATTTATAGTCTCCAAAGTATTTTTCAGCACCGATCCTGTACCTGAAACCATCAAGCGGAGAGGTGAGTCCGTTTATGGAATTGTCTCCGACAAATGAAGCATTGGTCTGAAAGATGTTAAAAGAATTGAATGGCAGACCAAATTCATTGGTTGCCTGGCTGGTAGGTATTTTTGTCCGTTCTGATCCCAGGTACCTGTAATCATAGGTATAGTAATTACTGATCCTGTCAATGCGGTAGCTATAGTAAGAAAATGCGCCGCCTGCCTCAAAACGGTGCACTTTATTGAACGGATAGGAGCCGAATACCTGTACCTGATCTTCAAAGGTCCGGATCAGGTTAGTCCTGTCATTGATGACGTCTACCTGCTCACCACTACTAAGCGGCAATTGGTCCTGTACGATTTCCCTGAAGCCCGTGATATATGGAATATGGGATACGGCAACGCCCCAGTTGATCCTGCTTTGCTGGTTGATATAGCCGACCAGTCCGCCAAAATCGTAGATCTCTCCGTTTACAGAGAGGTTGGCAATGATCTGGTTGCGGCCGAGTATATCGCTGAACATACCTACGATTCCGCCTTGCACCCCTGTACCGAAGCGGCTGGTAGATACACCAACCCCGCTGTTTGCCAGGTAATCCAGCCTGAATTTGGGCTTATAGGGAACCAGCTTCATGGAGTCCGGGGTAGTTTTTTCAAATCTTTCAAAGTTGCCGAGGTTGGAATTGATGATGTCTACTCCAAGACTTTCTTTAGGTGGCAGGATTGCGGCATCAAAATTCACCTCGTTGGGATCAACTTCCTTTGCCCTGAAATTGCTTAAGGCCGAATTGTACAAGGTATAGCGCTGTGCGCGGTAATAGCTGTAAATGATGTCATCTGTACGCGAAACGGAGATCGCCGGCGAAAATTCTGTGATGCCGCTGATGCCGGTAAAATAATCGGTGAGCTGTTTCACCGTACCCCCGGTCAGGTCATATTCGTAAAGGTTCCTGAAGCCGTCCCTGTTGGAAAGGAAGAACAGGTGCTGGCTGTCGCCGGAGAACTGTGCATTGAGGTTGTTGGCTCCGGGAAATACGGGGATATCGGTGATGGACCTGGACGCAACATCATAAATGCTCAGATTCATTGGCTGTACAGCATTGATGCCGTTTTTCTGGATGGATACCCTGTCTGAAGAGAATGCGATCTTCCTGCCATCCGGAGAATAAGATGGGGCGTAATCAGAATAGATGTCATTGGTGATCTGGGTGACCTGTTTGGTTTTCAGGTTGTAGGAGAACAGGTCACTTTGTCCTTCGACCATTCCCGAAAATGCGATGTCCTCACCATTGGACGACCAGGTCAGGTTGCCGAACTGTTCTACCTTGCCCATGTCCTGGCGCAGGACTACGCTGCCATTGTCGACATTGATGATCATCAGCTGGTTCTTGCCCTTGCTGAATATGCTGAAAGCAAACTGCTTGCTGTCCGGAGACCAGGTGCCTGCGGATTCAATAAAATTGAAGTCGTCGATGTGGGAGTTGGCGATCTGACTGCTCAGCTTCCTTAAGATCCTGCCGGTTTTCGCGTCGGCCAGAAAGAGGTCTATTCCAAAGAGGTCCTTTTCAGAAAGAAAAGCCAGGTATTTGCCGTCAGGACTAATGGAAGGGGCCACGTTCATGTTGCCGGCATTCTTATTGTCGATGATCTTGGTGCCGCTGATCTTTGTCTGTGAGCTGTCCGGCTTCAGCATGGGCCTGTAGTGAGATTCTATTGCGTTTTTCCAAAGGCCCGACAGGGTATTGTCGTCGTAACCAAACGTGTATTTTAATCCGTTTTCATAACCATACCTGGCAGTTGCCTTTAGCAAGGGTACAATGGTCGTATCGCCATAAGTAGAGCCGATAAAGGTCCAGAAGGCCTGACCGTAACGGTAGGGGAAATATTTATTGGAATTGGTCAGGTCTTTTAGTGAAGGAATGTCCCTGTTTAAAAGCGCATCCCGCATCCACATCGAAGTAAAGGCATCTACTTTACCTACGGACAGGTATTCTGCCATACCTTCGATCATCCACAGGGGAATCTCGCTGATGTTTTCCATGCCTAAGGAATCTTTTTCCAGCAGGATGTGATACTGAAAGGCATGCACCAGCTCATGGCCCAGTACGTGCCGGGTCTGGTTGTTGAGTTCCATGACCGGCATGATCACCCGGTTCTTTAAAGCCTCGGTGACACCGCCGGTACCGATGCCTATCTCTCCCTGGAGTGCAGTGGTCTGCTGGAAGTCGGGATGGTTGTTGTACAATATGATGGGGTTTCTGTTCAAAAAAGTATCTCTGAACACTTCCTGGTGCATCTTATACCAGGTCTCTGCCTCTTGAACAATGCGCTGGATCATCTTTTCATTCTTAAGATAATAATACAGCTCAAAATGAGGAGTTTGCAGAACTTTGAACTTTTCGTTCTTATACCTTACCTTGTTTTGGCCAAAGTACTGAGCATGAACCGAAACAGTGAGTAGCATCAGGAGGACCAGGAATGGTGCTGATCTTCTTAAAAAAGTAAAGCTCCTTGTCATATTTTAGTTTAATTATGTTGTTTTAAGTTACGCAATTTTACAGGCAAAAGTTGTCACCGCCGGTGATCGCAGGTGATTTATTTGTTGTGCTGTTTCTCTCTTTCTTTTTCCTCCTGTCTTTGTTTTCTCCTGAGCTGCCTTTCTTCCTTTTTGGTAAGCGGAGGGGCTATTGCCGGCTGCCTTGCCGGCTCAGCAGGTTTCTGGTTCTCTGGTTTTGGCACGATCTCTTCATTTTGTACAGACGGCTGAGGCTGTATAGTTTCATCTTCTGTTGCGGGGAGATCAAACTCAGTTGAATCTACCATCAGACTGTCGGTTTCCGCAGTATCCACTTCGATCCTTGGTGAGGGACAGTCGATCTCCCGGGTGATCTTTACCTTTGCCTTGGGGAATGGCCCCATTGTATAACCTGTTGAAGGATCTTTATAGACCTTTTCCATGAATTTTGCAAAAATAGGCAATGCAGTAC
>Ga0222419_101147_pt1 | contig 11199 bp, 8 predicted proteins | sample 1B20Ametagenome_FD_182474 | JGI IMG/M metagenome (GOLD analysis project Ga0222419, IMG submission 182474) | Enriched microbial communities from leaf-cutter ant dump, University of Wisconsin, Madison, United States - 1B20A (version 2) | ecosystem: Environmental > Terrestrial > Nest > Insects nest >... | reverse complement strand
CCTTGGCGCAGGGCGTGATCCAGGGTGACATCGACTGGGGTCTGATCATTCTCGGCGGAGCCATCGGCGTGGCGCTGATCGTGCTTGATGCGCTGCTCGGCCGGGTCAGCAAGTTCGCGGCACTGCCGCCATTGGCCGTGGGCCTGGGCATCTATCTGCCGACCTCGACCACGCTGATGATCGTGGTTGGTGCCGTGGTCGGCTGGTACTTCGACAAGCGTGCCGGGCGCGGTCCGAAGCCGGAAGCAACCAGACAGCTCGGCGTGTTGCTGGCCTCGGGCATGATCGTCGGCGAGAGCATCATCGGCGTGATCATCGCCGCGATCGTGGTGTTCTCCGGCAAGGATGCGCCGCTGGCACTGGTCGGCGACGACTTCGGCACGGCGGCACTCTGGATCGGCGGCATCGCCTTCGTCGCGGTGAACGTGGTGCTGTACCGCTGGGTGGCGCGACTCGGCAACCGTCCGGCCGCTGCCTGACGACGATGGCGGCACGTACAATGCCGCCATCGTTTTTGCCTGCTGATGGAATGACGTGACTGCTGCAGGAGTTTTCGCGGCCGCGCCGGATACGGCGCTGGCCGCCCTGTTCGTGCCTTTCGAAACGGGCCGGCTGCAACTGCCGGCCGATGGCCGCGTGCTGTTCCTGCGCGCGCGGGCCGGCGTGCGGCTGCGTGAAATGGCCCAGCCGGACTGGTTGTGCGAACAGGGCTTCATGCCATTTGCCGATGAGTTGTCACGCCATGGCCTGCGCGTGGGCGAGGCCGGCGAGGGTGAAACCTGGCCGCTGGTGCTGGTGTTGCCGCCACGGCAACGCGACGAGGCACGTGCGCTGTTCGCCCGTGCAGTGCGCTATCTGGCACCCGGTGGCAGCGTGCTGGCGGCGATGCCGAACGCTGAAGGGGCGAAGTCTGGCGAAGCCGACCTGGCACGGTTGGCCGGCTCCGTGCAGCAGTTGTCCAAACACAAATGCCGGGTGTTCTGGGCCACGCCGTCGGCGGACGACATCGACGAAGCACTGCTGGGCGAGTGGCTGGCGCTGGATGCGCCGCGACCGATTGCCGATGGCCTGGTCAGCCGGCCCGGTCTGTTTGCCTGGGATCGGATCGACCGTGCCTCGGCCTTGCTGGCGGAACATTTGCCGGCGGATCTGGGCGGCCGGGTGGCCGATCTCGGTGCCGGCTACGGTTACCTGTCCACCGAACTGGTGGCGCGTTGCTCACAGGTCACCGCGCTGGATCTGTACGAAGCCGAAGCGCGTGCGCTGGAGCCGGCAAGGCTCAATCTGGCCGCGGCTCTGGAGCGGCAGGGCCGTGCACTGCCGACAACCGTGCACTGGCACGATGTCACCCGCGGCCTGCCGCAGCGTTACGACGCCATCATCAGCAATCCGCCGTTCCACCAGGGGCGTGCCGATCTGCCTGAACTGGGCCGCGCCTTCATCGTCAGTGCGGCCGAAGCCCTGCAGCCGCAGGGCAGGTTGTTGCTGGTGGCCAACCGGCATCTGCCTTACGAGGCGGTGCTGGATACGCGTTTCCGTGAAGTACGCACGCGGGTCGTGCAGGATGGTTTCAAGGTGATCGAGGCAACGGGAGTCCGCGGATGAAACTGGTCAAGCTGATCGCCAATCTTGGCTATGGCAGCCGCAAGGACGTCAGCCAGATGTTCCGCGCCGGTCGCATCACCGATGCCGATGGCGAGGTGCTGTACGCCGACGACAAGGTGCCGCACGAGGTCATCCGCATCGACGACGAGCCACTGGATCCGCCGCCCGGCCTGGTGCTGATGATGCACAAGCCGCTGGGCGTCACCTGTTCGCGCAAGGACCCGGGCCGGGTGGTCTATGACCTTCTGCCGCCGCGCTACAGCGTGCGTTCGCCGGTGTTGTCCACGGTGGGCCGGCTCGACCGCGACACCTCGGGCCTGTTGCTGTTCACCGATGACGGTGCGTTGCTGCACCGGATCATTTCGCCGAAGGCGCAGGTAGCCAAGGTCTACGAGGCCACCCTGGCGCAGGATCTGCGCGGCGACGAGGGCGGGCTGTTCGCCAGCGGCACGCTGATGCTGGAGCGGGAGAAGGAGCCGCTGGCACCGGCGACGCTGGACGTGCTGGGGCCGCGCCATGCCCGGCTGACCGTGACCGAGGGCCGTTATCACCAGGTGCGTCGCATGTTCGCCGCCATCGGCAACCACGTGGAAACCCTGCAGCGGATCGCGGTCGGCGGCCTGACGCTGGGTGACTTGCCGCTGGGCGAATGGCGTGCACTCGATGCCGACGAGGTGGCACGCATTTTTGCGTGATCAGGCAGCGGTGCCCGGGGCACTCACGCGGGTGTTCCCTGGACCGGCTTGCGCAGGTATTCCGCCAAGCCGATGCACAGCACCAGCCAGACCGCGCCCACGGCGTAGCCGGCCATCACGTCGCTGAAGTAGTGCACCTGCAGCAGGATCCGGCTGATGCCGACCACGCCAGCCAGCAGCACCGCAGCGGCAATGACGGCGCGGTGCCATCGCGGTGGCAGCAACTGCAGCAACAGATAGGCCAGCATGCCGTGGAACACGATGGCGCCGAAGGCATGCCCACTCGGGAAACTCCATCCGGATTCGATGATGAAGCCGTGTTCGTGCAGTGGCCGTATCCGCTGCACCAACGCCTTGATGCTGCCATTGATCGGCATGATGCCCACCACCGTCATGGCCCAGATCCCGAGCAGCCGCCACTGCCTGCGCCAGGTCAGCAGCAGGGCGACCAGGCCGGCCATGGATGCAACCGGGAGCGGATCACCGAGATGGGTGACGGCGGCGATGATGCGCAGTACCGGCAGCGACAGATGCGCACGCAGGCTGTCGCTCAGCCGGGTGTCGAAGCGGGCCAGCGCACCGGTCTGCTCCGTGGCAACGGCGAAGGCGATGACGGCGAACAGCAGGGCGAGCAGCAGGATCAGCAGCAGGCCCACGTGCCGGCGCAGTACCACCGGCATGTGGCCATCGAGTGCCGCGCGACGCTGCCAGCGTGCGTTGTATTGCCAGGCCAGATCGCCGGCCAGTATCCCGAGCAGCAGCAGTGCAGCCCAGAGCGGCAAGACGTGGCTGGCGATCCATTCCTCCATCATGGGCACGGTGTTTTCCGAATTGACAGTGCGTCGATGATCGGTGCTGGCGCCGGCGGCGTCGAGCAGGGCGGTGCTTCGTGACTTCCAGCGCTGGCCTTGTCCGCGATTTGACGCGATAGTTGTCCGGTTGCCATCAGTGGAGCTTTCGATGTCCAAGCGATTCCTTTCCCCGCGCCTGGCAGGTTGCTGCGCCCTGTTCGTATTCGCGACTGCCACCATGGCGCAGGTGCCGGGGGCACCTCTGCCTCCGCCGGTAGCCACCCATGACAGCGCCCAGCCGCTGCTGCCCGGGCAGTTGCAGGACTTCGGCGATTACGTCGACAGCGCGCGCAAGACCTTCGACGTGCCGGGCATCGCCGTGGCGATCGTCAAGGACGGCAAGGTGGTGATGGAGCAGGGCTATGGCCTGCGCGAGATCGGCAAGCCCGAGCCGGTCGATGCGAAGACGCTGTTCGCGATCGCCTCCAACACCAAGGCATTCACCGCCGCCGCGCTGCAGCAGCTGGCCGGCGAGGGCAAGCTGCACATGGACGACCGGGTGACCGATCACCTGCCGTGGTTCCGCATGTCCGATGCCTACGTGACCCGTGAAATGCGCATCCGCGACCTGCTCGCGCACCGCAGCGGTCTCAGCCTCGGCGCGGGTGACCTGCTGTACTGGCCGCCGACCTCCTACAGCACGAAGGAAGTGGTGCAGCGGCTGGCCGATGTGCCGCTCAAGAACGGTTTCCGCAGTGGCTACGCCTACGACAACATCCTGTTCGCGGTGGCCACGCTGGTGATCGAGGAGGCTTCCGGCCAGAGCTATGCCGACTACCTGCGCGAGCACCTGTTCAAGCCGGTCGGCATGGACGATTCGCTGGTCGACATGACCGGGCTGAAGCCGGGCATGGACGTGGCGATGGGCCATGCCAAGTTCGACTTCAAGGATCTCAAGCCGGTGCCGCCGATGGCCTGGCTCAACGATCCGGGTGCCGGCGGCATCTACTCCAGCGTGCACGACATGGCCAAGTGGATGAACGTGCAGCTGGCCGGTGGCGTGCTGCCGTCCAAGGGTGCTGATGGCGAGCCGCAGCGGCTGTTCTCCGAGCGGGCCCAGCAGGAAATGTGGAGCATGCTGACGCCGATCAAGATCGGCAAGCCGTCGATTCCCGAACTGGCCCCGCTGACGCCGAACTTCTCCGGTTACGGCGAAAGCTGGTTCCTGTCCGACTATCGTGGCCAGAAGCTGGTCTGGCATACCGGCGGCTGGCCGGGCATGGTCTCGCGGGTGACTTTGGTGCCGGGCGAGAACCTGGGCGTGGTGGTGCTGACCAATGCCGAGTCCGGTGCCGCATTCAACGCGGTGACCTATCGCGTGCTCGATGCCTACCTGAACCCGGAGCAGAAGACCGACTGGGTGGCCGCCTACGACAAGGCGGTGAAGAAGGGCCAGGCGAATGCCGATGACAGCATGGCCAAGCATGAAGCGGCCCGCGACAAGAACAGCAAGCCGTCGCTGCCGCTGGCGAAATATGCCGCCACCTATCGCGACCCGTGGTATGGCGATGTCATCGTCAGCCAGGAGAACGGCAAGCTGCGTCTGCGCTTCAGCAAGACCGCCCAGCTGGTCGGCACGATGACGCCGTGGCAGCACGACACCTTCGTGGTGCGCTGGGATGATCGCTCGCTCAACGCCGACGCGTTCGTCAATTTCCACCTGGACGTGGACGGCAACATCACCGAGATGCTGATGCAGCCGATCTCGCCGCTGACCGACTTCAGCTTCGACTTCCAGGATCTGCGCATGACGCCGGTAGCTGCGGATTAGCCCGTCGGCTGGCAAGCATGTTTGTCGCAACGGGAGCCAATGGCTCCCGTTGCGGTTTTCGTGGTGAGGAATGCGCGCTCTGATAGCGGCTTCGGAGCATGGCCGGCCGCTTCGCGTGATCCGTGGACTCAGCCGGATGTGTTCTCGTCGGGGACTGGCGGCATGGTGCGTATCAGCATGCTTCCGGGGCTGGACAAAGGCAGGTCGGCGGCGCGCAGGCGGTCGACCAGTTCGAACAGCAGGTCGCTTTTCACCGCACTGGCCTGGCGCGGACTGCTGACGTAGGCGACGCAGCTGAACTGCATCGAGCCGCCATCGAGGCTGTCCAGTTGCACCGAGGGGACCGGCATGTCCAGCGTGGCCGGATGTTCCTGCAGGATTTCCAGTGCCAGCGCGCGCACCTTGCCGGCATCGGTATCCAGCGGCATCGGCAGTCTTATCAGCACGCGCCCCTGTGCATTGGCCAGGGTCACGTTGCGCACGTTCTGGGTGATCAGTTGCGAGTTGGGCACGATCACGGTGGAGCGGTCGCCCATCTGGATTTCGGTGGCGCGCACGTTGATGCGTCGGATGTCGCCTTCGACGTCACCATTGAGACTGACCCAGTCACCGGCCTTGACCGGTCGTTCGACCAGCAGGATCAGGCCGGAGATGAAGTTCTGCACGATCGCCTGCAGGCCGAAGCCGATGCCGACCGACAGCGCGCTGAGGATCCAGGTGATGCTTTTGAGATCCACGTGCAGGGTGGTGAGGGTCAATGCCAGCACCAGTGCGCCGCCGAGATAGCCGGCCAGGGTGGTGAGGGATTCCTGCATGCCCGGCTGCATGGCGGATTTCGGCAGCAGTTCGTCGTGCAGCCAGCGCTTCAGGATGCGGACCACGGCCAGACCTGCCAGCAGCACCAGCAGGGCACTGGAAAGGCTGCGCAGGTTCAGCGGGAAAACGCCGCCGCCGAGATTGCCGAATGCCTGCCGGGCACCGGTCAGCAGATCGGACGGGCCGGCACCGAAGGGGCGCAGCACCAGCGCCAGTGCCAGCAGCGCCAGGATCACCCGGATCACTCCGGTCAGCACCACGCAGACCTGTTCCAGCGTGCGCGGGTTCAGTTCGAAAGTGGCCAGCAGGCGCTGGCCGCTGCGTCCGCCAGGTGACAGCAGGGTATCGACCGTGTCGATCAGCAGATGGCCCAGCAGGTAGGCCGTGGCCATGACTGCGGTGATCCACAGCATTTCCGAAGACACGAAGAAGGCCAGCGCAATGAAACCCGAGCCCACAGCCAGCCAGCTCAGCAATACGCCGAGGATGGCCGCGCCAAGCAGCAGGCCCATGTACAGCGGACGCTGCGCCGGCTCATCAGCCTGATTGGCAGCACGGGACTCGCGCCGGCTGCGCAGCAGGCGCATCAGCGCCAGCCCGAACAGGCCGCTGATGATCAGCGCCATCAGCCCGCGTGCCGCCACCGTGGCCGCCAGGCTGGTGCCGATCGTGCGGCTGATGCGCTCGAACAGGCCGAACACCAGTACCACGGCACCGAGCCACCAGGGGAACGGACGCAGGCGCCGGGCCGTCACATCGGACAATGCCGGCAGCCGCCACGATGGCCGGGATACCGCCAGCAACCCACGGCCGAGGCCGGTGATGTAGGCCGCCAGGCAGATCAGCCCGACCGCGGTGGCAAGCAGGGCGTCGAGATCCCTGTCGAGGATGCCGTTCCAGTTCAGCCCGGCGTGCACCAGCTTTGCCGCAAGCCCGGTGGTGAGCACGGCGCCGAGTGCCACGGCGGCGGCCATGGCGCTGCGACGCAGATGGCCGTCCGGAACATGGCGGCAGGTGAGGGCGAACAGCAGCCGCTCCAGCAGCCAGCGGCCCACACCGACCAGCAGCACCGCGCCGGTCAGGCAGAGCAGCAGTGGTTGCCGGTTCGGCGGTTGCCAGGCTTTCTTCACGGCGTCGGCATAGCGCGAGGCAAGCCGCCCCAGACGGACCATGTCGTTCGGCAGCGTGCGGACCGGGTCAACCCAGTAGGCACGACTGAACGGCGAGGGCGTGCGTGAGGCCAGACTGGCCTGGAACTGGTCATTGCGCATGCCGGCGATCTGCGCGGCCAGTTGCAGCGCGTTCTGGCCGATCAGTTGCGCACGCTTGCTCTGGGTGTCGAGGCTGGCCAGGGCACGGTTCAGCCGGCGTCGCTCGCCAGCCACTTCGGGGGCTTCCAGTGTGGCGCCGGCAGCGGGAGCCGGGCCGAGCACGTCCAGTTGCGCCTGCAGGGCACTGGTCTGCGGCACCAGACTGGCGGTGAGCTGGCGCGCCTGATCCTGCACGTCGATGGCTGCGGTGCGCAGGCCGGCCAGCTGGCTGCTGTCCTTGCCTCCCAGTGCCGCCTTGATCGAGTCGAGCTGGTTGCCCAGTTGATCCAGCGTCTGCGCCGGCGTGGCCGCTGGCGGAGCGGTCTGTGCCGACAGTGCGGCGCTGCCGAAAGACAGCAGCAGGAGCAGGGCGTAGCGGAGGAGTCGAGGCATGCCGCTCATCATCGGAGGACGACTGTGAACGGTCAATCACGCGGGCGTGAGCCATGTGGTCGATCCACCATGGCCTCTTGCCAAATCTGCGGGTGGCCACCAAGTTGGCGACTCCATTGCGCAGGCTGCCCCCATGATTTTCCGCTGGTTCGAATCCCTGATCGACGCCTTCAAGGAGCCGGTCGACCGCATGCCGCCCACCTCAGTGGCTCGCTTCTACGCCTTCTACCTGCGCCAGGCCTGGCCGGTGTTCGCGGCCATCGTGGTGGTGGGCCTGGTGTTCGCGCTGATCGAGGTGGCGCTGTTCGATTTCGTCGGTCGCATGGTCGACATGGCCAGCGGCATGCCGGCGGCGGATTTTTTCCGCCAGCACGGCAGCGAATTGTTTTGGATGGCCTGTGTGGCGGTATTGCTGCGCCCGCTTTTCAGCAGCCTGCACGACCTGCTGGTGAATCAGGCGGTGGTGCCCAGCCTGACCAACCGCATCCGTTGGCAGAACCACCGCTACGTGATGCGCCAGAGCCTGTCGTTTTTCCAGAACGATTTTGCCGGGCGCATCGCCAACCGCGTGATGCAGACCGGCAGCGCGCTGCGTGCCTCGGCGGTGCAGATCGTCGATTCGATCTGGTACGTGCTGGTCTACACCGGCAGTGCGGTGGTGCTGTTCGCCCAGGCCGATGTCTGGCTGGCGGCACCGCTGGTGGTCTGGGTGTTTGCCTATGTCGGCCTGCTGTGGCTGTTCATCCCGCGCATCCGCCAGCGCTCGTGGAAGGCTTCCGAGGCGCGTTCGAAGCTGATGGGGCGCATCGTCGACGGTTACAGCAACGTGCTGACCCTGAAGTTGTTTGCACATACCCGCCGCGAGGAGGATTACGTGGCCGAGGCGATGGGCGAGCAGATCACCACGCAACGCCGGATGACCCGGGTCACCACGGCGATGGACGCCAGCATCACCACGCTCAACGGCCTGCTGATCGCCGGCACCTCGGCGCTGGCGCTGTGGCTGTGGAGCCAGGGCAAGGTCACGGTGGGCGCGATCGCGCTGTCCACCGGGCTGGTGATCCGCATCAACAACATGTCCGGCTGGATCATGTGGGTGGTCAACGGCATCTTCGAGGACGTTGGCACGGTGCAGGACGGCATCACCACCATCTCGCAGCCGCGCACCGTGCAGGACCGGCCCGATGCGGTGCCGTTGCAGGTCAGTCGCGGCGCGGTGGATTTCCGGCAGATCCATTTCCACTACGGCAAGCGCGGCGGGGTGATCGCCGGGCTGGACCTGCAGGTGCGCCCGGGCGAGAAGATCGGCGTGGTCGGGCCGTCGGGCGCGGGCAAGTCGACCCTGGTCAACGTGCTGCTGCGGCTGTACGACCTGGAGGCGGGGCAGATCCTGATCGACGGCCAGGACATCGCCGGCGTCAGCCAGGAAAGCCTGCGCTCGCAGATCGGCGTGGTGACCCAGGACACCGCGCTGCTGCACCGCTCGATCCGCGACAACCTGCTGTACGGCCGGCCCGATGCCAGCGAGGCGCAGATCGCCGAGGCGGTGCACAAGGCCCGCGCCGACGAGTTCATCCCCACCCTCGGTGACGGCAAGGGCCGGCAGGGCTACGACGCCCTGGTCGGCGAGCGCGGCGTGAAGCTCAGCGGCGGCCAGCGCCAGCGCATCGCGATTGCCCGCGTGCTGCTGAAGGATGCGCCGATCCTGGTGCTGGACGAAGCCACCAGCGCGCTCGACTCCGAGGCCGAGGCGGCGATCCAGGACAGCCTGGACGTGCTGATGCAGGGCAAGACGGTGATCGCCATCGCCCACCGCCTGTCCACCATCGCCCGCATGGACCGGCTGGTGGTGCTGGACAAGGGCGCCATCGTCGAAACCGGCACGCATGCCGAACTGCTTGCACGCAACGGGCTGTATGCCCGGTTGTGGCAGCGCCAGACCGGCGGCTTCGTGGCGGCGGATGATGCGCCGGCGTGATGCCGGCACCGTAGAGCGTGCTGTTTCGTCAGGCAGCGCGTTGGCCCGCCACGTGATGACAGAAGCCTGTGACGAAGCCCTGCAGACGTGAGCGGATCGCCTCGTCGACCAGTTCGCCCTCGGCGTCGAACAGGTGGGCAGCGCGTGAGGCCATCAGCCGCCCGCCGAACCACGGCGCGGTGCCCAGCGTGCGCAGCACCGACAGCCACGCGTCCTGGCTGAGCAGGGTGCCGAAGTTGCCGGGCGAGGCGCCGATGACGGCCACCGGCTTGCCGCCGAATACCCGCGGGATGTCGTCGGCGGGGCGGCTCAGCCAGTCGATCGCGTTCTTGAACACGCCGGGGATCGAGTTGTTGTACTCGGGCGTGGCCAGCAACAGGCCGTCGGCGGCGGCGATGGCGTCTTTCAATTGCGCCACCGCTGGCGGGATGCCTTCGCGTGCTTCCAGATCGGCGTCGTACAGCGGGATGCCGTGGATGGTGTGTACGTCGATGTGGCAGTCGTCCGGCGTCATCCGCGCGGCGGCTTTCAGCAGGGCGGTGTTGAACGAAGCCTGGCGCAGGCTTCCGGACAGGCCGATCAGTTGAATCATGGAGTGCTCCCGGGGAGGTTGCCTGCGGGGATGCAGACTGCACTCATGATGGCGTGAAACGGCGTGTTTTTGTTCGGGCCATTGTCGTAGTGACCTAACCGGTCGTTGAGAAATGCCCATCAGCACGCGCTGTGCTAGACCTGATTGATCGCAAAACCATGGCGAGCGTGCTTTCCGGGCGCACCTTTCCTCATGTCGGCGACGGATTCCACCACTGGCCGATGCCACCAAGGCGGATCAGGTTGTAAGCGGCAAAGTTCCAGTGCGCCCACGCCTTGACCTTGGGCAACCCGACCAACGGCAGCTTGCGCAGATCCCCAACGGTCTTGACCCAACCAAAACTTTGTTCGATGCGTTTGCGCACCTGCAAGCTCGACGTCCCCCCAGTTTTGAGTAGCACCTCGGTTTGGAGTCCAATCCCCCATCTGAAGGAGATTGGACGTGAAGAAATGCTTTTCCGAAGAACAGATCATCGGCTTCCTGCGTGAGGCGGAGGCTGGCTTGCCGGTGAAGGAGCTGTGCCGGCAGCACGGCTTCAGCGAGGCCTCGTACTACCTGTGGCGCAGCAAGTTCGGCGGGATGAGTGTGCCCGACGCCAAACGGCTGTTCGGCAAGGCCAGCTTTCGATGCCGCGAAAGCAACGCAATACATGGGCCAGTCGCCGTTGCGGGCGGCGGTCACACGCTGTGTGTGGCGCGCCGCCCGCCTGGCGTTACCAAGTCGGGAACTTCGAACGGCCGCTTTTCAGGCCGCCATTCCGACGGATGCACCGCAGCCAACGATGGCCGCACGTCGCCTGCGTCGCGGCGCCGACAGCCGAAGGCCCTTCGCGACTCCCAGGCAGTACACAGCAGCTTCCTCTTCAACACCGGACTCCGAATCATCCCCACGCGCAAGCTTCTGCGATTCCACCTGACGGACGATCTCGCGCATGGTGCCGGCGTCGCCGAAGATGGCGTGCCCCAGCAGCGACAGCGTCTGTTCTGCCAGTTCGCTTCGTCGCTTGCGGTCATGATGTCACCGTGGGCCGACATCATGTCGATCAGTCGGTAGAGGGCGTCGACCTGGTCCAGGGTGACGCCGAAGGTGTAGCGGTCGTCAGCCGCCATGGTCATCGTCGTCGTCGTCCGACATGTCCTGCGCGGTGACGGATGTGGCCTCGGTGTCGGATTCGTCTTCGTCAGTGCA
>Ga0222419_101146_pt1 | contig 11204 bp, 11 predicted proteins | sample 1B20Ametagenome_FD_182474 | JGI IMG/M metagenome (GOLD analysis project Ga0222419, IMG submission 182474) | Enriched microbial communities from leaf-cutter ant dump, University of Wisconsin, Madison, United States - 1B20A (version 2) | ecosystem: Environmental > Terrestrial > Nest > Insects nest... | reverse complement strand
AACCTATACGGAAGTAAGTGCAGTTGTCACCCACCCCTTGTATATTGGCAGAGGTTATGCCAGCCAGGTTGTAAGTGTTGTGGTCAATAAGATTTTTTCCGAAAACAAGATACCGTTCCTCCATGTATCGACTGATAATAACGGAGCAATATCACTCTATAAAAAACTGGGATTTACCAGCCGGCGACCAATCAGCTTCTGGCATTATGTAAAACAACAGGAAGGCACATATCCTGGCAACCGGTTACCCTGATACATGCCGTTTAACATACTTCCCGCGGATGTACGCAGATATTCCCGCAAATAACACTGAACCTGGAAGCGGCGCGAATGTTAGCCAGATATGCTCTATACCTTTATAATGATCCGTTATCAATTTTATTAAAATGTCATTAATAACAAGTGATTTGTGGAGACACAAACTACAGCCCGCGCTACAATCAGTGTCCCCACTGACCGAAAAAAATAATTTTGATACCTGTTCATTATAACAATTTTCTACCGGTACACATTCCCCCGGATCAGCGTGCTCTGCGGAACAACTATACGGATTTTAGATTAGCTTTGAATTCATTCAAAAGTCGGATCCGAATGGGCTTTGCAAGTATTATACCGCAGCAATCAATTGCCTTATTTGTAAAAAATATCTGGGTCTTCAGCAATGATGACAGGACTTTGCAAACCAGCCTGCCCTTTTTTGCAGACGGTTATCCCGGTCTGATGTTCCAACAAACAGACAATGGATTAACGGTGTCACCACATAATAAAGTAATGCCGGAGATCTTCCTGTATGGACAAACCATCAAACCTATAGAGCTGAAAATTAACGGAAGGTACCTGATCATCATCTTCCAGCTATATCCTTTCGTGCTGAAAAGCTTTTTCGACGTAATTCCTCAAAGCATCAATGATAGCTGTTATTACCTGGAAAACGCCATGGGGGCCGATGTAGATACCCTGACAAAAAAGTTGCTGCATGCCGAAACTATTGAGGAAAAAGTAAATATCCTGTCCGCCCTCCTGCATTTGTATTTCGACAACAAAAAGCAAAAGCTGGATTTTAAAATCAGGCAGGCGATAGAAGCCATCATACTAAGTAAGGGGCAGGAAAGCATACAGCTGATTGCTGAAAAGCTGCACATTAACCTGCGCACATTGGAAAGACGGTTTACAAATGAAACCGGCTTGTCTCCCAAACAGTTCTCCAGGATCATACAGTTTCAGTCTTCGCTGGAACAACTTACCGTTAAGGATTTCAACAAGCTGACGGATATTGTCTATCGGAACGGCTTCTCGGATCAATCCCATTTCATCCGGGTATTTAAAGCGTTCACAGGCAAAACCCCCAAAAATTTCCACCGGTAATCATCTGTCGCTTTTGTTCTATTTTCTGAGTGCTGCTACCATGAAATTTGCAGGATCAACAAAAAACAACACCATGAAGATCATTGTATTCGGCGCTACAGGCAGCGTGGGCAGCGAAATTTTAAAACAGGCATTACAAAAAGATCACCAGGTAACCGCATTTGTCCGCACTCCACAAAAGCTTGCTGCACTGCGGCATTATCCCAATCTTGCTGTTTTCCGTGGAGATGTGCTTAACAGGGAAGACACTGTAACGGCCATAGAGGATAAAGAGGCAGTATTGTGCGCATTAGGCGATGGCAAAGCAGGCAGGATAAGAGCTGCCGGCACAAAAAATATCCTGGATGCCATGCATACAACAGGTGTTAAAAGACTGATCTGCCAGACAACATTGGGCATGGGCGAAAGTTATGGCAACCTCAATTTCATCTGGAGACATATCATGTTTGGCTGGCTGCTGAAAAAGGCATTTATCGATCACCGGCAACAGGAACAGTACCTGCTGGAAAGTAATGTTGATTATACTATTGTACGGCCCGGCGCTTTAACCGATGGCGCTCTCACCCGCCAGTATAAAGAAGCATTCAACAGCCGGTTCAAAAAGCTAAGCCTTAAAATATCCAGGCAGGATGTAGCAGAGTTCATGCTCCGGCAATTAGGTTCCGATACGTATCTCAAAAAAGCGGTCAGCATCTCAAATTAAAAGTCATGAAACTACCCGACCTGGTATTGATTGTCACGACGGCAAGTACCGCATTGATGAGCGGATTTTTCTATGCGTACAGCATTTCTGTCAGTCCGGGACTCAGCAAAGTACCTGACAAAGCTTTTATTGAAACGATGCAAAACATTAACAGGGAAGTACAAAACCCGTTCTTCTTTTCCTGCTTCTTTGGCACATTGATATTATTGCCTTTATCAGCGATCCTGTTCCGGGATGATCCTGTTATGGTATCCCTGCTTTCAACAGGTAGCTTACTATATATACTGGGTGTATTCGGCACAACCGTCCTGTTCAACGTTCCGCTCAACAATTACCTGGCGGGCTGTGATCCGGAAACGGCAACAGAAGAAAATATAACAGCCGTAAGGCAGCATTTCGAAAGCAAATGGACCTCCCGGAACCATATACGGAGCATCTGCTCGTTTATATCGCTGCTGGCAAGCATTGTTGCCTGCGTTGTAAAACATGCATAGCCCGTGTCCCGCAGCTATTTCGCTTCAATGTAGGTAATGATTACTTTTGATCGGGTTCCGTAACTTAATAAGTCAATGGTTTCCGGGTAGCCATCTTCATTATAGGTATAAGCAAAAGTGTTCGCCTCGGAATGGGGCTCACCATTTTTGTCTACATAACGCCATACTGAACGCAATGGATTGTTTACCGTGTGAATCCTGTTCACCATGCTGATATCAAAAATGAAAGGGGTAACCACAGCAGAGAGCAGCCCCTTATTTTCGTCATAACTTTCATAGGTAGTAGTTGACCAGACTACGTCGGCAAAACCTGTTGTGGCGGGTCGTCCTTTCTCATCCCAGGTCAGCTCCTGCATAACACGACCATCATCTTCCCGTACCTCTTTGATCAGCTGCTTTTTTTCGTTGAAAAAAAATATGGAACGATAAGTATATTTTGGAGAAGAAGTAAAGGATACTTCCGTAACCGTTCCATCTGCATTGTAGGTATACTCTTTGTTTTCGTATAAAACCTCCGATTCATCTCCATATTTTTCATATCGCTGACATTTCAGGGGATTTCCGTTCTCTGCATAGCTGTACATCTTTCTTGTAACAGACCAGTCATCAAAAGACCAATATGCTATCATCCTGTTCTTATCATCATATACCAACGAATCATATCCTGTTCCCTCAGCATTTCTTATCACCTGTGGAAGCAGCTTCATTACTATTGTATCAGGGGTTGGATCAGGCCCTTCTATAGGGGTTGCTACATCTTTTTGGCAGGATATCATTGTTGTCAAAAAAGAGAACAAAACAAGGGGCAGGATCTGTCTCATCACATTAAAAAAATTAAGCAACAAAACTAAATCAAATCTGCTAACCGGCTATCAGAGCTTCTCAATAACTTTTCCTGCTATTTCCTTTACTTTTTCTTTAAGGCTTTCCGGTTCCAGGATACGGGCTTCATCCCCGAACATAAGGTACCACCTGGCAAAGTATTCCATGTTCTCGTAGTATTTGAAATGCATAATAACTTCATTTCCATGGATTTCTTCCGATATAAACCCGTAATACTTTTTGCCGTTACGGATATACCTGGCCGTTGATCTATGCACGGCTATCCGGATATCCCGCTTTACATGCTGCTGCTCTTCTTTCAGGTAAAAAGACAGTTCCCGGTGCGCCAGCTCGAACCCCTTGTCTGAGGCAGCTATAGAAAAGATACGGTCCGTCCGGAATTTCCGGTGCTCTTTTCGTAAATGACAGTAAGCCAGCAGATACCAGTATTCATGTTCGTGGTACAACCCTACCGGCTCTATGTACCGTTCCTTCGGTGCATCTGCTTCTACAGACTGGTACAACACAAACACCTGTTGCTTGCTTACAATAGCGTTCATCAGCAGTTCCAGCGCGTTGGACACATCTTCCCTGAAGAGCTTATGCCCCATGGGCCGCACCATGATCTGCGTATCCAGCGTATCTACCCAGTCTTTTTCCGACCAGCGCAAAACGGATTTCACCTTGAACATTGCCGACTGAAAATAATTCCCCAGCGATTTATCCGTAAAATGCTGCATCAACTTTTCTGCCGCCACAAAGCTGGTAGCTTCTTCCCTTGAAAACATCACCGGCGGTAACTTATACCCTTCCATGATGGTATACCCCACCCCCGCCTCGCCACCAACGGGAACGCCGGAAGCTTCCAGCGTTTTTATATCCCTGTAAATGGTACGCAGGCTGACGCCAAAGCGATCCGCCAGTTCCTGTGCTTTTATCACCCGCTTGGATTGAAGCTGTATCAATATAGAAACGATCCTGTCAAACCGTTTTGGACTTTCCTCATCTATCATGTATCAAATATAATGGGATTATCGCTTTAAGGAAAGACGATGTATGCTATTTTATGGTATACGAAGTCTCCGACTCGTATCTCTTATGTTCTCCTTACTGGCGCAGGTTTGGTAGCCCAGCCAGTGCTTGGCCAGACCTGTGCCTTTCCATTACTAAGCTATCGATACACCTGACTGGCAGCAAGATAATGCTTTGTGCTTAGCCTGGATGGTGCAAAGGTAAATGAGTAAACCAAAGCACAAGGTCAGTCAGCAACACAAAACGTAGCTACAGACCTGCGCTAGCCCGGGGTCGTCCTATTATGGCAGAGATCCAGACAGGGCACCACACCTCTTTGATTCTACTTAACCAAGGTTTCTAACAATACTGGTTCGGAGACCACGTATCTCTTATGTTCTCCCCGTTTCCAACGGTTCACACTTTTATTTCAACCATAACCATAATAAAAGCCGGATCACTTCCACTCCGCCTCCGGGTAGACCGCAATTCGGTGCGTTCGCAGCATATATTCAACATTATCGCCACGCAGGCTTTTAAAGTCCAGGCTCTTTGAAGCCCGCATAGGCATATGACAGGTAATGCAATCCTGCTGCCCCATCGTGATGCCCGGCGGATGCTGCTGCTCTTTGTGGCAGGAAATACATTGCTGGACCAGCATTGCCCTGTTCGATTTGCGGTGTGTATCGTGGCATGTCATGCAGGTAAGGGTACTTTGCTGAAAGCATTTGCTCATTGCCAGCAATTGCATTTGTTTCCCATGTACATCAGGTTCACCTGTGCTGCCGGTGAAATACATATAATATTTGCTGAGGGTATCGCCCGGCCGGAATTTAAAAACAGACTGCAGCGAAAGCGGATCACCGGAATGACAGGTAGCGCACATATCAAGCTGTTGCTGCCGGGTCAGCAGCTTTACCGGCACTATATGTGTTGCCTGCTTTTCTTCCGGATGGCTTTGATGAAATTCCACATGTTGTTTTGCGGGTCCGTGACAACGTTCGCAATCAATACCAAAAACAATAGTGCCGGGCGAAAACTTTTCACGAAGCTCTAACGGCCCGGTCTGCACTTTAGCAGCATACGCATAAGAAGCATGGCACTCCATACAACGGCCTGGAATGATCCTGGTATAATATGGCTGATCTGCGGGAAAACCCGGACTATTGGTCCACATCTCTTTTTCAGTAAGATAGGTAAGCGGTAGCTGATACATTTCATTATCCTTCCAGTATATAAAAGTTTGCGCTTTCTCTCCCGAACCAAAGGTGAGATCAAGCCGTTCCGATTGCAGCTTTTTACCACCGGCATATAAAGTCTGGAATACCGACCCGTCGATCTCTTCAATGCTTACCGTTTGTGCGTTCGCGTAAGCCACCTCTTTGTGGGTCGCTTTTACCAGCTTCTTAAAATTGCTGTAAGAAAATGCTTCGGATGTTTTATAATGATTGGTATGTGCATAGGAGTCACTAATCTCTTTATGACAGGAGGAGCAGGAGGCTGATCCCGCAAACTCCCCTCCCCTGGGATCTGTGACGGGACTGTCTCCGGCACACTTTAAAAACACAAGGGAAACAGCAAGCAAAGCCCCGGTAACCACAAGAATCTTTTGGTGTATTATTATATTTAGCGGAATTTTCACCATTGAAAAATAATACTAATTTCCGATAACCCATTAAAGTATCAGGCAACAATAATACTGGTTATGAATATTGAAGAAATACGGGAGTACTGCGTACAAAAGCCGGGAACAGAGGAATCCTTTCCTTTTGGCCCTGGTGCATTGGTGTTCAAAGTAGATGGAAAAATGTATTTATTACTGTCCATCGACGCACATCCGCCCCGGTTCAACGCAAAATGCGACCCGGAAAAAGCAGAGGAATTACGGGAAGCCTATAGTTGTGTCATACCCGGGTATCATATGAATAAAAAACACTGGAATACGGTAATAGTAGATGGCACGGTTCCGAATAAGCTGTTGCAGGAATGGATAGACGATTCCTATAACCTGGTTCGGAAAAAGTTAAATAAGTGATTTTACCTAAAATCCGAATTCCCGGATGCATTGTTTTTGTTTTTGTAACTTTGCAGGGAACTGTTTGATCATTTAAAAGACCAATACATTGAAGATCGCATTACTTTTAGGCCAATACCTGCTGCAAAATCAAACCATGCAATTGCAGGGGTTAGGTATTTTTACCCTTGAATCCTTACCCGGTGAAGAAAAAGGAAAAAACAAGCACAAGGATAACGATATAAAGTTCATAGCTAATAAAACCGTAACCACTTCTCCCGAACTGGTAGAATATATTGCAAAACAAACCGGAAAGATAAGACCGCTTGCAAGCTCGGACCTGGAGGACTTCTTAAACATAGGTAAGCAGCTGCTCAATGTCAGCAAGCAATTTTATATTGAAGGCATGGGTACCATTATCCTGGATGGTAAAGACAACCTGAGCTTCAGCCAGGGAGCGGAGTTATTACCGGCAGCTATAGCAGAAGAACCGATCGCACAGAAACACACAGAGATCATCAAAGATTCCTCCATCAATGCGGCCGACACTATTTCTTTCGAAAATGAACCCGTAGCACCCCGGGGCAGAACAGCCAAAAACCTTTTGTTTACCCTTGCCATTATTGCCGGTATCGGGTTTATCGGGTGGCTGGCTTATTATTTCTATAGTGAATGGCAGGAGAAAAAGACCAAAACAACTTCTACCCAAAACATCCAGCCTGTAATAGCAGAACCATTACCAGATACCACAGCGGCCGTTGCGCAGGACAGCCTGCCAGTAGCCACTCCACCTGCATCAGGTTTTAAGGTGCTCCTGGAAACAGCAGGAAAAAACAGGGCATTAAAACGCTACCAGGATCTTCAAACCTGGGGATATAAAGTAGAGCTTTTGACTACAGATTCCGTCCAGTTCCAGATCATCAGTATCGTAGACAAACCATTGGCTGACTCTACAAAAGTGCTGGATTCCATAACCAGGTTTTTCGGAAGAAAAGCAGTATTGTGGAAATAATGCTATTGCAGCATCTGCACCGCTTTATTGATCCCTTTGACCAGCAGGTCCACTTCCTCTTTGGTATTGTAAAACGCAAAAGAGGCCCTTACCGTACCCGGTATGCCGAAGATATCCATCAGTGGCTGTGTACAATGATGCCCGGTCCTGACTGCAATGGATTGCTTGTCCAGCAGCTCGCCCATATCAAAGGGGTGAATATTGTTTACCAGGAAAGAAATGGCGCCGGCTCTATGAGCGGCATCTCCGATAAAACGAAGTCCCGGTATGGCAGATAGCTGCTGATATGCATAAGCGATCAGCTCTTCCTCTGCATGCTGTATATTTTCTATCCCGGTCTTTTGTATATAATCCGCTGCCGTGCCCAGGGCGATGGCTCCTGAAATATCCGGCGTCCCGGCTTCAAATTTAAAAGGAAGTTCGTTGTAGGTTGTTTTGGCAAAGCTTACATGTTTGATCATATCCCCCCCACCTTCGTAAGGAGGCATATCATTGAGCCATTTCTCCTTGCCGTACAGTATACCGATTCCTGTAGGGCCATACATTTTATGCCCGGAAAAAGCCAGGAAATCAACATCCAGCGCCTGTACGTCTACCGGCATATGTTGTACTGCCTGTGCGCCGTCCAGCAGCACAGGAATACCCCATGCATGGGCTTTTGAAATAATTTCGGCTACCGGGTTCACTGTGCCCAGGCTATTGGATACCCAGGTAACTGCAACAATTTTAACACGGGGGTTCAGCAATTTGTCGAACGCCTCCATGATCAGTTCTCCCTTATCGTTGATCGGGATCACTTTCAGATTTGCTTTCTGCTGTTCACAGATCAATTGCCAGGGAACAATATTGGAATGGTGCTCCATCGCGGAGATCACCACCTCATCCCCCTCTTTTATAAAGGCCTTACCAAAGCTGGATGCTACCAGGTTGATACTGTTGGTAGTTCCTTTAGTGAAGATCACTTCCTGCTCATGTTTTGCATGGATCAGGCCTGCAACCTTCCTGCGGGCTTCTTCGTATGCTTCCGTGGCCTGCTGGCTCAAAAGATGAACGCCCCTGTGTACATTGCTGTTATATTCCCTGTAATACTTTTCCAGCGCCTGCAATACTTCCAGCGGCTTTTGTGTGGTGGCGGCATTATCGAAATACACTAACGGTTTCCCGTACACTTTTGTTTGCAGAATCGGAAAATCGAGCCGTAATGTATGGATGTCAATGGGTGATATGGCGGTTACGTTAGTCATACGCCTCAGCCATTTTTTTGGTAATCAGCTTATCAATATGGTTCCTGACAGCAGGGATCTCCGCCTTATTCGTCACATCAAAAGCAAATGCATTTACCAGCAGGTTTCTCGCCGCAACTTCCCCGATCCCCCTGGTTTTCAGGTAAAACAAAGCTTCATTATTAAAGCTTCCGATCGTGCTGCCATGGCTGCATTTTACATCATCTGCAAAAATTTCAAGCTGTGGCTTGGTATCTATAATCGCCTTATCACTCAGCAACATATTGTTGTTTTGCTGAAAGGCATTGGTTTTCTGAGCATCCTGCTGCACAAAGATCTTACCGTTGAACACACCGCGTGAACTGTCCATCAATACCCCTTTGTACAGCTCATTGCTCATACAATTGGGCATCTTGTGGTTTACAAGGGAGTGGTTATCCACCAACTGGCTGCCGCCGGTAAGGTATAAACCATATAGATGGCTTTCTGTATTGGTGCCATTCAGGTTCAAATGAAGGTTGTTACGGGCCAATGTAAAGCCGGGTAACGTATAGGTATGATTGTTATAAAGACTGTCTCCTGCCTGCTCTACCTGGGTGAAATTTACCAGGTGTGTATTTACCGGTCCAACCTGCAGATCATAGTGATCCAGCCTGGCATTAGGCGCAACATAAATCTCTACAACTGTATTGATAAAAAGCTGGCGATCGCCTTTGACAAAATACGATTCAATCAGTTCCAGCTTGCTACCGGGATGCATGATCACCAGTATACGCGGCTGGGCGAAAAAAGGCTCTTCTGCATTGTATACATGGGTAATGTGCACCGGCTTATCTATTGCCGCGTTCTTTTCTGCTTCTATTACAATACCGGTTTCAAACAAAGCGGTATTCAATGCTGCAAACCCGTTTTTTATCAACGGAGTTGCCTTTGCGAGGTAGGTTTCAAGAGCCGGATCCTGTAAAGCGGTCCTTATCGGCATCACCTTCAACCCTGGGATATTTACATCTTCGTTCAAAAGTCCGTTCTTCAACACAATACCATAAGCATCCAGTTCGGGAATGGAAGCATAGTTCCTGTGTTCATGCAATGGAATATTTGCAGGCCGCAGGCTGTACTCTTCCTTAAGGAACGGAGCTGTATTGGTAAAGCGCCAGTCCTCATGCTTAATCGTCGGGAAACCATCTGCTTCAAACTGCTGAAAGGCCTTTGTGCGCAAATTTTTCAGCCAGTCCAGTTGTTGCTCCTGCTCTTTTTCCCGGAAACTCTCTTTAAACTGATCGTATATTGATGTAGTGATTGTCATTTCTATTTATTAATTAACCGGTTCCGTAGATGCCGGTTCTTTAATCCAGTCATATCCTCTTTCCTCCAGTTCCAGCGCCAGCTCTTTGGTGCCGGATTTTACAATTCGTCCGTCATACAGCACATGAACAAAGTCCGGAACGATATAGTCCAGCAGGCGCTGGTAGTGTGTAATGACGATAAATGCATTTTTATCTGAACGCAGCTTGTTTACACCATTGGAAACAACCCGCAACGCATCTATATCCAGCCCGGAATCCGTTTCATCCAGGATAGACAGCTTGGGTTCGAGCATAGCCAGTTGAAACACTTCGTTCCTCTTTTTCTCTCCGCCGGAGAAGCCTTCGTTCAGAGACCGGTTGGCCAGCTTCGCATCAAACTCCACCAGCTTTTGCTTTTCACGCGTAAGCCGCAGAAACTCCTTTGCTTCCAACGCCGGCTCATTGCGGTAAGCCCTTATTTCATTCATGGCTGTACGCAGGAAATTTATATTGGAAACACCCGGAATTTCCACCGGGTACTGAAAGGCAAGAAATAATCCCTCTCTTGCACGATCTTCCGGAGACAGCTCAAGCAGGTCTCTTCCGTCAAATATCACTTCACCACCGGTAACCTCATAGTTCTCACGCCCCGCGAGCACAGATGCCAGCGAACTTTTACCGGACCCGTTCGGTCCCATGATAGCATGTACCTCACCGGCGTTCACCTGCAGGTTGATCCCCTTTAAAATCTGCTTATCCTCAACTTTCGCCTGTAGATTTTTTATTTGTAACATGATAAATTCTCCTATTTCTGATTTTATATTTAAATGCTTACAATTTACCCCACGCTGCCCTCCAGTGATATAGAAAGCAACTTTTGCGCTTCAACGGCAAATTCCATAGGTAACTGGTTCAGCACTTCTTTTGCATATCCGTTCACGATCAGGGCCACCGCTTTCTCCGTATCTATCCCACGTTGATTCAGATAAAATATCTGGTCTTCCCCGATTTTTGAGGTAGTGGCCTCATGCTCTACCGTAGCCGTTTTATTTTTCGACTCGATATAAGGAAAAGTATGTGCACCACAGCGGTCTCCTATCAACAGGGAATCACACTGTGTGAAATTTCTTGCATTATCGGCCTTGCTTCCTACCTGCACCAGTCCCCGGTAGCTGTTCTGACCTTCTCCCGCGGATATTCCCTTGGAAATGATACGGCTCTTGGTGCCTTTACCGATATGGAACATTTTGGTACCGGTATCGGCTACCTGCTTG
>Ga0222419_101145_pt1 | contig 11205 bp, 10 predicted proteins | sample 1B20Ametagenome_FD_182474 | JGI IMG/M metagenome (GOLD analysis project Ga0222419, IMG submission 182474) | Enriched microbial communities from leaf-cutter ant dump, University of Wisconsin, Madison, United States - 1B20A (version 2) | ecosystem: Environmental > Terrestrial > Nest > Insects nest... | reverse complement strand
CGGAACCCGGGAGGCATCGTCCCGATCTTCAATTGCCGTATGGAATGCAGTCGTCGTCGAGCTTCGGGCCGATCGGCAGCGGGCGGGCGCGAGCGTGCGTGCCGCCGGCATGGCGGCTGCCACGGCCGCATGCGAACGCGTCGACCATGTCGAGCCCGGCATCGCCGATCCGGCTGGAAATCGCCCTGGCGCAGGCGGGCGCGAGACGGACTTTGATCGACATCGCTCCTCCCGTGGTTGCCGAACGCTGCCTGTCGGGAAAGGAGACCCGTTGCCGGCGTCCATCGGCGACGACACCTCGCCGCACGACGCTTCGCAGCGGCGTCTCCTCCCTGCGAAAAGAGTTACCTTCTAAGTTTTCTATGTCAATAAGAAATCCTAGGGCCCTCGGCGGGCGGCGACGACGAAACCGTAAGGCCCGGCAAGCCGACGATCGGCAAAACGGCGCGCGCCCGCGGCCATGCGCACGGCGTATCGCCGCGCGGCGGGCTCGGGATCGAAACGTCCGGCCGGGCCGGGCCTACAGGCCGAACAGCGCCGGAACCGTCGTCGACAGGGCGGGGATGAACGTCAGCAGCGCCAGGATGATCATGTGCATGACCAGGAACGGCGTCAGCTCGCGCGTCAGCGCCGATATGCTCACCTTGGCCGTCATGGAGACCACGGTGAGCAGACTGCCGACGGGCGGCGAGATCATGCCGAGCGTCAGATTGTAGCAGACGATGACGGCGAACTGGACGGGGCTGATGCCGAGGGCGGTGGCGATCGGCGCCAGGATGGGAACGAGGATCATCACCCCCGGCATCGGCTCCAGGAAGATGCCGAACAGCAGCAGCAGGACGTTGACGACGATCAGGAAGGCGATCGGGCCGAGATGCCAGCCGATGATGGTGGCGGCGATGTCCTGCGGCACGCCCTTGATGGTGAGCACCCAGGCGAAAGCCTGCGACGTGGCCAGCATCATCAGCACCGAGGCCGTCAGCAGCGCGGAGCGGGCGAGGATGGTCGGCAGGGCCGAGACGTGGAGCGTGCGGTAGAAGAACATGCCGCACAGGAGCGCGTAGAAGACGGCGACCACGGAGGCTTCGGTCGGGGTGAAGACGCCGGAACGGATGCCGACGATGATGATGACGAGCAGGAACAAAGCGGGGATGGCGTTCAGCGTGTTGCGCACCATGGTGCGCCCGTCCGGCCGCGGCTCGGTCGAGCGGTAGTCCCGCTTGCGGGCCACGTACCAGTTGGTGGCGGCCATGCCGAGCGCGATGACGATGCCCGGCACGAAGCCGGCCAGGAAGAGCTGGAGGACGGAGACGCCCTCATACTGCATCGCATAGATGATCATGATGATGGAGGGCGGGATGATCGGCCCGATGATCGCCGTCGAGGCCGTCAGCGCGGCCGCGTAGGAGCGCTGGTAGCCGGCATTGTCCATCATCTGGATCATCATCGTGCCCGGCCCCGCCGCGTCGGCCAGCGCCGAGCCGGAAATACCGGAAAACAGGGTCAGCGACAGGATGTTGGCGTAGCCCATGCCGCCCCGCAGATGGCCGAGGAACTGCATGGCGAAGCGCAGCAGGACGAGCGTCAGCGCGCCGCCCGTCATCAGCTCGGCGGCGAGGATGAAGAAGGGCACGGCCAGCAGCGGGAAGCTGTCCAACCCGGTGAACATCTCCTTGAGGATGACGATCTGCGGGAACTGGCCGCCGACGATGATGGCGAGCCAGGCCGAGACGCCGAGCGCGAAGGCCACCGGCATGCCCAGCGTCAGCAGCACGACGATGGATATTGCGAGCGTCGCGATCACGGCCGGTCCTTCAGAATGTTGCCGGAGCCATCCGCCGGGCGCGGCCTAGACGGCGGCGGCAGCTTCGGCATCGATCTCGTCGCTTTCCAGGAAGCGGTTGTCGCGCACATAGGGCTTCAGCACCAGCAGCGCGTGGACCATCAGCAGCACGAAGCCGATCGGGAACACGGCGTAGACGTAGGCGAAGGAGATGCCGGTGGCCGGCGTCGTCTGGTAGCGGGCCGCGTTCATGTAGCGGACGCCCTCCCAGGCCATCGCCGCGAAGAAGGCGAAGAGCAGGAGGGCCAGCGCCGCGCGCAGCAGTCTCGCCGCGCGCGGCGAAAGGGCCTGGTGAAGATTGTCCACCGCGACGTGGCCGCCGAAGCGCAGCACCAGCCCGGCCCCCAGGAACGTCATCCAGATCATCAGGTAGCGGGCGACTTCCTCCGCCCATACCAGCGAATAGTTGCTGAGGTAGCGCAGCACCACGTTGGCGAAGACGATGACGCTCATGGCGGCCAGCGCGAGGATCAGCGCCCATCGGTTCGCCGCCACAAAAAGCTTCTCCGTCCTCGCCATCGGCTGCCCTCCCTGTCCGGTCCCTGCATCGTGCCGTTCGCCCGGCGCGAGGCCGGGCGCCGGGCTCACTTGACGGCGATGATGTCGTCGATGAGCTTCTTGTCGTACTTCTGGTAGTACTTCTCGTAGGCCGCCTTGAGCGAGTCCTGGAACGCGGCCTTCTGCTCGACCGACAGCTCGTTCACCTGCATGCCCTTCTCCTTGAGCTGCGCGACGCCCGACTTCTCGACGTCGTCGACGAAGGCGCGCATGGCGACCACGCCTTCCGCGGCGCCCTTCCTGAAGGCTGCCTTCTCGTCGTCCGAAAGGCCGTCGTAGAACGGCTTGGAGACCAGCATCACGGCCGGCGAATAGACGTGGCCGGAAAGCGTGAGGTATTTCTGCACCTCGTAGAGCTTGGCGGAGACGATGACGGAAAGCGGGTTCTCCTGGCCGTCGATCGTGCCCTGCTGCAAGGCGTCGATGACCTCCGGCCACGCCATGGGCGTGGGGGCCGCCCCCAGCGTCTCGAAGGCGGTGATGTGGACCGGGTTCTCCATCGTGCGCAGCTTCAGCCCGGCGAGGTCGGCCGGCGTGTTGATGGGATGCCTGTTGTTGGTGATGTGGCGGAAGCCCTGCTCGCCCCAGGCGAGCGCAACGAGCCCGCGCGGCTCGAACTGGACGAGGAGGTCCTGGCCGATCTGCCCGTCGAGCACGTCGCGCGCATGATGCAGGTCGCGGAACAGGAAGGGGATGTCGGTGACGCCCACCGCCGGCACGAAATTGCTCAGCGTTCCGGTGGAGACGATGGTCGCCTCGACGGTGCCGAGCTGGAGCCCTTCGACCACCTCACGCTCGCCGCCGAGCGCCGAGGACGGGAACTGGCGGAACTTGAACTTGCCGTTGGTGGCCTTTTCCACCGCGTCCGCCCAAGCCTTGGCGGCGACGCCGTAGTGCGAATTCTCGGCCAGCGCGTAGCCGATCTTCACTTCCGTCTGCGCGCTGGCGACGGCGGCCATGCCGAGCGAGAGCACGGCGGCGGCGAACGATACCTTGAAGAATTTCATGACACTTCCCTCAAAAAAGAGACAGGATCGGGAAGCCTATGCACGGGGCCACGGAGATTTCAGCGGAACAGCGCTGACGACCGGACGGATTATCACCGTGCGGAACGCGGACCTTTCGCTGCCGTGGCGTCGTACATTTCCTCCCGACGAAGCGGGTCTCTCTGCGGAGACCTGCACTCCGAACGTTGCATAGACAGTTTCGCCGATTTTTAGAAATATATCTTTCGAGGTGCTATTAAGTCGGGAATCGAATTAAAGCGCATGAAGCTGACGCATCTGCGATTCTTCCTGAACGTTGCGGAGGAGCGCCATTTCGGGCGCGCGGCCGAACGCATCGGCATGACCCAGCCGCCGCTGAGCCAGGGCATCCGGGCGCTGGAGCGGGAGCTCGGCGTCGCGCTTTTCACCCGCAACAAGCGCCATGTCGAGCTGACGCCCGTCGGCCGGCAGCTCGTCGGCAATGTCCGCTCGATCGTCGAGGGCGCCGACCAGTTGCCGGCGCTGGCGCGGCGGATGGCGGCCGGCGAGGCCGGCAGCCTCAGGCTCGGCTTCGTGTCGACGGCCGACTACAGCCTGCTGCCGGATCTCGTCGGCGACTATCGCCGCGCCTATCCCGACGTGCGGATCGCGCTGCACGAGATGACGAGCGACCTTCAGGTGGAGGCGGTGCTGCAGGGCAGGATCGATGCCGGGCTGATCATCCCGGTGACGACGCCGGTGCGGCCGCCGCTGGCCTACCTGCCGCTCCTGAGGGAACCGCTCATCGCAGCCGCGCCCGAAGCCTGGGTCGAATCCGGGCGGCTGGCGAGCGACGGCCGGCGCGTCGGGCTCGCCGACCTGTGCCGGCATCCGCTGGTGATCTTCCCGCGCGGCAGCTCCCCCGGCTTCCACGACATCATCACCGGATATATCAGCGGCCACGGCATCGTTCCGGCGATCGGGCAGGAGGCGATCCAGATGCAGACGATCGTCAGCCTGGTGTCGGCCGAAATGGGGGTGGCGCTGGTGCCGCAGTCGCTCGAACGGCTCGGCCGCAGCGGCACCCGCTACCTGCAACTGGCGGAGCCCCCGCCCCTGATCGAGACGGGGCTGATCTGGCGCGAAAGCGACAGGTCGCCGATCATGGCGCATTTCGTGGAGCTCGCCCGGTCGCGGCGACGCTGACGCCGGCGCCTCAGCCCCCCGACGGCGGATCGTCAGGCGTGGGCGGCGGGTGCGCTGACGGAGCGTCCGCTGGCCGTGTCGAACAGGTGCATCCGGTCGAGGTTGAAGCGCAGCTTCAGCGACGAGCCCGGCGCCGGCCGCACGTCCGGCCGCACGCGGGCGGCCACCGGGTGGCCGGCGACGGTGGTGAAGACCAGCGTGTCGGCGCCGAGCGGCTCGACGACCTCGACGAGAGCGGGCACGTCGGCATGGCCGGCCGGGGCGTCGTCGGTCAGCGCGACCTCGACGTCCTCCGGCCGCAGGCCGAAGACGAGATCGCCGGCGTCCGGCAGCCGGCCGGGGGGAACCGCCAGAACGTCCGCCGAGGAGCCGAGCCGCAGGCCGCCCGCTCCCTCGCGCTGCACGGGGATCAGGTTCATGGTCGGGGCGCCGATGAAGCCGGCCACGAACAGGCTGGCCGGCGCGTGGTAGACCTCGTCCGGCGTGCCGATCTGCTCGATATGGCCACCGTTCATCACCACCACGCGGTCGGCCAGCGTCATCGCCTCGACCTGGTCGTGGGTGACGTAGACGGTGGTGACGCCGAGCCGCTGGTGCAGCTTCTTCATCTCGATGCGCATCGAACCGCGCAGCTTGGCGTCGAGGTTGGAGAGCGGTTCGTCGAACAGGAAGACCTGCGGGTCGCGCACGATGGCGCGGCCCATGGCGACGCGCTGGCGCTGGCCGCCGGAGAGCTGCCGGGGCCGCCGCTTGAGATAGGGCTCCAGCCCCAGCACCGAGGCCGCCTCGCGCACGCGCCTGTCGATCTCCTGCTTCGGCACGTTGCGGTAGCGCAGCGAGAACATCATGTTCTCGTAGACGTTCATGTGCGGGTAGAGCGCGTAGTCCTGGAACACCATGGCGATGTCGCGGTCGCGCGGCTCGACCTCGTTGACGACGCGGCCGTTGATGAGGATCTCGCCGCCGCTGATGTCCTCCAGCCCCGCCAGCATGCGCAGCGAGGTCGACTTGCCGCAGCCGGAGGGGCCGACGAGGACGATGAACTCGCCGTCGGCGATCTGGAGGTCGATCGCGTGGACGACCTCGAGCGTGCCGTAGCGCTTGACGAGCTTGCGGAATTCGACGGTTGCCATGGTTCAGGTCCTGTGGATGGGTGATGCGTCGGCCACGCCGCGGAACCGGGCCGCCGCGGCGTCGGCGGTCCGCACCAGCATGGCGAAATCGTTGGCGACCGACACGAAGTCGAAGCCGGAGCGGATATGCCGTTCCGAGATCTCGTCGTTGGGCGCCAGGACGCCGACCGCCTTGCCGGACGGCCGGCACCGCCGCAGCCCGTCCTCGATCGCGGCGGTGACGTCGGGATGCCCCGCCTGGCCGGTCAGGCCCATGCTGGCGGACAGGTCGCCGGGCCCGAAGAAGACGGCGTCGACGCCGTCGACGGCGGCGATCTCCTCGCAGCGCGCGAGCGCCTCCATGGTCTCGATCTGCACGATCAGGAACAGCGAGTCCTGCGCGCGCGTGGCATAGTCCTTCAAGCGCGTGTAGCGGCTCGCGCGGTGCATGGCGGCGATGCCGCGCCGGCCGGCCGGCGGATAGCGCATCATCTCGACGGCGCTGCGGGCCTCGTCCGCGCTCTGCACATAGGGCAGCATGATCGTGCAGACGCCGGCGTCGAGATGCGCCTTCAGCAGCAGCGGATCGTTCCAGAGGAGCCGCACGATCGGGATCGTCGGGGTCGCGGCCAGGGCGCGGCAATGCGCCATCGCGTCGTGCAGCGAGACCGGCGCGTGCTCGCCGTCGACGAGCAGCCAGTCGTAGCCCGACCAGCCGAGCGCCTCGGTGCCGTCGACCGAGTTCATCATCGACCAGACGCCGATCAGGGGGCGGCCGGCGGCGAGCGCCGTGCGGAACGGATTCGGGCGGACGGAATGGGTGTCGGTGCTCATGATGCCTTCCTGGGATGCCTTTCCTGGTTCACGTGCTGCCCCGCACGACGAGCTCGAAGCCGAGATCGAACACGGTCTCTGTGGGCTCCGCGCCGGCGAGCCGCGCACGCAGCACCTCGGCGATCTTCACGCCGATGGCGCGCCGGGGCGGACGGATCGTCGTCAGCGCCGGCTCGGTGGCGGCGGCGAAGTCGATGTCGCCGCAGCCGCACAGCTTCAGCCGCCGCGGCACCTGCCAGCCGCGCCGGTGCGCCTCGAAGATGGCGCCGAGCGCCATCACGTCGTTGGAGCACAGCACCGCGTCCACGTCCGGGTGGGCATCCATCAGCTGCGACAGCGCCCGGGCGCCGCCGACGGCGGTCGCCTGGTCGGGCATGCTCACCTCGGCCGGAGGCGCGAAGCCGCTCTCGGCGGCGGCGGCCATGAAGCCGGCGCGGCGGTCGCCGGCCCGGTAGTCGCTGGAAAGCAGGGCGCCGATGAAGCCGAGCCGGGTCGCGCCGCGCTCGATCAGATGGCGGGCGGCGGCCGCGCCGGCGGCGCGCTGGGAGAAGCCGACGACGGTGTCGATCGGCCGGTCCGACAGCTCCCACATCTCGATGACGGGGATGTTGGCGTCCAGCAGCATGCGCATGGTCTCGCGGCTGTGGCGGCAGCCCGTCACGACGATCGCGGCGGGCGACCATGCCAGCAGGGAGGCGACGAGCTGTTCCTCCGTCTCCAGCCCGTACCGGCTGTTGCCGATCAGCAACTGGTAGCCGCTGCCGGCCAGTCCCGCCTCCATTCCGTCGAGCGTGTTGGAGAAGAAGGCGTTGATCATCGAGGGAATGACGACCCCGATCGTCATGCTGCGGGCGCTGGCCAGTCCGCCGGCCATCAGGTTGCGGCGGTAGGAAAGGCGCTCGACGGCCGCGTCGATGCGCTCGCGCATGCGCGGCGACACGGCTTCCGGCTCGCGCAGGGCGCGCGACACGGTCGCCGTCGAGACGCCCGCCACCCGCGCCACGTCCACCATGCGCGGCCGCGTCGCGCCCGTGCGCTCGCGCGGGCCGGCATCCTGGTCGTTCTGGCGGGCGGCTCGGCCGGGCTGGGATTTTCTCAATAGATGTCGGGCTCCGGTGTCGGGGCGCCCGCCTCCAGGAAGTCGAAGTCGCACCCCTTGTCCGCCTGCGTAACATGGCGCTGGTAGAGCGCGGTATAGCCGCGCCGGTATTTCGACGCGGGCGGGGTCCAGGCGGCCCTGCGGCGCGCGATCTCCTCGTCCGGCACCAGCATGTCCAGCCGCCTGTTGGGGACGTCGAGCAGGATCTCGTCGCCGGTCCGCAGCAGGGCCAGCGGGCCACCGGCGTGCGATTCGGGGGCGACGTGCAGCACGCAGGTCCCGTAATGGGTGCCGCTCATGCGCGAGTCCGAGATGCGCACCATGTCGCGCACGCCCTTCCTGATCAGCGCCTTGGGCAAGGCCAGCGCCCCCCATTCCGGCATTCCCGGCGCGCCCACCGGCCCGGCGCCGCGCAGCACCAGCACGCAGCTCTCGTCGATGTCGAGCGACGGGTCGTCGAGCCGTTCGTTGAAGTCGGCATGGCCGTCGAAGACGATGGCGCGGCCGCGGTGGGTGAGCAGCGCGGGGGTCGCAGCCGACGGCTTGATGACGGCGCCGTCGGGCGCGAGATTGCCGGTCAGCACCGCGATGGCCGGCGCCGTCGTGACCGGCCTGTCGAGCGGGCGGATCACGTCGTCGTCGTCGACGCGGGCGCGGGCCAGCGCGTCGCGCAGGGTGCCCCCGGAGACGTTCAGCGCGTCGAGGTCGAGCCGGTCGGCCAGCCGGGACATCAGGCCCAGCACGCCGCCGGCGAAGTAGAAGTCCTCCATCAGCGCGTCGCCGGCCGGGAAGATGTTGGCGAGCACCGGCGTCTGCCGCGCCGCCGCGTCGAAATCCCCGAGGTCTATGGCCAGCCCGGCGCGCCGGCCCATGGCGACGAGGTGCACCGCCGCATTGGTCGAGCCGCCGAGCGCGACATCGACGTGCAGCGCGTTGCGCAGCGATCCCTGCGACAGGATGCGCGACGGCTTCAGGTCCTCCCAGACCATGGCGACGATGCGCTCGCCGCAGGCCGAGGCCATGCGCGGATGCGCGGCGTCCATCGCCGGGATGCTGGACGCGCCGGGAAGCGCCAGCCCCAGCGCGTCGATGATCGACGTCATGGTGGAGGCCGTGCCCATCGTGTTGCAGGTGCCGGGCGAACGCGTCGACACGCCTTCGATCTCGACCATCTCCCGCTCGCCGATGTGGCCGGCGCGGAACTCGTCCCAGTACTTGCGGGTGTGGGTGCCGGCGCCGACCTTGGCGCCGCGCCAGCGCCCGTTGAGCATCGGCCCGGCCGGGCAGAAGATCACCGGCAGGTCCATGCTGACGGCGCCCATGATCAGGCCGGGGCCGGTCTTGTCGCAGCCGCCGAGCAGCACCGCGCCGTCGATCGGGTGCTGCCGCAGCAGCTCCTCGGCCTCCATCGCCAGCATGTTGCGGTAGAGCATCGTGGTCGGCTTGACCATGACCTCCCCGAGCGACAGCGCCGGCAGCTCGACCGGGAAGCCGCCGGCGCGCAGCACCCCGCGCTTCACGGCTTCCGCCCGCTCGCGCAGATGCGCGTGGCAGGGCGACAGGTCGCTCCACGTGTTCAGGATCGCGATCACCGGACGACCCATGAACTCCTCGCGCCGCAGCCCCATCTGCTGCATCCGCTGCCGATGGGCAAAGGCGCGCATGCTGTCCGCGGAATACCAGCGGGCGCTGCGCAGGTCCTCCGGGCGGCGAATGGGCAAGGCGCGCTCTCCAGGGTGGTCACGACGGCAAGATCAGGCGCCAATATGATACCGCTTTCAAATTCCTGTCAACGCGCCCGGTTGCCTCTACTATGCAGATTTCATTGGATAATTTTTATAGCTCTCTTTTCGACGAGTTCGCTTGACCGCCAAAACATTATCGCTATCATTCCGTGCTGGAACCCGACGAGGAGCCGGGAACGCCGTCTTGAGGGAGGACAGAATGGACCGTAGGACTGTCATTAAGGGTGGTCTTGCCGCCGCCGGAGTGCTGGCGATGCCCGCTTATCTGCGGGCTCAGTCGAACAAGAAGCTCAGCATCCTGACCTGGAACATCGCCGACCAGGAGGCCCTGTTCAAGGAAGAGTTCGCGGACTTCCAGGCGCAGAACCCGGGCGTCGAGATCGAATGGCTCGACAAGAAGGGCCCCGAGCTGCCGGCGTTCTACCAGACGCAGCTCGTCGCCGGCACCGCGCCCGACATCATCGACCTCCAGGGCATGATCTGGGTCGAATGGGCGGCCAACGGCGCGCTGCTCGACCTGACGCCCTACATGGAGAAGGAGCCGGACGTCGCCAAGCTCTACAACCAGGATTACCTGGGGAGCTTCGTGTACGACAAGAAGAACTTCGTCGTCCCGTTCTACATCGCCAAGACGCTCCTCTTCTACAACAAGACCATGTTCAAGGAGGCCGGCATCTCGGCCCCGCCCGCCTCGTTCGACGAGATGATGAAGGCCGCCCGGGCGATGGCCAAGGGCGAGAAGACCGGCTTCCTGACGCTGAACTTCGACTGGCTCTACTGGCCGCTGATGCAGATGAACGGCGTCAAGCTGCTCGAGGACGACATGAAGACGCCGGCGTTCAACACGCCGGAAGCCGTGGCGGTGGTGGAGCGGCTGGCCGAGGAGACCGCGGCCGGCGGCATCAACAAGATCGCCTGGACGGGTCGCTGGGTCGAGCCGAACGGCGCCTTCGCGTCCGGCAATGTCGGCATGCTGCAAGCCCATTCGGCGGCCTATTTCTTCGTCAAGGGCCAGGGTCCGTGGGTCAACGAGGAGACGCTCGGCGCGGTGCAGAATCCCGGCAACTGGTCGACGCCGACCAATCACGGCTTCGCCATCTCCAAGACCTCGAAGAACCCCGACCTCGCCTGGTCGCTCGTCAAGCACATGACGGGCAACAAATGGGCGACGGAGTTCGCGACGCGCCGGCGCATCCTGACGGGCAACCTGGCGGCGGACGCGGCCGGCCTCGACAAGGTCAAGAGCGAAGACCCGCTGGCCTACAAGGTGTTGCAGACGCAACTCGAGCACACCGACAAGATGTGCGGCAACTGGCCGCTGCCGAACGACGCGCAGGTCAAGGACGCGTTCTGGGCGGAGCTCCAGAACGGCCTGCTCGGCCGCAAGGACGCCAAGACCGCGCTCGCCGACGCCGAAAAGGCCGTGGCCCGCGTGATGCGCCGCTCGTAACGGGCGGACGTTCGCCCTGAGCCTTCCGTTCCGCCCCTGCCGCCCCGTGCGGCAGGGGCGGAGCCTCCCTGCCGCATGCCGCCGCCGTCGCGGGCGACCGCTCATGGTATAGCCGATGGTATCACTTGCCTCCGAGATCGAGCCGGGCCGCCGGGCTCCGTTCGTCGCCCGCAAGAGCACGCGGCAGGCGGTGCTGATCTGGTGCTTCCTGGCGCCGTCGCTGCTGATCTTCCTGCTCTACCGCATCCTGCCGCTGGCCTGGAACCTCGTGCTGTCGTTCGAGGCGTGGTCGCCGCTCAAGCCGGCTGTCTTCATCGGGCTGGAAAACTACGAGGAGATGCTGGACGACGAGGTGTTCTGGGAAGCGCTGCTGAACACGCTCTACGTCGTCGC
>Ga0222419_101144_pt1 | contig 11225 bp, 8 predicted proteins | sample 1B20Ametagenome_FD_182474 | JGI IMG/M metagenome (GOLD analysis project Ga0222419, IMG submission 182474) | Enriched microbial communities from leaf-cutter ant dump, University of Wisconsin, Madison, United States - 1B20A (version 2) | ecosystem: Environmental > Terrestrial > Nest > Insects nest >... | reverse complement strand
AGCAGCATGTACGTCGTCTCCGTCGTGCTGCCGACGGTGCAGGCCGAGTTCGGCGTCGGCCGCGGCGCGGCCTCGCTGCCCTACACGCTGATGATGGTGGCGCTGGGCCTGGGCGGCATCCTCACCGGGCGGCTGGCCGACCGATACGGCATCGCGCGCGTGCTGGGCCTGGGCGCCGCGGCCGTGTGCGCCGGCTACGTGTGGGCGGCGATGGCCGGCAGCGTGTGGTCGTTCGGGCTGGCGCACGCGCTGCTCGGGTTCCTCGGCGGCGCGGCCACCTTCGCGCCGCTGATGGCCGACACCACGCTGTGGTGGCACAAGCGGCGCGGCATCGCCGTGGCCATCTGCGCCAGCGGCAACTACGTCGCCGGCGCGCTCTGGCCGCCGCTGGCGCAATGGGGCATAGCGCATTACGGCTGGCGCCCGACCTACCTGGCGCTGGGGCTGGTATGCGGCGCCGGCATGGCGCTGCTGGCCCTGCGCATGCGCCAGCGCCCGCCGGCAGTGCAGGCCGACGCGCCCACCGCCGCCGGCCAGAGCGTGACCGGTGAGCGCCCCTTCGGCCTGCCGCCCGCGCACGCGCAGTGGCTGCTGTGCGTGGCCGGCGTGGCCTGCTGCGTGGCCATGGCCATGCCGCAGGTGCACATCGTCGCCTACTGCACCGACCTGGGCTACGGCGCGGCGCGCGGCGCCGAGATGCTGTCGCTGATGCTGGCCAGCGGCATCGCCAGCCGCCTGCTCTCGGGCTGGATCTGCGACCACGTCGGCGGCATCCGCACGCTGCTGCTGGGCTCGGTGCTGCAGGGCGTGGCGCTGCTGATGTTCCTGCCGTTCGACGGGCTGGTGCCGCTGTACGCCATCTCGGCCATGTTCGGGCTGTTCCAGGGCGGCATCGTGCCCTCGTACGCCATCATCGTGCGCGAGCACTTCGCCCCGCGCGAAGTCGGCGCGCGCGTGGGCGCCGTCATCATGGCCACCATGCTCGGCATGGCGCTGGGCGGCTGGATGAGCGGCTGGATCTTCGACGTGACCGGCAGCTACCGCGCGGCCTTCCTCAACGGCATCGGCTGGAACCTGCTGAACCTCAGCATCGCCGGGTGGCTGTTCCTGCGCACGCGCGGGGGCGGCGGGCGGCTTGACACCAGCAGCAGCGGCACATCGGCCGCGCCCGCCCCCCCTACCTCGCCTTCATCGCATCGACGAACTTGCGCAACAGCCGCGGCAGCATGGCCTGCTCCGCGGCAGGCCAGCCGTGCATCAGCTCTCCGAGCACCCGGCGCCGCGCCTCGGTGATCGCCGCGACGGCGCGGCCGCCGGCCTTGGTGATCGCTGCCGCGCGCACGCGCCCATCGTGCTGCGCAGGCGGGCGCCTGACCAGACCCAACTGCTCCAGCTTCGCCAACTGGCGGCTGACAGTGGACGGATCGCGGCCCACCTGCTCCGCCAGTTGGCCGACGCTCAAGGCCGGCGCCGCGCTCAGCCGGACCAGCAGCGGAAACAGCGCCCGATCCAGCGATACGCCGGCCGCGCGCAGCAGCGCTTCATCCTGCCGCGGGCTGTTCAGCCACCCCGTCAGGTCAATCAGCGCGGACACGATCGCATCCACATTGCGTGTATCTTGCATGCTTTACGAAAATCCTGGCGATAATGCGTGCATCGTACATGCATTCAGGATATGCAAGTGAATCGCAAGAAGACGGTGCTGCTGATCATGGGCAGCACCCGCGCCGCAAGGAACTGCCCGCGGGTCACGGCCTGGGTCGAGCGCATCGCGCAGGCCAGCACGGACATGAGATACGAAGTCATCGACCTGGCGGACTGGCCCCTGCCAATGGACGACGAGCCTGCCATACCTGCCCTGGGCCGCTATGAACAGCCCCACACGCGCGCCTGGAGCGACAAGGTGCGCTCGGCCAGCGCGGTGGCTTTCATCACACCGCAATTCAACTGGGGCTATCCGGCCGTCCTCAAGAACGCCATCGACCACCTCTACGCCGAGTGGCGTGACAAGCCGGCCGTCATCGTGACCTACGGCGGCCACGGCGGCACCCGCTGCGCACGGCAGTTGCGGCGGGTCGCGGCCTCGACGAAGATGCGCGTCGCCGCAACCACGCCCGCCCTCATGCTGCCGGATGCGGTGATCCGGCAGGGCGCGCCGCTCGACACGGAGCGCGACTTCGCAGCCTCCGCGCCAGCCGTTCGGCGCGCATTCGCGGAACTGGCCGCCATGCTGGACGGGCGCGAGCGCTTCCTGTCGAAAGTGCGGCGCACATGGAAAGCGATGTTGTCTGCCGCATCCTGATCAGGCCGAAGCCGCCGCCCTGCGCTGGCACAGGCGGCCCGGGCAGTGGATACACACCGCCTGAATCACTATCATGTTGATAGCTTATGGCGCTTGTGTGCAAAGCGCAAAATGCCAAAAACGTTAGAATACCGTGCTTTACTCGCCATTCAGCCGTGCCCGATTCCTCCTCCGCCGCCACGCCGTCTCCCTGGCGTCTGTCCGTCGCACCCATGATGGACTGGACGGACCGGCACTGCCGCTACTTCCACCGCCTGCTCTCGCGCCACGCGCTGCTCTATACCGAGATGGTCACCACCGGCGCGCTGCTGCATGGCGACGTGCCTCACCATCTGCGGTTCGATGAGGCCGAGCACCCCGTGGCGCTGCAGCTCGGCGGCAGCGAGCCGCACGACCTGGCCCACGCCGCACGGCTGGGCCAGGAGTGGGGCTATGACGAAATCAACCTCAACTGCGGCTGTCCGAGCGAGCGCGTGCAGCGCGGCGCCTTCGGCGCCTGCCTGATGCGCGAACCGCGGCTGGTGGCCGACTGCGTCAAGGCCATGGTCGATGCGGTGGACATCCCCGTCACCGTCAAGCACCGCATCGGCATCGATCACGACGAAAACTACGGCTTCATGCGCGATTTCGTCGGCATCGTGGCCGACGCGGGCTGCACCGTCTTCATCGCGCATGCGCGCAACGCCTGGCTCAAGGGCCTGTCGCCCAAGGAAAACCGCGAGATCCCGCCCCTGCGCTACGAACTGGTGGCGCGGCTCAAACAGGACTTTCCGCACCTGACTATCGTGGTCAACGGCGGCCTGAAGACGAACGAAGCCATCGGAGAACAGCTGCGGCACGTCGATGGCGCGATGATCGGGCGCGAGGCCTACCACAACCCGTGGCTGCTGGCTTCGTGGGATGCCGCCTTCTTCGGCGCGCCGCCCTCCGGTCTCACCCGCGAAACGATCGAACACGCCATGGTCGGCTACATGGAGCGCGAAGCGCGTGAGCACGGCACCCACTGGTACGCGATCGCACGCCACATGCTGGGCCTGAGAAACGGCCTGCCCGGCGCGCGCCACTGGCGCCAGGCCTGGAGCGACCACAGGCTCAAGGCGTCTTCGGCCAGGGAGGTCTCAGCCCTGGCCCAGGCGTGCGATTTGCGGCCTGCGATGGCGGCCGAAGCCTGAAAAGCGTTGCGTCGGCGCGGCGAATACGCTCCATCCGCACGCCGGATGCGCTGGTATTCCGAAATCGAATTTGCTTCGAACCCATCAGAATAAGGAACATTCGGTGCGGTTTGTTTGCTATCAATACCGGAGAAATGCGTAATCACTTGCATCCATTGCGTCACTTATGTGACAAATCCTCGGTGTATACGCGTACAACAGTCGGACTGAAATATTGATATATTGCACTGCAACATTTCTACGGTATCGCCATGCTCTACACGCTTTACGAAACACAGCGCACCCTCATGGAGCCCGTCTCCTACATGGCGCAAGGCCTGTCGAAGTTCTACAGCAATCCGCAGTGGCCGTTCAGCGAGACGCAGTTCGCCCACCGCATGGCCGCAGGCTACAACCTGCTGTACCGCCTGGGCAAGGATTACGAAAAACCCGAATTCGGCATCCGCAAGGTGCCGGTCGACGGCGTGGACGTCGCCATCGACGAGCGCATCGAGCTGGACAAGCCGTTCTGCGAGCTGCGCCGCTTCAAGCGCTTCTCCGACGATCCGCCCACGCTCGAAAAACTCAAGACGCAGCCCGTCGTGCTGGTCGTGGCGCCGCTGTCGGGCCACCACGCCACGCTGCTGCGCGAGACCGTGCGCATGATGCTCACCGGGCACAAGGTCTACATCACCGACTGGAAGAACGCCCGCGACGTGCCCGAGTCCGAGGGTTCCTTCCGCCTGGACGACTATATCAACTACGTGCAGGAATTCATCCGCCACCTGCAGAGCACCTACGGCTACTGCCACGTGGTCAGCGTCTGCCAGCCCACGGTGCCGGTGCTCGCCGCCATCTCGCTCATGGCCAGCCGGGGCGAGCAGACGCCGCAGAGCATGGTCATGATGGGTGGCCCCATCGACGCGCGGCGCTCGCCCACGGCGGTCAACAACCTGGCGCAGCAGCACAGCTTCGAGTGGTTCGAGAACAACGTGATCTACCGCGTGCCCAGCCGCTTCGCGGGCAGCGGGCGCGAGGTCTATCCAGGCTTCCTGCAGCATGCGGGCTTCATGGCGATGAACCCGGACCGCCACGCCTCCAGCCACTACGACTACTTCCTGAACCTGGTCAAGGGCGACGACTCCAGCGCCGAGACGCACCGCAAGTTCTACGACGAATACAACGCCGTGCTCGACATGGACGCCGCCTACTACCTGGACACGATCAAGACCGTCTTCCAGGACTACAGCCTGGTCAACGGCACCTGGGACGTCGTCTCCGCCACCGGCCAGACCGAGCGCGTGCGCCCGCAGGACATCACGCAGACGGCGCTGCTGACCATCGAGGGCGAACTCGACGACATTTCGGGCTCGGGTCAGACGCAGGCCGCGCACGACCTGTGCACCGGCATTGCCGACGGCAAGCGCAAGCACCTCACGGTGCAGGGCGCCGGGCACTACGGCATCTTCAGCGGCCGCCGCTGGCGCGAGAAGGTCTACCCAGCGGTGCGCGAGTTCATCGGTTCCAACCGGGCCTTGAAGGTACAGGTGGCGCAGCCCGTGCAGCGCAAACGCAAGGCGGCGTGAACGAAACGGACGGCCCGGACCTCGATGCGCTGGCCGAGCGCATCGGCGCCGCGCTGCCGCAGACGCAGTGCACGCGCTGCGGCTATCCGGACTGCGCGTCCTACGCGCGCGCCATCGCACACGGCGAGGCGCCCATCAACCGGTGCCCGCCCGGCGGCGCGGAAGGCATCGCGCGCCTCGCCACCATCACAGGCCAGGCCGTCCTGGCGCTGAACCCCGAGAACGGCGAGGAAGGTCCGCGCGCCATCGCGGTGATCGACGAAGATTGGTGCATCGGCTGCACCCTGTGCGCGAAGGCCTGCCCGACGGACGCCATCGTCGGCATCCACAAGCGCATGCACACCATCATCGACGAGCACTGCACGGGCTGCGAGCTGTGCGTGCAGGCCTGTCCGGTGGACTGCATCGCCATGGAAAACGTGACGGGCCAGCAGACCGGCTGGCAGGCTTGGTCCGCGGAACTGCAAGACCACGCACGTGCACGCTACGAAGCGCGGCAGGCACGAGAGCGCGCCGACGCCGCGCCGCGCACCCGGCACGCCGCCACGCAAACGCCCGCTCGCACGACACCCGAGGCACCGGCGCGACCGTCCGCCCAGGCCAGGAACGCCACCCTCGCCGCCATCCTGGCGCGCGCCCGCGATGCGCAAAAGGAAAAAGCCTGACCTAGTACGGCCGATCCGCCGTGCGGGCGCTCACGCGGACGCCAGCGTCTTGTAGACCCCGCAGCCCATGTACAGGTCGTCGCCGACGAGGCGGATGTAGGACATCTTCGCCTGCACCTTGCCGTTGGCCGGGTTGACATAGTCGTACTCGACCCAGCCGGGGCCGCGCCGCGCCTGCTCGACGATGGAGCGCAGCAGGCCATCGCCATCCACGCCCTTGACCTCCTGCACCCGGGTGTTCACACGCGCCGGGTTGCCGCCGAACGCCAGGTACTTCCCGGTGGAATCGAGCACGAAGACGTACATGTCGCGATCGTGAAACGGCTGGGCAGGGTCGGTGAGGGCACGCAAAAACGCATCCCTGGAACTTGACTCGGCCAGCCGCCCGGCGCGTTCGACCAGGGCGATCGCCTCCTCGGCCGTGCCCTGCTGCAGCCGGAATTTGCCCACCGCGTCCGTGAGCGTCGAAGCGCGCGCCTGCAGGGCCTGCGCCTGCTGCAGCGCGGCCTCCACCATGCCGACGTTGCTCTCGGTGATGGCCTCGATCTGCCCCACCGCCTCGCCGATCTCGCTCAGGCCCTGGTGCTGCTCCTGCACGGAACTGGAAATGCCGCCCAGCCTGCCGGCCACCGAGCGGATGCCGCTGGCCATCGCCTCGATCCCTTCGCCAGCGGCGCGGATCTGATCGGCGCTGGCCTGCACCTGCGCCACCGAGGTGCCGATGAGCCCGCGAATCTCGCGCGCCGCTTCCGAAGAGCGCCCCGCGAGGGAGCGCACCTCCCCCGCCACCACCGCGAAGCCCCGGCCCTGCTCGCCCGCGCGCGCCGCTTCCACGGCGGCGTTGAGCGCGAGGATGTTGGTCTGGAAGGCGATGCCGTCGATCACGCCGATGATCTCGTTCATGCGCTTGGCATCGTTCTGGATGGCCCGCACCGACTCCACCGCCCGCTCCATCGCCTGCACGCCCGCATCGGCCGCCTGGCGCACCTGGCCCGCCTGCCGGTCGGCTTCCCGGGCGGCCTCGGCGTCGTTCTGCAGGGCCGCGTCCAGTTCATGCACACTGGCCGTGGTGCGCTCCAGGTTCTCCCCCTGCTGCTCGGTGCGCTGCGCCAGTTGCTGGTTGTCCTGCAGCAGTTGCTGCCCGGCATGCGAGACCAGCGCCGCATTGCTGCGGATATCGGCCACCATGGACGACAGTGTCAGCACCATCTGGTTGAGCCGCTCGCCCAGCTGCGCCACCTGCCCTCTTCCCGGCACGGCGGCGCGCACCGTCAGATCGCCATGCGCCACGCTGTCCATGACCCGGTCCAGCTCGGCGACACCGCGCGCAAGGCTGCGCCACAGGCAAACGAGCAGGTAGATCACCACGGCGGCCGCGGCGGCGCAGGCCGTCCACATCGCCCCGGCGGGCCACGCCTGCGCACGAGCGGCCAGCCACAGGGCCACCAGGATCGAGGCGCCCAGCAGCGTGAACTTGCCGCCCAGCGCGAAACGATCCATGAGCCACGTCCCCGGACGCAAAACCACCGTACCCAGCATGACAGCTCCTCACCGATGCCAAACACTCGTGAACAGTGTACAGAAAGTTACCGCGCCCAGGCCGCCTCCCGGCGCGGCGGTTCGCACACCCGTTCACGGCACCATCGCTGATAATGGCACTCCCGTCAGGGCAGAGGAGGAACCAAGAATGGGCACGATGGAACGCATATTGCGACTCATGGGGGAAAAACAGGCCTCCGACGTCTACCTCTCGGCCAGCGCCCCTGCACTCATACGCATCAACGGCGACTGCGTGCCGATCAACAACCAGGTGCTGACCCCCGACGCGCCCAAGGCCCTGCTGGCCGAGGTCGTCCCGCCCGAGCGCATCGAGGAGCTGGAGGAAACCGGCGAGCTGAACATGGGCGTGCCGCTCACCGGCGTGGGGCGTTTTCGTATCAGCGCCATGCGCCAGCGCGGCAGCTATGCGGTCGTCATCCGCTTCATCACCTACCAGATCCCGGAGCTCGCCAGCCTCGGGCTGCCGCCGGTGCTCAGCGACCTCATCATGGAAAAACGCGGCCTCATCCTGGTGGTGGGCGCCACAGGCTCGGGCAAGAGCACGTCGCTGGCGGCCATGATCGACAAGCGCAACACCGAAGTGACGGGCCACATCCTGACGGTGGAAGAGCCCATCGAATACCAGTTCAAGAACCGCAAGTCCATCGTCAACCAGCGCGAGGTGGGCAGCGACACGCGCAGCCTGCAGACGGCGCTCAAGAACGCGCTGCGCCAGGCGCCCGACGTGATCCTCATCGGCGAAATCCGCGACCGCGAAACCATGTCGGCGGCAATCGCCTACGCCCAGTCCGGCCACCTGTGCCTGGCCACCCTGCACGGCAACAACAGCTACCACGCGCTCAACCGCATCCTGTCGTTCTACCCGGTGGAAGTGCGCCCCACCATGCTGAGCGACCTGGCCTCGGCGCTCAAGTCCATCATCTCCCAGCGCCTGGTGCGCACGACCACGGGCGGGCGCGTGCCCGCCGTGGAAGTCATGCTCAACACCAAGCTGGTGAGCGACCTGATCGAGCAGGGCGATTTCTCCGGCGTGCGCGAAGCCATGGAAAAATCCATGGCCGAGGGCTCGCAGACCTTCGAAGAATCGCTTGCCAAGCTGATCATGGAAGAGAAGATCACGCGCAAGGAAGGCCTGTCCAACTCCGACTCGCCCACCAACCTGCTCTGGCGCCTGCAAAACGATTTCAGCATGGCGGCCAAGGCCGCCCAATCGCAGAAGCAGGCCGAGCAAGCCCCCGAGAACACCGGGCCGTCGTTCACCGAGATCGTGCTCGACGTCAAACCCGGTTGATAACGCGCGGGCGGCGGCCGCCCGCCGCACACACGCCCCTCTTGATCGGCCCGCCCACGCGCGTGGCTGAAGTCTTATGCTGACCCTGAAAAACGTCACCCTGCGCCGCGGCACCAAAGTGCTGCTCGACGGCGCGAACTGCACCCTCCAGCCGGGCGAGCGCGTCGGCCTCGTCGGGCGCAACGGCGCCGGCAAATCCTCGCTGTTCGCCCTGCTGCGCGGTGAACTGCACGAGGACACAGGGGACGTCGATCTGCCCGCGCAGTGGCGCCTGGCCAGCGTGGCGCAGGACATGCCGGAGACCACGGAGCCGGCCACGACCTTCGTTCTTGCCGGAGACACGCGGCTCGCCGAACTGCGCCAGCACCTGGCCAGCGCTGAGCGCGCGGGCGAGGGCCTGGCCATCGCCCAGGCGCACGCCGACCTGCAGGATGCGGGGGCGCACGACGCCACGGCGCGCGCGCAGGCGCTGATCCTCGGCCTGGGCTTTCACACTACGCAACTGCAGCAGCCCGTCAACAGCTTCTCGGGTGGCTGGCGCATGCGGCTGCAACTGGCGCGCGCCCTGATGTGCCCGAGCGACCTGCTGCTGCTCGACGAGCCGACCAACCACCTGGACTTGGATGCGCTCGTGTGGCTCGAAGGCTGGCTCACACGCTACCCGGGCACGCTGCTGGTGATCAGCCACGACCGCGAATTCCTCGACGCCGTGACGCGCGTGACGCTGCACATCGAGCACGCGCGCCTCACGCGCTATGGCGGCAACTACAGCGCGTTCGAGGAACTGCGCGCCGAACAGCTCGTGCTGCAGCAAGCCGCCTTCGAGCGCCAGCAGGAAAAGATCGCCCACCTGCAGCACTTCATCGACCGCTTCAAGGCCAAGGCCACCAAGGCGCGGCAGGCGCAAAGCCGCGTCAAGCAGATCGAGCGCATGGAAAAGGTCGCGCCGGTGCTGGCCGAGGCCGATTTCTCCTTCGCCTTCCGCGAGCCCGCAAGCCTGCCCAACCCCATGCTCGCGCTCAGGGACGCGAGCTTCGGCTACCGCACGGACGACGGCCAGCCCATCCCCATCGTGCGTGGCGTCACGCAGACGGTGCTCGCGGGCCAGCGCATCGGCATCCTGGGCGCCAACGGCCAGGGCAAATCGACGCTCGTCAAGACGATCGCACGCACGCTCGCGCCCCTGGGCGGCACGGTGACCGAGGGCAAGGGGCTGGCCATCGGCTACTTCGCCCAGCAGGAACTGGACGTGCTGCGCCCGCAGGACACGCCGCTGGAGCACCTGATCCACCTGGCCCGCGAAACCGGCGCCACGGGCGAGCAGGCGCGCGAGCAGGAGCTGCGCAACTACCTGGGCAGCTTCAACTTCGCGGGCGACATGGTGAGCCAAGCCGTGGGCAGCATGAGCGGCGGCGAGAAGGCACGGCTGGTGCTGGCGCTCATCGTCTGGCAGCGCCCCAACCTGCTGTTGCTGGACGAACCCACGAACCACCTGGACCTGGCCACCCGCGAGGCCCTGGCCATGGCGCTGAACGACTTCGACGGCACCGTGATGCTGGTGAGCCACGACCGGCACCTGCTGCGCGCTGTCTGCGACGACTTCTGGCTGGTGGCGCGCGGCGAGCTGCACCCCTTCGACGGCGACCTCGACGCCTACCAGCGCTATCTGCTGGACGAATCGCGGCGCCTGCGCGAGCACGCACGGCACGAAAGCGCCCACGCCAGCCAGGCCGAAACCGGCACCGCCGCAGGCGTCGACCCGAAGGAGCTGCGGCGGCAGGCGGCCCTGGCACGCCAGCAGATGGCCGAAAAGACCAAGCCACTCAAAAAGGAGCTGGCGCACCTGGAGCGCGACATGGCCACGCTGGAGGCCGAAAAGACCTCCCTTGAAGCAGAACTGGCGACGCCGCTGCCTCCGCAACGCATCGCGGAGGCAGGACGGCGCCTGAAAACGGTCACGGATGCGCTGGCGCAGGCGGAAGAACGCTGGCTTGAAATTTCAGAGCACATCGAGCACATGAGCCCGGATGTCGCCACCCAATAAAAAACGTTACACGGCAATGGGTTGCGGTTACTGATTCAAAGATTCCGCAAGTAGGTGTAAACCCTGATTTTTTCACCTCGACCTGTCAACGCGATCCAAAGGCGGGGCGTTGTGGTGTATGTCTAAGGAGTTTCACTGATGTTCACTGCAAGCACACCCTCCGCCCCGTCCGCCCTCTGGCCCGACGACGAACGCGACCGCAAGCGCGCGCCTGCCTGCCGCCACCGCCTGTAATTCCGGGCGCCGCGCGGCGCCCTCCATCACGGCACGTGGCGGCGCATGAAAAAGCCCCGCAGCGCGGGGCTTTTCATTGGCGCTCGACAAACTTCAGGCCATGTGCAAGCCGCCGTTGACCGAGAACTCGGCGCCGGTGGAATATCCCCCTTCGTCCGACGCCAGCCACGAGATGATCGAGGCGATCTCGCTGGGCTCGCCCAGGCGCTTGACGGGCACCGTCGCGACGATCTTCTCCAGCACATCCGGGCGGATCGCCTTGACCATGTCGGTGCCGATGTAGCCCGGCGCCACCGTATTGACGGTCACGCCCTTGTTGGCGAGTTCCTGCGCCAGCGCCATCGTGAAACCGTGCATCCCCGCCTTGGCGGCCGAATAGTTGGTCTGCCCCG
>Ga0222419_101141_pt1 | contig 11258 bp, 6 predicted proteins | sample 1B20Ametagenome_FD_182474 | JGI IMG/M metagenome (GOLD analysis project Ga0222419, IMG submission 182474) | Enriched microbial communities from leaf-cutter ant dump, University of Wisconsin, Madison, United States - 1B20A (version 2) | ecosystem: Environmental > Terrestrial > Nest > Insects nest >... | reverse complement strand
TGGGTCCGCTGCTTATATCGGGTAAACCGATAGATGTAAACGGGTCCTCATTCAACATCAACCATTACACCATTGCCATTCCGGGAGAAAACACCACCGCACACCTGCTTTTCAGCCAGGCATTCCCGCAGGCGAAGCACAAAATCTTCCGGGTGTTTAATGAAATCGAAGATTTTTTACTGGCTACTGCCAAAGAGGATGATACGCTGGGCGTTATCATACATGAAAACAGGTTTACCTATCAGCAGAAAGGGCTTTTCAAGCTGATGGACCTCGGCTCTTTCTGGGAAGAGAAGACCGGCTATCCCATTCCGTTAGGGGGTATTGCAGTCAAAAAGGATATTTCGCCTGTTATACAGCATCAACTGGAACAACTGATTGCCGAAAGTATCCGTTATGCTTTTACAAATTATCCCCAACTGCCCGATTACGTTAGCGCTCATGCGCAGGAAATGGAGCCTGCAGTCATGCGGCAGCATATAGACCTGTATGTGAACGATTATTCCCTGCACCTTGGGGACGACGGAAAAAAGGCAGTTGAAAAATTTATCGATATTTTTGAACAGGCGAATCCGGGTATTGAAAGAGAAGCCGTATTCATATAAACGACCCCATTGGAACATTTTTTCAGCATCAACCACGAGTTTTTTAATTTCCTGGGATACTCCATGAGTTATATCGAGTTCTTCGGGGTACTGTCGGGACTCACTGCAATATGGTTATCTGCCCGTGCCAACATATGGAGCTGGCCGGTTGGCATAGTGAATGTATCACTTTCCTTCTTCCTGTATTTCCAGGTGCAGCTGTACCCGGACATGCTGTTGCAGGTATTCTTTTTTGTTACCAATATCATGGGATGGTGGCGTTGGTCGCACCCGAAAGAAAATGAAGCCGATAAAAAGAATGAATTAAAGGTAAGCTATATGAGCCGCGCACAACTGACCTTTACAATTGTGGCGGGGGTGGCGGGCACCTTCCTGCTGGGCTCATTTGCCAGCCGGCTGCATCACTGGTTTCCCATCCTGTTTTCCCAGCCCAGCGCCTATCCTTTTGTGGATTCCTTTATTATGACCATGAGCATTATTACTACCTTCTACATGATCCAGAAAAAAGTGGAGAGCTGGGTGATCTGGATACTGGTAGATGTGGTGGCTACCTACCTTTATTATATCAAAGGCATAAAATTCTACAGCCTGGAATATCTCATTTTTACAGGAATTGCAGCTTACGGACTCTATCACTGGGTGAAGGAGCACCGGTCGTATAAATGGGGTTGATCCCACAAGATCGTCTTTGTGGTCCCAACCGTAGGCCAGAAGAAATAACATCAAATCCCTGAACACTTCTTTCAGTGAGATTGCCTCGGCCTTCCCTCCTGCCAATGTAGGTATGATAGCCTGGAATACATATAGGGTAACATCTTGTAAACCGTATCATGTGAAAGCAACGTGCGGACATGCAGACGCTGAAAAGCGTGCAGCGCACCACAATATTCGTAGTATATAAGATAGCGGGTATAATGAGCCGCAGCGCGGCGAAATATTAATTTATTGCTGTTAAAGCCCGCCCGACTGTGCGATAGGCCAGGTAAAAACTTTATTCCTTAAAAAGAAACACCTAGCTTTAGTGCAGAATCGTTGTCATATGAAGCATATCATTTGTCGCAGCGCACTGCTTGCGCTTCTCCTTGGTTTTACGTTCAGCAGTATTGCACAACTGCACAGGAGCACGCCCGAAGCGCAGGGAGTTTCTTCCGCAGCCATCACAAAATTTATAGAAGCGGCGGACGAAAGCAGGAACGAGTTTCACAGCTTCATGCTTGTAAAGAACGGTCATATTATTGCCGAAAGCTGGTGGCATCCTTATGCTCCTGATCTGAAGCATACCATGTATTCTGTCAGTAAAAGCTTTACCTCAACGGCCATAGGGTTTGCAGTGAGCGAGGGCAAGCTGCATGTATCGGATAAGGTAATATCCTTCTTTCCCGGAGAAACACCGGACACTGCCGGCACACTGCTGAAAAACATGACGATCAAAGACCTGATCACCATGTCTGCCGGCCAGGCTCCGGACCCCACCGGCCAAATGCTGCCACAACAGGAATGGGTAAAATTTTTCCTTCGGTTACCGGTAACAGATACGCCCGGCACAAAATTCTTGTATAATTCGGCCGCTACTTTTATGTTGAGCGCCATCGTGCAAAAAGTGACTGGCGAAAAGATCATTGACTACCTGAAACCAAGGTTATTTGATCCGCTGGAGATAAAGGGTATAGACTGGGAACTGAATCCCGAAGGCATCAACTCTGGTGGTTGGGGATTGCGTCTCAAAACAGCTGATATGGCAAAATTCGGACAGCTATATCTTCAGAAAGGGGAATGGAATGGTAAGCAGATCCTGCCTGCAGCGTGGGTGGAAGAAGCGACGAGCTTTAAGATCAAAAACGCCCACGATACCGCTGTATATGCCAGGGCAACCAGCGATTGGGCACAGGGGTATTGCTACCAGTTCTGGCGATGCAGGAACAATGCCTATCGTGCAGATGGCGCTTTTGGCCAATACATCATCGTAATGCCGGACCAGCAAGCCGTGGTAGCTATTACAAGTGAAACAGGCAATATGCAGGACATCATGGACTTGGTATGGCAATACCTTTTACCGGCACTACAGGAAAACCGGACTATGGTAGATAAAAAGGAACAACGGCACCTGAAAAAGCGCTTAAAAAAACAGGCGATCACGACGACGGCTTCCGTTCAGCCCAATCCGCCCATAGCGACGGAAATATCCGGAAAAAGCTATGTGCTGGAAAGTAATGATGAAGGACTGAAAAATATCCGCTTTCAATTCAGGAAAAACAAAGCGGAAATAACCATCGGAAGCGGGGATATAGAAGATAAGCTTTTATTGAAAGCCGGTAAATGGACCTATGGCTCCACGCACAAACGCGGACCTTCTCTTACCCGGACCATTCCACCCATGGAAGGAACTCCGGTATTTAAAACGGCGACTACCTATAGCTGGCAAAATGCAGATACCCTGCTGATAACCATTCGTTACATTGAAAGTCCGCATACCGAAACCTTCGTCTGTACTTTTAGAGATAATAACCTGGAGCTGCGGGTAGACAACAGTATAAAAGAAATGGCAAATACCAATAATAAAAACCCGGTTATTAGAGGTCAGTATTAGCAAAAATAAAATAAGTTCCGGAACAGTGTTTTTCATTTCAATTACTCAAACCAGCCTTCTGCCGTTCCGGAACTTAAGAACCTACAACGATCCGTGCCCGCTATTGTGATTTGTCTTTTTCCTTCATCTTATCTTCCATTTCGGTAAATTTTTTGAACTGCTCTTCATCCAGGATACCCTTTAAAGCAGCGTTATGTTCATCCTTCAGCGCTTTTATTTTATTATCCAGCCCGGTTTTATCATCCGCTTGCTTTAATGCAAATTTTTTGGTCACAAAATCAAAATTCGCCGCCTCTACTTTAGCATATTGTTCGTCTGTAAGCCCAAGTTTATCCTTCATTTTGTCAGTCATCATCTTTGCTTTTTCTTCCGGTGATTTTTTCTGTTCCTTGTCATCCTGTGCAAAAGCAGAAACAGCAGTGGTCAGGAACAGGGCCATGAAGCCCATCATTACAGTTTTTTTCAGATTGAATTTCATAACAATGCATTTATGTGAAAAATAGGTTTCTATACAGTAGTATATCCAAAACTTTACCAAACATGGATTTAACTGTTAAAGTAGTGTTACAGAAATGCTGCAAAAGAAACGCTGTCCCCGGGAGACACCCTACCTGTCTGCATAAAACAGAAAGCCGCATCCGTAGATGGCGGCTTTTCTGCAACTAAAACCCCACGCTGCCAATTAGTTCCTGAACCCGTTTATTCCATAATAATATACATCCGGACTGCCGGAATAAATCCCTTCTATCTGGAAATTATTCCCCACTTTGTTCAGTGCAGCTTTCAAGTCATCCACAGAACTTACTTTTATTCCTCCAACCTTGGTGATCACAAAGCCATCTTTCATATTTGTCTGATCGGCTATGATGCCATCCTCTTTGATACTGTTTACCCTGACACCGCCTGATATCCTCAACTGCGCCGCCTGATCTTTTGTTACCGCCTGCAATTCTAGCCCGAGCGCTTCTAAAGCAGCAGCCTCCTGGCTTGGCATTGTTCCCATATTACCTTTTAGTGTCACGTTAAAGGTTTTCTCCGCTCCGTTCCGCACCACGGTAATAGTTACCCTGTCACCCGGCTTCTGACGGGCGATCTGCTCTGAAAGCTGGGCAGCGGTGCCTACGCTGATACCATTTACTTTTGTAATGGCATCTCCTTTTTTGATACCTGCTTCTGCTGCAGCGCCACTGGGATCTGTTTCAGCCACCCATACGCCATTGATGTCCTCATCTATACCCAGCTCCTTTTTAGCGGCATCATCGAGCCCTTGCGGAGCCATGCTGATGCCCAGGTAACCTCGTTGTACAGCGCCGTATTTCATAATGTCACCTACCACCTTTTTCACCAGGTTTGCCGGAATAGAATAGGCATAACCCGCATAGGCGCCGGTAGGAGAAGCTATTGCCGTGTTGATGCCGATCAGCTCACCATTGGTATTTACCAGGGCCCCGCCACTGCTACCGGGATTCACCGCAGCATCCGTCTGGATGAAAGCTTCCACAGGCGCCTTACCCTGCCTGTTGATACCGATGTTGCGGCTCTTTGCACTTACGATACCCTGGGTAACGGTTACGTCCAGGTTCAACGGGTAACCGATCGCCAGTACCCATTGCCCCAGCCTCACATCATCGGAGTTGCCTACCGGCATTACCGGAAGGTTTTTGGCATCGATCTTTATCAGGGCAAGGTCCGTATTGGGATCAGTACCGATCACTTTTGCCTTATAATTTTTCCGGTCATTTAAAGTAACATCTACTTCTGTTGCGCCGTTTACTACATGGTTGTTGGTAACAATGTAACCATCGTTGCTGATGATAACACCCGATCCTGAAGCTTTTTGTTCCGGCTGCCGAAAGCTGCCGCCATCCTCTCCAAAAAACCGGCGTAACATATCATCGTCACCGAAAAAATCCCCGAACGGATTTTGCTGCTGCCTTTGGGAACGCCCGGCAGTTTCCCTGAACTTCACTACCGTTTTGATATGAACCACGGAAGGAACGGCTGACTCTGCCGCTTTCTCAAAGTCAACAGGACCTGTATAGGCACTATTGGAATAGGATGCAGGCAGCACCGGGATTTTGCCGGGCTCTGAAATGTTACTAACGGATGGAACAGATTGTTTGTAGAAAGCATAGCCACCCAGTCCAACGACTGCAGCCAAACCGAAAGCAGCAAGCATATTTTTTATTGCCTTCATAAATTATTTTGTTTTAATTATTGTAATGAATGTCTGGTTTTAATTCAACACAAAAGTTGAAAGCAATGCTGTAGAAAATCTGAATTTTAATGATTGCCTGATAGCTTTAACAGAACCTATGAAAGACATTATGGAAGTGTTAACAAGTGTCCCTTTCCTGAGTCAGACCCCTCGCGGGCTCGGGATGACAAACGGAAGAATGATGAGCATACCCCACGACAGTAGCGGTGTTTGTCAAACACATCTATGGTCTTGTCATACCGACGCAGGAGGTATCTGTTTTTATACGTAATTATTCCATGACAGGCCCTTCGCTAGCACAGGGCGATAAACGGAAGAATAAAGAAACCCAACATCATCAATGCCTGTAGCAAGATCAATGTTAATCAAACACACCTATTGACTTTGTCATACCGACGCAGGAGACATCTATTCTTGTCTGTAATGTTCCATGGAAGATCCCTCGCAGGCTGCCAATGACCTATCATGCAATCTACCGGTTATCAATATTCTGCAAAGATTGCGTGAGGACACGCAACCGGGCGGGCGGGTGCCCCGGCGCGTGTCCCCACGCGCCGTTAGATAGAAAGCTCTCATATGTCACGCCTCAATGATTGAGAACACTAACGGAGTACCCGGGATGTCAAACAGAAAGAGTATCAAAGCTTAATAACCAATATGTCTCTTTTTAAAATGCTACCGTAAATGTATGCAGGTCATTTACAAAGCTGTAACTGATACGATACCCGTTGATCAGGCAGATCTTCCTGACAATTTCCAGCCCCAGGCCAATGCTGTTCACATCGGCGCTGTCCTTATGGAACCTTGTAAAAACTTTTGTATCATCCAGCGGAGCCGGCCGGCCGGTATTTTGCACCTTAAGCTCCCTATCTTCCAGCCTTATTCTTATTTCCCCTCCTTCTATATTGTGCCGGATAGCGTTACTCAGGAGATTACTCAACAGTATCTCGAACAGAGTCCTGTTGGTGATCAGCGCCAGATCATCATTCATTGATATGTCTACGTGGATCCCCTTCTCCGCAACTGCAGGCTCGTATTGCCTTGCTATCCTGCGGATGGTATCTGCCACAGGCAATTCTTCTTTTTCCGTAAACTGGCTGTTATCGATACGTGTCAGCAACAACAGGGATTTATTCAGGCGGTACATACGTTGCGATGCATCCGCCATTTCCGCGATCAATGCCGCCTGCTCTTCGTTGATAGGACTGGTTTGCATCAGCAGCTCCAGCTTTCCCTGCATTACCGCCAAAGGCGTCTGCATTTCATGTGAAGCATTTTCTGTGAATTCCTTTTGTGATTCGTACAGCTTTTTGTTATTCTCCGTAAGGGACCTGACCACCTTGTTTAAATCAGCAAATTCATCAATATCAGTATCAGGCAAACCGGCTGCCTGCCGGGTGTCTATCCTGAACTGCCGCAAATACTGCAAGGTCTGGTAAAAGGGGCGCCATATTTTACCGGAAATAATACGGTTAATGAGCAACAAGCCGCCGATAATGACCAGCAGCAGCAACGAAATAATTAAAACAATGCTTTGAATCAGATCCTGGCTGTTGACCAGTGAATTCTGCACAACGATCTTATACGGAATGCCCCGTATGAGCACGTTGGATTCCAGTATGCGATAAGAAATCGGATCAATCGAAACCGGGCTGGCTTTTTTTACGGTATACAGGGAATCATAAGACCTGTAGATATTGATCCTGTTCAACATCACGTCGGGTCCGTACAGGTCGAGTATAACAAAAGGGTCCCTGTCTGTCATCCTGTCCAGCCGGGCAATTACTTCGGTACGTTGCGCCTTCAGGCTTTTATCTACGTCCCTTGCAATGATGGTTTGTATCACAAAATAAAACAGGGGAATAGAAATAATCAATATACCGATCGCATAAAACAAATAGGATTGTATGGAACGATTCAGCAACTTCATATATCAAACTTATACCCCATTCCGTATACTGATTTTATGTAGTCGGTACAACCTGCTTGCAACAATTTCTTTTTAATGTTTTTAATATGCGCGTATATAAAATCGAAATTGTCAAACAGCGCCGTTTCATCCGCAGAAAGGTGCTCGGCGATAGCATTTTTAGAAACAACCCTATTTTTATTAGACACCAGGTACAGCAGCAGATCGTATTCCTTCCGGGTCAGGTCTACCGGCTTGTTGTTTACCATTACAGTTTTTGCCCCGGTATCTATGGTCAGCTCATTTAAAATAAGGGTGCTACTGCCATTGAACTTACGGCGACGGATCACCGCAGCCACCCTGGCTCCCAGTTCAGGAAGGTGGAACGGTTTGGGAAGATAGTCATCCGCTCCGAGGTTCAGTCCCCTAATGCGATCATCGATGGCATCCTTCGCGGAGATAATGATTACACCCTCCGTTTTTTTATTGTCCCTGAGCGCTTTCAGGATATCCAACCCATTCCCGTCAGGCAGCCCTATATCCAGTAAAATACAGTCATAATCAAAACTATCGATTTTATCAAGAGCGGTCTTATAGTCTCCCGCTGCTTCACAGCGATAACTTTCCCCGCTCAGGTAGCTGATAATACTTTTGCTCAACTCTTTTTCATCTTCTATAATAAGCACTTTCATAGCTTTCAGAAGCAGGAGGAAGTTTATCCCCGTTCATAATTTTATACAAATTAAGCCAGAATTCTGAACAAAAACTGAAGAAGCCATGTCCGGATGTATTTACCTGCGGCGGAAAAAGTTCAAGTCTCCAAAGGCGGGTGATGACACCCGCCTGTAGGATCCGCTACCGGCAGGAGAGACACTGATCGGAAAATTGAACTTTCATTGCAGCATTTGTTTATGCTTTTACCACAATGAGAATAATTCTTACCGAAGATAAATGCACCCTATATTTTGTAACAGTCTCTTATACTAATACCTGGAATAAGAGCCTTTAAGAAAATAAAAAAATATTTCCTACTATTTTAATAGACTTCTTATATTTGCAGCTCAATTGTTCACAGGTATAAAATGGTACTTATCCAGAAAGACTGAGGGAATGGCCCAACGAAGTCTTAGCAACCTGTACCTGCCTTCCTTTTAGGTAAAAGGTGCTAATTCCATTTCGGTATCCGAACAGATAAGTATATAAACTCTACATTGCATTGCTTGTCAAACCCGTTTTATACCAGGAGCAGGTTACAATAATATGAGATGAGAAACAAGATGAACCGTTTACATTCTGACATTGCAATTTTTCCCTGCATCCGGCAAAATACTGTCTGTATGCGATGTAGACCCGGGTCAGCCAGATAATACTAATGATCTGATCGCACAAATGCATTGCCGGAAGCGGCAATAAGAATGTTATTAAACCAAACTACCTAAATACACAATTACATGAAAAAAAGGAATGCGCTTTTGCTGCTGCTGAGCAGCTTTCTTGTGCTGATCGTGCAGGCACAGGACAGAACGATCAGCGGAAGGGTTACGGACAACCAGAACAACGGACTGGAAGCTATCACAGTACAGGTGAAAGGCAGCTCCGTAACGGAGCTTACCAATGAAAACGGAGATTATACGATCTCTTTGCCGGCGAATGCAACGGTACTGGTATTTTCAGGCGCCGGCTATATTACGCAGGAAGCTGCAATAAGCGGCAGCACCCTGAACATCATACTGGAAAACAATGCACGGGAACTTTCGGAAGTAGTGGTAACGGCGCTGGGTATTACCCGTGAGAAAAAAGCGCTGGGTTATGCGGTGCAGGAAGTAAAAGGTGACGAGCTGGATACGCGCCCTGCCAATGCACTAAGCGCTATATCAGGAAAAGTTGCCGGCTTGCAGATCACTTCCGGAGGTGGAAATGTGGGCGGCTCTTCCCGCATATTACTGAGGGGTATCCGTTCTATCTCGGGCAACAACCAACCCTTGTTTATCATTGACGGAACACCGGTTGACAATGCCGATCTGAATACATCTGCGGCAGCAAGCGGTAGTGCAGGTAAGGATTACGGTAATATGATCCAGGATCTGAACCCGGATGATATTGAGAACATATCCGTGCTGAAGGGCCCCTCGGCAGCTGCGCTGTACGGTACCAGGGCAGCCAATGGCGTTATCATTGTCACCACTAAAAAAGGGAAGCTCAGCAAGCCGACCGAAGTTACCGTTACCACCGGATTGGAATTGGAGCAAATATCCCGCCTGCCTGCACGGCAAAAGCTGTATGGCGGCGGCTTTCAAACCACTTTCAGCAAAGTAACGATCGACGGCACCGAGTACAATATCCCGGAATATGCCGTGGATGAAAGCTGGGGCCCCAAACTGGACGGAACGCCCGTATTGCATTGGTATAACCTGGATCCCGAATACCCGGAGTTATACCTGAAGCCCGAACCATGGTCCTATCCCAAACATGATGTACGTTCATTTTTTGAAACCGGCGTGGCCAATACCAATAATATTGCTATCAGCGGCGGAAGCGACAAAAGCACTTACCGCCTGTCGTATACCAACAGGAATGTGAACGGAACGGCGCCCAACTCTTCTCTTTACCGGAATACGCTTAACTTCTCCGGATCTACCAAAGCCGGTAAGTTTACTTTCTTCAACAACTTTACCTACATCAAAAATAATTCCAAGGGTCGTCCATGGTCCGGCGCTACCAACAGGGGTATTATGCTGGAAGCTTTTCAATGGGGCATGGTGCAGGTGGATTATGAAAAGCTCAAAAACTATCAACGACCCGACGGCACCCAGATTCTCTGGAACCGGAGCGGGTGGGAAAATACCCCCGCCGCCGAAGCAGCCAGGTTTATTGATAACCCGTACTGGTCGGCCTATAAAAGCTACCTGGAAGAGGAACGCAACCGTTTCTTCGGCAATGTGGGCGTAACCTATGATGCAACCGACTGGTTGAAGCTGACCGCCCGTGTAAATGCCGATTATTACAATTACCAGTTCCAGGACCGCATTGCGGTATATTCCCGGTCGCAGTCGCAATACCAGGAGTACAACCACACTTTCGGTGAATTCAACTATGAATTCCTGGCATCTGTCAATAAATCTTTTGACCGCATTTCTTTAAATGCAAACGTTGGAGGAAATGTACTTGATCAAAAACGCAGGGTAACCGATGCCGTTACCCAGGGAGGTTTGATTGTACCGGATTATTATAGTCTGAAAAATGCCAGCGCCATACTTATCGACCCTAAAAGTTACCACAGAAGGATCAATTCGCTTTTTGCCAGCGCCTCCTTAGGTTTCGATAACTGGTTATACCTGGATGCAACGGTAAGGAACGACTGGTCATCCACACTTCCTGCTGCCAACAATTCATTCCTCTATCCATCTTTTACGGGCAGCTTTGTGCTGAGCCAGTTGGGAGGATTGCAGGATATATCCTGGCTGAACTTTGCCAAGGTGCGGTTAGGATGGGCGCAGGTGGGTAACGATACAGATCCATATCAGCTGCTAAAGACCTATGAACCACAACAGGCATTCAACGGACGGCCTGTTTACCAGACGCCTTCCACACTACCTAACCATCTTTTGAAACCGGAGATATCCAGCTCCTGGGAAACCGGCATCAACCTGGTTACCCTCAACAACCGGTTGGGACTGGATATTACCTATTATAACACCGATACCAGGAACCAGATACTCGCATTGCCGGTGTCCGGCGCTTTTGGGTATACCTCAAGGGTCATTAATGCGGGGTTGATCAATAATAAAGGCTGGGAAGTAATATTGAACGGAACGCCGGTGAAAAATAAAAACTTTGAATGGAATGCATCAGTTAACTGGTCGCGGAACAGGAACAGGATTATACGGCTGACAGAAGGGGTAAATACACTGCAGCTAACCAGCACGCTTGTAACCCTTG
>Ga0222419_101140_pt1 | contig 11281 bp, 8 predicted proteins | sample 1B20Ametagenome_FD_182474 | JGI IMG/M metagenome (GOLD analysis project Ga0222419, IMG submission 182474) | Enriched microbial communities from leaf-cutter ant dump, University of Wisconsin, Madison, United States - 1B20A (version 2) | ecosystem: Environmental > Terrestrial > Nest > Insects nest >... | reverse complement strand
GTATATTTAAAATAACTCACCTGTATGATCACTGACAGACTCTCAATCAGAAAAATGCCGCAAAGTATCGGGATCAGCAATTCCTTTCGTATCATGATCGCAAAAGCGGCTATGATCCCTCCTATGGCAAGACTGCCGGTATCACCCATGAATACCTGTGCGGGGTAAGAATTGTACCATAAAAACCCAACACATGCACCTACAAAAGCTCCGGCAAAGATCATAAGCTCACCGGAGTTCGGTATGTACATGATGTTCAGATAATCCGCTATGACGGTGTTACCCGAAACATAGGCAAGCAATCCTAACGTAATCCCAATAATCGCAGACGTACCGGTTGCCAGGCCATCGATCCCATCCGTTATATTCGCCCCGTTAGACACTGCGGTAACAATAATGATCACAAATAACAGGAAAACAAACACAGCATACTTCTCATATCCGGGCCCCAGAAACTTCAGTACCTTTGCATAATCAAATTCATTGTTCTTATAGAAAGGCACATTGGTAAGCGTAGATTTGACATCCTGGGTATAATAGAAACTCTCGCCTTTAGGCCTCAGCACGATCGGCGCAGGAGACTCAGGAACGCTGGAATCATCCAAAGTCTGCCTTACCACAATATTCGGATTGAAATACATCGTCCAGCCAATAATAACTGCCAGTCCAACCTGGCCAACTATCTTAAATCTGCCGGCAAGCCCTTCCTTATTCTTTCTGAAAATCTTTATATAATCATCAATAAAACCGATCACGCCCATCCAGACTGTGGTCACGATCATCAGTATCACATAAATATTAGACAGATTAGCGAGCAAAAATGTTGGTATCAGGATACCAAGCAGGATCATGATCCCCCCCATTGTAGGTGTGCCTTGCTTTTGCATCTGACCTTCAAGACCAAGATTTCTTATTGTTTCACCAACCTGCTTTTTCTGTAGAAAATTGATGATCCTTCTTCCATAGACCGTAGTGATAATCAGAGAAATGATTACAGCAAGAGAGGTACGAAAGGTGATGTACTGGAACAACCTTAATCCCGGGAAATCGTAATTACGATTCAAATACTCAAATAAATAGTATAACATTAATTAGTAAGATTAAATTGTTCGTTCAATACTTCTTTATCGTCAAAATGATGCCTCACCCCATTTATTTCCTGGTATTTTTCATGTCCCTTTCCTGCAAGGACAATAATATCACCTGGTTTTGCCAGATGGCAAGCTGTTTTAATTGCCTCCCTTCTGTCAAGTATGCTGATGGTTTTACGTTTGTTGGTAGGAGAAACACCCCTCTCCATATCATTGATGATATCCTGGGGATCTTCGCTTCTTGGATTATCAGATGTGAAAATAACTTTATCGCTCCAATCACATGCCACCTGGGCCATGATCGGTCTTTTACTTTTATCCCGGTCTCCTCCACAGCCAATCAGGGTGATCACCTGCTCATCACCCTTTCTGATATCCTGAATTGTACTTAAAACATTTTGTACGGCATCAGGCGTATGCGCATAATCAACAATACCGATTACTTTTTGAGGAGAAACGATATAATCAAAACGGCCCTCAGCGCCTGACAGGTCACTGAGTACAGTCAGAACATTGAGTCTGTCTTGTTCGAGTAAAAGTGCCGTACCATATACAGCCAGCAAATTATAAGCATTGAACGAGCCCACCAGCCTGAAGAACACATCTGCATCATCAATTTCAAGATGCAGCCCCCTGAAACTATTTTCTATGATCTTTGCCTTGAAATCGGCGAGTTGCTTCAATGCATAAGTTTTTTTTGATGCCCGGGTGCCCTGCAGCATCACCATTCCATTTTTATCGTCGATATTCGTCAACGCGAATGATGCCCGGGGCAAAGCGTCAAAAAATCCTTTTTTTGCTTTGATGTAATTGTCAAAGGTCAAATGAAAATCCAGGTGATCATGTGTTATATTCGAAAATACGCCGCCAGAAAAGGTTAATCCAGCTATGCGGTGTTGTACAACAGCATGGGAACTTACCTCCATGAAGCAATAGCTGCAGCCGGCATCTGCCATCTCACTGAGCAGCCTGTTCAATGAAACAGGATCCGGAGTGGTATGCGTGGCAGGAACAATTTTGTCATTGACCTGATTTAGCACAGTAGAGATCAGACCAGTCTTATATCCCAGCTTCTGAAACAACTTGTACAAAAGCGTCGCGATCGTAGTCTTACCATTTGTCCCCGTAATACCCACCAACTGAAATTTAGCAGAAGGATTTCCGTAATAATTCGCCGCTGCAAGCCCTAAAGCAAGGGCAGTATTATCAACTACCACATAAGTAACCTCAGCATCAATATCATGGGGCATCTGCTCACATACAACCACAACCGCACCGCTTTCTATTGCCGCCGGAATGTGTGCATGACCATCAGACAACGTACCCCTGACCGCAAAAAAAACATCGCCCTGACCAACCTTTCTGGAATCAAAAGTCACAATACCTACTTCCCTGTTTGTCAGACCAGTAAGGCTCGAAATCGCTATGCCATATAATATTTCCTGAAGCTGCATTTACCTTAATTCTATTTGTACCAGTAAACCCTTCCCGATTCTGCTTCCTGCAAGAATGGATTGTCCTATCACCTTGCCGCTACCCTTTACCCTTGTCTTCAGGCCGACATTCCCAAGCAGGTACAATGCATCCTTAAGACCCATTCCCTTGACATTGGGCATAACACCCTTAGACAAGCTGAAATCTTCATAAGCGATACCATTGCTGGTATCCACAACATTAAAATAGTCCGATTTGGACGCATACAGCGCTTTAATTCCAAACGCATTATATACCTTTTTTACCGCTTTGCTCTGACCGGCCTTCGCTTCCGGATTTGTAGTATTCCCGATAAAGCTGGCCGCATCTATGCTACCGTACATTTGGTTATCTCTTGAATAAATGCGATCAGCGATCTCTCTGAACGGAGGACCGGCAACCAATGCCGCATAATAAGCTCCTTTAGGCTCATTGATCACTACAATAAGAGAATATTTAGGGTTATCTGCCGGAAAATAGCCGCAGAAAGAACTCTGATATTGCTTTTTCGCATACCCCCTGTTGCCATCTGCTACCTGTGCAGTACCTGTTTTACCCGCTATCTTATAAAATTTTGAAGCCAGGCTTTTACCAGTTCCTTCAGTAAATACCCCTTCAAGCATAGACTTGAGTTTCCCCAGCGTTTCATCAGAGCAAACCTTTTCATTGATCACGCGGGCCTTAAACTGCTCAATAGGGTTACCCAATTTTCTTATTTCTTTTACAAAAATGGGCGCAACATATTTTCCATTATTGGCAACTGCATTATAGAATGATAACATCTTCAATGGAGTAAGCTGCATCTCATAACCATAAGCCATTTGCGGCAGTGTGAGGTTTTTATTCCAGCTTTTATTCCCGGGATTCTTAACCACGGGCCTTGCCTCTCCAGGAATCTGAAGGCCGAGTTTCTGATTTAAATGCCAGTCATAAAGGTGATCAGTAAACCGTGACTGCTCATTACGGTAATGGGTGTTTACCATTTGCGCGATCGCAGCATTTGAAGACTCCTCAAAAGCCTTTTTTACTGTGACAACACCGATACTGCCATGAGAATCTTTGATCAATTTTCCCGGAACCTGATAATTACCAGTAGCAATCATCGTATTCGTATCTACTTTATGGTCTTCCAGCAAGGCCATGTAAGAAGCAAGTTTAAATGTGGAACCAGGATCCTGATTGCCTGCGATAGCGTAATTAAAAGCTTCTTTATAAACCCCCTTTTCCACCCTGGTATAATTGGCAATTGCCCTGACCTCACCCGTAGCCACCTCCATCAATATTACACATCCGTGATGCGCATCACTTGCGATCAACTGCTTCTCAAGCGCATTTTGCGCAAGATCCTGCATATTGATGTCTATTGTGGATATAATGTCAGCTCCTTCTTTGGGTGCGAGTTCAGCTTCATCATTCACAGGCATCCAAACCCCTCCCGATATCCTTTGCACAAGTCTCTTTCCGGCTTCCCCGTTAATGTATTCACCATAAGCACCCTCAAGCCCGACCCCATTTTCTACATTTTCATTTTTATAGCCAATGGTTCTTGCAGCCAGATATTTAAAAGGCTTGATCCGCTTATTTTGCTGAACAGCAATTAAGCCCCCTGTATATTTACCTACATTATAAAGCGGAAAAGTACGTACCGTTTTTAATTCCTGATAACCGACCTTTCTTTTGATCAGCAAATAACGTACACTGTCACGCCTGGCCGAGCGCAGAAACCTGGAATATTCCTTTGATGACCTGTCTTTAAAAAACCGCGATAAGCAAAGCGCCAGAGAGTCAACCTTGCTATAAAACAATTTATCATCAGTTATCCCTCCGGCAAACATATCCATCCGCAATTCATATTCAGGAATTGAGGTAGCCAGCAAACTCCCGTCAGCCGAATAGATATTTCCCCGCGCCGCCTCGATAGTGATATACTTTGTAGAGAGACTATCGGCCATGGCACGCCACTTATGTCCCTCCACAAACTGTACATCAAACAACCTGAACAGCACTGCCACGGCAAACAGCACAATCAGGCCAAAAGACAAATAAACACGCAATAATATATTCGCTCTAATGCTCATGGCTACTTACAACTATTTTTTTAGGCGGTTCTGTCAATTCTTTTATTCCCAGGGTATCAACCTTCTTTGCAACCTCTGTCAGTTTACTTTTAAACATAAGGTCTGCTTTAAGCGATTTATACTCCCAACTCAGTTCTTTTACCTCTTTATTCAACTGGTCAATGCTCCTGATACTTTTAACAGCCATGTGACTATTGGCTATATAAATCATGGACAACACACAAAGAAAGATCAAAAAAGGAAGCATCCGTGTGGCCGACTCCTTATTTAATATTCCTTCAGCAAACAATTTCTTAAAGAATAGGTTGTCACTCTCAGGCTCATCCTCAACCTTCCTCTTGATCTCCTGAACAGGCTCCATCTCTTCAGGCAATTCTTCTCTGAAACGATTGCTCATATCCTTTCCCCCACCCTTAACTTAGCGCTCCTGGACCTGTTATTTCTCCTGATCTCTTCTGCTTCTGCTACGATTGCCTTTCTTGTCAGCACCTTGAATGGCTTTAGCTCATTCCCGAAGAAATCTTTATCAACATCTCCCCTGATCTTTCCTTTAAGCAAAAAATTTTTGACAGGCCTGTCTTCCAGGGAATGATAAGACATCACCACCAACCTTCCGCCAACTTTTAGAACCTCTGCGGTCTGCTCTAAAAAACGCTCCAGCACTTCAAGTTCAGCATTCACTTCAATCCGCAATGCCTGAAACACCTGGGCCAGATATTTATTTTCTTTTCCCTTAGGGATATACTGCCCTATTATTCTTTTTAAGTCCTGCAAAGACTGAATGGACTGGTCAACCCTTCCCCTTACAATAGCAGATGCCAATGATTTTGCATTTCTAACCTCTCCATACATACCAAATAACTTATGCAGTTCATCTTCAGCGTAAGTATTTAAGATTTTTGCAGCGGTCAGCTCCCTATGCCGATCCATTCTCATGTCAAGATCCGATTCAAACCGGGTAGAAAAACCTCTTTCAGGTTGATCGAACTGATGAGACGAAACGCCAAGATCGGCTAAAATGCCATCCACAGACTTATAGCCCAGCAAACGGAGGTTATTTTTAAGGAAAGCAAAATTCTGATCCACAAAATGAAATCTTGGATCATCTATTCTGTTTTTCTGTGCATCCGGATCCTGATCAAACGCAATAAGGACTCCGTTACTTCCGAGATTCCTCAGAATTTCCCTGGAATGCCCACCTCCACCAAAGGTGACATCAACATAAACCCCGTCAGGCTTAATATTTAAAGCGTCAATACACTGTTTTAATAATACAGGAACATGATAATTATTTTCCATCTTCCCTCCTGCTTTTGTCTCCCATCACCTCGGCGGCAAGCGACGCAAAGTCCGCAGGGTCCTTATCAAACAGAGATTCATAAGACTTTTTAGCCCAAACCTCAATCTTATCTATCTGACAAGCCAGCACAAGCTCAGCATTGACCTCGATACCAACAGACTCCATCAACGTCTTGGGCAGATTTACCCTGCCGGTAGCATCAGGCATCAGTTCAGTGGCACCCCTTGTAAAAAGACGAATAAATTCCCTGTTCCTGGGCTCATAAGGATTCAATTTGCTCAGGTCAGCGACAATAGCTTCCCAGACTTTTCTTGGATAGATCACCAGATGTTTTTCAAATCCCCGGTTGATGACAAGTCCCTCTTGTTCAACATCAGGCAATTGCTTCTTCAGACTCGAAGGCACCATCAGGCGGCCCTTCGCATCCAATTTACAATCAAATTCTCCTAACAATTGAACCATTTTAATACGCGCGCTTTTTATGTAGTGTAAAAATAGGCACTTCTACCACTTTTCACCACATTCTACCACAAAAAGTTTTCCACATATTAAAAGCTTACCACTCTGCCTATTTTAAGTCCAAAAACGACCGCAAAACAGTGGTAAAAAGTGGTAATAAAACAGGCGTCCTGCTTTTAGCAAAACGCCTGTTCTTATAATAGGTCAGGATATTCTAATCATTGATCGCCCTTACACCAGGCAACTCCTTACCTTCCATATATTCGAGCAATGCTCCGCCACCAGTTGAGACATAGCTTACTTCGTCTTCAAGCTTAAATTTCGCAATTGCAGCAGCAGAGTCTCCACCGCCAATCAATGAAAAAGCTCCGTTATTTTTAGTGGCGGCCACAACAGCATCAGCAATTGCACGTGTACCTTGCTCAAAATTAGCCATTTCAAAAACACCCATAGGCCCATTCCACAAAAGGGTTTTTGAATTACTTATGATATTGGAAAATAACTCAATTGTTTTAGAACCGATATCCAGCCCCATCCAATCCGAAGGAATCTGTCCCGAATCTACCTGATTTTTTTTAGCATCATTATCAAACTTATCAGCAATTACAGTATCTACAGGCAGCACCAGGTTCACCCCCTTGGCCTTAGCCTTCTCTAAAAGCTCAAGACAAAGTTCCATCCTGTCCGCCTCCAGTAGTGAAGTCCCGATCTCACCGCCCTGGGCTTTGGCAAAAGTATACGCCATACCGCCACCAATAATCAGATTATCAACCTTATCCAGCAAGCTTTCAATCAGCAGGATCTTATCAGAAACCTTTGCCCCCCCCATGATTGCCGTAAAAGGTTTTTCAGCACCGTGATCTACCCTTTTGGCATTTTTCAATTCCTCCGCCATCAGATAGCCAAAATATTTTGCCCCCGGAAAGAATTCAGCAATGACTGCTGTTGAAGCATGCGCCCGGTGTGCTGTACCAAACGCATCATTAACATATATATCTCCGAGTTTTGACAATTTCTCAGCAAAGTCCCTGTCTCCCTTCTCTTCCTCTTTGTAAAAACGCAGGTTTTCCAGTAAAAGCACCTGGCCGGGAACCAGATTCCTAGACTTTTCTATGGCTTCAGTTCCGATGCAGTCATTCGCAAATTTTACTTCTATATCCAGCATTCTGGACAAGTCACCTAAAATGTGTTTTAGAGAATACTTATCTTCCGGACCTCCCTTTGGCCTTCCGAGATGGGACATTAAAATTACACTGCCCCCATCATTCAAGATCTTTTGGATGGTCGGCAAAGCCGCACGCATTCTCTTATCATCAGTAATATTGAAATCACTGTCCAAAGGGACATTGAAATCCACTCTGACTAAAGCCTTTTTATTTGCAAAATTGCATTGGTCTATTGTTCTCATCTTGTTTATTTTGTCGGTTATTTAATTCTTATCTGACTTATCTGTTTAATACGGCAAACACGGATCTCAGATTTTTAATACCGCTCCTGCCCGGTGCCAAATATAAGATCTTCACTTCTGTTTAGCAGCTATTTTTTCGACAATATCCACCAATCTGGCCGAATACCCTGATTCATTATCATACCATCCGACCACTTTCACCAGGTCGCCGACGATTGATGTCAATTGTGCATCAAATATACAGGAATGCGGATTGTCCAGAATATCCACAGAAACTATGGGATCCTCTGTATATTGAAGTATTGAACTCATTTCTTGTTCCGACACACTTTTAAAAACAGCGTTGATCGCTTCAATGGTGGTTTCCGATCTCAGAATACAAGTAAAATCTGTCAAAGAACCGTTTAACACAGGTACACGGATTCCAGCCCCGCCAAGCTTACCTGCCAGATGAGGAAATATATTGGTAATGGCCTTGGCTGCCCCAGTGCTTGTAGGTATGATCGAAGCTGATGCTGCCCTGGCCCGGCGGAAATCTTTATGAGGCGCATCATGAAGATTCTGGTCACCAGTCATAGAGTGGACGGTTGTAATATACCCATTTAATATACCCCAGTTGTCATCCAGCACCTTTACCAACGGAGCTACATTATTGGTCGTACAGGAAGCATTGGAAAGAACCGCAGCATTCAGGTCAACCAAATGATCATTCACTCCCAGTACGACCATTTGAACATCTTTATCCGTACAAGGAGCAGACAACAATACCTGTTTTGCCCCGGCTTTTAAATGAAGTTCCGCACCACTTCTGCTCACAAACTTACCTGTCGATTCCAATACAAGATCAATACCGAGTTCTGCCCAGGGCAACTTCCCGGGATCAGTTTCGGAATAAACTCTGATCCTGCGTCCATTGATGACCAGATCCTCCTCTTCAAGACTTACCGAACCTTTAAATCCCCGGTGAACCGTATCATATTTAAATAAATGAGCAAGTATGGCAGGATCTCCCAGGTCATTTATAGCAACGACATCAATGCCCCTGTCCACCATAGCCCGTAAAAAACCACGGCCGATCCTTCCGAAACCATTAATTGCAATGTTCATTTTATTTCTTTTATTCTGGTGCCAAAAGTACCCATAATATCATCATTCATAGCAGAACTAAATCAGGAAATGACATTTCTGACAGCAACTGAAAACTGGCCGGCTTTTCTGATCCTTTTTAAAATGACTGCCAGCCATGCATTCGGGATCCTGTTATTGACCAAAACCCTGTAGTCGTTCCGCAAGGTACGCCACATCTTTGCCAATGATCCATTGCTCAGCCCTCCACTCCTCATACAGACCACAAGTTCGTCCAGAAAAATCGCTTTAATATTTTGATGATAGAACAATTGGAGTATAAAATCATAATCTCCGCTGCAACCATATTTCCGGGAATAACCCGTATTTTCGGATAAGATCTCCTTCCTTACAAATAAAGTAGGATGAGGAGGCATCCATCCCATTTCAAGATCCCTTCTAACATATTGTTTTGAGCGCCACCTCCTGATAACCCTTGTTTTATCACTACGCTTTATCACATTAAGATTTGCATACACGGCATCACATCCATTTTGTTTGGCACAAGCAACTATAGATGACACGACATGAATCCCCGCCAGCAGGTCATCTGCATTCAATATTCCAATAAGGTCTCCCGTAGCAAGTTTGATTCCCTTATTCAATGCTTCGTAATTACCGCCGTCGCATTCACTTAACAGGCAGGAGATATGCGCTTTATAATTATCGATCACAGATAAGGTACCATCGGTAGACCCACCATCTACGACAATGTGTTCCAACTTTTCATAATCCTGCGAGATTACAGAACGAATGCAATCTCCAATATAATCAGCACAATTTAAAACGACAGTAACAATGGTGACTTTCATTATAAAATAAATATATTTGTCAAAAATAAAACAGTTTCATCAAAATGACAATACTTAATTTTATTGTGATAAAAATCAATTTTTTTAAGAAAACAACAGAAATATTATAACTGCTGCAAAAAAATGAATCAGTTGGACAACAAGCATTTTTACGGCCTGACACCTCCAGGTTTCGTTGTGCCAGGTAGTTTTAGTTATACCAGAACCATTAAGACAGTGATCAGTCGCTGGCATTGGCTGGCCATTTCATTAATAGCCGGAATGGTCATTGGCATCCTTTATATAAAATACAGTCAGCCGGTATATTCAGCATCAGCATCTTTTAAAATAGAAGACAAACGCTCAGAACTGACCGAGCTGATCAATGTCAGGAGCATATATGACAGAAATAACAAATCCGAATCAGAACGTTTTATCATTCAATCCGATCATGTGCTCTCCAGGGCACTGGCATCATTAAACTCCCCGGTATCATTTTTCCGGAAACAAGGTATCCGTAACAAAAACATCTATCCTGAAAAGCCATTATCAATTGATCACATTGAAATAAAATCAAGTCAGGTATCCACTATAACATTTGAATATTACCCGGTAACAGCAGATCAATATCAGTTAAAATATACGGATACCCTTGGAGAAACTGTGCGCATATACCGGTACGGGGAAATAGTCAGTACCAGCCGGATAAGATTCAGGATACTAAAACCAGCTATACATCGCAGAAAAGACCCATACCGCTTTAGCATCACTGATCCAAAAGCGGAACTAAAGAATATAAGCCGTAAACTTCTGGTAAGCGGAACAGACGGCGACAATATCATCAGCCTGAAGATCACCGGCCACAACCCTCATTTCGCAAGGGACATCCTAAACGCAATTATGGATCAATACCTGTACTTTGATAAAGCACAACGATCCTCATCTGTCATCCAGACTGAAAATTACATCAATTCCCTGCTGCAAGTCATGTCAGACAGGATCAGTTCTTCAGGAAAAAAAATACGGGATTTCAAAAGAAATAACGGATTGATCAACATCACAGCAAGTTCTGGCGCATTATCAGAAGAACTGAGCAACTTTCAGGCGCAGCAACATCAGCTCGACCTGCAGGCAGTCAGTCTAAGGGAATTCGACAAACAAATGAATGATCCGGGCAACATAGAAATGAACTATGGCCTGCGGGAAATATACGATCCGCTTTTATCAAAATTGATCACAGATCACAATCAACTGGTGACCAGGAGAAAATATCTGTTAAATATTTATACAGCAGAAGCCCCGGAAATAAAAAAAATAGAAGAGGACCTGTTGTCACATACAACAACCATCCGCAACAACATTTCAGCCGAACTCCGGAATAATTCAAACCTGCGCCTCGCCTTAAGTACCAGAATAAAAGAACTGTATAGCAACCTGAAAAACCTGCCCTATCTTGAACAGCAATTCATTGATCTGCAATCAAGATTTGATGTAAATCAAAAGGTCTTCAACTATTTATCCGAAAAAAAGCTGGAAGCAAGGATCTCCCGTGAAGC
>Ga0222419_101139_pt1 | contig 11283 bp, 8 predicted proteins | sample 1B20Ametagenome_FD_182474 | JGI IMG/M metagenome (GOLD analysis project Ga0222419, IMG submission 182474) | Enriched microbial communities from leaf-cutter ant dump, University of Wisconsin, Madison, United States - 1B20A (version 2) | ecosystem: Environmental > Terrestrial > Nest > Insects nest >... | reverse complement strand
CCGCCTGCGCAAGAAGCACCTCACCGAGAACGACCGCAAGAAGGCCTCTCGCGGCGGTTGATCGCGGCACACAAGGCGAGACAAACAAAAGGCCACCTCACGGTGGCCTTTTGTTTGTGCGGGATCCACGGGAGCATCGTCCTGCCACCCGGCACATAATGGCGAGGGCCAGAACAGGGGAATGCCATGGACGCCAGCACGCTCAAGCAACAGCACCGCCTCATCCGCGACAGCCAATGTGAGGCCCTGCGCGTGCGCATCCACCGCGCGATCAGCTGGCTGGCCCGGGCCGAACAGGAAACCGACGACGCCGACGCCCGCTACATCTTCCTGTGGATCGCCTTCAACGCCGCCTATGCCAGCGAATTCGGCTTCGAGCAGAAAGAGCGCGAGCAGGTGCACCGGTTCATCGACAGGTTGCTGCAACTGGATCACGGGCAACAGCTGCACCGCGCCCTGTTCGACCAGTTTGCGGGGCCGATCCGCACCCTGCTCGACAACCGCTTCGTGTTCGAACCGTTCTGGCGCGCCATGCGCAACCACGAGTCGGACGGCGCGTGGGAAGTCTCGTTCAACAACAGCCGCAAACTCGCCCTGCGGGCGGTCATGGACAAGGACACGCCAACCCTGCTGTCGATCCTGCTCGACCGGCTCTACGTGCTGCGCAACCAGCTGATCCACGGCGGCGCCACCTGCGGCAGCGGCACCAACCGGCAGCAGGTGAAGGATGGCGCCAGCATCCTCGACACGCTGTTGCCGATCGTCATCGAGCTGATGATGCAGGCCGGCTCCGATGATTTCGATTCGATGGCCTACCCGGTGGTCTGAGCCGGATGGCGCGGGCGGTGCCCGCCCATGCGTAGGTCGGGCCCATCGGGCGACGGCTTCATGCACGGCTTTTCGGCGGTGCCCGCCTATGCGTAGGTCGGGCACCGCCCGACATCGCGGGCTCCAAATCAACGCAAAAGCCGCGGGCAGTGCCCGCCCTACGCAACTCGCCCACGCAGGTCGGCACCGCCCGACATCGCGGGCTCCGAATCAACGCAAAAGCCGCGGGCAGTGCCCGCCCTACACGACTCACCCACGCAGGTCGGCACCGCCCGACATCGCGGACTCCGAATCAACGCAAAAGCCGCGGGCAGTGCCCGCCCTACGCAACTCGCCCACGCAGGTCGGCACCGCCCGACATCGCGGGCTCCGAATCAACGCAAAAGCCGCGGGCAGTGCCCGCCCTACGCAACTCGCCCACGCAGGTCGGGCACCGCCCGACACCGCGGCCCCCGAATCAACGCAAAAGCCGCGGGCGGTGCCCGCCCTACGTGATTCTGGCGGCTGGAACGCGCAGGCCTGGCAACTGGCGGGCCAGCTTGCGCAGCAAGTCGGCGAAAGCCTGCAGGTCGTCGTGCCAAGGCGAGGCGTCGCGCCAGTACAGCGCGATGTCGCGGCCGGAGGCCTGGCCCTTCAGCCGGGCCAGCGCAATCCCCGGCGTGGAAGCCAGCCGCTCACGAGCCAGCGCGGGTACCAGGGTGTAGCCGCCGCGCAGGCTGACCAGCGCCGCCAGGCTTTCCAGGCTGACATCCTGCACGTTGCCGCAGCGCTCGCCCTCGCCGGCCAGACCATCGGCGTGGCTTTCCGCCATCAACGTGGCCTCGGCTGGATCGAGCTGGTCCAGCGCGATGATCTTCCTGCCGGCCAGCGGATGGTCGTCGCGCAGCATCAGTTCCCACGGCTCGAAGAACAGCGGCCGCGAGGCGATCCCGCTGGGCGTCGAACTGGCCGGTGCCAGCACTGCATCAAGCTCGCCCTCGCCCAGCCGGCGCAACAGGCCGCGCGGTTTGCCCTCGGAGATGCCCAACCGGGCTCCCGGGAAATGCTGCGGGAACGGCGTGATCAGGTGTGGCAGCAGATAAGGCCCCAGCGACGCCGGTACGCCCAGCCGCAACTCGCCACCAAAGGCGACTTCGCCGGCCCGCGCCACCTGCTGCAGATGCTCGGCGGCGGCCAGCACCGCATCAATCTGCTGCAGCAGGCGTTGGCCACCGGCGGTCGGCACGATCCGCCGCCCGCCACGCTCGAACAGCGGCGCGCCCAGTGCTTGCTCGACCTTCTGCACCTGGTGCGACAGCCCGGACGGGCTGATGTGCATCGCCCGCGCCGCACTGTTGAAACTGCCATGACGGTGCACCGCCTGGACCAGCGCGAGGTCGCGCAGCGAGACCGCCGCGAGGTTCAACGAAATCATCGAATGCTGCATGTCATCAAAAGCGTTTGTGCGCGAAGTATCGTGGCGCCATGCTATGCGGTGAACCTTCGAATGTCCCGGCCACGGCGCAGTCTACCCGCCCGGGACGAAGCAGCCGCAAGGCCCGCACGACCACCGGCAGCCACCCGTTGCTTAACGGCGGCCCCGCGTTTGCGCGATAATTGCGGCCTTTTCAGGCCCGTACGGTGTTCGTCGCCGGCCACCCCACCCATCCCAGCCGCAGAATCCAGCCAGGAGTTCCCCATGAAAGATTCATTCTCGGTACGCGACTCGTTCGAGGTCAATGGCAAGAAGTACAGCTTCGCCAGCCTCGCCAAGCTGGGCGAACGCTTCGACATCAAGCGCCTGCCCTACTCGATGAAGATCCTGCTGGAGAATCTTCTGCGCCACGAAGACGGCGTCAACGTCACCTCCAGCGAGATCGAGGCGGTCGCCCAGTGGGACGCGAAGAAGGAGCCGGACACCGAGATCGCCTTCATGCCGGCCCGCGTGGTGCTGCAGGACTTCACCGGCGTGCCCTGCGTGGTCGATCTTGCCGCGATGCGTGACGCGGTGGTGAAGCTGGGCGGCGACGCCACCCAGATCAACCCGCTGGCACCGGCCGAGCTGGTGATCGACCACTCGGTGCAGGTGGACGTGTTCGGCAGCGAATCAGCGCTGGAACAGAACGTCGAGATCGAGTTCCATCGCAACCAGGAGCGTTACAGCTTCCTGCACTGGGGCCAGAAGGCATTCAACAACTTCAAGGTGGTGCCGCCGCGCACCGGCATCGTGCACCAGGTGAACCTGGAGCATCTGGCCCGTGTGGTGTTCACCAAGGACGAGAACGGTGAAAGCTGGGCCTACCCGGACACCGTGTTCGGCACCGACTCGCACACCACCATGATCAACGGCGTGGGCGTGCTGGGCTGGGGCGTGGGCGGCATCGAGGCCGAGGCGGCCATGCTGGGCCAGCCTTCGTCGATGCTGATCCCGCAGGTGGTGGGCTTCAAGCTCTCCGGCAAGCTGTCCGAGGGCGTCACTGCCACCGACCTGGTGCTGACCGTCACCCAGATGCTGCGCAAGCTGGGCGTGGTGGGCAAGTTCGTCGAGTTCTTCGGCCCGGGTCTGAAGCATCTGGCGCTGGCCGACCGCGCCACCATCGGCAACATGGCTCCCGAGTACGGCGCCACCTGCGGCATCTTCCCGATCGACCAGGAAGCGCTGAACTACCTGCGCCTGTCCGGCCGCAAGGAAGAACAGATCGCGCTGGTCGAGGCCTATGCCAAGGCGCAGGGCCTGTGGCATGACGAGAACACCCCGCACCCCGAATTCACCACCACGCTGGAGCTGGACCTGGCCGACGTGAAGCCGTCGATGGCCGGCCCGAAGCGCCCGCAGGACCGCGTGCTGCTGGAAGGCGTCAAGCAGAGCTTCCACGACGTGGTCGGCCCGCTCACCGCCAACCGCAAGTCCGGCAACGGCAGCGTCGACGTCACCCGCAACGGCGAAAACTTCGCGCTCAAGGACGGCTCGGTGGTGATCGCCGCGATCACCTCGTGCACCAACACCTCCAACCCTGCGGTGATGCTGGGTGCCGGTCTGGTCGCCAAGAAGGCCGCCGCCAAGGGCCTGAAGGCCAAGCCGTGGGTGAAGACCTCGATCGGACCGGGCTCGCTGGTGGTTTCCGACTACCTGGAAAAGACCGGCCTGCTGAAGGAACTGGAAAAGGTCGGCTTCTACATCGTCGGCTACGGCTGCACCACCTGCATCGGCAACTCCGGCCCGCTGCCGGCCGAGATCAGCCAGGGCATCGGCGCTGGTGATCTGGCAGTGGCCTCGGTGCTGTCGGGCAACCGCAACTTCGAGGGCCGCGTGCACTCCGAGGTGAAGATGAACTACCTGGCCTCGCCGCCGCTGGTGGTCGCCTACGCGCTGGCCGGCACGCTGGACATCGACCTGACCAGCGAACCGGTCGGTCAGGATCAGGACGGCAAGGACGTGTTCCTCAAGGACATCTGGCCGACCAACCAGGAAATCTCCGACGCCATCGCCGGCGCGATCAACCCGGCCATGTTCGAGAAGAACTACGCCGACGTGTTCAAGGGCGACAGCCGCTGGAACCAGATCGCCTCGCCGGACGGCACCGTCTACGCATGGGATGACTCCACCTACATCAAAAACCCGCCGTACTTCGACGGCATGACGATGGAGCTGGGCACGGTCGAGGACATCCACGGCGCCCGCGCGCTGGGCCTGTTCGGCGACTCGATCACCACCGACCACATCTCGCCGGCCGGCGCGATCAAGAAGGACAGCCCGGCGGGCCGCTTCCTGATCAGCAAAGGCGTCGAGCCGAAGGACTTCAACTCCTACGGCTCCCGTCGCGGCAACGACGACGTGATGGTGCGCGGCACCTTCGCCAACATCCGCATCAAGAACCTGATGCTGGACAACGTCGAGGGCGGCTACACCCGCCACGTGCCGTCGGGCGAACAGATGGCGATCTACGACGCGGCGATGAAGTACAAGGAAGAGAAGACCCCGCTGATCGTGCTGGCCGGCAAGGAATACGGCACCGGCTCGTCGCGTGACTGGGCCGCCAAGGGCACCCTGCTGCTGGGCGTGAAGGCGGTGATCGCCGAGAGCTTCGAGCGCATCCACCGCTCCAACCTGGTCGGCATGGGCGTGCTGCCGTGCACCTTCCAGGACGGCCAGAACGCACAGTCTCTGGGCCTGACCGGCACCGAGACCTTCGACATCACCGGCCTGGACGACGGCAACTCGCGCGAGGCCACGGTCACCGCCACGGCGGCCGACGGCAGCAAGAAGCAGTTCACCGTCAACGTGATGCTGCTGACCCCGAAGGAACGCGAGTTCTTCCGCCACGGCGGCATCCTGCAGTACGTGCTGCGTCAGCTGGCTGGCAAGAAGGCAGCCTGAGCCTTATGGCCTGAAAAAAAACGCCCCGAAAGGGGCGTTTTTTTTTGGGAATGGGGAATGGGGAATCGCAAAAGCCGAAACGTACCGTCCTGCGCAGGGCGGGCACTGCCCGCCACGGCGTGAGGCATCAAGGGTGGAGGGAACACCCGTCGCCCGTGGGCGTCATGGCTCCTGCGAATCCCGGCTCTCAACAACCGAATGGCTGGTCATGCCGGATCCCGGCCTCAGCGCTTCCAGCTGGCGACGTAGCAGAGCCACTCGCCCTGCTCCTCGCGCCAGGCGGTTTCCACCTGATACACGCCGAGGCGATCCGGCAACAGGCTGCCGCTGCCACTGCTCAGGCTCACCGTGAAAGTGGCCACCAACCGTTCGCCGCGAGGCTCGACCGAGACCGGCCCCAGGGTCACGCCGATGTGCTCGCCGCGCAGCGTGAGCACACGGACCATGTTGAGCAGGCCACGCCGATCCAGGTCGCCCTGGTTGCCGTCGAAATCCTCGCTCAGCGCCTTGCCGATATCGCTGGCCGAGCCGGCTTCGGCCGCCTCGGCAACGGCGGCAATCGACTCGCGCACCTGCTGCTCGGCGTCGGTGCGATGGCAACCGGCAAGGCTGATCGCGAGCATCGCGAGAAGCGCCATCAGGCAAAGATTTTTCGTGATGCGGAACATGTCCGGGCTCGCTCCCCTGCGGCTTGCCGCTATGCGCGGGCGTATGCTCCAATGATCCGGTACGTGCCCAGCGATGGCAACAGCCATCCCACTCAAGCAACTACTGGTACGCGGTCATCGTCAACACAGGGAATCCGAGATGAACAAAGAACGTCCGTGGCTGGATCACTACCCGGCCGGGGTACCCGAGCGGATCGACATCGACCAGTACACCTCGGTGCCTGCGGTGCTGGAAGAAGCGTTCAAGCGCTTCAGTGAACGCCCGGCGTTCTCCAGCTTCGGTCGCCAGCTCAGCTACGGCGACATCGACCGGATGAGCCTGCAGTTCGCCGGCTACCTCACCGGCGTGCTCAAGCTCGAAAAAGGCGATCGCGTCGCGATCATGATGCCCAACGTGCTGCAGTACCCGATCGCCCTGTTCGGTGCACTGCGTGCCGGCATGATGGTGGTCAACACCAACCCGATGTACACCGCGCGCGAGCTGCACCATCAGCTGCAGGACTCCGGCGCCAAGGCGATCGTGGTGCTCGACAACTTCGCCGCGACGCTGCAGAAGATCGTTGCCGAAACCGGGGTCAGGCACATCGTCACCACCGGCATCGGCGACCTGCTCGGCTTTCCAAAGGGCGCACTGATCAACTTCGCGCTCAAATACATCAAGAAGATGGTGCCGGCCTACCAGTTGCCGCAGGCGGTGCGCTTCCGCGACGCACTGGCGCAAGGCTCGGCCAACCCGCCGCCACCGGTCGCGCTCAGCCACGACGACATCGCCTTCCTGCAGTACACCGGCGGTACCACCGGCGTGGCCAAGGGCGCCATGCTGACCCACGCCAACATCATCGCCAACATGCTGCAGGTCGATGCCTGGATCAGCAACGCGCTCAAGCCCGGCCAGGAAGTGGCCATCGGCGCGCTGCCGCTGTATCACATCTTCTCGCTGACCGCCTGCGGCATGGTGTTCACGCGGCTGGGCGCGCACACGGTGCTGATCACCAATCCCCGCGACATGCCCGGTTTCGTCAAGGAACTGAAGAAGACGCCGTTCTCGATCCTTCCCGGCGTCAACACCTTGTTCAACGGCCTGCTCAACACGCCCGGCTTCACCGAGGTGGATTTCTCGCACCTGAAGATCTCGCTGGGCGGCGGCATGGCGGTGCAGCGCAGCGTGGCCGAGCGCTGGAAGAAAGTCACCGGCTGTCCACTGGCGGAAGCCTACGGCCTCACCGAAACCTCACCCGGCGCCTGCATCAATCCCCCCGACATCAAGGATTTCAACGGCTCCATCGGCCTGCCGATTCCATCCACCGACGTGGCGATCTGGTCCGAGGAAGGCCAGCCGCTGCCGATCGGCGAAGTCGGTGAGCTGATGGTGCGTGGCCCGCAGGTGATGAAGGGCTACTGGCAGCGCCCCGACGAAACCGCCAAAGTGCTCACCGTCGAAGGCTGGCTGCATACCGGCGACATCGGAAGAATGGACGAGAACGGCTACGTCTATATCGTCGACCGCAAGAAGGACATGATCCTGGTGTCCGGCTTCAACGTGTATCCCAACGAGGTCGAAGATGCCGTGATGGCCCACCCGGGCGTGCTTGAGGTAGCCGCCGTCGGCGAGCCCGACGAGCATTCCGGCGAGGTGGTGAAGCTGTTCGTGGTACGCAAGGACCCGAACCTCACCGAGGACGCGCTCAAACAGTTCTGCCGTGAAAATCTCACCGGCTACAAGCGGCCGAAACTGATCGAGTTCCGCGACAGCCTGCCGAAGAGCAACGTGGGGAAAATCCTGCGCCGCGAACTTCGCGACGAGAACAAGTCCAAGGCCTCCGCCTGAGACATCAAACAAGTCAAAATGAAAACGCCCGCATCATGCGGGCGTTTTCATTTGTCCGTGAAGCGGCAGCTCAACCGTCCTTCCACTGCTCCAGGATGTCGGCGTAACCGCCCAGCAGATTCCACAAAGGCACCTGCTTGTCCTCGGGGATGCGACTGTAAGAAAAGCCGATGTGATGGTCGGAAATGCGCGCCACCACCGCCTCGAGATGGATATGCAGGTTGCTGCCGAAGATCATGTCGAGCATCCAGCTCTGCCCGACCTCGCCGGACCAGCCCAGTGGCCGCCGCAACAAGGCACCCGTGGCCGAAATATCGACCAGCTCGGTCGGATGCGCCTCACCCTTGCCACTCAGGAGAACGGTCGTCTCGATCTGCATGCGCGCCGGCCGCAAATTCTCCCCCCGCGCCCGCGTACCACCCTGTCCGTTTTTCTCGATCGCCATCAGTTCACCATCCGTTTGCACTTGAGCCTGCCATTGGCAGCGACGCGACACCTGATCCATTTCCTTCCCCCCCGTTTCACCCGGTTCCCCGCCGATATCGGATCGGTCTGTGCTCGACGAACTGGCAAGCAATCATCATGCCAACAGCCGTCCTGAACAATACCGGCAACCAGATACAACCCCACTCACCCCGCCATGCCCCGGTCATGACCATCTGCCATCCCCATGGCAGGCCGACCTTACTTCCGCCGGTGACGGACAGCCGGCACGGTTCCAGCAACACAGCGACGAAACTGGTCACATGCCGCCGCGTACCGGCGCCATGCGGAAGTGGTATTTCCGCATGAGACAGTTCCCCATTGTGCCTGCCTCGACGGCATGCACGGAACCCGTCAGCGCACAAAACCGGATGCCCGCACGAAAAAAACAGGAAAAATCCCGCAACGTGCATGCTCTGGACTTGCTGCTGACTAGCCGCTACTCTTCTACCCACGCATGGTCCATGGAGACGTTTGCCGGATATCTCCGGCAGCCCGTGGCTTCCATTCGAAGGCTTTCAAACCGACCCTGTTGAACAGTCAGTGGCGAATCTGTCGCCCACTTCGACTTGCGTCCCTGCCGTGGCTGACACCCCCGGGCTGGCGCACAACGGTCGCTTGCGACCCGCCTGACCGAACCACCAGAGAGTGGCTTCATCTTGCCCGTCGCGAGCATGGCGCCTGCCGCGCCACGGCTGAAGATGTGAAAGAACGCTGTACCCCGGGAATACTGCCTGACCGCCGTGTTTCGAACACGGACACCCGCACGCCGTGCCGGCATGCGACTGATTCCGACCACGTTGAACGCACTGCCAGCCGCTGACAACGGCTCCATGACATGCATTGATGAGCACTGAGCCAGTCGAGCCAGAGAGCCCGGTCGCCGCACCGCAGAATGCGTTCGCGTCGCTGCCGCAGCAACAGGAAATGCCGCTGGCCATCGTGCGCGGCCAGCCGATGCTGCAGATGCCGCAGGATCTGTACATCCCGCCGGACGCGCTGGAAGTCATCCTCGAGGCATTCGAGGGACCGCTGGACCTGCTGCTGTACCTGATCCGCCGGCAGAACCTGGACATCCTGGATATCCCGGTCGCCGAGATCACCAGGCAATACATGGCCTACATCGAACTGATGCGGGACGTGATGCGGCTGGAACTGGCCGCCGAATACCTGCTGATGGCCGCGATCCTGGCCGAGATCAAGTCGCGGCTGCTGCTGCCGCGTCCACCCGCTGAAGAAGGGGTGGAAGAGGATCCACGCGCCGAACTGGTGCGGCGCCTGCAGGAGTACGAGCGCTTCAAGCGCGCGGCCGAGGACATCGAGGCCTTGCCGCGACTGGAACGCGACACCACGGTGGTGCACGCCGATGTGGGCGAGCGCAACGTGATCAAACTGCCGCCACCGCTGGAACTGAGCGAAATGCTGCTGGCGCTGAAAGACGTGATGCACCGGGCCGAGCTGTTCGGGCACCACGCGATCAAGCGCGAGGCACTCAGCGTTCGCCAGCGCATGGGCGAATTGCTGAGCCGGCTCGACGACAGCGTTTTCCACCGATTCGAGAGCCTGTTCGATGTCAGCGAGGGCCGCCTTGGCGTGGTGGTGACCTTCCTCGCGATGCTGGAGCTGGCCAAGGAGATGCTGGTCGAGATCGTGCAGGAAGAGCCGCTCGCGCCGATCTACCTGAAGGCCAAAGTGAACGCCACCGAACATCCCGCGGACGAGATGCCGGCCGACGACCCGGACAGCGAACCAGCACTGATCGAATCGTCCGGCGAATGAACGACTTGCACTGAACGGCACCGAACGAACCGGCCCCCAGAACCAGACTTATGCAGATCGAGCAACTCAAACCCATCATCGAGGCGGCACTGCTGGCCGCCACCCAGCCGATGACCGTGCGCCAGCTCGGCGACCTGTTCAGTGAAGCCGACGATGTCGGCCACGAGCAGATCGCCCGGGCGCTTGAGGCATTGGCTGGCGACTGCGAGGGCCGGGGTGTCGAACTGAAGGAAGTCGCCTCCGGCTTCCGCTACCAGGTACGCCAGGACGTGCACCCGTGGATCTCCCGGATGTGGACCGAGCGGCCCAGCCGCTACTCCCGCGCCCTGCTGGAAACACTGGCGCTGATCGCCTACCGCCAGCCGATCACCCGCCCCGAGATCGAGCAGATCCGTGGCGTTGTGGTGTCCTCCAACATCATCAAGACGATGGAGGAGCGCGAATGGATCCGCGTGGTCGGCTACCGCGACGTACCCGGCAAGCCCGCGCTGTTCGGTACCACCCGGGCCTTTCTCGACTACTTCAACCTGAAATCGCTGGACCAATTGCCGCCGCTGTCGGAAATCCGTGACATGGAAGACCCGCAGATGCGTTTCGAGCCCGAGCCCCTGCCGGCACACGTCGAACGCGACCTGCCGGTCGACCCGGACGAAGACGGCGAGAAAAGCACTCCAGCGGACGGCGAGCCTGCCGCCAGCCACGACGACAGCAGCACCTCTGCAGACGCAGACAGCGCCGCCGACGACAACCACACCATCGATGCCGACGCCATCGCGCCGACCATCGACTCCGAACCCGACGGCGACTCCGACACGAGTTCGCCCGCCGAGCCCATGACTGCCACTGCCGACGAGGCAGCGAACCCCTCCGCAGATGCCGATTCCGACACTGCCGAGCAAGACCCCGAGGAGTACCGCGCATGACTGCGCCGCAAAAATCCGTACTGTCCCTGAAGCGCGAATCGCGCATCGACCCCGACGCTCCCGTCCTGGAAGAGCGGCTGCACAAGGTCCTGGCCAACGCCGGCCTCGGCTCGCGCCGCATGCTGGAACAGCGCATCCAGTCCGGCGAGATCGAGCTCAATGGCGCGCCTGCCGGCATCGGCGTGAGCGTCAAGGCCGGTGACCGCGTATCAATGGACGGCAAGCAATTCATCGTCGCCACCGACAACCGCGACACCGCCGAAGTGCTGATCTACCACAAGCCCGAAGGCGTGCTGACCACCCGTGACGATCCGGACGGCCGCCCCACCGTGTTCGAACAGCTGCCACGCCTGAAAGGCGCGCGCTGGGTCGCCGTGGGCCGCCTCGACATCAACACCACCGGCCTGCTGCTGCTGA
>Ga0222419_101137_pt1 | contig 11294 bp, 5 predicted proteins | sample 1B20Ametagenome_FD_182474 | JGI IMG/M metagenome (GOLD analysis project Ga0222419, IMG submission 182474) | Enriched microbial communities from leaf-cutter ant dump, University of Wisconsin, Madison, United States - 1B20A (version 2) | ecosystem: Environmental > Terrestrial > Nest > Insects nest >... | reverse complement strand
TTTTATGCTGCTGTCGAGGGTGCTGGGTCCTGAAAGTTTTGGTGTATGGGGATTGTTCATCACTATTTCTACTATTTGTGAAGCCATACGGCTGACCCTGATAAAAAATGCCTATATCAGGTTTTCACAACAATCTGACATTAACCTGCAGGGGGTGATTCAATCGGCTACTTTTCTGGTCTCCCTGGCAGTGACCATCATATTTGCTGTAGGGCTCCTGGCACTGGCGAAGCCGCTGGCAGGCTGGTTAAATGCACCGTCCCTTTCTGTAATGCTGTCCTGGTATCTGCCCGCATTGTTTGTTGGATGGATATTCAGCCATTTTGAAATAATATTCAGTTCCAGGATGGATTTCAGGGCAAATTGCTGGATGTATTGTGTAAGGCAGGGCGTGTTGTTACTCCTGATCATTGCGGCAGTTGTAGCAGGGTTCTCTCCCACACCGATACACCTGTCAGGTATTTACCTGGTCTCTATGATCACGGGAACACTTGCCGGGGCGTATTTTATCAACCCTTATCTTAAATGGGATATTGGTAATGCCAGGGAATGGATGAACCGGCTGGTGGGATTTGGGAAATTTGTATTTGGCAACAACCTGTTCGCCATGCTTTTCCGGAATACGGATATATTTCTTGTCTCCAGGTTCTTCGGTACTACTTCTTCAGCTTACTATAACTCGTGCTTACGTATTGGTAATCTGGTTGATATGCCATCCCAGGTTTTTTCAGACATATTGTTTCCCAAAGCTGCCGCGTATAATCCTTCGGATAAGGAACCTATAAAGAATCTCTATGAAAAGTCGGTAGGAGCGATGCTGGTATTTTCGTTACCGGCTCTTTTGTTCCTGTTGCTTTTTCCTGAATTGGTGCTGCGGGTACTTGCCGGGGAAGCATTTGTACAGGCGGCGCCTATATTAAGGATAACAGCCTGCTTCGGTTTTGTATTACCCTTTTTAAAACAGTTTGGCAATACCATGGATGCTACCGGAAGACCCCAGGTCGGGTTCCGGGTGATGGCGCTGGCTTTTGTAGTGAACCTGGGTGCCAATTGGATAGGCATCAGGTTGTTGGGGGTGCTCGGTGCTGCCTGGGGAACCGCATTTACGTACCTGTTAATATTTGCCATTTCCCAGGTCATTTTGTACAACAGGTTTAATATTAGGGTAAGAAATATTTTTAAATTTATGTTTCGATACTATGGAGAGTTATGGGATATGTGCAGTGCTAAATTTTTTAACCGAAAAAGAGGAACGTGAAGGATCAGGAAGAAAAAAGCAGGTCGTTTTCAGAAAAATTCCTGGAACTGCTGTCCGTTACAGTTGTTGCATTGATCTTAATAGTATTGATGGCAAAAATAGTTTTCTTTTAAATTGTTAAAATGCAGCATCAGTCTGGCATACAGAAATTGGCTTCCGGCAGGTTCCGCCTGCTGCTGCCTGTGGCGCTCATACTTGGTTCGCTGCTGCTCTCGGCAGTGGTAGCTATTTTACCGAATGGCTATTTGCTGATAGCAGGTTTGCTGGCTTTAATCATTGTTATATTTACCATCCGCTATCCGGTAATAGGGTTTTATATCAGCCTCCTGTTTTCATTTTTCATTTTTGATTTTGTCCGGTTTACAGGTACGGATCTGCCGTTAGTGTCGCTTCTGGACATATACATTTATATTACCTTTTTTGGAGTGGTGGTTAACAAGCTTGTAAAAAGAGAAAAATTCTGGCTTCATTGCAACTCAATTATTGTATTCATGTATGTGTTGGTGTTGCTTTACTTTCTGCTCCAGTTTTTTAACCCGAACGGAGGGTCCAGGGAATTGTATTTTCTTGTAAGTCGCCGGTATATTGCTTTGTTATTACTTTTTTATGTTGCTATTCAGCTGTTCCGGACGGGTAGGGATATCAAGCGGTTTTTTAAAGTATTCCTGATATTATCGGTGATCTGCGGACTGTATGCGGTATATCAGCATTTTTTCGGCATGATGCGGTATGAGTTTGATGCGATGTTCAGGGACCCGGAGTTGCAGAAAGTGGCCATGGAGTTCATGCAAATAGGAAGGCTGAGACAGTTCTCATTTTTGTCGGATTGTACGGCCTTTGGTTTATTAATGGCAGCAACTGCTATTATTCCGCTGATCATGCTGCTGCAGATGCGATGGAAACCTATAATCAGGATAGGGTTATGGATATCACTGGTCGTATTGATACTGGCTATGTCTTATTCGGGTACAAGAACAGCCACCGTAATGTTGTTAGGTGAAATCGGGCTGTACGCCTGCATTACTTTAAATCATAGAAAAACCCTCATCCTGTCGGTAATTGTAGGAGTAGGATTGGTAGCGATCCTGTTGCTGCCATCGTATGGTAATCAAACCATTGCCAGGTTGAAAACAACCTTTGACTCAGAAGATGCGTCATTGAATGTAAGAGATGCGAACAGGAAAAATATTCAACCCTATATTTACAGTCATCCGATAGGTGGCGGTATCAGGACTACCGGGGGCGTGTTTGAAGAGTATAACAGGGGGCATCCCCTGGCCGGTTTCCCTACAGATAGCGGGTTGCTGACGCTTGCGCTGGAAACAGGATGGATAGGTCTGTTGCTGCAATGCGTCACCTATTTTATTTTTTTACAGCAGGGCATTCACTATTATTTCAGGAGCAGAAGCCGGGTATATAAATCCATTTTGCTGGCATCTACCGTGTTTTTGTTTGGATATGTAATTGCACAATATTCGCAGGTGGCTACCAGCCAGATCCCCGGCAGCATAGCTTTTTACAGCCTGTTGGCCGTTATTATCAGGCTACCACAGATAGAAGCGGCAGAAGAGGAAACCCTGAAGGAAATATAATGGTATGGATTCGTGTTGAAGCATATAAAATTGATATATTTTGCGTTATCATTATCAGAACATAATTTAATAAAATGATTTGAGGATATGAAAAGATTACATCTTGTTTTCGGACTGTTACTGCTGGGCGCCGGGGTTTGTGCCCAGAATACCTTGCCTACGCAGCGTCTCCTGGCGCCTATTGACACGGTAGCAGAAATACTGGTGGAGCTGGCAATTGCCAATTCACACCAGCTGAAATCTGCGGAAAACCTCGCCTTATCAGGCAAGTTTAACTACAGCAAATCTAAAACGGAGTGGCTGGATAATATTACAGCCAGGGGAAACCTTAACGAATACACTATTGACAGGAAAGCGAATAACATCGTCAACCAGTTTCCCCGGTATAACTTTGGTATTGTTATACCGCTGGGCATTTTTGTAAACGCGCCGAAGCAAGCCAAGGTAGATTATTACAGCTACCAGGCAAAAGAAGAAGATGTAAAAACGCTTAAGGGTTTCATTCGCCGCAATGTATTGACATTATACCAGGATTACCTGATGAACCTGAAACTGAAAAATATTCAACAGCAGATCGTGAATGATTATAAGGCGATCAGTTCGGGCAATGAATCAAAATTTGCCGCCGGGCAAATGACTTTGGAAGCTTTTGCGACATCCAATATGAACTATTATAATGCGGTTAACAAGCAGGCAGGAATAGACCGGGATATGGAAGTAGCTAAAGCGGGACTGGAAGAGTTGATCGGGTTGCGGCTGGAAGATGCTTTGTTCAGCATCAGGGCGGGACATGTGAAGCTTCAGAATACAGATCTTCCCTGATGATATAAAAATGTCACTGTTGATGATTAAAGAAAGGAATTGCATTTGCCGATCACTATTCCCCTGAAGTGTGGTCATTAATAGTGACGGTGCGATAGGGGAGTTGCCTGACCTTATTTTTTTCCTTCTTTTGCATACATATCCTCGATATACAGTAATCTGGTATGCTCTGTTCTTAAGAAAGAACGTTTGGCCCTCCCTGATTTTATTAATGCTATCGCCTGGCGCATGGCGAATAAGGGCATAGATAGTAATGCCATAAAGTATTTTTTATCCCTTCCTTTTATTAATACGATGGCGGCAAATGACAGGAAGAACAGCGTGAGTATAATCACCCAGGCGATGAACATGTATGTGTTTACAAAAAACGAAATAGCGGTGAAAAGCAAAGCGATGCCCAGAACGATAAATAACGGTGGCCGCAGGATGTTGATACCGAAATAGATCAGGTTAAAATCCATTTTTTTGAGACCGGTTAAAAGAACCTGTGTGTTTTCTTTGAAGTATTTAAAGTAAGAATGGATCCACCTGGTACGTTGTGTTTCAAGGGACGCGCCGCTGGTTATTTTTTCATCGTATAAAATAGCATCCGGGGCATAGGCGATCCTGTCCACCGTTTGCACGAGATGAGACTGCAGTTTCTTATCAAAGCCTCCGAGATGGTCTTTATATCCGACATCCTTGTATAACTTCAGGTCTATTGCTACTCCCGATCCCCAAATGGTGGAGGACAGTCCGGCAACCATTCTTGCTTCCCGCTCCACAAAAAAATTGAACATATCTCCTATAGCGTCCATTTTTTCATACAAGGTATCTGAGTTCTTGGGTTTGAAATAAGACTGAACAACCCGATAGCCTTTCTGAAAATAAGCATTTATGGTTTTAAGAAAAGACCGGTCGATGAGGTTGTCAACATCAAATATGATAACAGCATCATGCTCCCGCTTGAAATGCTCCATCGCATACTGTATTGATTTGATTTTAGAATGCAGCGGAACCTCGGGTTGCAATATCACCACTCTTTTATCAGGAAACGACAATGTTGATATATCGCAGTCGTCTGCCACTACATACACAAAGAAATTACCATAGTTCTGCTTCAATATCGAATCTACGAGCGGCGTAATGAAAGTGGTTTCCTGGTGCGCTGTTACAACGAGCCCGAATTCAAATTGTTTGTTGTTGACATATGGTCGTTTCTCGAAAGGAGTTTTGATACGGAATAGCTTTGCGATACCATATGTTGTAAGCGACAAGAATGGAATGAGTATATAGCCGGCGATTATTGCCTCCTCCAAATAAAAGATTACCCAGAGTATAGTGGAAGTTACTTGCATTATATTGAGTGTTCTGCTTAACTAATATCACTCAGGCTTTCCCGATGTGTTGTTTTAAGTTAAGAAAGCCGCTATGCGATTAAAATTGCTAAGTTAACTGATACTTTATTATTGTTATTCGAGTTAGTGTAGAAGTTCATCGGGTATTTGAGACGTTTCGTCCCAATTTGACAATTGTTTATCGCATAGGAGTGGATAAGAATGACAGGATTTTTTTAACAAGATTTTTTATTTTGGCATAATGTTTGCGTTTTCGGACTGAACTTATGAAATAGCCGATTCAGGTTTTCAGACAGGTGCAGCAATGCGCTTGTTTATCTTTTTTAATTCTAATTTCTAAATCCAAAGGTTCTATGAAAGCTAAATTTGGCATTTTATGGATGTTATTTTCCTGTGTAATGGCAAACTTAGGTTTGGCACAAACACAGCGCTTAGTACCGGTCACTGCTAGAATACATGACCAGATCGGGGGGTACTACGAATCGCTCCCGGCAGATTACACGACAAACACTTCAAAAAAATATCCATTGCTTATTTCCCTGCATGGGATAGGCGAAGTAGGAGATGGATCTTCTCAATTACCAAAACTCTTGAATAACAGCCTGCCGAGGCTGATCAATTCCGGCGGTTTCCCTTCCTCTTTTACAGTAGGAGGAGAAAGCTTTTCCTTTATAGTAATAAGCCCTCAATTGGCCACGAACTACAGGAATGCAGATGCTGTTACTGCTATCATTAATCATTGCATCAGTAAATACAGGGTAGATACAGACCGCATTTACCTGACCGGTTTAAGCATGGGGGGCGGTCTGGCCTGGCTTTATGCCGGGGGATCAAAAGCTTTTGCAGACCGGCTGGCAGCAATGCTTGTCGTTTGTGGAAATACGCAGGCTTACCCTGGATCAGTGAAGAATATTGCGACTTCTAATCTTCCCGTGTGGATAACACATAACAGTTCTGATGGTACAGTGCCTGTTACACATTCAACAAAGTGGGAGACAGACCTGAATGCTTCAGGAATTAAACCCGCAGCCATACTGGATGTTTTCAATGCTTCGGGGCATGACGCATGGTCCAGGACCTATGCGCTGGATTACCGGAAGAACGGCATGAATGTGTATGAATGGATGTTGAGTCACAAAAGAGGCGCAGCATCTGCGCCTGCATCTAACCAGGCGCCTACAGCCAGTGCCGGCGCCAACCAAACCATCACCTTACCAACGAACAGTATTACATTGAGTGGAAGCGGAAGTGATGCTGACGGCAGCATTGCCGGCTATAGCTGGACGAAGGTGTCAGGTGGCGCAGCTGCCATTTCTACTCCGTCTGCAGCAAAAACAACCGTTAGCGGTTTAGTAGCAGGAACTTATGTATTCCGTTTAACTGTTACAGATAATAAAGGTGCTACGGGATCTGCAACGGTGAGCATTACCGTAAATGATGAGATCAACCAGGCGCCTGTTGCCAATGCCGGTACCAATCAAACCATTACCTTACCTGTAAACAGTGTTACACTATCCGGAAACGGTACGGATACAGACGGTAGCATTGCCGGTTATAGCTGGGCAAAACTTTCCGGCGGTGCGGCAACGATCGTTTCCCCGTCTGCTGCTCAAACAAGTGTAACCGGTTTAGTAGAAGGAACTTATGCATTTCGTTTAACCGTTACCGATAATAAAGGTGCAACCGGATCTGCTACTGTATACGTTACCGTGAATACAGCAGCTAATAAAGCTCCTACCGCGAGCGCCGGAAACAACCAGACAATAACATTACCCTCCAATTCCATCACCCTGAACGGAAGCGGTGCCGATAGCGATGGCACGATTGCTTCATATAGCTGGGCTAAAATATCAGGTGGTGCCGCTACAATCTCTGCTCCTTCTGCAGCCAGTACAACTGTTACCGGCTTAGTAGCAGGATCTTATGTATTCCGTTTAACTGTTACAGACAATAAAGGAGCAGCTGCATCAGCAAATGTCACCATTACTGTGAATCCTGCTGCAGTGGAGCAAAAGCCAGATGCACCTGTTGTCTCTAACCCTGCGCCTGTTCAAAATAATGGCAGCAGCGGGTCGGACTGTGGTTGTACAGCTACCCTGTCGGCAGCCAGCGACGGCGGTATTTATATTCCTGATGGATCTAAATATGCACCGGGTAGCGTATTATGTATCAAGGCTGGTACTTATAAGCATATCAATCTTCAAAATTTTCGCGGAACGGCTGCTAATCCTATTATCATTAAGAACTGTGGCGGACTGGTGAAAGTTTCCGGTGCCAGTTACGGAATATCCATAACAAAGAGCAGCCATTTTAAGTTCGTTGGTAATGGTACGCCCGGTGTGAAATATGGTATAAAAGTCGATGGGGTAACCATCGGGAATACATCTTCAGGGCTGGGTGTGTCCAATCAGTCATCTGATTTTGAGATCGGTAACCTGGAAATAACCAAGGTAGGTGCAGGGGTGATCTGCAAAACCAATCCTACTTGTGATGAGATGACCTGGGGCGGAAAATATACCATGCGGAATGTGTTACTTCATGATATGTATATACATGATGTGGAAGGAGAAGGTTTCTATGTGGGGCATACTTCTGTTACTGCCAATGTAAGCTGTAGTGGTAAAACTATTACCGTTCCTACACAAACCATTGAGAATCTGAAAATTTATAATTGTATTACGGAGAATACAGGATGGGATGGTATCCAGGTTGCCAGTATCCCGGTAAATTGTGAGGTATTCAATAATGTTGTTAAAAATTATGGTACCCGTAACCAGCCATCTCAACAAATGGGGATCTTGTTTGGTGGACTATGTAACGGTAAAATTTATAATAATTATATAGAAAAAGGTCCGGGATCGGGATTACAAATTCTGGGTGTCGGGCAGATATCTGCTTATAATAATGTTATCGTGAATTGCGGAACTGCAGGAGAGCAGGAAGGTATATATGTTGATGATCGTCCTGTTGACGGATATGCGGGGTTAACGGTAAACCTGATCAATAATACAATTGTAAAACCGGGAAGAAGTGCAATACGGATAGAAAATAGTAAGAAGACGATTACAGGAACCAATCAGATACTGAACAACCTACTGGTACAACCAGGGGTTACTCATTCTGAAGCTTATATTTCTTTGCGTAGCGGTTCTAAAGCAACACAAAGTGGAAATATAACGCTAAGTAAAGTGGAAGATGCAAAGTTTGTCAATGCCGGGGCCCTGGATTTCCATCTTGCTTCAGGTTCTCCTGCAATAGATCAGGGGGTGGTTGTAAGCAGTTGGGGTGTTGCCACTGATGGGGATGGAAAGGCAAGGTTGGCAGGCAGTAGAGTAGATGCAGGAGCATATGAATATGCTTCAGGACAAGCAGTTGAAAATAAGGCTCCCACGGCAAATGCCGGGAGCGCGCAAACCATTACGCTTCCTGCGAGCAGCGTTACACTCAGTGGGAGTGGTACTGATAGTGACGGCACTATTGCTGGTTATAGCTGGACTAAGGTATCTGGCCCGGCAGCGACGATAGCGAGCCCCTCTGCTGCAAAAACTGAAATTACCGGACTGGTAGAAGGCACTTATGTTTTTCGTTTGACCGTCACCGATAATAAAGGTGCAACGGGTACGGCAACCGTCACTATTACGGTAAAGCCTGCTGCCAATAAAGCGCCTGTTGCCAATGCAGGGAGTGCTCAGACGATTACATTACCCACCAGCAGCGTTACATTGAGCGGCAGCGGCACCGATAGTGATGGTAGTATTTCGAAGTATGCCTGGACGAAAGTGTCCGGCGGTGCTGCAACGATCTCTACCCCATCAGCCGCAAAGACAACCGTTACCGGTCTGGTGCAGGGTACGTATGTATTCCGCCTGACTGTAACAGATAATAGTGGAGCCACAGCAACATCTGATGTGACTATTACGGTAAAGCCTGCTGCCAATAAAGCACCTGTTGCCAATGCGGGTAGTGCTCAAGCTATTACACTGCCGACCAGCAGTGTTACATTGAGCGGCAGCGGCACCGATAGTGATGGTAGTATTTCGAAGTATGCCTGGACGAAAGTGTCTGGTGGTGCTGCAACGATCGCAAGTCCATCGGCTGCTAAAACCAATATTACCGGTCTGGTACAGGGTACGTATGTGTTCCGCCTGACTGTAACGGATAATAATGGAGCCACAGCAACATCTGATGTGACTGTTACGGTAAATCCTGCTGCCAATAAAGCGCCTGTTGCCAATGCAGGGAGTGCTCAGACGATTACACTGCCGACCAGCAGTGTTACATTGAGCGGCAGCGGCACAGACAGTGACGGCAGCATAACTTCTTATGCCTGGACAAAGGTATCCGGTGGTGCTGCAACGATCTCTGCACCATCAGCCGCAAAAACAACTGTTACCGGCCTGGTGCAGGGTACTTATGTGTTTCGCCTGACCGTGACCGATAATAAAGGTGCAACCGGTACAGCAACCGTTACGGTTACTGTAAATCCTGCTGCTAATAAAGCACCTGTTGCCAATGCGGGTGGTGCTCAAACTATTACACTGCCCACCAGCAGCGTTACATTGAGCGGCAGCGGTACAGACAGTGATGGCAGCATAACTTCTTATGCCTGGACAAAGGTATCCGGTGGTGCTGCAACGATCTCTACTCCATCAGCCGCAAAAACAACTGTTACCGGTCTGGTGCAGGGTACGTATGTGTTTCGCCTGACCGTGACCGATAATAAAGGCGCAACCGGTACCGCAACCGTTACGGTTACCGTAAATGCGGCGCCAAAACCTTCTGCTCCGGTAGCCAATGCAGGGGACAACCAGTCGATCACGTTACCGGCCAGCACCGTGAGCCTGAATGCAGGAAAATCTGCTGCGGCAAATGGCGCTACAATCACTTCTTATACATGGACGAAAGTGTCCGGTCCGGCGGCAGGAACGATAAGCACCCCCAAAAATGCACAAACCAGTATAACCGGGTTAACCATCGTGGGAACTTATGTTTATAAAGTAACCATTGTTGATAACTTCAATAATCAGTCAACAAGTGAAGTGACGGTTACCGTTAAAGAGGGAAGCCCTGCTAATGTGGGGAAGGATGAATTGATCATCAAGATCAATCCTAATCCGGTGAAAACAGATATGACCCTTACACTTGATTGCAGATCAACCGGAAGAACTATCGTAAAAGTTTACGATATCAAAGGGCTCCTGGTGATGCAAACAGAATTCGTGAAAGATGTTGCCGGAAAAGTATCCAAGTTAGTGGATGTCTCTAAGATCCCGAATGGTATTTATATTGTTCAGGTGACTGTAGACTACCAACTGGTGCAGGCAACCAGCATGTTGAAATTTTAAAACCTGATTTTGATAAAACACAGAAGAGGCTGCTGTAGAGGCAGCCTCTTCTGTGTTTAAAGCCCGTGAGTACAGGCCGATACAGGCTTTTATACTGATGGGGCGTTTATAAGAGGACTGCAAAGAGGTGTGGCATATCATTTGCCAATGATATATTATGCAAGCTGCTGTTAATCAAATATCTGTAAGATGGTACATCGCACCGTGAAATATTTGTAGTAAATGTGGGATAAAAAAATCTCACGAGCCGCAGCGCGGCGAAATCTTAATTTGTTTTCGTAAACACGGTTTTCCTTTTACCTCCAAACTCCTCGTTATTTCTTTGCTACTTTTTTGCGGAAAAAGGTATCCGCCTTCGGACGGACACGGGCGCCCTGATTAAGCTTTAGTGCTACTGTAGCTTCGGCTATTCTCCCTGATATTTTACTAAAGTAAAGGAGATCGGTCACCTTATTGACTTTATATGTCAAGGCTCTATGATTGAGGACACTAATGGGGTATTTGAGTAAAACAATTAGTCGATCCTCAATTACGGAGCCGTAATATATAGGACCCTGCCGGGGTGCCGCTCAGGTGGGTGTCACTGATCAACCCAACCTGTATTCGAACTGCGCCTGAAGGGTACGTCCGTGCAGGGGGAAAGGGTCACCCTGTCCTGTGTCCTAATACAACTTTCACATACAGATGAGCACGGAGAATACTGGCTTTCAGCAAATTACAACTTCATATCTTTATCTCTGCCCCACTTCGTTGTTACCAAATGAAAACTAATGGTTTTCCGGTATACCGGAACCCTTCCTTTATATTTAATTTTGGATATTTAGCCCCAAAACAAAAGGATACATGCGCATTGGCATTATGTTAGGCTGTTTATTACTGGCATCTGCCTGTGCATTTACACAGACGGCTGAGACAGACAGCCTGCTAAAGCGCCTGCAGG
>Ga0222419_101136_pt1 | contig 11306 bp, 7 predicted proteins | sample 1B20Ametagenome_FD_182474 | JGI IMG/M metagenome (GOLD analysis project Ga0222419, IMG submission 182474) | Enriched microbial communities from leaf-cutter ant dump, University of Wisconsin, Madison, United States - 1B20A (version 2) | ecosystem: Environmental > Terrestrial > Nest > Insects nest >... | reverse complement strand
CCTGAGAACACTCGAATTGGGATATACCCTTCAGAAATCCTTGAGAAGCAAGGCGGCTATCAGGTCCGGAAGAATTTATCTGGCAGGAGAGAACCTCTTTACACTAACCAGGTATAAAGGATATACACCTGACCTGGGGCAAAATAACGGGCAGAATGGCGGAGGTTCCGGTACATTGACTGCAGGAACGGATCATGGACGTTTCCCGCTGGCCCGTACCGTTATTATTGGCTTGCAGATCAGCTTTTAACCGGGTAACAGGTTCTTTCCATCATAACTCATCTTATTTAAAACGAAATAAATGAAAACGCATATAAAAAAGATGTCCGTTATTGCTGTAGCTGCGCTGCTGCTGGGCGGATGTAAAGAAGATTTTTTAGATAAAATAAACCCCAACCAGCCGGTAGAGCAAACCTTCTGGACCACAGAAGAAAATGCGCAGGCTGCGATCCCTACGATCTATTCTCCCATCCGCGGACAGATGTACGGTTATTATGGCGGGTACACCGGCTGGCATACTATGAACCGTGCGGACGATGTTTGGTTCATATTGGGTGAGGAGGCGCATAACTGGCAGCCTGCCAGCTTTACCAATACGCCCAATACTTCGGAAAGTGATTTCGGAAGGCTCTACAATGGGGTGAACCGCGCCAATGTATTCCTGAAGAATATTGTGAACGTGCAGATGAATGAAAATAAAAAGAATGAGCTGATCGGCGAAGCAAGCTTTTTAAGAGGACTCTATTATTTTTTACTGGTGTCTAATTTCGGGGATGTGCCGCTGAGGCTGATCCCTGCCGGCGATGATCCCGATGGCATAATGAAAGGTTCCTCACCGGAAGCAGATGTATGGAGCCAGGTGATAGAAGACTTTACAACGGCAAAAAATAGCCTGCCGGTAGAAAGAACACCGGCAGAGGCAGGAAGAGCCACTAAGGGCGCTGCCATAGCTTTCCTGGGTAAGGCGCTGGCATATACCCAACGGTATGAGCAGGCGGAAACAGAACTGGCAGCATTGCTGAAAGCGCCTTATACGTATGACCTGGTGAACAATTATGACGACAATTTCAATGAGAACACAGAATTGAATGTGGAATCCGTTTTTGAATTGTTATATGATGGAAAATTCGGATCAGGCTCCTGGGGCTCTGAGTCGGCAACATCCACACAGGGTTTTGTGATCCCCAATTTTGCAGGATCTGCCGGTACCGGCGGATGGTTCAAATGGCTGCCCAGCGCATCCATCGTAAGGGATTTTATTGCGGAAGAACGTCCTGCAGGCGCTGATACCCGTTTCGACAAAAGAATGTACACCAGCTTTTTCTGGAAACATTCTGATTACGGCGATGCAGCTCCTGACGGTAAATGGTTTGGCGACCAGACTTTTGATGTAATGTGGGAGAATGCAGAAGGCAAACGCCAGCGTGGAGAGCCGGATTTCCCGGTCATCAGCGGCAAGCCCGGACGTTTTCTGATCAAGAAGTTCACCAACTTTTACAAGAACACACCGGATGCCAACAGCATGTACGATCAGGCCAATCAAAATAACAACCTTCGTATGATGCGTTTTGCTGAGGTGCTGTTATTGCATGCGGAAGCCTGCATCAAGAACGGCAACCTGGGCGACGCGGAGGCAGACCTGGATCGCATCAGGAGCCGCGCCGGACTGGCAAAGAAAACCTGGGGCAGTGCCGATGAAATGATGGCGGAAGTGGTGAAGCAGAACGAGCTGGAATTTTTCTTTGAAGGTCACCGGTTTTTCGATTTGAAACGTTGGTATCCTTATGCCCAGATGAAGCAAATATTTACAGATAATAAGAAACAGGGCGCTGAAAATTTCCAGCAAAAACATTATTATCTCCCTATTCCCCAATCTGAGATCAATGCTAATTCTGTGATTGAACAACACCCGTTATGGCGTTAGTGATGAGATGGCATATATGTGTAAAGTTACCGGGCCTGCTGTTAGGCGGCCTGGTGGCTTTATTGCTTTCATGCACGGGAAAAAACAGGGATATTACAATTGATGTCACATCCAGGCAGTCATTGCAGGGCATGGTCGATAGCGGTGAGCTATTGAACAGTGTATCGGAAGATGCCGGTGATTACCTGTTCAACTTTGAAACAACAACATTACGGGTCGGGAGGGCTGAGATCACGGATATTACGCCTGAGCCGGCTTCCTGGAAAACGGTCTTGACCTTCAGGGACGGTTCGAAACTGACCGTACCATCCAAAGGAACTTCTTTGGATTTTATGGTAGAGCGGGTGCAACCCGATCCGTCGGGTTATAATCCGTTGGCGGCGATGGCGGAAATAAAGCTGCCCACTTACGGACGTGTACGTGTGACTGTGCATGGAAAAAATGGCGAAGGCGGAACAATTTCGCATTTATGCCACATGCAAACCATAAGGCAAAGTGTTCCCGTGTTCGGTTTATACCCCGACCATGATAATATAGTTGATTTTACGTTTACAGATAAGGATGGCGGGGAACGTGGTAAGGCAACAGTGCATATCCGTACAGAACCCTTACCGGTACAGGATTTTCCCCAGGTACAGATTGCAATGGCACAACCTGCAAGAATGGAACCCGGGGTGAACCTGGTAAGCTACCCGGGTATGAGTGAGCTGGATCTGTCCATACCGTACATGGTAGATCATGAGGGCGAGATACGTTGGATATTGTTGTTAAAAGCATCACCGGAGCTGGAGAAATTTTCAGCATCCATTGGTTTAAAACGTACCAAAAAAGGAACTTTTATTTCCGGTGACCAGGCGCTGCACCGGATAGTGGAAATAGACATGTTTGGTAACCTGCTGCGCCAGTGGGATCTTCAAAAGTCCGGTTACTCCTTCCATCATGAGATTACAGAAGCAGCCAATGGCAACTTTTTGATCACCGTATCCAGGTCGGATGCCCACCTGAAGAACGGACAGCCACGCATAAACGATTTTATCATAGAGCTGGAGCCCAACAGCGGGTCGGTCGTAAAAGAGTGGGACCTTGCCGGTATGCTGGATACATCCCGTTATGTAAAGCCAGACGGGATCACGCCCCCGCAGTTCTCACAAAACCCTACCAATTGGGCGCACAATAACGCCATTACAGAAACAGGCGACAACCTGTTGGCCACCATGCGTTACCAGGGTATTGTCAGCTTTGCACCAGCGGGTAATGTACGCTGGATCATTTCCCCGCATAAGCATTGGAGCGAAAGCTACCGCCCTTTTTTGCTGAACCCGGTTGATGAGAAAGGTAACCTGCTCACAGACCCGGCTGTACTGGATGGCGACGCTGCTACTGCTGATTTTGACTGGTCCTGGGGACCACATACCCCCGTTGCTTTATCCGGTGGTAATATACTGGTATTCGACAACGGGTACAATCGCCATTGGATCTCCAATGCGCTGAACAGCACAGGCAATTACAGCCGCATAGTGGAATATAAAATAGATGAGTCAAAAAGAACGGTGCAGCAGGTATGGGCTTATGGCAGGGAAAGAGGAAAAGATTGTTTTTCGCAGGCTTTGTCAGGTGTGCAATACCTCCGCCAAACGGGCCATGTGATGTTTTGTCCGGGTATGGGTGTTCCCACGGCAAAAGGTTTTGGAGGACGTGTTGTGGAAATAGATCCTATCACCAGGGAAGTTGTTTTTGAGATGGAGATCACCGCATCCAGCAATACGGCTTTTCACCGTGTTACCAGGATGTTGGTATACCCCGAAAATATATAGAACATCCAGTGCGGTCCAGACCCCCTTGTATCATTCCGGTGGGCGGGATTGTGTTATCATTGGCTGAGCCGATCTCACTATCCGCCGGTGCAGGAGGTGTCGGGGCGCACAAACGGATATGCAGATTTCTCAGAGCCTGGGTTGGATAGAAAGTGTTGGCATCACAGAGAGGGATGTATTACATTCAACGTCGCTTCAAAAGATCCCCGCTATTCCCGGGAATATCAGTATAATCCAGCGGAAAATAATTTGCTGCAGCAATCTGCATTTGAGTTGCGCGCGGAGACATATGGAGAGGCAAACGGGTCGCGCGGTTGCGTGTTTTTACGCAACTTTCACACGGCACTGGTTCCTGGGAGCTTATTCTGCAGGATTATGGCCAGCGTATGGAGGATCTGCGCCCGGGTGAACGGTTGTTGAGGCGGGGAGAAGGTATGCTCAATGCTTGCAGAGGTAGATTTTCTTTACCGCCAGATAAGCGAGCCGCTGCAGGGGATACCATTGACGTTATCGCCTGGCTTTTTCAGCCATATTGCACCGCTGTTTTTGTCATCAAGATTATACAGCTTACCATCCGCAGGAATGATGATGATATAACCATATTTCCCCCCCGTGGCTGCCACCCATCCGCCATCCGGATAATTATGATCGCTCCAGGGAGTACCCCTTTGGGTTGCTCCGGTAAAAGCGATATATTTTCCGTCGGGTGAGAAAACGGGTTTGCGCTCTCCGTCATAGTCTATTACATTGGAGGTTTCCGCCGTTGTGATCTGCTGTAAGCCGCTGCCGTCGATGTTGCACATCCACAGGTGCTTGTTCCTGCGAAATGCAATTTTGGTTCCCTGCGGATTCACCGTTACAAAGCTGCTGCCGTTCTCCATTGTCAGGATATGGTTGGCCGAAACGTATTCATCTTCCGGCGAGCTTTGATACAAGTTGTTCAATATTCTGAAATAAAGCTTGTTATCTGCTGTCCATACCGGTATGCCATAGTCCAGAAGGCTTACCCCATCCACTTTCCAGCCGCTGATAATTTCTTTTTCATCCACCCCAACGATAGCCACGGGCAGATCTGAAAAGTGTTGTGCATCCACTGCTACATATTTTTCGTTGGGTGAAATATGACCGTATACATCAGAAATATCTTCCCATTCAAACGAGAAATCTGTTATATTGTTTCCGCTTTGTACTTCGCTGTAAGTAATGTTATCTGTCTTGTTACGGAGCACAATGCGTCTTTCATCAAAATTGAAAGTCCCTTCCACATCCATCGTAAGCATTATTTTCCTGTTGTCCCAGGATATGTCAAAGGCATCAAAACGCGAGGAAGCCGACCCCATTTTCATCATTTCTTCCACATACCTGTTCGCGCTTAATTCGTAGTATCCCGCACTTCCGGCAAAAAACCAATAGAGCGTACCGGGAAGATTCTTTAAGGAGGAATGGTTTCCTGTATCTTTCCCCTTATCACAGGCCGCAATCACCAGAACCAGCAATGATATCAGTGATAACAACTTAAACTTTCGGAGCATATGCAACAGTGTTTTGATGCAAAGTAAGCGTATCACACACATTCATTTTATCACGTAAATCTGGTATATTTTGTCTACTGGTTTTTCAGTATGCTTAACTGGATATGATTTTAACAATATAAGTTAAATGTATCCCGTTTTTAGGCGGAGAGACTTGTTTTGACAATAAAAAAACCTGCCTTTCGTTGTAAACAAATGTCAAAACCATGACATAAGTCAGAAAAAAAATTGACAGGTGTCATTCGTTACCCTCTGACGACCCAATACTTTTGGGGGTTTGAATCCCAATATTTATATGAACCCATATTTTGATCAACCCGTGTCGAAACCCAGGATAGTGCAGTGTACCCCGGTCTTGCGGCTGGCATCCCTCTACGTTCTCTTTAGCACTCTTTGGGTAATATTCAGTGATACCCTGGCGATAAAACTGACAGGAGACGATGCGGCTGCATTGCATGAGGTACAAAAGTTTAAAGGAATTTTTTTTGTTATCTTTTCCGGCTTATTGTTTTTTTTACTGGCTTACCGGTTTTATGGGCGCTTTACACAATCATCCCGGCAAAAAGAAAGCCTGGAGAAACGGTTTGAAGTATTGAATAAAACTACCCTAGAAGGGATATTTGATTTTGACCTGGAGAGCGGGGTAATAGAGGTCAATAAAAAAATGGAGTTATTTCTTCCCTGTGATAAAGGCAGCTATTGGCAAACTTTCCTGGAGAGGGTCCATCCCGACGACAAATCCCGGCTGGAAAAGGAGCTTGAAGGTTTCCTTACTTCCGGCCAGGCTTCCGGACAGTCGGAATACAGGCTGCGTGGCAACGATGATATCTATTACAACCTGCTGATCAGTATTTACCTGTTGCGGAATAATGAAACGGCAAAACCTGCACGGATCATCGGAACGGTGCTCGACATCAGTGCATTACGCAGCCTGCAAACCGAGCAATATAAACAGCAGCTCAAACACAAGCAGGAACTGACCTCTTCCATCATACAGGCGCAGGAAAGCGAGAAGAACCGTTGGGCAGAAGAGTTACATGACAACGTCTGCCAGCTGTTATCCGTTGCCCGCCTGTATGCCGGTGAAATAGAAGCAAAGCCTGAAAGGGCGCAGCAATTAGCGCCTGAGGTGAAAAATATAATCATGGATGCGATCAATGACATCCGCGAACTGTCAGCTTCTATCAAACCACCGTCTTTTTCGGAAACCACGCTTAAAAAAGCAATCGAAAAGCTGACATTGGATATCAGCCGCGTAAAACAGATCGGGTTTACGATTGAATTTGATAATTTCGGTGAATCATCCCTAAACAATGAGCAGAAGATACTGGTATACCGTATCGTGCAGGAGCAGCTCAATAATATCGTTAAGTATGCCAAAGCGCAGCATGTATCCATCAGCGTGAGGCGAAAGGAGGATGATTTTCTTGTCTCCATTACGGATGATGGAGAAGGCTTTAATCCTTCCGCTGTTACAACCGGCATCGGGTTAAACAACATCCGCACCCGGCTGCAACCCTACCTGGGGGAAATGGTGATTGAATCTTCTCCCGGCCGGGGATGTAAGTTATCCGCTACTTTTAGTACAATGAGCACAGCGGTTTAAAAAAGTTAGGTATCATTTTTCTGACGATCTGTTTCCATGTTCTTAATAGTCCCCGTCCCTGACCCCGACATTCCAGGGTAATTAGCCCTTTCACCGGAGGCTGTCTAACGGCGGCGCTCCGGCCCTGATGTCGCTCCACCATACATGATAGTTATACTGCTTATGGCGTTTATCTGAATGCCTGGCAAGAATAAGTGATACAGTTGTTTTTCTGTTACTGTTTGGCGTACTGCATCCCAAGAAACCGTCTCGATACTGATCGGAAAAAGTATTGTAATAAACGGGGATCATTTCAGTAACCATCAGCAATCTTTCGCTACGTAAATACTCCTGTTTTTACCGGGAATAATCATTTTTTGCTATATTTAACAATATATACCGAATATCCGACATGCAAATTGCTGAAGTAAAAACTTCCAGGGATAAAAGGCTTTTTCTTGATCTGCCGAAATCTATCTACAAAAATGATCCGAACTGGGTGCGCCCGCTCGATGTGGATATCGAAGCAGTTTTCAACGAGCAGAAGAACCCGTATTTTCAGTGGGGTAAGTGCACACGATGGATATTACTTAAAGACAACAAGGTCATCGGGCGGATTGCAGCGTTCATTAATGAAAAAAAGGCATATAAGCATAAGCAGCCTACAGGTGGTTGTGGCTTTTTTGAATGTATTGACAACCAGGATGCGGCTGATCTTTTATTTGATACTGCCCGGATATGGCTTGCAGAACGGGGGATGCAGGCAATGGACGGTCCCGTAAATTTTGGAGAAACAGATCTTTGGTGGGGACTGCTGGTAGAAGGGTTCTCCCGTCCGTATTACGGTACCAATTATCATCCTCCTTATTACAAGCGGTTGTTTGAAAGATTTGGCTTCACTACGTTATATGAGCAGATATCCAACAGGCTGGATATCACCAGGCCATTCCCCGAACGGTTCGGGAAGATATCTGAATGGGTGGAAAAAAAAGCAGGTTATTCATTCGAGCATTTTTCCATCAGGAGGTTCGATAAGTTCCTGAACGACTTTATCGAGATCTATAACGATGCCTGGCAGAACCACGAAGGACATGCTTCCATAAGCGCAGAGAGTGTCAGGGAAACGTTCAGCAAAATAAAGCCGGTGCTGGACGAAAAGCTTATCTGGTTTTCCTATATCAACAACGAGCCGGCATCATTTGTAGTGCTGGTTCCGGATGCCAACGAGCTGATCTGTAACCTGAATGGTAAGCTGGGCTGGATAGGTAAGCTGAAGTTTTTATATAACCGCTACCGGCATGTCAACAAGCGTATGCGGGCCCTGGTGATGGGTACCAAACAGAAGTACCAGAACCATGGGTTGGAATCTGCCATGTTCACCAGGATCAAAGCGTATGTTCTGCCACTGAAACGATACCGGGAGATGGAACTTTCCTGGGTAGGTGCTTTCAATACAAAAATGATGTCGCTGCATGAAGCTACCGGCGCGGTGTTTACCAAAAAGCATATTACCTACCGGTATATATTCAATAGCTGAGCGCCGGCTGTTTTAACAGAAAAAAATAAGCCAAGGCAAGGTATAAAAGAGCGATCGCCTGCTCCTATTCTGAGGGCGTATTTGCCTCCGGTGAAAAAGTTCAGATCTTCGCTTTGTGCAAGCTTCCGGTCGGTCAGGCGGACGACTGATCATCCGGGCGGGTGCCGACCGGTAGTGTGTGCTACAGGCGGGGGCCGCACCCACCTGCGAAAAATTATTTTGAAATATTAAACATTATATTGTTGTATGCCACAGTTAGCAGCCTTTCCCAAAGCCTTTATGAATGCACTCTGTAAAGACGGTACCATGACCGTTGCCGAATGGATCGATTTAGCTGTAAAGCTGGACATAGACGGGCTGGAGTGGTATGCGGGCTTTATAGAAATGAAAGACAAAAGCAAATGGACCGTCTTCCGGAGCATGGTAGAGGATCATGGTAAAACGATCCCGATGATGTGCTGTTCTCCGGATTTTACTCACCCGGCTGCAGGTTTCCGGGCGAAGGAGGTCGCCAAGCAAAAGGAATGGATCGATATGACACATGCCCTTGGCGGGTCCTATTGCCGGGTGCTGTCCGGTCAGCGACGCCCCGAACTGTCTGTGGATGAAGGTGTGAAGCTGGCGGCAGATTCCATTTACGAATGCCTTCCCTATGCGCAGGAACGGGGTATTACCCTGATACTGGAAAATCATTACAAGGATGATTTCTGGGAATATCCTGAATTTGCACAAAAGATGGAGGTTTTCTGTAAGCTGGTGAACAGCATCCATCATCCTAATTTTGGAGTAAACTACGACCCCAGCAATACTTACCTGGCGGGGGAAGACCCGCTGGACTTACTGTATAAAGTGTCCGGCAGGGTCGTTACCATGCATGCCAGCGACCGCTACCTGAAAGAAGGTACCATTGAAGACCTGCGGAAAGAAGAAGGTGGCGCTACCGGTTATGCCAAAAGACTCAGTCATGGCGAGATCGGCAAGGGACTGAATGATTATGATGCGATCTTTACCGAGCTGAAGCGTGTAGGCTTTGACAGCTGGATCAGCATAGAAGATGGAGTGGATGGTATGGATCAGCTGGAAAGAAGCGTAACTTTTTTACGAAAAAAGATGAAGGAATATTGGGGATGATTTTTAACATTGTAGGCATATAGAAGCTGAATAAAAAACTGTTATATGGCTAATACTATAGCTACCGTGGAAGCGTATATAAAAGCCGCCCCTGCCAATGAACAACCTTTGCTGGAGGAGCTCCGGCAGCTTATATTGAGGTCGGCTCCCGGGGAAACCACGGAAACAATAACATACAGGATGCCGACTTTCCGGTATCACGGCAACCTGATACATTTTGCATTGCTTAAGCAACACCTGGGCATTTACCCGGGATCGGAGGCGATCGTTCATTTTGAGGATAGGTTAAAAGGATATAAAACATCGAAAGGAGCTATTCAGATTCCGTTGGACAAGCCTTTGCCCAAACAACTGATAAAAGACCTGGTAAAATATAATGCTGAAAAACAGAAAGACAAAGCAGGACCCAACTGGCATGCCAGTCGCGGGAACTGGGCGGCTGCAGAAAAGCTGATGCAGAAAATAATTGCGCAAACAGATCTTACCAGGGAGTTCAAATGGGGCTCCTACATATATACATGGAATGGCAAAAATGTTATTGGATGGGGAGGGTTTAAACATTTTTTTTCATTATGGTTTTATAACGGGGTTTTCCTGGAAGATAAGGGCAAGGTGCTGGTCAGCGGTTCAGCAGGAAAAACAAAGGGACTGCGTCAATGGCGGTTTAACGACGTACAAGCAATGAATGAAAAGAAAATCCTGGCTTATATAAAGGAAAGCATACAGACCATTAAGGATGGTAAAGAGATAAAGCCCGAAAAAGCGCCCGCCAAGAAACCCACGGGACTATTTAAAAAGGTGCTGGAAGAAGATACAGCGTTGAAGGATGCATTTCAGCAGATTACACCCGGCAGGCAAAGAGAATATATTGAATACATAGACGAAGCCAGGCAGGAGACCACCCGGCTGAACAGGATTGAAAAGATCAGGCCTATGATCCTGGCAGGAAAAGGGTTACACGATAAATACAAGAGGTGAGACTGGGCGACACATGCCAGCCATAACACCCGGTTAAAAAATTAATAAAATCAGTTATGTATCGGGCGACTGACTTTTATCAACCACGTTTATTTTTCACTCCTTTGTAAAAGTGATATATTGCGTTACTAATCCTTAAGTGGTTTGATCATGATGCAATTTCACCCCGAAAACTTAAGAATTTTATTCGTAACGGTACTGCAGCAAAATTGTTCTGCAGATGCCTGGCAATGGTTACAGCTCCAGTTAACCCCTGCATCCAGACAGCAATTTTATACGGCTTTTGTTTCCATGCCCAGGAAAACGGGAAGAAATGCAATCGTATTGTCTGGTGAGCAGAAAGCGGCGATAGAAGCGGCAGGTAACGGGCTAAATATCTCCGGCCGGACGGTAGATCAATTGTCCCGGACATGGCTGGTAACCAATGTAAAGTTCGAAAGCCGGGAAGAATACCGGAAAAATATTGAAAATCTTTTTCTCACGGCTGATGTAAATGAGCAGGTGGCGTTGTATAACGCGCTTCCCGTGCTGCCACAGCCGGAAGACTGGGTGTTTCGCTGCACAGAGGGTATCAGGAGCAATATCGGGGATGTGCTGGAAGCGATCATGTGCAACAATCCGTATCCTGCTGCATGGCTGCCGGAACCGGCCTGGAACCAGCTGGTATTAAAGGCTTTTTTTACAGAAAAGCCGATGGATAAGATCATTGGACTGGACGAAAGAGCCAATGCATCTCTTGCGGCTACCCTGGTAGATTACATACATGAAAGAAGGGCGGCAGGCAGGGTTATTCATCCTTATATCT
>Ga0222419_101134_pt1 | contig 11337 bp, 9 predicted proteins | sample 1B20Ametagenome_FD_182474 | JGI IMG/M metagenome (GOLD analysis project Ga0222419, IMG submission 182474) | Enriched microbial communities from leaf-cutter ant dump, University of Wisconsin, Madison, United States - 1B20A (version 2) | ecosystem: Environmental > Terrestrial > Nest > Insects nest >... | reverse complement strand
AACCCGGCGGCAAGGCCGAGTTCCTGGAGGACCTGCTGCACTCCCACCACGACGACTGCCAGGAGGAGCTGTCGCGGCTCTATGTCGAGGAAGCGCCTGCAACCTGGCGGCGGCTCGAGGGGCTCGGCATCCATTTCGTCCGCACCTTCCAGTTCGCGCACATGCGCAAGCCGTGGGCGCACGAGCTCTCCGGCGAGAAGATGGGCGGCGGCGCCGAGATCGTGACGCGGCTGGAGGACGCCGCGGGCCGGCGCGGCGTGCGCATCCTCACCTCGATCAAGGCACGGCGGCTGACGGCGAAGGACGGCCGGGTGACGGGCGTGGCGGCGGAGCGGGACGGCGCGGACGCGACGTTCGCCGCGCGGCGCGGCGTCATCCTCGCCACCGGCGGCTTCACCCGCAACGCCGCGCTGATCCGCAATTTCGGCCGGCCGGGAGCGGACCGCATGCTGCCGCTCACCGGGCAGGGCTCGCGCGGCGACGGGCTGATCATGGGCATGGCGCTGGGCGCCGGCATCTCCTACATGACCGCCGGCGTGGCGCCGACCTCGCCGTCCGATCCCGCCACCGGCAAGGGCGTCATGGTGCTCTATGCCGGCGCGATCGCGCTCAACCTTTCGGGCAACCGCTTCTGCCGCGAATCCGACCTCTACATCGACACGTGCTGGGCCGCGCTCGCGCAGAAGGACGGCGCCTTCGTGCAGGTCTACGACCATGCCATGCGCACCGCCTATGCCGATACGATGATGGGCAAGGTGCTCACCGGCTTCGAGGAGATCGCGGCGCCGACGCTCGCGGAACTGGCCGAAAGGCTGGCGCCGCACGGTTTCGACAAGGAGGGCGTGCTGGCCAGCGTCGCGCGCTACAATGACGGGGTGGCGAAGGGCGCGGACCCGGATTTCGGCCGCACCAACCTCGTCGGCACGTCGGGCGAGCGGCGGCCGGTCGCAGACGGCCCGTTCCATGCGGCGCTGTGCAAGGCGGGCACCACGCATTTCAACGGCGGCCTGACGGTGGACACGAGCATGCGCGTGCGCGACGTGTTCGGCGAGCCGATCCCCGGCCTCCTCGCCGCCGGCGAGACGACCGGCGGCTTCCACGGCGCCGGCTACATGTCCGGCACCTTCGTCGGCATGGCGCTGATCTTCGGCCGGGTGGCCGGGCGCGTGGCGGCGGCAGGCTGAGGGAGGCGGGCGTGGACAGGCTCAAGGGCAAGACGGCGTTCGTCACCGGCGGCGCCTCCGGCATCGGCAGGGCCGCGGCGCTGCTGTTCGCCGCGGAAGGCGCGAAGGTGGCCATCCTCGACCTCTCGGAGGAGGCGGGAAGCCGGGTGGCGGGCGAGATCGCGGCAGCCGGCGGGCAGGCGCGCTTCCTTGCCGCCGACGTGACCTCCGAGGAGAGCGTCGCCGCCGCCTTCGCCGCCGGACAGGCGGCTTTCGGCGCGGCGGGCGTGCTGCTCAACTGCGCCGGCGGCTCGTCGGGGCGCGACGGCAGCCTGGTCGAGGCGCCGGTCGAGGAGCTGTGGCGGACGATGCGGCTCGACCTTCTGGGCACCATCCTCGCCTGCCGCGCGGCGATTCCCGCGATGAAGGCGGCGGGCGGCGGCTCGATCGTCAACATGAGCTCGGTCGTCAGCCTGATCGGCGTGCCGGGGCTCGATTTCTACACCGCGGCCAAGGGCGCGGTCTCCGCGCTCACGCGCACGCTCGCCATGCAGCACGCGGAAAGCCGCGTCCGCGTCAACGCGATCGCGCCGGGCGTGACGATGACGGAGCGGGTGCTGGCGCTGTCGGGCGGCGACGTGTCGCGATTCCCGCTGTCGCGCAAGCAGGTGATGGGGCCCTCGAAACCCGCCGACGTGGCGAACGCCGCGCTGTTCCTCGCCTCCGACGAGGCCGCGCAGGTGACCGGCGTCGTGCTGCCGGTCGACGGGGGCGCCGCGAGCTGGTGAGTACGGCGGGCCGGAAAGGGCCGGCCGGAACCCGCCGCCCCCGCCGCCGTTCCTAGTCACTCGCCAGCGTCACCGGAGTCTCGACATGGAAAGGATGTTCGGCAGGGCTGCCGGCGCGGTCGCCCATCTTTCAGGGCGGCCGGCGGCGTTCATCGCCTGCTGCACGGTGGTCGTCCTGTGGGCGGTCAGCGGCCCGGTCTTCGGCTTTTCCGATACGTGGCAGCTCATCATCAACACCGGCACGACCATCATCACCTTCCTGATGGTGTTCCTCATCCAGAACACGCAGAACCGCGACGGCGCGGCGATCCAGGCCAAGCTCGACGAGCTGATAAGGGTCGGCCGGGGCAAGAACGACTTCATCGGCATCGAGCATCTGTCGGAATCCGAGGTGGAGGAATTCCGCCGGCGCTGCGAGGAAGCGGCGAGAACGGCGGCGCGGGTGGAGCGCGACATCGCCGCGCACCGGCGGGCGGACGCATGACCGCCGGCTCCGGCGGCGTGCCGCTTCGGTGCAAATGGTTAACGCGAACGCGCCGGCGCCGATGCGCAGCCTGTGGACAAGCTGTGGACGCTGTGTGGGCAACGGTCGGCGGGCACAAGATGTAGCGGTGAACGCAACGGGAACCGCGCCGCGCCGGTGATTCGTCGCCGATTCGTTCCGGCTTTGATCGGGAGGTTAACGGCGCGACGGACGTGGCCATGCGGGAGCGTTAACCTTTCATTCGGAATTGCGAGGATTTTCCGTGGCTTGCGAAGGCGCCGGCCGGTCTTGCGGGCAGCGTCGGCGCAAAGGTTAACGCCGCACGCGGCCTTGCGGGCAAATCCCGCGTCGGCGCGGCGAGGCCGATTCAGCATGTGGCTCGGCGAAGGCCCGGAGCCACAACATCTGGAGGGGAACAAAGGCGGAATCGGTGCGAGTCAGTGATTCGTCGCCGATTCGTTCCAGACTCGTTCCAGGCGTTAATGCGACCGCGATCGCGGGAATGCCGCGGACGCCGCCGGCACCTGCGCGGACGCCCTTCCACGGCGAAGCCGCATGCCTATATAGCGGTCAGCCGCGGGCAGGGGGCGGGATGCCGCGACGGATGGAAGTCCGCCGCCGCGCATGATAATCGAATGCCCGCCTCCCGCCGGGCCAGAAGGGCCGCTCTCCGCCGCGATGAACATCCAGACCACACAGGCCAGCCCGCTGATCGTGTCGGGCCGCGACGTGACGGCGGTGCTCGGGCCGACCAATACGGGCAAGACCCATCTCGCCATCGAGCGCATGGTGGCGCACCAGAGCGGGCTGATCGGCCTGCCCCTGAGGCTGCTCGCGCGGGAAGTGTACGGCCGCGTCGCCGAGAAGGTCGGGCTCGCCAATGTCGCGCTGGTGACGGGCGAGGAGAAGATCGTGCCGCCCGGCGCGCGCTACACGGTCTCGACCGTCGAGGCGATGCCGCGCCAGACCGACGCCGCCTTCGTGGCGATCGACGAGGTGCAGCTCGCCGCCGACCTCGAGCGCGGCCACATCTTCACCGACCGCATCCTGCACCTGCGCGGCCGGCAGGAGACGCTGCTGCTGGGCGCCGGCACGATGCAGGGCATCCTGCAAAAGCTGCTGCGCGGCCTGTCGGTGGTGACGCGGCCGCGCCTGTCGCACCTCGCCTATGCGGGCTCGAAGAAGCTGACGCGGCTGCCGCGCCGCTCGGCCATCGTCGCCTTCTCGGCCGACGAGGTCTACGCCATCGCCGAGCTGATCCGCCGCCAGCGCGGCGGCGCGGCCGTGGTGCTCGGCGCGCTCAGCCCGCGCACCCGCAACGCGCAGGTCGAGATCTACCAGTCGGGCGACGTCGACTATCTGGTGGCGACCGACGCCATCGGCATGGGGCTCAACCTCGACGTCGACCACGTCGCCTTCGCGCAGAACCGCAAGTTCGACGGCTACCAGTATCGCGAGCTGACGGCGGCCGAGCTCGCCCAGATCGCCGGCCGCGCCGGCCGGCACGTGCGCGACGGCACCTTCGGCGTCACCGGGCAGGTCGATCCGCTCCCCGACGACCTCGTCGAGAAGATCGAGGGACACGAGTTCGAGCCGGCGCGGGTGCTGCAATGGCGCACGGCCGCCTTCGACTTCTCGGACATCGGGGCGCTCAGGCGCTCGCTCGACGCGCTGCCGCCGGTCGAGGGACTGACGCGGGCGCTGCCGGCGGCCGACCAGACCGCGCTCGATCTGCTGTCGCGCGAGCCCGGCATCGCCGCGCTGGCCGACCGGCCGGAGCGCGTGGCGCTGCTGTGGGACGCCTGCGCGCTGCCGGATTATCGCCGCATCGCCCCGGCGCAGCACGCGGAGCTGGTCGCGGCCATCTTCCAGGACCTGGCGCGGCGCGGCCATGTCGACGAGGACTACATGGCCCAGCAGGCGCGGCGAGCGGATTCGACCGAGGGCGACATCGACGTGCTGTCGGCGCGGATCGCCCAGATCCGCACCTGGACCTTCGTCTCCCACCGGCCCGGCTGGCTGGCCGATCCAACACACTGGCAGGAAAAAACGCGCGATATCGAGGACCGGCTGTCGGATGCGCTGCATGAGCGATTGACGAAACGCTTCGTGGACCGCAGGACATCCGTGCTGATGAAGCGCCTGAGAGAGAACAGCATGCTCGAAGCAGAGATCAGTCCGGCCGGCGAGGTTCTCGTCGAAGGCCATCACGTGGGCGAGCTCCAGGGCTTCCGCTTCACCGTCGACCAGGGCGCGGAGGGCGAGGACGCCAAGGCCGTGAGGGCTGCCGCCCAGAAGGGGCTGGCGCGCGAGTTCGAGCTGCGCGCGGAACGCTTCGCCAACGCGCCCAACGGCGACCTCGCGCTCGGCTCGGACGGCGTGCTGCGCTGGATCGGCGCGCCGGTGGCCACGCTCGTGGCCGGCGAGGACATGCTCAAGCCGCGCCTGGTGCTGCTGGCCGACGAGCAACTGACCGGCACGCCGCGGGACCGCGTGGCCTCCCGCGCGGAGCGCTACGTGGCCTTCCAGATCGAAACGCTGCTGAAGCCGCTGGGCGACCTTTCGACGGCCGAGATCCTGAGCGGCATCGCCAAGGGCATCGCGTTCCGGCTGGTGGAGAATGGCGGGCTGGTCAACCGGCGCGACATCGCCGAGGAGGTGCGCTCGCTCGACCAGGACGCGCGCGCGGCGCTGCGCCGGCTCGGCGTGCGCTTCGGCGCCTATCACGTCTTCGTGCCGGCGCTGCTGAAGCCCGCGCCGGCCGGGCTGCTGACGCTGCTGTGGGCGCTGAAGAACGACGCCAAGGACCGGCCGGGCTTCGGCGACGTGGTGCACATGCTGGCCTCGGGCCGCACCTCGCTGGTGGTCGATCCGGCCTTCGAGAAAACCTTCTACAAGCTCGCCGGCTACCGCAATCTCGGCCGCCGCGCGGTGCGCGTCGACATACTGGAGCGGCTGGCCGACCTGATCCGCCCGGCGCTCGGCTGGAAGGAAGGCGCGGGCAAGCGGCCCGAAGGCGGCTATGGTGGCGGCGCCTTCGTGGTGACGCCGGCGATGATGTCGATCCTCGGCGCCACCGCCGAGGATATGGAGGAAATCCTCAAGGGCCTGGGCTATCGCGGCGAACCGAAGCCGGCGGCGGAAGTCGCGGGCCGGCTGGAGGGGCTCGACGCCGCGCAGCGGGCCGCCGAGGAAGCGAAGGCCGCCGCGGCGGCGGCGCAGGAGCATGGCGGCGAGATGGCCGACCCCAACGTGCCGGCCGGCCCCGCGGAGGGCGCGGAGCTGGCGGCGGGCGAGGCCGCGCCGCCGAACGCCGTCGACGCCGATGCCGACCAGCCGGTGGCGGGGCCGGACCTGACCGCCGAGCCCGCCACGCCAGACCCGGCCAATCTCAGCCACGACGATGCGATGGCCGACCCGAACGTCTCGCCGGCGCCGGAACCCATGCCGGCGGCGGAAGCGGCGCCGGAGGAGCCGGCCGCGGAGCCGAAGCCGGTGATCGTATGGCGGCAGGGCCGTTTCGACCGGGGCGGCCGCCCCGGCGACCAGCGCAACCAGCGTCACGGCGACCGGCGCGGACGCCCCGGCGGCCAGCCGCAGGAAGGCGGCGAACGCGAGGGGGCCGGGCGCGAGGGCGGCGGCCGGCCGCCGCGCCGCTTCGACCGGCATGGCAAGCCGGGGGGCGGGAAGCCCGGCGGCCGCGAGGAGCGCGGCGACGGCGGCGAGCGGCAGGGCTTCAAGGGCAAGCGCCCGCCGCGCGACGGCGGCAAGGACAGGCCCTTCCAGCAGCGTCCGCCGCGCGAGGAGCGGGCGCCGCGGATCGACCCGGATTCGCCTTTCGCCAAGCTCGCGGCGCTGCGCGACCAGCTCAAGAAGTAACGCGGGCGGCGATGCCGGGCGAGCCGCGCCAGCGCATCGACAAATGGCTGTTCTTCGCGCGCGTCGCCAAGTCGCGCACGCTCGCCGCGCGCCTCGTGCAGGCCGGCCACGTGCGGGTCAACCGGCAGAAGGTGGCGGATGCGGCATATCCGCTCAAGGCGGGCGACACGCTGACGATCGCGCTGCCGCGCGCCGTGCTCGTCTACCGGGTGGCGGGCCTGGGGGAGCGGCGCGGGCCGGCGCCGGAAGCCCGCGCGCTCTACCAGGACCTGACGCGGACGGAGCCCGCGGGCGGCGGCTGAGCCGGCGAAACGCGCCCGCAAATCCATTCCCGCCGGGCCGCAAAAGGCGCGATCGGCCGCCCTTGCCAGCCCTGTGCAAAGGGTCTACCTGACCGCGAAAGCCACAGACGCGAAAACAGCGCCCGCATGACGTATCTGGTCACCGACAACTGCATCAAGTGCAAGTACATGGACTGCGTCGAGGTCTGTCCGGTCGACTGCTTCTACGAAGGCGAGAACATGCTCGTCATCCATCCCGACGAGTGCATCGACTGCGGCGTGTGCGAGCCGGAATGCCCGGCCGACGCGATCAAGCCCGACACGGAGCCGGGGCTCGACAAGTGGTTGCAGGTCAACACCGAATACGCGTCCCAATGGCCCAACATCACGGCCAAGAAGGAGCCGCCGGACGACGCCAAGGAATGGGACGGCGTCGGGGGCAAGTTCGAGAAATATTTTTCCTCGGCGCCCGGCGAAGGCACCTGAGCGGCGAAACGAAATTCCCCGATCCGCGCCGTGCCCGCCGCCCCGCCGGCGGGGCGGCTTTTCGCGGGTGCGGCAAATAGTTGATTCTCTCCGCTTTTTGCAGTATACATATATCATATGCCGGTGACACGACGTCGACTTGTGGCGCGAACGCGTTAATCATCGAAAGGCCAGATCCCAATTCCGGACCAGGGTTTCCTGGGCCTGCGACATTTTTCGTGCGGCCTTCGTTCGCCCTTTTCCGGAATGGCCTCCGCTCGCGCCCCGTCCGTGCCGACCGTCGGCGTCACGGCTGAAAAACCAGCCGCTCGCCGGGCTTCGTCCCGGCGCAAGAACAGGAGTTTGAGGCGTATGGCTACCCAGCAGAAAAAGTCCGCGACACGCAACGGCTTCAAGACGGGCGAGTTCATCGTCTATCCGGCGCACGGCGTCGGCCAGATCACCGCCATCGAGGAGCAGGAAGTCGCCGGGCACAAGCTGGAATTGTTCGTGATCGATTTCCAGAAGGACAAGATGCGCCTCAAGGTGCCGGTAGCCAAGGCGACCTCGATCGGCATGCGCAAGCTTTCGGAGACCGACTATGTCGACCGCGCGCTGAAGGTCGTGCAGGGCCGTGCCCGCATCAAGCGCACCATGTGGTCGCGCCGGGCGCAGGAATACGACGCCAAGATCAATTCCGGCGACCTGATCTCGATCTCGGAGGTCGTGCGCGACCTCTACCGCGCCGAGAACCAGCCCGAGCAGTCCTATTCCGAGCGCCAGCTCTACGAGGCCGCGCTCGACCGCATGGCGCGCGAGATCGCCGCGGTCAACCGCGTCTCGGAGACCGAGGCCGTGCGGCTGATCGAGGCCAACCTCGCCAAGAACCCCCGGCGCGGCGCCAAGGCCGACAACGAGGAGACCGAGCAGGAAGAGGCGGCATAAGCCCTTTCCGCCTCGCGGCGAATGCAGGAAACCCGGCGGCGACGCCGGGTTTTTTCGTCGGCGGGCGGGTTTGCCGCCGCACCTGCCGTCCCGCCGATCGGGCGCGGTGATTCCACCGCATTGGCAATTTTGCTGCACTGCAATATATGGTGGATGCCGCCTCGGCCGGATGAAAAAGGAGTTGCCGCCATGCTTTCGGGAAAGACCGCCATCGTCACCGGGTCCACGTCGGGGATAGGGTTGGCAATCGCCGAGGCGCTGGCCGCCGACGGCGCCAACATCGTCGTCAACTCCTTCACCGACGCCTCGGCCGACCACGCCATCGCCACCCGCATCGCGAAGGAGCACGGGGTCGAGGCCGTCTACCTCAGGGCCGACATGTCGAAGGGCGCGGAGTGCCGCGACCTCGTCGAGCGGGCGATAGCGCGCTTCGGCGGCGTCGACATCCTCGTCAACAATGCCGGCATCCAGCACGTCTCGCCCATCGAGAGCTTCCCCGTCGAGAAGTGGGACGCCATCATCGCCGTCAACCTCACCGCAGCCTTCCATACGACGGCCGTCGCGCTGCCGCACATGAAGGCGGCCGGCTGGGGCCGCATCGTCAACATCGCGTCGGCGCACGGCCTGCGCGCCTCGCCCAACAAGTCGGCCTACGTGGCGGCCAAGCACGGCATCGTGGGGCTCACCAAGACGGTGGCGCTGGAGACGGCGGGGCTCGGCGTCACCTGCAACGCGGTCTGCCCCGGCTTCGTGCTCACCCCGCTGGTGGAGACGCAGATCGCCGACCGCATGGCCGAGCTCTGCCTCGACCGCGAGACGACGATCCGCGACGTGATCCTCGAGAAGCAGCCTTCCAAGCAGTTCGCGACCGTCGGGCAGATCGCGGAGGCCACGGCCTTCCTCGCCTCCGACGCGGCCGCGCAGATCACCGGCACGACGCTGTCGATCGACGGCGGCTGGACGGCCGCATGAGCGACATGCCCGGGAGGTCCGGGAGCAAGACGACCGGACGAACGGACATGGATGCAAGCTCCCAAGCGGCGAAGCCGATCAACATCGCGTTGCAGGGCGGCGGCTCGCACGGCGCCTTCACCTGGGGTGTGCTCGACGCGCTGCTGGAGGACGGGCGGCTGGAGTTCTCCGCCATCTCCGGCACCAGCGCCGGCGCCATGAACGCCGTGGCGCTGGCCGACGGCTGGAGCCGCGGCGGCCGCGACGGCGCGCGCGCGAAGCTCCACGACTTCTGGCGCGCGGTCGGACGCAGCGGCATGTTCAGCCCGGTCCAGCGCCTGCCCTGGGACGTCGCCTGGGGCAACTGGTCGATCGAGAACAGCCCGTCCTATTTCTGGTTCGAGGCGATGTCGCGGATCGTCTCGCCCTATGCGGCGAACCCGTTCAACCACAACCCGCTCGCCGACGTGATCCGCCGCGAGATCGACTTCAAGCGCGTGCGCGACGCGCGCGGGCCCAAGCTGTTCGTGTCGGCCACCAATGTCGAGACGGGGCAGCTCCGGGTCTTCGAGACGCCGGAGATGACGGCGGAGGTGGTGATGGCGTCGGCCTGCCTGCCGCAGATCTTCCAGGCGGTGGAGATCGACGGCGCGCCCTACTGGGACGGCGGCTATGGCGGCAACCCGGCGCTCTACCCGTTCTTCTATGCCACCGAGACGGAGGACGTGCTGCTGGTGCAGATCAACCCGGTGCTGCGGGAGGGCACGCCGCGCTCGGCGCGCGAGATCCAGAACCGGGTCGAGGAGATCACCTTCAATGCCGGGCTGCTGCGCGAATTCCGGGCGATCGCCTTCGTCAACGAGCTGATCGAGGCCGGCAGCATCGCACGCGGCCGCTACCGCGCCATCCGCATGCACCGGATCGACGCCGACGCGGCGTTCCGCGACCTCTCGGCCTCCTCGAAGGTCAATGCCGAGTGGGCCTTCCTCGAATATCTGCGCGATCTCGGCCGGTCGGCCGCACAGGACTGGCTGGCGGAGAATTTCGAGGCCGTCGGCCACCATGCGAGCCTCGACATTTCCGGCATGCTGGCGCCGGGGCTGCGCGCGGAAGCCGGGCATGGCATGGGCGAGCGCGTGCGCTCCTTCCTGTCGAGCCGCAAGCGGCCGCGAAGCGCCGGCAGCAGCGGCTGACCCCGTCCTCCCTCAGCTTCCGGCCGCCCGAGTGACGATCGCGATGTAGGCGTCGATCGCGGCGCGCTGCTCGCCGGGGGCGAGCCCGCGCAGCTTCAGCCCGTCGATGGCGTCGAGCAGGCAGTCGGCGAGCTGGCCGGCGGTGAAGCCCGGCGCGCGGCGTCCGGCCAGATCCGGCGCGATCGCCGCCTCGACCATCGCGTGGAACTCGGCGCGGCCGGCCGCGACGATGTCGGCGGCCAGGCTGTTGCGCATGTCGAGGATCTCGGCGCCGTGCGGCGAAGCCTCGATCTCCAGCATCTTGTCGGAGGCCGAGCACATCGCGCCGCCGAGCCGCCCGGCGAGCGAGGTCTCGCGCGCCATCGCCTCGCGCGCCTGCGCGACGACGGCCTCGAGGAAGCGGTGCGCCAGGGCGCGGTAGATGTCGGTCTTGTTGCGGAACCGCAGATAGAGCGCCGGGCGCGAAATCTCGGCCGCGCGCGCGATGTCGTCCATCGTCGTGCGCTGGAAGCCATAGGCGAGGAAGACGCCCATCGCGCCCTCCAGGATGCGCGTGCGACGAGCCTCCTCGGCGGTCTCGTGGACGGCCTCGGCCGCCCCGGCGGGGTTTGCGGCGGTGGAATTCGGGAGCATGGGAACATGTGTTGACAAAATGACGGAATTTGTCAATATGTTTTCCGCTGAACGCGCCTCGCCGGCCGCCGCCGCCGCGGAGAGGGCGTTCACGCGATCGCGGCATGGAAAGGCGAAGCGCCCGCTTCACCGAAACTTCACGGCCATGCGCTAAGGCAGCGCGTTCTATTTTGCGGCGGCCGCGCAGGAAATCGCGCGGCGCGGTGTCGGAATGCGGACGGTTGCCGCGTTCCTTGCATGGCAGGAGTGAACCGATACCGGCTTTTGTGCGGTGCAAAAATGGGGTAATGAGCCCTGCCTCGGGCGCAGGGCCTGCCGAACGGGATTGAACCGAAAGACGGGTCCACCCATATCGACGCGATTGCGGCTGCGGCCGCCGCCGCCGAACCCGGGCCCGACCCACTGGGATAAGACATGTCGAAACTGAAGTTCCACAAGGTCGCGGCCGTGGCCGTGCTCGTAGCAACTGCCGCCTGGGTCGCCACCGGCGAGTTCACCTCGGTCGGCAGCGCCGCCACGGAAGAGGCCGCCACGCCGACCAAGCCGGAAGCGAAG
>Ga0222419_101132_pt1 | contig 11383 bp, 6 predicted proteins | sample 1B20Ametagenome_FD_182474 | JGI IMG/M metagenome (GOLD analysis project Ga0222419, IMG submission 182474) | Enriched microbial communities from leaf-cutter ant dump, University of Wisconsin, Madison, United States - 1B20A (version 2) | ecosystem: Environmental > Terrestrial > Nest > Insects nest >... | reverse complement strand
GGTCGGACGGTCGGACGGTCGGACGGTTGGACGGTCGGGGTGCCGTGCAGCCGGATGGGCGTATGGGCCGCTGGATGACCGGCATGACGCGTTGCCGCACAGCGACATCGGACTGCTGCTCGCACGCCGGCGGCGCTGGTGCTGCGATCGACGCGCAGGAGCCGGGTGCTCAGCCCGCTCAGGGCTCCGCAGTGCGAGCAGCGGCCCGCATCCGCTGGAGGATCCGCACGAGAAGCACCCCGATCAGGGTGCCGAGGGTGTTCGCGACCACGTCCGACACAGTCGCGAAGCGGCTCGGCAGCGCGATCTGCACGAGCTCGATCACGCAGCTGAGACCGGCTCCGACCAGCGATGCAGCCCACCAGGGCAGCCGGCTCCAGGCCAGCGCGAGCAGCGCCCCGAAAGGTGCGAACAGCGCGACGTTCGCCACGAACTCGAGCACCGTGTACGCCGCGTCGAACGGCACGCCCAGAGGCACGAGGAGGCCCGCCAGAGTGTCGACGATGCCCGTGACCCGACCCGCGTCCTCGGCGGGCAGCCAGGTGATCAGCAGGACGACGACCGTGTACGCCGCCAGCAGCAGCCGGGACAGCCGAGGCAGCACCGTCATCCCGCCGGCTGACCGCTCCAGCTGAGCTGCTCGATGTACCGCAGCAGCACGCCCTCGCGCAGAGCCCACGGCGACACCTCGAGCTCGTCGATCCCGAGCATCGTCATCGCCACGTGCAGCGAGACCGCGGCCGCGACGATCTGGAACGTGCGGTCGGGCGTGATCCCCGGCAGCTCCTGACGAGCGGATGCCGGGATCCGCGCGAGCCGGGGGATCCACGAGCCGAGCGCCGAACGCGACAGCACGGTGCGGTCGAAGCCGAGGCCGGTCACCTCGCGGCCGGCGAGGTTCGCGAGGGAGCGGATCGCCTTCGACGAGCCGATGATGTGATCGGGTCGGGGGAGCGCGAGGATCCGGTCGGCGACCGGACCCAGCACCGACTCGGCGTGCGCCCGCAGCGCCGCGACCGCGTCCTCTCCCGGCGGGTCGCTCGGCATGAACTGCACCGTCATCCGCCCGGCGCCCAGAGGGACGGATGCCGCCACCTCGGGCACCTCGTCCGCCCCCGCGGCGAACTCGAAGGAGCCGCCGCCGATGTCCAGGAGCATGATCCGGCCAGCATCCCATCCGAACCACCGGCGCACCGCGAGGAAGGTGAGCTCGGCCTCCTGCTCGCCCGTGAGCACCTGCAGAGGCTGGCCCAGAGCGGACTCGATGCGGGCGATCACCTCGTCGCCGTTGAGCGCCTCGCGCACCGCGCTCGTCGCCGTCGCCAGCAGCGTGTCGACCCGCTCCGCCTCGGCGATCGAGCGCGCGCGGGCCACCGCCGTCTCGAGGGCGACCACGCCCTCCTCGCTGATCGCGCCCTCGTCGGTGAGGAAGCGCATCAGCCGGACGACCGTGCGGTCGCTCGTCGTCGCCAGAGGGCGGCCGCCTGGGCGCGCATCCGCAGCCAGGAGGTGGACGGTGTTGGAGCCGATGTCGAGAATTCCCAGACGCACGGCACGAGACTACCGGCGTCCGGCACCTCCCGTCGCGCGGTGTTGTCCCCTTTCGGGGGTCATCCGGAGATCCGGTATGGCGCCGATCCGTCGCGAACCCCTATGGTGGGGGATGGTGCGCGTCATCCGAGCGCGCACAGGGGACGCTACCGGCTCTGAGGAGACGTGCACACAGTCGTGTGCGCGAGCGCCGGTGCGCAGATGAGAGAGCGTGGGGAGCGCGTCATGAGGTTCTTTGCTGTGCAAAAAAGGCGGGAAGCCGCCGAGAATCCGCGGGAGGCGCGCTGGCGCCGAGGCCTGCGGAAGGGTATGGGCGGCCTGGCCGGTGCGGCGCTGATCGCGTCGTCGCTGGTCGTCGCCGCGAGCACCGTCACCGCGGCTCCGGCATACGCCGCAGACCCGTTCCAGTGCGCGCCCGGTGCGATCTACGTGCAGAACGGCCCCGGGGTCGGCACGAGCGAGGTGCGAGAGTTCGCCGTCACCAGCACGGGCGGAACCCTCGGCACCACCAACTTCGGCGCCATGCACTCCACCAACGGTCTCGGCATCTCCTCCGGCGGACGCTACTCCTACACGGTGACCAACGCCGCCGGCTCGAAGACCATCGTCGCCTACGACCGCCAGAACGGCACGTCGACGACGAAGACCTTCACGCTGAACTCGTCGATCCTGCGCGGCGCGGTGCACCCGACCTCCGGCGTCTACTACTTCGCCAGCGGCACCACCACCAGCGGCGGCAGCACCAGCATCAACCTGTACGCGTGGAACCCGAGCACCCCGACCGCCGACCCGGTGCAGGTGGGCACGCTCCGCCCGACCACGGGCAGCAGCAACTTCGGCGCGAACGGCGACATGGCGTTCAGCGCCTCGGGCCAGCTCGTGCTCGTCGCCGACCGCTACATCTACGCCGCCGACATCCCGTTCACGGTCGCAGCCAGCACCGCCACGATCGACGCCAAGCAGGTGCACGACCTGGGCTCGGGCACCGAGGGCAACGGCATCGCCTTCGGAAGCCTGGGGCACATCTTCGTGTCGGCGAGCAACAACAACAGCAACCGCATCCTCGAGGTCGACCTCGCACGCGGAACCCTGCTGCACACGACCAGCATCGGCACCTTCGCCCCGACCGACCTGGCGAGCTGCACCTTCCCGAACACGCTCACCCTGAAGAAGGACGTGCCGGGCGGACGCAACGCGGCGACCGATCAGTTCGGACTGCGCATCGTGTCGCCGACCGGATACCAGGTGCCGCAGACCAACGCCACCACCACCGGCAACGCCAACGGTCTGCAGCCCGACTACGCCGGCCCGATCTTCACCAACCAGGGCGACACGTTCACCCTGTCCGAGAGCGCGTCGGGAACCACGAACCTCGACCGCTACGACTCCTCGCTCAGCTGCGTGCAGCAGAACCCCGACGGCACGACGAGCCCCGTCGCCGTCGCGGCGGGCAACCGCGTCGTGCAGCCCGCAGGCAACCTCGGCACCGATGTCGTCTGCACCTTCGTGAACGACCTGCTCGTGCCCGGACTCGAGCTGCGCAAGACCTCCGACCCCGCCGACGGCTCCGCCGTCGCACCCGGCCAGCGGATCACCTACACGGTCGAGGCGGAGAACACCGGCAACACCGTGCTCGACCCGGTCGAGATCGCCGACGACCTGTCGGGTGTGCTCGCGCACGCCGAGTACCAGGACGACGTGAAGACCGAGATCGACGGCACCCAGGTCACCTCCGGCGCCGCGAGCGTCACCGGCGACGAGCTCTCCTGGACCGGCGCGCTCGAGCCCGGACAGATCGTCACCATCACCTACTCGGTCATCGTCGACGACGACGCCGCGGGCGCACAGATCGCCAACAGCGTCACCGCGTCGGGCACCCCGCCCTCGCCGCTCGACCCCGTCGTGCCCCCGGCCGTCACCACCGAGAACCCCGTTCCCGGATTCGAGCTCGACAAGACCGCAGATCCCGCTGCGGGAACGGTCGTCGAGCCGGGTCAGGTCATCACCTACACCGTCACCGGGCGCAACACCGGCGCCACCGTGCTCAACCCCGTCTCCATCGCCGACGACCTGACCGACGTGCTCGCGCACGCCGACTACAACGACGACATCGAGACCCGCATCGGCGGAGCCCTCGTCACCTCCGGCGCCGCCGCCATCACCGGCGACGACCTCTCCTGGACGGGTGCGCTGCAGCCGGGACAGACCGTGACCATCACCTACTCGGTGACGGTCGCCGAAGACACCTCCGGCGAGGTGCTCCGCAACACCGTCTCCGGCACCGCGACCCCCACGGTCCCGAACCCCGAGGACCCCTCCGGGCCGCAGATCCCCGGTGAGCCGATCGAGCCGCCGGACGTGACCGTCCAGCATCCGGTCGTCGGATCCGGGTTCACCGTCAGCAAGACCGCCGACCCCGCCTCGGGCACGGCCGTCGAAGCCGGCGACACCATCACGTACACGATCACCGGCACCAACACCGGTGACACCGACCTCGACCCCGCGGAGATCGTCGACGACCTCTCCGACGTGCTCGCGAACGCCGAGTACAACGACGACGTGCGCGCGAACCGCGGCTCCGCGTCGGTCACCGGCGACACCCTCACCTGGACCGGCACGATCCCGCAGGGGAGCTCGGTCGTCATCACCTACTCGGTGACCGTCGACTCCGGCGTGAAGAGCGCGCTGCTCCACAACGTCGCGACGGGCGAGGCCACCCCGCAGATCCCGCTGGATCCGAGCGACCCCGACAGCCCGACGCGCCCAGGCACGCCGCTGACCCCGCCGCCGAGCGAGACGAACCATCCGGTCGTCGACACCGGCCTCGAGCTCGTCAAGAGCGCCGACCCCACATCCGGCACCGCCGTGCGCGCGGGCGACACGATCGAGTACACCGTGACCGCGACGAACACGGGCAACACCGTGCTCGACCCGGCCACCGTCTCGGACGACCTGTCGGGCGTGCTCGGCAGCGCCGCCTACAACGGCGACGTCGACGCGACCCGTGGCACCGCCACGATCACGGGGACGCAGCTCACCTGGACGGGCGTGCTCGCTCCCGGTGAAGACGTCGAGATCACCTACTCGGTCACCCTCGACGACGACGCCACGGGCGTGCTGCTCCGCAACGTCGCCACCGGCGGCGGCACTCCGCTGATCCCCGAGGACCCGACCGACCCCGACAGCCCGACCACTCCGGGCGAGCCGGTCACGACGCCTCCGGCGACCACCGAGCACCCGGTCGCCAACCCCGGCTTCACCGTCACCAAGACCGCCGACCCCGAGGACGGGACCTCCGTCGACCCGGGCAGCGTCATCGAGTACACGGTGACGGGCACCAACACCGGAGACACCGTCCTCGACCCCGCGACGATCAGCGACGACCTCTCCGGAGTGCTGTCCGCCGCGTCGTACAACGGCGACGTGCGGGCCTCCTCCGGCGCGGTGAGCGTGAACGGCTCCGCCCTCGCGTGGACCGGGACCCTCGAGCCCGGGGACGACGTGGTGATCACCTACTCGGTGACCGTCGACGCGGATGCCGGCGGGGAGACCCTCCGCAACTCCGTCACCGGTCAGGCGACCCCGCTGCTGCCGGAGGACCCGAGCGATCCCGACAGCCCGACGACGCCCGGCACCCCCATCACGCCGCCGCGCGTGGTGACCGAGCACCCGGTCAACGAGCCCGGCTTCTCGTTCTCGAAGACCGTGGACCCGGCATCCGGCACCGCGGTCGACCCGGGAGACGTGCTCACCTACACCCTCACCGGCACCAACACCGGCGAGACCGCCCTCGACCCCGTGGACATCGTGGACGACCTGTCCGGCGTGCTCGAGTTCGCGACCCTGAACGCGGCGCCCGTCGCGACCATCGGCGGCGTCCCCGCGACGGCGCCGACGGTGACGGACCAGGAGCTCAGCTGGAGCGGCGCGCTCGCGGTCGGACAGGCCGTCACGATCACCTACTCGGTGACCGTCGGACCGGACGCCACGGGAGAGGTGCTGTCGAACTCGGCCACGGGCACGGCGACGCCTCCCGGCGGCGAGACGATCACGCCTCCGCCCGGCACGACCACCAACCCGGTGAACGTCCCCGGCTTCTCGGTGTCGAAGAGCGCCGATCCGGAGAGCGGATCCGCCGTCGACCCCGGATCGGTCATCACCTACACGGTGACCGGCGTGAACACGGGTGAGACCGCGCTCGACCCCGTCGAGATCGTCGACGACCTGTCGGAAGTGTCCGCGCACGCCGAGTACAACGGCGACGCCGCGGCCACGATCGCGGGCGACGCCGTGCCGGCGCCGGTGCTCGACGGCGAGACGCTCACCTGGACGGGTGCGCTCCAGGTGGGGCAGACCGTGGTGATCACCTACTCGGTCACCGTGAACGGCGATGCCGGCGGCCAGGTGCTGCAGAACGTCGCATCGGGCAGCGCGACGCCTCCGGGCGGCGTGCCGCCGATCGAGACGCCTCCCGCCACCACTGAGCACCCGGTCAACGAGCCCGGCTTCGAGGTGTCCAAGACGGCGGACCCCGGGGCGCGCACGCGCGTCGACCCGGGCAGCGTGATCGAGTACACCGTCACCGGAGTCAACACCGGCGAGACCGCACTCGACCCCGTCACGATCGTCGACGACCTGTCCGGCCTGCTCGCGCACGCCGACTACAACGACGACGCGACCGCGCAGATCGACGGCGTCGAGGCGGGCGACCCCGTGCTCGACGGCGAGGAGCTGTCGTGGACGGGCGCCCTGGAGGTCGGGCAGAGCGTCGTCGTGACGTACTCGATCACCGTGCACGGCGACGCCGGCGGCGCGACGCTGAAGAACATCGTGAGCGGCGTGGCCGTGCCGCCCGGCGGCGAGGAGCTGACGCCTCCGCCGGCGGTCACCGAGCACCCGGTCGGCGCGCCCGGCTTCACGTTCCTCAAGACGTCGAACCCGGGATCCGGCACCGCGGTCGCCGCGGGCAGCGTCGTGACCTACACCCTCACCGGCGTCAACACTGGCGAGACGGGGCTCGACGAGGTCGTCATCACCGACGATCTCAGCGGAGTGCTGAAGTACGCCGCGCTCAAGGGCGACGTCACCGCGACGATCGACGACCGCCAGGTGGCGGCGCCGAGCATCGACGGCACGACGCTGCGCTGGACCGGCAGCCTGGCCGAGGGCGAGACGGTCAGGATCACCTACTCGGTGACCGTGGGAGCGGAAGCGGCGGGGAAGACGCTGAAGAACGTCGCGACCGCCACGGCGACGCCTCCCGGGGGCCAGACGATCACGCCGCCGCCGAGCGAGACCGAGAACAAGGTGCTCACCCCGCTCGCGATCACGGGTGGCGAGCTGCTCCCGTGGGTGATCGTGCTCGGCATCCTGCTGCTCCTCTGCGGAGGGTTCCTGACGGCGTACCGCCGCCGGATCGCAGCCGCCTGACAGAGCCGTGCCGGTGCGACCTCGGTCGCACCGGCACGGCTCTGCCCCGGCATCCGCACCGATACGATGTAACCCGTGACCGCCGTCGACCCCACGCTGCCCCTGTCTCCGTACCGGGAGATCGATCGCTCGGACTGGGCGCGCCTCGCAGCCGGACTCGACCAGCCGCTCACCGAGACCGAGGTCGTCGAGCTCCGCGGCATCGGCGACCGGCTCGACCTCGACGAGGTGCGCGAGGTGTACCTGCCGCTGAGCAGGCTGCTGTCGCTGTACGCGAGCGCCACCAAGCAGCTCGGGGCGGCGACGTCGTCGTTCCTGCAGGAGGACGACTCCACCACGCCGTTCGTCGTCGGCGTCGCCGGCTCGGTCGCGGTCGGCAAATCGACCATCGCGCGTCTGCTGCGCGAGCTGATGAGCCGCTGGCCCGGCACTCCGCGCGTGGAGCTGGTCACCACCGACGGCTTCCTCTATCCGAACGCCGAGCTCGAGCGCCGCGGGCTCATGGACCGCAAGGGCTTTCCCGAGTCCTACGACCGCCGGTCGCTCATCCAGTTCCTCACCGAGGTGAAGAGCGGTGCGGCCGAGGTGCGCGCTCCCTTCTACTCGCACATGCGCTACGACATCGTGCCCGACGCGCACGTCGTCGTCCGCCGGCCGGACGTGGTCATCGTCGAGGGGCTCAACGTGCTGCAGCCGCCGCCCGCCCCGAACGACGTCGCGGTGAGCGATCTGTTCGACTTCTCGATCTTCGTCGACGCCGACACCGCGCACATCGAGAAGTGGTACGTCGACCGCTTCCTCGCGTTGCGGCAGGGCGCCTTCTCGAACCCGTCGTCGTACTTCAACGTGTTCGCGCACCTCACCGACGCCGAGGCGATCACCACGGCGCTGGGGTACTGGAACGAGATCAACATGCCCAATCTCGTCGAGAACGTGATGCCGACCAAGCACCGGGCACGGCTCGTGCTCAACAAGGGCGCCGACCACGCCGTGGAGAGCGTGCTGCTGCGCAAGCTCTGACAGGCGGGGTGCGGCCCGCCGGCATCCGCTATTCGTTCGGAACCCTCTCAAAAGAGGGCGCTTACCCTTGATCCCATGTGTGGAATCGTCGGATACGTGGGCCCGCGCCCCAGCCAGGACATCCTGCTCGCGGGGCTCTCCCGCCTCGAGTACCGCGGCTATGACTCCGCCGGCGTCGCCGTGATCGACGGCGCCGGTTCGCTCGGCATGCGCAAGAAGGCGGGCAAGCTGAGCGTCCTGCGCGACTCGCTCGCCGAGAGCGCCCTGCCGGACGGCAGCACCGGCATCGGGCACACCCGCTGGGCCACGCACGGCGGCCCGACCGACGACAACGCCCACCCGCATCTCGCCGACGACGACAGGCTCGCGCTGATCCACAACGGCATCATCGAGAACTTCGCCGAGCTGCGCGACGAGCTGGCCGCCTCCGGGGTGGCTTTCCGCAGCGAGACGGACACCGAGGTGGCCGCGGCGCTGCTCGGCCGCGAGTACCGTGACAACGGCGGCGACCTGCAGCTCGCGTTCCGCAGCGTCGTGAACCGCCTCGAGGGCGCGTTCACGCTGCTCGCGATGCACCAGGACCACCCCGGCCTGGTCGTCGGCGCCCGCCGCAACTCGCCGCTGGTGATCGGTCTCGGCGAGGGGGAGAACTTCCTCGGATCCGACGTCGCCGCCTTCGTCGAGCACACGCGCAAGGCCCTCGCGATCGGCCAGGACCAGATCGTCTCGATCACCCCGGACGCCGTCACCGTGACGGACTTCGCCGGCACCCCTGTCGAAGCCGAGCCCTTCGAGGTCTCCTGGGACGCCGCCGCCGCCGAGAAGGGCGGCTGGCCGTCGTTCATGGCCAAGGAGGTCGCCGAGCAGCCCGAGGCCGTCGCCAACACGATCCGCGGCCGCATCCACGACGGCGCCGTGGTCATCCCCGAGCTCGACGGGCTCGACGACCTGTTCACCGGCATCAACCGCATCATCATCACGGCGTGCGGTACGGCGTCCTATGCCGCCCTCGTCGGCAAGTACGCGATCGAGCAGTGGGCGCGCGTGCCCGTCGACGTGGAGCTCGCGCACGAGTTCCGCTACCGCGACCCGGTGATCGGCGCCGAGACGCTCGTCGTCTCGATCAGCCAGTCGGGCGAGACCATGGACACGCTGATGGCCGTGAAGTACGCGCGCGAGCGCGGCGCACGCACCCTGTCGATCTGCAACACGCAGGGCGCCACGATCCCTCGCGAGTCGGATGCCGTCGTCTACACCCACGCCGGCCCCGAGGTCGCGGTCGCCTCGACCAAGGCGTTCTCGGCGCAGATCACCGCCCTGCTGCTGCTCGGACTGCACATGGGCCGGGTCCGCGGCACGGTCGCCGACGCATCCGTCGACGTCGCCGAGCTGCAGGCCCTGCCGGAGAAGATCGCCCGGGTCCTGTCGGAGGAGCAGGAGCACGTGCAGCAGCTCGCCGGCTGGATGGCCGATACCCGCTCTGTGCTGTTCCTCGGCCGCCACGTCGGCTTCCCGATCGCCCTCGAGGGTGCGCTGAAGCTCAAGGAGATCTCGTACATCCACGCCGAGGGCTTCGCCGCCGGCGAGCTCAAGCACGGGCCGATCGCCCTCATCGAGCCCGGCCAGCCGGTGTTCGTGCTGCTGCCGTCGCCGCGTCACTCCGCGCTGATCCACTCGAAGGTCGTCTCGAACATCCAGGAGATCCGCGCCCGCGGAGCCCGGGTGATCGTCGTGGCCGAAGAGGGCGACGCCGCGGTGCTGCCGTTCGCCGACGAGGTCATCCGCATCCCGCTCGCCGGCGCGATGTTCGAGCCGCTGCTGTCGGTCGTGCCGCTGCAGGTGTTCGCGATGGCGCTCGCCACGGCCAAGGGACTCGACGTCGACCAGCCCCGCAACCTCGCGAAGTCGGTCACGGTCGAGTAGGCCATCTGTCGGCAGCTGTCGGTGGTGTGCTGCCGGAGTCGTGCCGTCTGAGTCGTGCCGTCTGTCGGCTCAGATTCCGTCTGCATGCTCAGAACCGGGTTCTCGGCATACGGACGGAATCTGAGCATGCAGAAGGGACGGGGTTCACGCCACCGACCGCGCGAGCGCCGGCAGGATCGCCGCCAAGACCCGATCCCATTCGTAGATCACCATCGAGTAGTCGAAGCGCAGGGTCTCGTACCCCCGTGCAGATGCCGCAGCATCCCTGATCAGGTCTTCGTGCCGCCGATCGGCCCCCGCGTGATTCTCACGGCCGTCGACCTCGAGGATCACGCGGCCGATGACGAAGTCGACGGTTCCGACACCGGGGATGACGACCTGCGACTCGAGGGTCAGACCGAGCAGATGCAGCCGGAACCGCAACAGCGATTCCAGCCCGCTCTGCGCGTCGGGTCGCGCGAGGTCGAGCATCCACGCCGCTGAGGCGGGGAGCTCGCGTCGGATCCGACGGCGATCGGATGCCGAGATCTTCCGCTGATTCCACGCGGACTCGTAGGCCGCGAAGAACGCCTCGGGCTCGAGGCAGCGATAGGCGTGGATGAGCGCGGCGACGACCGGCGCGTACCCGAGCCTCGCCGTGCCCGGTGAGAAGTGCGTCGTGCAGAGTTCGTCGCAGTGCGGATGCGGGCGTCTGCGACCGGAACCGCCGAGCCACACGTGGACCTTCTCGTCGGGACGAGGCAGCGTCCAGATGCCGTGGTGCCGCAGCGCATCGGCGCAGCTCAGGGCCCCGCCATGCCGTGCCGCGATGACGAGCTTGGGGTCGGCGCCGGGGAGGGCGAAGACTCCGCGACGGATTCGCAGGATCTCGCCCTTGTCCACGGCATCCGCCAGTGCGCGTCTGGTGCACCCATGGTTCGTCAGCCACGCGGTGCGGGCGATGCCGTCGGTGTTGGTCAGAAGGCTGGCCGGAGTGAGCATCTCACGAGCATCCGACTTCATCGGCGGCGCCGGATGCCGATACCGGCGATTGTGGACGGATTCGCTGAAGCCCTTGATTGTGCAGGACGAGTGACTCGTGCCGTCCGTCGGCTCAGATTCCGTCTGCATGCTCAGAACCGGGTTCTCGGCATGCAGACGGAATCCGAGCCTGCAGACGGGACGGGGCAGGACGGATGCTGGGACGGGACGGGCAGGACGGATGCCGGAGGAGAGCGGTCGGAGTGGGCGGGTAGGCTGAACGGGTGATCATCGGGACCGGCATCGACCTCGTGGACATCCCGCGGTTCGAGCGGACCATCGAGCGCACGCCGAAGCTGCTGCCCCGTCTGTTCACGCCCGCCGAGCAGAGTCTGCGGCTGTCGTCCCTGGCCGCGAGGTACGCCGCCAAGGAAGCGCTGATCAAGGCGCTGGGCGGCTCGGACGGAGTGCACTGGACCGAGATCGAGATCGCCTCCGC
>Ga0222419_101131_pt1 | contig 11391 bp, 3 predicted proteins | sample 1B20Ametagenome_FD_182474 | JGI IMG/M metagenome (GOLD analysis project Ga0222419, IMG submission 182474) | Enriched microbial communities from leaf-cutter ant dump, University of Wisconsin, Madison, United States - 1B20A (version 2) | ecosystem: Environmental > Terrestrial > Nest > Insects nest >... | reverse complement strand
CTAAAATATTGGCTATTAATATAAGCCATGCATAGTCCCTGATAAAAAGTGTCATTATATTTTTTACAGATGCGCCAAGCACTTTACGCACTGCTATTTCTTTGTTTCGTTTAACCAGTGTGAATGCTACAACGCCGAATATACCCATAAACACAATGACCAGGTTTAATAAAGTGGCTGTTTGCGTTGCTTTTTTAAGTTGCAGTTCAGATTGATACAGTTTTTGAAAATTATCATCCATAAAGGTGTATTCAAAAGGCGCTCCCGGTGATAGTGCAGTCCATTTTTCTTTTATGGCGTCAATTGTTCCACCCGGATTTTGCGTATTGATCTTAATAGTAATATAGCGGTATGACTGCATATCCCTGGTATGCATAAGCGCCAGCGGCTCAATTTTATCATGCATGCTGGAATAGTTAAAGTCCCTGACCACACCAGCTACTGTAAAAACAGCATTTTTAAACGATGGTACTTTTACCTGCTGACCCTGTGCATTTTCAATATCAATACCAAGCGCCTTTGCAGCCGATTCATTCAATACGATTTGGCCGGGCGTATAAGCGCTCTTACCTGCATTAAAAAAATTTCCTGATATTACTTTAAGTCCAAATGTTTTTGCATAATGCTCATCGGTTGATATAACGGAAATTATATAAGGTTGCTCAGCAGACGGGCCTGCCGGTATCATGCCGACGGTGTTTGGCGGCTTCCGGTCAGGCACTTCATAAGCAATGCTGGCATCTGTTACCCCGGGCAGATTTATCAGGCCATTGCGTATGGTCTCCATTTTGGCTATACCGGCAGAATCCCATTGTTTTGGAAAAGCGGTAGCTACTAATATCTGTTCTTTATTATAGCCGAGATCTTTATTAAAAACGTAGTCTACCTGGTTTGAAACATTCAGCGCTGCAACAAAAACTACTATAGCCAGCGTGAATTGAATGACCAATAATGATTTGCGGAGGTTCAGTCCGCCTTTTGCCGTGTCAATCCTGCCTTTTATTGCAGTAATGGTACCGGATGCACTCAGCACAAAAGCGGGGTAAATCCCAGCCATAACACCGATAGCAATAATCAATAACATTATCAATAATAGCCTTGCTGCATCAAATTGCCAGATTGCCGATAATGGCGTATTAAGCATGGATGAAAAATACGGGCGCAGCAATTCATACAAGGCAAACGATAATAAGCCCGATATAAATGTGAGCAACAAAGATTCTGTAAGATGTTGTATGATCAATTGCTTTCTTTCCCCGCCAAATACTTTGCGCAATCCTATTTCTTTAACGCGGTATGAAGATGTGCCGATATTTATATTAATGAAATTGATGATCGCCATTGTTATAATGAATATCACAACTATTGAGAGCGTTAATATCATTTTTTGAACAGCGCCATTATTGGATTTGATATAATAATCCTTAACAGGCGCCAGCTCAACCGTCAGGTTATTATTGATATCTGCCGATGCATATTTTGCAAGCACCTGCTTTACAGGGACCTCCAAATCCTTAGGTTGAACGCCTTTCTGAAGCTCGACAGCCCCTACTTCAAATACCTGCGCCCAATTATCTGCCGGGTCACCGCCAGGGTAATAATGATTGCCAACCGTGGGAACAAAAATTTTATAATCATTATCGATTAAATCAATCACAGAGTTAAAAGACCTGTCTTTTAAAACGGCTGAAACAGTGTATGCCTGTTTTTCGTTGTTAACACCCTGTATATCGAGTGTTTTACCGACGGCATCTTTCTGATCAAAAAGCTTCAAAGCCAACGATTCTGTTATTACAGCAGAATTGTTATTGGTAAAAGCCTTCGATGGATCGCCATACAACACTTCCAGTCCGTACATGCTTACAACGGTGGTATCGCCTATCGCAATATTTTCCTTAAAATGTTTATCGCCTGCAGAAACGACATTGGTTACAGGGTTATATCGGTAATAATTAGCAACAAGAGAAGGATATTCGTTTCGTAAGGTTTGCGGCAATGGACCAAGCGTGGTAATATCCAATCCCATCTTTTTTACTTTCCAATTGCTTTTAACAAGGTATTGCCGGTCAACATTGCGGATACCGGCATTAACTTGTTTTTCATGTAGAATATAGTCGCCAATCAATATAGTGAAGGTTATACCTATAGCAAGGCACAGAATGTTTATAATGGAAAATACCCTGTATTTCACAATATGCCTCACCGCGATTTTGAAATAGTTCTTGAGCATAGTCTGTAATTTCTGATGTATGATTTCTGATTGCTGATATATGTTCTGGTCTCACCCTCTTATTCTGCTCCCCCTGCGGAAAAGGAGGCGCTATATAGAAGTTCCAGGCTTTTAGTTATTCCACATCATCAACAAAACATATCCAAACAGAACGTTCCCAATTTTCATATTCCCACGTTTTCAAATTATCTCATTTTCAAATTAATCACTCGCTCCGCAATGCCTTCACCGGGTTTGCCCTCGCAGCTGGAACCGACCTGCTTCCGATACTCAGTGATACCACCAGTACGGTAATGAAAGCGGATAACCCATAAAACCACCAGTCAACACCTGTTCTGTAAGCGTATCCCTCCAGCCATTTTATGGCAGCGAGATGAGCCAGCGGTATACCTGCAGCCAGGGCGAGCAGGATCAAAACAATAAATTCCTTACCAATTAAAACAAAAATGCTGTTTACAGAAGCTCCCAGCACTTTCCTGATCCCGATCTCTTTTGTACGTTTACGAACGATCAAAGATACCAGGCTGAATAAGCCAAGCCCCAATAATGATATGGAAAGTATTGTAAACATACTTATGAGCTGTGTAAGCCTTATCTCCGTTTGATACTGGGCTGCTACTCTTTCATCAACGAAACTGAAATCAAATCTTTCCTGCGGAAAATGCTTTTTAAAAATGTTGGACATAAATTGCAGGCTTCCGGCAGTATTCGCACCATTAATACGGGCATATACATAAGGGAGGTACGAACCATTTGATTTACATCGTATTGCGGCAAGCGGCGTTTTCGTCCTGAGATTGGTAGCACTGAACTCATTGAATATACCAATAATGGTTCCCTGTAAGAAGAAATCCTTATTTAACACAGCACCTATCGGGTTTTCAATTTGTAATGCCTTTACCAGAGAAGCAGAAACAATAATAGGGCGATCAGGATTTGCGCCTGTCCAGTCGTCACTGTCATAATCGGCTATATCACCGGGAAAATCGCCGGAGAAAGACCGTCCTTCAATAACGGATATACCCAATGTGTTGATAAAATCTAAATCGGCATTAATAATGGCAGCGTCTAATAACTTCGTTGTGTCTGACGGATCCTTAAGGCTGGTATACATACTGTAGCTTTTACCCATGTTTAAAGCAGATAATGTTACCGACTGTATATTTGGATTTGCCAGTAAATCATTTTTAAACGCCTGTGGATAATCCTTTAAGAAAGGAAGGTTAAAGCTAACCAGGTTATCTGTATTAAATCCCAACGATTTATTATTAAGATAATGCAGTTGTGCATTCACCACGATCGCGGCTACTATCAGCACGACGGAAATGGTTAGCTGAAGCGTAATCAGCAGCTTCCTGAAATTTACGCCAAACTTCAGGTTACTGCTCCGTTGCTTTAATGCCATAACAGGAAAAATATTTGCTAGAAAAATTGCCGGATACAGCCCGGATAACAACCATGCCGCAATGCAAACACCCGATACCAGCAAGAGCGTATTCCTGTTTAGCATAAAACCAAGCGAAGCCGAGATATTACTCAGAAGGGTAAACTGCTGCCAGCACATAGCAGCCAGGGTAAAGGCCAGGATAGCAGCAATCAAAAAATACACTAAAGTTTCCATCAATATCTGATACGCGATCTGCTTCTTTTGTGCACCCATCACTTTCCTGATACCCATTTCGGATACTCTTTCCATATTCCTGGCTATAGCAAGATTGATAAAATTGATACAGCCAACAACCAGCAACAGCAGTGCAATAGCGGTATAAATATAGACATACTTGATGTCGCTCAGCTTATATTCTGATGATTGCATTTTTACATCAGAAGAGTGCAGGTATATATCTGTAACAGGTTGTAATTCTATTTTGAAATTATCCAGTTTATATTTCCTGCAGAACTGCGCCATTTTGGCGTTTATACCCGGCAGTGATGCATTTTCATGTAGCAGTAAAAATGCGTTACCCATAAAATAGGTACCTGATGCCCCGGCATCCAGCTTTCGGTAATTTTCATTTAAAGGTCTATAGGTAAATGCATCAGTTGATAAAAAGGAGTTTTGGGGCAGATCATTCAACACTGCACTGATAATATATGTGTTATCGCGGGTAATGAACGGTTGTCCTACCACATCTGTAGTTCCGTACAGTCGTTGGGCAGTAGCAGCCGTAAGTACAATATTATCTGGGTTGCTCAAAGCCGTTGCCGGATTACCCTGTTGAAACGAAAAATTAAATATGGAGAAAAAGCTGTTATTCACTTCGCTCAGGCTAAAATCAGCATACTGACTTTTAATAAGCGCCTGGGTGACAAATGTTGTTATGCGTGTCTGGTCTTCTATTTCGGGGAACTCATCTACCAGGGTCGGTGCAAAAGGGAGCGGCACAGTTTCCGATTTACCGGCATCAAATTTTGTATTCGTACCGATAACGCGGTATATCCGGTTGTGGTTGGTATAACTTCTGTCTGCATTAGCAGCAAAATAGATATAACCAGCAATCAGCATTACACAGGTAAGTCCCAGCACCAGGCTCGAAAGACTTATCAGGGTATCTGTCCTGTCTTTCTTAAAGCTTCTGATCGCAATGAGAAAATAATTCTTTAACATAAACTTTAGTTTCTGGTATATGATTTTCGATTTCTGATTTTTAGCCTTCTCCACCCAACTACATTTCATAAACCCTCTTTGAACTTAGGCATCCAGCTTCCCTTTGGGGAGAGGACGGGGTGAGGGGCTATTCCGTTTTCAAACTCTTCACCGGGTTTATCGTTGCCGCTTTAATGGACTGAAAGCTTACGGTAAGTAAACAGATCAGCAATGCAAGTGCAAGGGTAGCCATTAAAACAAGCAGACTTACATTGGTATGGTACTCAAATTTCATCAGCCACTCCCTCATAATATATACGCTTGCCGTTGCGCCTATTATAAATGCAATACCCACTAAGCCTACGAATTCCCTGGAAAGATGCAACCATATGCTGCCGATGCTGGCACCAAGCACCTTCCGAATGCCTATTTCCTTCTGTCGCTGCTCTGCGGAGAAAGCGGCCAGACCAAACAGGCCCAGACAGGAAATAACGACGGAAAGAACTGTAAATGCCAATGCCAGGTTTCCCAGCATTTGCTCGGCATGAAACTTCTCAGCAAATATCTCATCCGTAAAACGATAGTCAAACGGATAACCCGGGTTCATCTTTTTAAGAAGGTTATCCAGCTTCGCTAAGCTTACTGACGGCGGTAGCCCGGGGTGCAACCGGAGGGTTATATTCCCGATCCAGTCCTTTTTAAACCCGATGATCACGGGCTTTGAAAGATCAAAAGGATTATTATAGCTAAAGTCCTTCACCACACCCACCACCTGCCGGTTTGCACCCTGCCATTTTATGGTCTGGCCAAGCGGTTGCTCCAGCCGCATCATCTTAACCGCAGCTTCGTTTAAAATAACAGCGGTAGAATCCCCCGGATAAGCCTCAGAAAAATCACGCCCCTGCACCAGGCTCAACCCCATGGTGGAAATGAAATTATAGCCGGTTGCCATCTGGCTGATCATCATTTTATCTTCCCCCGCCAACTGCCCCGGCCAGGTAACGCCCCAGGTAGAGCCGAATGACTGGTTAATACCGCTTCCGGAATGTGTTCCATCCACGATGGCATTGGCATTGATAGCCTCCCGGCGAAAAACTTCAAAATTTTTATACAGGTCTCCCTCCGGCAAAAACTCTATCAACCCCCTGTTATTATAACCCAGTGGTCGGTTTTTTACATACTGTACCTGTCGGTAGATCATTATACTGGAAAGAATAAGGCATATGGCAAACGTAAACTGAACCACTACCAGTACCTGACGGGGCCGTACAGATGCTTTTCCAACTCCTGCTATGCTTCCTTTGAGCACTTTCACAGGACGGAAAGAAGAAAGAAAAAACGCAGGATAACTGCCGGCAACGAGACCTGTAAATAATATAACTCCCGTTACGGCAAGCCCAACAATAGGGTTATCATAAGGAATGGAGAGCTTCAATTGCAGCAGGGTATTAAAGAAGGGAAGCAATACTATTGTCAAAGCCAATGCAAATATGAACGCAATAACCGCCATTAACATGGATTCACTCAGAAATTGTGTGATCAATGATTTTCTCGGAGCGCCGACCGTTTTAAGGACACCTACCTCCCTGGCCCGCTTTACAGACCGGGCCGTGCTCATGTTCATAAAATTGATACAACCGATCAACAAAATACTACAGGCCATTATCAGCATCAATCTGACCAACTGAATACGCCCACCGTCCGGAAGGCCATCTTTAAACGCATCATATAAATGGACACGCGAAAAGGGATAAAGGAATAGTTTGTTACTTTTATTATTATCGTATTTAAGCAAGATCCCTTCAACTCCTTTATTCAACGCTGCTATATCCGTATTCTCTTTTGCCAGCAAATAAGTAGTAAAGGAATAATTATACCAGCCTTCTTCCTTTATCCATGGCTCCTCCGCCAATAGCCCCTCCCAGGGGATCAGTACATCAAACTGCAGAGATGCATTTTCCGGCAGATCCTCCATCACTGCTGCTACTTGCAGCAGACGATCATTATTATATTTGATAGTTTGTCCTACCGCATTTTCATTTCCAAACAGCTTTTCAGCGGCAGACCGGGATATAACCACGGATGAGGCGTCAGCGGGTATATATTGCGGACTGCCCTTTAAAAACCGGAAAGAAAAGATATTCGACAGGGATGCGGATGCTGCCAGGGTTTCCAGCCTGACCAGCCTGTCATTGATACCGAACAGCATTTTTCCCCGGGTGGAAGCAACCGCCGCTTCCTCTACAGCCGGGAAATCTTTTTTCAGCACACCTGCTACCTGTACAGGCGTGGAGCTGTTCGTCAACAATTGACCATTACTGCTGAAATGGGTATACACCTGGTAAATACGATCGAGCCTTTCGTTCTGATGATCATAGCTCATCTCAAAATGCACATACAGCAGCAATATAAAGCAGGCCGCCATCGCCACACCAAGCCCTGTAATATTCAGAAAGCTATACAGCCGGTTGTGTTTTATATTCCGCCAGGCGATTTTGAAATAGTTTTTGATCATAACTTATAACTTCTGATATATGATTTTCGGTTTCTGATTTTTACATTTTCACATTTCCCTTCCATTTTCAAATTCTCCCATTTTAAAATTTTGAAATTACCTACTCGGTTCTCAATGCATTCACCGGATTGGACAACGCCGATCTTATTGCTTTAAAGCTCACTGTCAGCAACGTAAGCAACAATGTTACAAGCGCCGTGCCTACAAATACCCACCACTGGATGCTGATGCGGTACTGATAGCCCTGCAACCAGCTATGCATGGCCCACCATGCTACAGGAAAAGCTATAAGTATAGCAATAAATGCCAACTTTATAAAATCTTTCGACAGCACAAATACGATATCAGGTAATGTTGCGCCAAGCACTTTCCTGATGCCAATTTCCTTAACCCGCTGTTGCACTGAATAGGCTGACAAGCCAAATAACCCGATACAGGCAAGTATAATGGCTATCGAGGCAAAGATGTTCATGATCTTTCCAAACCGCTGCTCATTGGCATACATCCTGTTATAATCATCATCTAAAAACCGGTAATCAAACAGCCTGTCAGGAACAAGCGTACTCCATTTCGATTGCAGGTAAGCAATGGTTTGAGGAATATCCTGTCCGTTTATTTTCACCAGCACGGTGTTGCCATAGATGCTTGAAAAAAGCACGATAGGCTTGATCTCGTTGTGCAGCGACTGAAAATTAAAGTCTTTAACAACACCTTTCACATATCCCGGTCTTGATTCATCTAAAAACATTTTCTTTCCTATTGCTTCTTCAGGTGTCCATCCCAGTTGCTTGACCGCAGACTCATTCAAAATAAAATGGAAAGTATTTTCTGCATTCTCATCCGCTTCATTTGCCACATCTTTCATATCCTGCTCCGTTAAATTTTCGCCGGCCACCAGTTGCAAACCCATTGCAGGAACAAATTCATTGTCTATAGGGTTAGCGGTGACCGCTATCTGAGCATTTTCGGGCATGGCAGGCTGACGCATGTTATATCCGCTGTAAATGCTTACCGGCGTATTTTGTGTGCGCGATACATTCATTACATTTTTATACTGCCTGAATTCCGTTTTAATAAGGTTGAACCGATCTGATTGCCACCCAATAGGTAATGCTAAAACATGCTCGCGGTCGTACCCTAATTTTTTATGTTGTATATAATGTAGCTGTTGCTGTATGATAAAAGTGGAAACAATGAGAAAAACAGAGATCATGAACTGAAATACTATCAGCGATTTTCTCAGCACCTGCCCCGAGCCGATGTTTTTAAAAGAACCTTTCAACACTTTTGCCGGCTGGAAGGAACATAATATTAACGCGGGATAACTGCCGGCAGCAAAGCTTATAACGGTCACAATGCCGAATGCAACAATTATAATACCCGGGGATAACAATGACATAGCCTGGAGCTCCTGGTTAGTAAGCCGGTTAAAATACGGTAGCAGCAATGCTGCGCCTATCAGGGCTAATATAACAGCTATTGAGCAGATCATTACTGATTCGCCAATGAACTGCCAGAATATTTGTGACCGTTGCGCTCCCGCCACCTTTCTTATACCTACTTCTTTTGCACGCTCTACCGATCTTGCCGTACTTAAGTTAATGTATGTGAAGCAGGCGATCACCAGTATCAATAAAGCCACTGCTGCCAGGATATAGATATACGTGATGCTCACATTAGCAACAAAAGCATCATAAGGGGAATGTAAATGTATTTTGTTAAAAGGTTCAAGATCAAAATCTATAGTAGCATGTGTGCCTTTCATTTCCTCTTTTATAAAGGAAGACAGCTTTGCCTGTAAGCTGCCGGTGGCATTTTTATCATGCAACAATATATAGGTGGTATAATTGGCATTCCAGTAGGTTTTTTGATATTCTTCGGCAACACCAAGAGAAGAAAAAGAGGCCAGGAAATCAAATTGAATTTGTGAATTTGACGGACAGTCAGCCACTACCCCTGTTACTTTATAATAATTGCTATCACCGGTCGTCAGGAATGTTTTTCCTATAGGATCTTCACCGCCAAAATATTTTTTCGCGGTTGACTCTGTAAGTACAAGGCTATAAGGAGATGACAGTACGGTATGCCTGTCCCCTTTCAGCAAATCAAAGCTGAAAACATTAAAGAAAGAAGAATCGGCAAACATAAAGCCATCTTCTTTTATAAGATCATTTTTATAATGAATGGTCCTTATAGCGTCAGTCATTATCACAGCATCTTCCACCTCCGGAAAATGTTGCTTCATCACCATCGGCACACGCACGCTGGTATAATTCCCTTTACTGGATTCATCGCTTCCTTCAAAGCCATATTCCATAATTACACGGGCAATGCGGTCGCCCTTGGCCTGAAAAGCATCAAAGCTGAGCTGCTGTTGTATGTACAAAGCAATCAGTACACAACTGGTCAACCCTATGGCTAGTCCCAGGATATTAATGAGAGAAAAAGTTTTATGCCTTGCAAAATTCCTGAAAATAACTTTTAAATAATTGCCGAACATAATAATAATAGTAGTATTAAATCAAAGAATAAAAACCATAAAGCCTTCCGCCCGAACGACATTCAGTCACCTGCCGGACGGGCAGGGAGAAGAACGGTGCTATATAACAATTCCAAACTTTTTGCTCTTCCACATCATCAGCAAAACATTTCCGACAAAACGCTCAAGTATCCACTCACACCCTTGCATCTTCAGCCTCCCGCTTCACATTTTATCATCATATTCTGAATTTAGGCACCCCTCTTCCCTTTGGGGAGAGGGGACTGGGGAGAGAGGCTGCTTACTCCATCCTCAAGCTCTTTACCGGATTCGTCATCGCCGCTTTAATTGCCTGAAAGCTTACCGTTATAATCGTTATCAGCAATGCTATTAATCCGCCTGATATAAAAACACCTGCCCCAATGCTAATACGGTAATCATAATTCATTAACCAGTTATGCAAAAAATAAAATGATACAGGTGCGGCGATTAAACAGCTTATTAAAACCAGCACAATAAAATCTTTTGACAATAATAACCATACCTGTTGTACAGATGCGCCTAATACTTTCCGGATACCGATCTCTTTTGTACGTTGTTCAGCAATGTATGCAGCCAGGCCAAACAAGCCCAGGCAGGAAATGAAAACAGCGAGCACAGCAAACAGGCCTGCCAGCTTGCCTATCAGCATTTCAAGATTGAATTTTAGTGCATATTGCTCATCTGAAAAAGAATAGTTATAAGGATATGCCGGGTTATACTTATTAAAAACAGCAGTAAGTTGGGTAATGGCATCCTGTGTTTTTATACCCGGGGATAGCCGGTATATTAAATTACCCTGCGGTTCTGCAGTGCAGTAGAACATCGTAGGATCTGCTGCTGTAAATGGCGATACCATCAACGCATCCCGTACAATACCAACAATTGTAGCCTGACGCCCCTGCCACATAATTTTTTGACCAACCGGGTTTTTTAAGCGCATTCTTTTAATAGCTGCCTCATTAAATATCACACTTGTAGTATCATACGCATTGGAGAAATCCCTTCCTTCACTCATATTCATGCCCACAGTTTCAAAATAATCTTCCGACACTATAATAGTACCCATCTCAATCGTCTCACCCGGATTTTTTCCGGGCCACTGGTCAACATCCGAATGCCACCAGACATCTATTGCCGGGCTTGTTGCCGTTGTTACAGCCGATACAATACCTTTCTGTAATATTTCATTTTTTAATGCAATGAAATTTTTATCCAAGTCATCATTCATGCTTGTCATTATCAGCCGGTTTAAGCTGAACCCTGTAGACCGGTTTTTAGCATATTGTATTTGCTGGTAAATGATCGCCGTGCTTATGATCAAAGCAATTGAGCAACTGAATTGTATAACCACCAATACTTTTCTTGATAAGGATGATTTGCCTGCCTGCATTGTTCCCTTTAACACAGTTACGGGATTAAATGAAGAAAGATAAAAAGCGGGCCGGCTGCCTGCGAGCAACGCTGTTAATAATAAGCAACCGGTCATTATTGCCCAGAAATAAATATTATCAACAGGCATGGCAATCTTACTTGCTGTT
>Ga0222419_101129_pt1 | contig 11426 bp, 7 predicted proteins | sample 1B20Ametagenome_FD_182474 | JGI IMG/M metagenome (GOLD analysis project Ga0222419, IMG submission 182474) | Enriched microbial communities from leaf-cutter ant dump, University of Wisconsin, Madison, United States - 1B20A (version 2) | ecosystem: Environmental > Terrestrial > Nest > Insects nest >... | reverse complement strand
ATATCCCACTGTCGCATCCCGGACGATCGCATAGATGAAAAGCGCTATCCACTGTTCATGGCCCGCGCCATGCTCAAGGAGTTGATAGAGTCTGCAAACCAGCGGGAGTGTCAAGCCATGCTGCCTGCACAAAAGCGCACGCACCACGCCTGCAGTGCCTGCCGAGATCGCTGCCAGCAACGAGACGGCCGGTGTCCCGGCCCAGCGCTTCGGCATCGCCGAGCAGACGAGGTCTACAAGTGCAAGAAGCGCGAAGCCTTTGGCAACCGCTCGCACATGGCCCATCGCCTGCAGACCGTGCTCACCCCGACCCAGGAAGCCATGGTGGTGCAACTGCGGCGCATCTTGCTGCTGCCCCTGGATGATCTGCTGGCCGTCACGTGTGAGTTCATCCGCCCGCACGTCTCGCGCGCTCAGGCCTGGATCGCGGTGCCTGCGCCGCCATGGCGCGGGCAACCTCGATGCCCTGAAGCCGCAGACGCCTGTGGTTGTCCACAAGGCCTTCAAGAGCTACGAGCCCGGCTACGTGCACATGGACGTGAAGTACTACCTGCCCCGGATGCACGACGAGAGCAGCCGGCGCTACCTGTTCGTGGCCATCGGCAGGGCCACGCGGTAGGTGTTCGTGCAACTCAAGGCCAACAAGAGCGCTGCAGTGCACGGGCCTTCCTCGGGGCGCTGCGCAAGGCCTGCCTGATCAAGATCACCAGTCACCAGGAGCACCTTCCAGCCGACGGCCAAGACGCCCCATGGCCGGTGACTTCAATCCACCACCACCAGCCGCCCATCACCGCTCAGGAGCGCGGTACGAACCACGGCACCCGCATGCAGATCCTGCACCGCCCGCCGGTAGCGCGCGAGCTGTTCGAGGTGGGCGGGGTGCTGGTCAGGCCGCACGGCGCTCTTGTAGTCCAGCACCCACCAGGCGGCGTCCGCGCGGCGCTGCACCAGGCGGTCGATGCGCAGGCGCTGGCCCAGGTGGATCAGTTCCACTTCGTTGAACGCCTGAAGCACCTGCGCCTCATCCCACGCCCAGGCCGCCTCGCCAGCGAGGATACGGCGCCCCATCGCCTCGGCCTGCGCGGCCTGGTTGGCATCCAGGGCGAAGCGCTGGCGCGCATGCGCGGCGCGTTCCAGGCGCCAGCCGCCGGGCGTGTCGCCCGCGTGCTCCAGCAGCCAGTGCATGGCTTGGCCGATGCGTGAGGCATCCTCATCGGTTTCAACTTCGGTTTGAATAGCTGACAGCGCTTGCCTAGCGGGCGTTTCAGGCACTTTTCCCTTGTAAACGACCTGGCCCGGATCAGGCGGCACGCCCTCCACCTCACACTCATCCCGAAGGAAGGGGAGTGTCATCAACACGAAGGCGGGCGACGCCGCCGGCGCGGGCGACGGCGCGTCCGGCGCATCAAGCGCCTGGGCCAGCGGCGCGATGCGCTGCCACCACGCCGCGCCCGCGGCCTGGTGCGGCTCCACACCCGAGAGCACGAGGCGCAGGCGCGCGCGGGTCATGGCGACGTACAGCGCGTTGAGCTCTTCGCGGGCCTGGGCGGCGGCTTCCTCCCGGGCCAGCGCCTCGACGCTCGCGGGCGGCGCGCTGCCCCGGGCCAGGAAGACGAGCCGGCGGGGCGCGGGCGCGTCGCCCGGCCAGTCGATCAGCACCTCGGGGGTGGCGCGGGGCCTGAGGCCGCTGGCGCTGTCGAGCAGCAGCACTTCGTCGGCCTCCAGCCCCTTGGCGCCGTGCACGGTGAGCAGGCGCACGGCCTCGGGCGCGGCGTGGCGCGGCAGCGGCACGGGCAGGCGGCGCAGCGCGTGCAGCCACTGGTAGGCGGTGAGAAAGCGCCCGCCCTGCACGTCGAGCGCGGCCGAGAGCAGCGCGCGCAACTGGCGCAGCACGTGCGCGCGCTCGGCGGCCGGGGCGGCGGCGGCGAAGCGCGCAAGCACGTCGCCCTTCTGATAGATCGCCTGCAGCGCGTCGTGCGGCGGCAGGCTCGAAAGCCATGCCCGGTATTGAGCCAGATCGGCCGCCAGCGCTTGTCCATCCTGCGTCTGCAGCTCTGTTTCGGGGAGCATATCCAGCCATGCCGGGCGCGGTTCGCCCGCAGCGCGCACGGCCAGCGCGATGCGCGCGAGGTCTTCGTCGCTGCAGCCGAACAGCGGCGACTTGAGCGCGCGCGCGAGCATCAGGTCGTGCCCCGGCGAGACGAGCGCATCGACGAGCGCCAGCACGTCCAGCACCGCGGGCTGCTCGGTCAGCAGGCTCTTGTCCGGCTGCTCGCAGGCGATGCCGAGCGCGCGCAGTTCGGTCTGCAGCACGGCGAGCGGCTCGCGCCGGCGCGCCAGCACCATGATCCGCTCGGGCGCGAGACCGGCGGCGATGCGCGCGGCCACCCAGCGCGCGGCCTGGCGGCATTCGAGCGTGCGCAGGGTTTCCTCGACTTCCACGCGGGGCGTGGCCAGGCTGTCGCGCCACGCGGGCTCCGGCGCCGCGTCCCTGGCCGCCCTGGACGGGCGCGGGATCAGGGGCAGGGCCTGGGCGCCGCCGTCGCCCCCGGATTCGGTGGTGTGCGCGCGAAAGCCGCTGAATTCATCGGCCTGCTGCGCCTGCAGCATCACCGCGTTGACCGCGTCGAGCACGCCGGGCGCGTTGCGCCGCGTGTGGTCGGTCGCGAGATGCGCGCCGCCCAGCGCCTGCACCACGAAGTCGCGCGCGGCCGCGAACACCTTGGGGTCGGCGCGGCGAAAGCGGTAGATGCTCTGCTTGGGATCGCCCACGATGAAGACGCTGGGCGCGGTCTGCCCGCCGCCCGCGCCCGCGTAGCCCGAGAGCCAGGCGTGCAGCGCCTGCCACTGCAGCGGGTTGGTGTCCTGGAATTCGTCGACGAGCAGATGGCGCGTGCGCGCGTCGAGCCGCTCCTGCACCCAGGCCGACAGCGCGTGGTCGGCCAGCAGGCGCATGGCGGCGCGTTCCACGTCGTTCATGTCCACCCAGCCGCGTTCGCGCTTGAGCGCGGCGAAGCACTCGATGAGCACGCGCGCGAGGCGCGCCATGCGCTGCTGGTGCTGGCGCGCCTCGTGCTGGGCAGCCGCGGCCAGCAGGCGCTGCAACTCCGCCTCGGCCTCCTGGGCGGCGGGGTACTTGAGCAGATGGCTGTTGAGCCGGTCCTCGCCGGCGACGAAGAAGCCCTTGCGCAGGAGGGCCAGGCGCTCGGCGCCGCCCATCACCGACGGGTCGAAGGCCCGGGCCACCGCCGCGGCGGTGTTCTGCGGCGTCTTGTTCTTCTCGGCGCCCAGCCGGCGCGCGCGCTCCTCCCACCGGGCGCGCGCGCCATCGGCCATCAAGGCATCGCAAGGCTGCGCAAAAGCCGCCCACGCGGGGTACAGCGCGCCCACCGCCGCGACGGCTTCATCGACCTGGCCCAGCGCGTCGGCCAGCACGAACTCGGTGCGCCGCGCCAATGCGGCCTGAAGCGCCTCGTGCGCGCGCGTGCGGCCCAGCGCGGCCACCAGCGCGGCGTAGTCCTCGCGCAGCGCCTCGTGCGCGGCCACCTCGCGCAGGAAGGGGCGCCAGACTTCGGCCACGGCCTGGGCGTCGTCTTCCAGCAGCTCGTAGCTCGCGGGCAGGCCCAGGTCGGCGAGCACCGACAGCGGCGCCGCCTGCAAGAGCGCGGCGAACCAGCCGTGAAAGGTGCGGATCTGCACGGGGCGGCCGTGAGCGAGCAGTGTTCGATATAAATTCTGGAGCTGCTCGCGCTTATCCAGAGCCAGTTTCGGCTCGATTCCCCTTGAAATCAGCTCGCGGCGCAGGCGCTCGTGCCAGGCGGCCCCGGTCTCCGCCGGCTCGCCGTGGACGGGATCCTCGGGCCGCGGACGCGCAAAGTCCTGCAGCCACTGCAGCAGCCGCTCGCGCATTTCGCCCGCGGCCTTCTTCGTGAAGGTGATCGCCAGGATCTCGTGCGGCGCGCAGCCGTCGAGCAAGGCCCGCAGCATGCGCGAGACCAGCATCCAGGTCTTGCCCGCGCCGGCGCAGGCCTCCACCACCACGCTGCGGCGCGGGTCGCAGGCGACGGCATAGAACGCCTCGCGCGTGCAGCGCGCGCCATCGAGCCGATAGGCCGCCGGTTCACTCATGCCAGAAATCCTTGCGGCACAGGCCGCGCACCTCGCACCAGTCGCAGACGCTGCCCTCGCCCAGCGCGGGCAGCGGTTCGCCCGCCGCGATGCGCGCCACGTCGTGCGCCATGCCCGCCTCCAGCAGCTCGGCGAGCCGCGCCAGATCGGGCAGTTCGTTCAGGTCCGGCGCCTCGCGCTCCGCGAGGTTGAGGTAGGCCGCGCGCGGCCCCCGCGCGCCCGAGAGCAGGGCGTAGAAGGGCAGTTGCGTCTCTTCGCTGCCCGCCCTGACGCGATCCCTGGTCTTTTGCAGCGACTCGGTCTTGTAGTCGATCAGCAGTTCGCCGCCGTCCGGCAGACGGTCGATGCGGTCGATGCGCCCGCGCAGCTCGAGCGCGCCCCGGCGCACCGTCAGGGCCTGCTCGGCCGCCGCGAACACCGCACCGCCGGCCTCATGGTCTTCGAGCCAGCGCAGGTAGGCGTCGCGCAACTGCGGCCAAGCGACGGCAAAGGGCAGGAACTCCCCCGGCTCGCCCGCCAGGCCCAGCGCCTGCGTGGCCTGCTGCGCCGCCGCGTCCATCAGCGCCACGCGATCGGCCTGCACCATGCGATCGGCCTGCGGCGTGCGGCCCAGGCTTTCGTGGAAGCCGCGCAGCACGGCGTGCACCCAGATGCCCCAGTCGCGCTTGTCCACGTCCACGTCCAGCTCGCCCTCGTCCTGCAGGCCGAGCTGGCGCAGCGCAAAGAAGCGGTAGGGACAGGCGCGCAACTGCTCGTAGCTGCTGGCCGACAGCGGCTGCATGGGCAGGCGCGCACCCACGGGCCGGGGGCGCGCGGTGGGCGCGGGGGCGACATCGCGCGCCGCGCGGGCGTCGCGGCCCTCGCGCAGCCGCACGTCCGGCCTCAGGCGCAGCGCCTGGACCAGCGGCGAAGGCATCACCGGCTCGCCGCTGTCGTCGGCACGCCGCACGAGCACGTCCACCTCGGGGGCGGAGAGCGCCAGGGCCCAGGCCGCGGCCTGCTCGCGCTGCAGGGCCTCGCGCGCGGGCAGCCCCAGCGCCTGGCGCTGCGCCGCCGTCCACGGCCCGGGCGGTTCGGGGGCCGCGGGCAGGTGCCGCTCATCCGCACCCGGCAGCACCACGGCGGCGAACGAGCGCCCGAGCAACTGCGCCATGGGCAGCACCACGACCTGCGCCGCGGCCGCATGGGGCGGCTGGTAGTTGGCGTGCTCCAGCACCTCGCCCACCCAATGCAGGAAGCCCGCGAGCGGCATGCGCCGCGACGCGGCGGGCCAGGCCTGCCACTGCGCCAGCGCGTCGTCGGGCAGGCCCAGCGACTCGATCACGGCGCAGCCCGCGGCATCCGCCGCCAGCGCGGGCCACAGCCCGCCGCGTTCGAGCAGCGCGCGCAGATCGGCGAGCCAGCGCGCGAGCGGGCGGCCCTGCGCCATGGGCTGGCGCAGCGCCTGCACCTGCTGGACCAGCGGATCGTGCGGCGCCAGCGCCATGGCCGCATGCCAGTGGCGCACCGCCTCCTTGCGCAGCCGCTGCTCCAGCGCCCGGTGGTCGTGCCGCGCCAGCGCGGGCGCGAGCTTGATGCCGTCGAGCACCGCATCGCTCGTCGCCCCGGGCGCGCAGGCGCGCAGCAGCGCCATCACGCTGGCCGCGGCATGCGTGGTCGAGAGCTTCCAGCCGGTCTCGTCGCGCAAGCCCGCGCCGGCGCGCACCCCAGCGCTGCCGAGCAGTGCGTTGACGCGGCGCACCAGCAGCCGGTCGCCGGCCACGACGGCCACGGGCGAGCGCCCCGCTTCAAGGTGCCGCAGCACGCACGCCGCCGCGCGCTCGGCTTCGTCCTCGGCATCGGCCACTTCGTGCAGTGCCACGGCGCCGACGAGCGCCGGCGCCTCGTGCGCCAGCGTCACGGCCTTGCCGGCCCAATGCGCGGCCAGCGCCTGCACCAGGGGCTCGCGCTGCAGCCCGGGCACGATCACGAGCAGATCGAGCCGGCGGCCGAGCGCGTCGTCGAAGAGCACGTCCGTGGTATAGGCCGAGTTCGCCGCCCACGCCGCCGCCACATGCGCCAGCACGCCTTCGAGCGCGAACGGCCCCTGCTGCACCGCGGGCAGCGCCGCACGGACCCGCGCGAGCCAGTCCCCGCGCCTGTGCGGCGGCCGCGCCGCGGCCAGGGGCGCGAGCTGACGCGCCAGCTCCAGCAGCCGCCCGGCCAAAGGCCCGGACTGCGCGCCCAGCCCCGCCTGCTCCAGCAGGGTCTGCGCGCTCAGGAGGTCGTGCGCATGGTCGAACCGCAGGTCCTGCGGCTGCGGCGCGAACACGCCGAGGTCCCCGGCCCAACTGCGCGTGGTCTCGAAGCGCGGCACATAGCCCGCGCCGCCGTCCGCGAAACGCGCCAGCCACGCGTCCCGCGCCGTGGCCAGCAGGTTGGCGTAGGGCAGCAGCACCACGGTGCGCGCGAGATGGGCGCCACGGCGCGCCGCATGCCCGCCCACCGCGTCCAGCCAGCGGCTCCAGGGCGCGGCGCCATCCCCCGCGGGCATGCTCGCGCGGCCAGCAACCATGGCGTCATGAGGCGAACCTGTTTCTGTCACAATCAATCGAATTTACCTCTTGTCCACCGCCATACAGGAAACGCCATGGCCAGCGAATTGATCAAACACGTCTCCGATGCGAGCTTCGAAGCCGACGTCCTCAAGTCTTCCTCCCCCGTGCTGGTGGACTACTGGGCCGAATGGTGCGGCCCCTGCAAGATGATCGCGCCCGTGCTCGACGAAGTCGCGGGCGACTACCAAGGCCGGCTGCAGATCGCCAAGGTCAACGTGGACGATAACCGCGAAGTCCCCGCGAAGTTCGGCATCCGCGGCATCCCCACGCTGATGATCTTCAAGGACGGCCAGCTCGCCGCCACCAAGGTCGGCGCGATGAGCAAGGCGCAACTGACCGCCTTCATCGACCAGAACCTGGCCTGATCCATCCCCCCGGCGCGACGGCACCCGCGTGCCGCCGCGCCACCGGCCACCGATCCGCCCGCCCGGCCAGCGCACTTTTCCTGTCATAATTCCCCCTGATCGCCACCGCGCCGCATCCCTTGCGCGGCTGGTTTGCAGATCACCGGCTCGCCAGAGCGTCCCGACCAACGGATGCCCGCACGGCACACAGCCACCCTCCCTCCACAGCCAGACATTGCCACTCCCTGACCGGAGTCTTTCCATGCACCTGAACGAATTGAAGGCCCTGCACGTCTCCGAAGTGCTCAAGCAGGCCGAAGAGCTCGGCGTCGAAAACGGCGGCCGCATGCGCAAGCAGGAATTGATGTTCGCCATCATCAAGAAGCGCGCCAAGGCCGGCGAGCAGGTCTTCGCCGACGGCGTGCTCGAGATCCTGCCCGACGGCTTCGGCTTCCTGCGCAGCCCCGACACCAGCTACACCGCCAGCACGGACGACATCTACATCAGCCCCAGCCAGGTGCGCCGCTTCAACCTGCACACCGGCGACATGATCGAGGGCGAGGTGCGCATCCCCAAGGACGGCGAGCGCTACTTCGCCCTGACCAAGCTCGACAAGGTCAACGGCGACGCGCCCGAGAAGAACAAGCACAAGGTGATGTTCGAGAACCTCACGCCGCTGTTCCCCAAGGAGCAGATGAAGCTCGAGCGCGACATCAAGGGCGAGGAGAACATCACCGGCCGCATCATCGACATCATCGCCCCCATCGGGCGCGGGCAGCGCGCGCTCATCGTCGCGCCGCCCAAAAGCGGCAAGACCGTGATGATGCAGAGCATCGCCCACGCCATCACGGCCAACTACCCCGACGTGACGCTCATGGTGCTGCTCGTGGACGAACGTCCCGAGGAAGTGACCGAGATGCAGCGCTCGGTGCGCGGCGAGATCATCGCCTCCACGTTCGACGAACCCGCCACGCGCCACGTGCACGTGGCCGAGATGGTGATCGAGCGCGCCAAGCGCCTCGTCGAGCTCGGCAAGGACGTGGTCATCCTGCTGGACTCCATCACGCGCCTGGCGCGCGCCTACAACAACGTCGTGCCGTCTTCGGGCAAGGTGCTCACCGGCGGCGTCGATTCCAACGCGCTGCAGCGCCCCAAGCGCTTCTTCGGCGCCGCGCGCAACATCGAAGAGGGCGGCTCGCTCACCATCATCGCCACGGCGCTGGTCGATACCGGCAGCCGCATGGACGAGGTCATCTTTGAAGAATTCAAGGGCACCGGCAACAGCGAACTGCACCTGAACCGGCGCCTGTACGAAAAGCGCGTGTTCCCCGCGATCGAGCTCAACAAGAGCGGCACGCGCCGCGAGGAACTGCTGCTCGCGCCCGAGATCCTGCAGAAGACCCGCATCCTGCGCCAGTTCATGTACAACATGGACGAGATCGAATCCATGGAGCTCATGATCAAGAAGATGCGCGAGACCAAGAGCAACGTCGACTTCTTCGAGGCCATGCGCCGCGGCGGCTGAATCCGGCCTCTTTCTATATAATGCCCGGTTTCACGGAAAGTACGCCAGATGTGCTGGCGCGGCTCCCGAATCCCACCTCCCAAGGAATTCATCATGCGTGAAGGCATTCACCCCGACTACCGCGAAGTGCTGTTCGTGGACCTCTCCAACGGCTTCAAGTTCGTCACGCGCTCGTGCGTGAACACGAAGGAAACCGACACCTTCGAGGGCAAGGAATACCCGCTGTACAAGCTCGATACGTCCAGCGAATCGCACCCCTTCTACACCGGCACGCAGAAATCGGTGGACAACATGGGTGGCCGCGTCGAAAAATTCCGCAACCGCTTCGCGCGCGGCGTCGCCAAGTAAGCGTCCTTCCCGCGAACCGCGTTCAGTGGGCTCACGGCCCCGGCGCAACCAGGCAGCCCGGCACGCCGCGCTGCCTTTTTTATTGAATCCTCCAGCGTGATCCGTCCCAGCCCCGCCATCGTCGCCCAGGCCGCCGTGCGGCCCCTGCCGCGCTGGGCCCTGTGGCTGCTGTGCCTGGCCTACGTGGTGCCGGGTTTCATCGGCCGCGATCCGTGGCGCGGCGACGACATGCAGGCCTTCGCCTTCATGCGCGAGATCGCGCTCGGCCACACCGGCTGGCTGGCGCCCGTGCTGGCGGGCCAGCCGCCGGACACCAGCGGCCTGCTGCCCCTGTGGCTGGGCGCCCTGGCGATGCGCGCCGGCGACGGCTGGCTCCCCATGGAGCTGGCCGCGCGGCTGCCGTTCATGGCCCTGCTGGCGCTGGTGCTCGCCAGCACCTGGCGCGCCGTCTACCACCTCGCACTCGACCCCCGGGCCCAGCCCGTGGCCTTCGCCTTCGGCGGCGAGGCCCAGCCGCGCGACTACGCCCGCGCCATCGCGGACGGCGCCCTGCTGGCGCTCATCGCCACGCTGGGCCTGGCACAGTTCTCGCACGAAACGACCAGCTATCTCACCCAGCTCGCCGGCACGGCGCTGCTGCTCTACGCCGCGGCCGCACTGCCCGTGCGCATGGCCGCCAGGCCCCTGCTTGCCGCATGCGCAGGCCTGATGAGCCTGGTCCTCAGCGGTGCGCCCAGCATGGCCATGCTGCTCGGCGCCGGCGCGGCCGCGCTCGCGGTGGGCCGCACGCAGGACGAAAACATCTCCCCGCATCCCCGCCGCGCGGCGGCGTCGCTGATCGCACTCTCGTGCGCCGCGGCCCTGCTGGCCTGGTGGCTGGGGCTGTGGCACTGGCGCGTCACCCTGCCGGAGGACGCCCTGGAATGGGGCAGCCTGCTGCGCCTGCTCGTCTGGTTCATCTGGCCCACCTGGCTGCTGGCGCTGTGGACGCTGTGGCGCTGGCGCCACCAGCTCGCCGGCGGCGCACGCCACATCGCGCTGCCCTCGTGGTTCGCGGCCGCGGCGCTGACCGCCACCTTCAGCTCCCAGCCGGCGGACCGCGCCCTGCTCCAGGGCCTGCCCGCGTTCGCGGCGCTCGCCGCGTTCGCACTGCCCACGCTGACACGCGGCTTCGCCGCGGTCATCGACTGGTTCACCCTGCTCTTCTCCAGCCTGTCGGCCATCGTCATCTGGGTCATCTGGGTCGCCGTGCAGACAGGCGTCCCGGCCCAGCCCGCCGCCAATGTGGCCCGGCTCGCACACGGGTTCGAAAGCCGCTTCGCCCCCCTGCCCTTCGCCATCGCAGTGCTGGCGACGCTGGCATGGTGCGCGCTGGTGCGCTGGCGCACCGCCCGCCAGCGTCCGGCCATCTGGAAGAGCCTGGTGCTGCCCGCGGGGGGCGCGGCCCTCGGATGGGTGCTCCTGATGACCCTGTGGCTGCCGCTGCTCGACTACGGCCGCAGTTACACGCCGCAGGTGGCGCTGCTGCGCCAGGCCATGGAGCACCCGCACGACGACCAGCCGCTGCGCGGCGGCGACTGCGTCATCGGCGTCGGCCTGGATCAACCCCTGGTGGCGGCACTGATCTATCACGGCCGGCTCGACATGCAACCGCCGGAGGGGGCAAGGCAGTGCCGCTGGGCCATTGCCGACCCGGACGCGGACACCCACGCATTCGAAGCGCTTGCGGCCGACACGTGGGAGCAGATCGCCATGGTCACGCGCCCCACCGACCGGCGCGACCAGCTCGCGGTGCTGCGCCGCCGCGCCCGCTGAACCATGGGTGGACGCCGCGGCATCGCCCACCACGCAGCCACGGTGCTCGTGGGGCAGTTGTCGGTCATGGCCTTCGGCGTGACGGACACCATCGTCACCGGCCGCCATTCCGAAGCCTCCCTCGCGGCGCTCTCCATCGGCTCCGCCGTGTTCGTGAGCGTGTACGTCGCGGTCATGGGCATCTTCCAGGCGCTGCTGCCGCTGTGGGCCGAACACCACGGCGCCGATCGGCCCGCCGCGATCGGCGCGAGCGTGCGCCAGTCGCTCTATCTCTGGGTGATGGCCTGCGCGCTCGGCATGGGCCTGCTGCTCACGCCCGACACCATCCTGCGCGCCACCGACGTCCCCCTGGCGCTGCGCGGCGAAGTGCGCACCTACCTTGCGATCCTGGCATTCGGGCTGCCGCCGGCGCTGCTGTTTCGCATCTACAGCACGCTCAGCCAGGCCGTGAACCGGCCGCAATTCGTCACCTGGCTGCAGATGGGCTCGCTCCTCGTCAAGGTGCCGCTGTCGCTGTGGTTCACCTCCGGCGGCGCGGGCCTCGCGCCCCAGGGTGCCCCGGGCTGCGCCTGGGCGACGCTCATCGTCAACTACGCGCTGCTCGCCGTCGCGCTGCTGATGCTGCGCCGCCAGGCGGTGTTCCAAAGCCTGCTGCTGTGGCGGACCTGG
>Ga0222419_101128_pt1 | contig 11434 bp, 11 predicted proteins | sample 1B20Ametagenome_FD_182474 | JGI IMG/M metagenome (GOLD analysis project Ga0222419, IMG submission 182474) | Enriched microbial communities from leaf-cutter ant dump, University of Wisconsin, Madison, United States - 1B20A (version 2) | ecosystem: Environmental > Terrestrial > Nest > Insects nest... | reverse complement strand
TCTGGGAAAAGGTACTTTTGTACACGGGTGATTACGAAGGCGATCCGCTTGCAACCCACAGACGCCTTTACCAGCGGTTCCGTACAACCCCTGTACATTTTAAACGCTGGCTGCAACTCTTTAACCAGGCAACTGATGAGCTGTTTGAAGGAAAAAACGCGCAGAAGATGAAAGACCATGCAGCAGGCATAGCCCGTGTAATGCAGCAAAGAATAGATACCGGCTCCTCCCCTGCATCATAATATTTGCTTCTGCTGCCTGTTTAACAGGAACAACCAGGCCGCGCTTCCGCACAACACTACCGCCGCTCCCAGCAACATCTCATTAATGTAAGGAACCGGCAGGTAGGAAAAAGCGCCTATACCCTGGGTAGCCAGGAACGCTTCATTGAGCACTACACCTGCAAGGAAGCAACAGGAGGCAGCCTTGTTCGCTTTTGTAGTCCGGATATAACCGGTTTTAAAAAGGTAGCCGATAATGAACAAGCTGTATACCCCCAGTAATACCAGGTGAAGATATGCGATCACAATAGGACGGAACCCGAATACAAGCTGGCTGAGCGAAGGCACCACAGACACGGCCTGCAAAATAAATTTAAAGGTAACGGCCAGGGCAGCGGCTCCGAAGAACACCGTTGACCAGTTGTTCTTTACCCCCTGCGACTGCCGCACCACTGCCCATATCTTTCGAAGCAATAAGATCCACGCCCCCAATTGGAAAAATGTGGCAACAACGGTAATTACATATAACCACATGGGAAGTTTTGCCCAAAGGATAGAAAGGAAAAAAGTAGGAATTACAGTGATCGCAAAAAACTTAAAATAAGGCTTAACAAACGCTGAGACCGGCGAAAACAAGTGTGCCGCCACTGCTACGGTAGCAAAGAAAAACCAGCCGCTGTACTGGAAATGGAGATAATAATAAATAGATCCCAGGTAAATTTCATGGCTGATATTCTTGGTAGCGATCATATATGCCAGTGAAAAAGGACCGGCAGAAGCAAGCACGTTTAATATAAGCCCCCATACGGCCCAGGGTTTGGAAGCGTCTGCAGCAGGAAGATATTTACTGTCCCTGATAAAATACCACGCATAGAATACCGCCACCACAATGGAAGCAGTGGATAAGGCGATGGAAACAAATTTATATCCCTGGATCGTAAATGCTACCAGCATTCCGAAAGCGCAAACCAAATTCGCAATGATGAGCACATTATACTTTTTAAGCTGCTGCTTATTCAGATAAGGATGAATGATATACAGCAGGGCCGCATATAGAAAATGGGAAAGCCAGCCGCTGAATGCAAAATGAGAATGGGCGTGAAGAAGGTTCTTCTGATCAAACAAAGGAAAGTCAAATGCGATCTTATAACGCATGATCATACCGTATAACGCCACCAATATCAGGTTAAATAATCCTATCCGGAACCAGTTTTTCATCAGATTACATTTCTTTTTTAAAGCTTGTATCAGTAATACACCTTGTGGTTTTCAATATGTATTTTTCCTTCGTTGCACATTCTTATTAAGGTACGTATCACAGTTTCTACCCGTAGTCCCGTAAAGTCTGCTATCTGCTGACGGGTGTATGGTATCAACAACTGTTTATCGGTGCCCTCCTCTTCTTTAATCTTATCCAGGAAGCTGATGATCTTGTCTTCCGGCGTCTGGTTTACCCATACCTGCACTGCCTTTGCCTTGCTGTAGATCCGCTGGGCAAAGATATACATCAGCTTGTTCTCTATATCGGGGTAGTCTTTAAATATATTCAGCAATCGTTCCCTGCTTATACGCATGATGATGCTGGCTTTGCTTGTTTGTGCGGTACTGGGATAAGGTTTGGACAATAGCAGGGGCGGTTCTCCAAAGCTGTCTCCGCACTTGAAAATACCCTGCATCAGGTCCTTCCCTTCCATATTGGTAGAATATATTTTTACTTCCCCTTCCAGCACCTGGTAGTAGAAATGAGGGGTATCACCTTCCCGGAAGATAATATCCCCTTTATCATATTTTTTGGCAAAGCCCCCGTAAGCCACTAATATGTCATAATCGATCAGCATATCGGTCGTCTGTACATACATAACAGCAAAATTGTTTTTTATCCGCAACAACCGATCCGGTTGTTGAAAGCGCTTCTAAACCGCCATATCCTCTTCCATTTTCAGGGCACGGGGAAAGAGAATATTGTTTTCAAGGTGTATATGCAAATGCAGATCGTCCTCAAATTCCTTCAACAATGCAAAAGTCACCCTGTATGTATTGCAGGCGTCCGCAGGCGCCTTATAGTTATCGGTCAGCGCAGCAATCTTCCTGAATCGCTCTCCTTCGGCATCGTGTTCGTGATGCATCATGTTAATCGGGTTCTGCACTGTGCCAAAAGGAGGTTTGACAAATTTCCCCCCGGCTTCTACCATCTTTCTTATAAAGGGGAACAGTACCAGTTCCTCTTTCTTCATATGCATGGACAACTCACCGGCGGATTCCTTAAAGAGCTTTTCTACTTCAACCAGTTCCGGGTGGCGGTCGCCATGAACCCGGACCACCTTCTCAAGATACGGCATTATTTCCTGTATTTTGGCATCTACATACCGGTGATGTTTTTTTTCGATGTAATCTGCCAGCAGGTCGGCCGGCCAGGAATTATAATCCGCCGCTGCCGGGGCATCTTCGGTTAAGGATTGCTGCAAGTCGTTGACCAGGGCACGCTCATCTATACCCCGTTCACCGCAGGCTTCCTGTATGCTACGGTTGCCATTGCAACAAAAATCTATCCCCTGTTTTTTAAATACGGCGGCTGTACGGTAATCTTTTGCTACCAGTTCGCCAATGATCATTTCTCCTGTAACATTCATGATATTATATTTTTGTGTTTTTGATATAGCAAGGGCATAAGCGTATTCCCTGTCTCCGGAAACGTTTTATGCAACTGCACATTTGATCTATATTTAAATAAGGGATTGGTAAGGATTACTCCTGTAATCCTCTATTCTGCCTAAAAACATGGAAGCCATTTTTCCACCCCGCCATTTGGCCTCGTCGGCCCTGGCACCCGAAAAAAAGCTGTCGATCGTTTCGTTCCATATGTGCAGCCATGCGCTGAAATGCTGGTGCTCCAGCGGCATAGTGGCATGTGGCCGGAACGGGTTCCCTGAATAGGTCCGTTCATCCAGTAACACAGTTTGCCAGAAACGGTACATTTTTTCCAGGTGCTCAGGCCAACGGTTTTTGATCACACTTATGAATATTGGACCTATCAACGGGTTCTTTTGAACTTTATCGTAAAATGTGTTCACAAGCAATTGTATGTCTTCTATGGTTTCTATATCTTTTGGAGTATCCATATTAAAAAGGTATTAAACAGGCGCTGAAAAATAACGGATCATATAATACATTGCCCAGCCGGTAAAGCCGATGATAAGCATCCATACCCAGGCCGGAATGCTTTGCGGTGTTTCACTGCCCTCAATAAGAAAGGATTTGGAATCTCCTTTTCCATAAGCATTGATCATTAACGGCAGTATACCGTCCACCACTGCGTTCTCCCTGATACCTTCAATGGCTATTGCCGGGCCATTGCGGACCACAAACGGTATCTTACGGATGCCTTCTTTACCCGCCGGGTCCTTGCTCACGATCTTCAGCACATGCTCTCCGTCTGTAAGCTTACGGGTATCCAGCTCAAAGCTTACAGGAGCTGCCACTTTTGCTACCGGCTGGGCATCGTCATCTATAAAAATGAATATGGCGGTTTTATCATCCATCGTATTGGTCATTTAAAATCACCCGCTTAATATGGTTACCGGATTTTTCCCCGGGAGATATCAGCCATTTCACAGAATAATACAATGTGTACAACATGATGGCTACTGTTGCCCATACAGCTATATAATCCCATTTCGTTTCCGGGCCACCCCCGTGGGTAATTTTACTCCAAAACCCCTGCTGATTTCTTTCACAAACCGGGCATGCCAGCGAGATTGTTGTTATCAGCAAAAACGATATGGTAGCGGTTATTTTTTTCATACCCTTATTTTGCATTTTGTTGTATAAACTCCATTATTTCCTTTATCTCTTCAGGGGTTACCTTTCCGGCTTCATTTCCCCAACTGCTCCGTTCATAATTGATGATGGCCGCCACCTCCTGCTCCGTCCATCCCAGGTTAGCTCCCAAAGGTGCCATGGCACCATATTCCGGCCGCGCATCATAACCGTTCATAATGATATCCACGTATAGCTGCAGGTTATCACCGGTAACCACCGGACTCCCCTTTAAAGGAGGAAAGGCGCCCTGTAATCCTTCACCGTTGGCCTGGTGACAAGCCTGGCAATTGGCAATATACAATGCCTTACCATCCGGCTCCGCCGGAGCATTACCGGGTTCGCCCGTTTTTGCAATTTCCTTCTTGTACAAAAATTCCGGGGTAGCACCATCAGGTAATGACGTTTGCTTCAAAAACTGCAGGTAGGCAACCAGGTGCAGCGCATCGGGGGTAGCTACCACCGTTCCCTTTTCTCCCTTTTTATATTCCCCGGGAACATTTACTACAACATCTGCCGTATCAGGTTTCTCCTTAAAGGTAAACAGCCAGGGATAGGCAGGCATCACAGACTCCTTTACCACAATGCGCGGGTTGAACAGGTGCACCAGGTTCCAGTCGGAGCTGGGTTGGCGGTTACCCACGTCCGTTAGATCGGGACCGGTACGCTCCGTGCCCATCAATGTTGCTGTATTTCTCCAGAAATCGGTACGCCTGATACCCGCATAATCTGCAGGCAGGCCGGGACGGCTTCCCCAAACCTTATCCATATCCACATTGCGAACCTGCTGCGTATGGCATGCAACACATCCGTTGGCAATAAATACGGCTTTTCCTTTTACCGCTTCGGGAGACATTTCTTCCGCATCCGGCAGGGGATGATTGTTCCGCTGGTTATGAATGGCCGGCATCACAGCCACCAACAGCGTCAATCCTACAAACAAAGCTGCAGCAGCGCCAAACAGTTTTTTATGATTATCGAATAATTCCATTATATACGCCCCCTTTTAAGCAACAGATGGTGCACCGGCACCGGTCTTCTCCCGCAATTTCTTAACAGCCTCCTCCCGGATATCGACCGTATATCTGTTGGTAAACATTTTATACATATTGTACGCAAAAAACAAATGGGACAGCCACATCAGGCTGCCGCCGACCGCCCGCCACAACCAGTACGGCGCCATTGCCGATACACTTTCTATGAATGGCTTTCCTTCCAGCCACATCATCCCCCGCAGTGTGCCGCCATACATCAACGGAAAGGAATAAAACATCAATCCGATCAGGGCCAGCCAGAAGTGGGCGCCGATCGTGATCTGTGGCGCCTCGCGGCCTGTAAGCCTCGGCACTACCGCATATATAGCGGCCCACAGGAAGAATGAAACAATTCCGTACATCGTGAGGTGCGAATGGGCTACCGTGAAATCCGTAAAATGCCATATGAGGTTTGTAAACCGGAAGGCCTCGGCAGTACCCTGCAGGGAACCTGTGAAATAGAAGATAATGCCAACTAAAAAGAACGGTAAGGTATAGCTGTCGTTTATCTTATACCATGCCCCTTTAAAGGTCATGAGAAAATTGGTGGTGCCGGCAACTACCGGTATCACCATACCAACGCTGCCCACAATAGCAACTGTTTGCAGCCACCAGGGAATAGCGCTGAAAACAAAATGGTGGGTACCGATAAGCGTATAAAATAATATTTGTGTCCAGAACGCCAATATACCCAGGCTATAGGAATAAATGGGTTTGTTGAGCTGCTGGGGTAAAAAATAATATACAATGCCCAGTGTGAACAGCATGAACCACATGCCTACTCCCTGGTGCATATAATATCCCTGTATGATTGTTTCTCCCAGCCCGTTCTGCCAGTAAGGAATATAAGCTGCCAGCGCGATCACAATGGTGAAAATAACAGCGGAAACAATATACCAGTTGGATATGTAAATTTCTTTGGTAGTACGCCGGGCTATTGTCCTGAGATAATTCACCAGCGTAAGCCCAAGCGCCAGGCCAAATAACGACATTACCGGCCATATATATTCCCGGTATTCACCACCACCGTTGTTGATGCCCGCCATCAGGCAAATGGTACCGGTAATGACGGCGGCATTGATAAGGTACAGGGACCACCAGCCCATTTTCATGCTTGCAAGCCCGGTATTACTCACACGCGGAACAATATAATAACCCAATCCCAGCATTCCCAGTGATGCCCAACCCCAGAATACGGAGTTGGTGTGCACCGGCCGCAGCCTGCCGAAACTCAACCAACCCACGTGGTCCGCATCGGGCGCTAAAAACTTAATACCGACATATTCCCCTACCGTGGTACCAAACAACAACCAGAAAGTAGCACATGCAAGGTACCAAAGCACCAGTCTGGACAATGCGGGATCTATATTCGGCCGCGGCAGCGCCTTCTTCTTGAGTGCAACAACAGGCAGACCGGCTGATCTGTTTATGTTCAGCAAGCCCTTAACATCATCAGCCGGCTTATTGCCTGATAACTCAGAATGGGTCAGCGCGTAATCCAATGCAGCTTTTCTTTTTTCCAGCATTGTATCCGCTTCTTCTTCGGGTAGGGTATCCAGGTAGTTCGAGAGCTGCTCGGCTTCTTCCAGGCGCAGCGCGTTTCTCTGCCGGTTCAGCGCATGATTGATCTTGATAAAGAGCAGGATGAATCCCGCCAATACAGGTATCAATACCAGTATGATGGTAATAATAACTCCTCCCTCTCCCAGCAATGAGCCGGTTTCCGGCAGGGCCGTCTGCGCGGCCGTTCTCTTTATGTTTAAGAAGATATCAGCTAGCAGGAGCAATAAGGCAATACCCGGCAGGCTCATTCCTTTTTTCTTCCGCCTGTATTGCAGCACCTCTTCTATCTGCCGGCTGTTAAGGTGGTTGATGTATTCCTGCCACCGGCCCTGGTTTTTTTCCAGTCTTTTCATCCCCGAATATTTCCGGAGCATCTTCACTTTTTCTTTCAACGCAACGGAAGCGACCAATAACACAATGACGATGATAAACGCAAGTGCGATCCAGGTCTTCACGGAATGGAAAGTGAAACCGGAAGGACCCATACCCTGCCCTGCCGCCGGCAACACCAGCAGCATACAGATAAGCATTGATAAAATCCAGGGTATTTTCATAATAAGATATTAATACCTTTTTATCTTTTATTATAACAAAAAAATTACCGTCTCAAAAATGCCAGGCTCCTCTCCAGCTCTTCCGTAAAAGCGTTCACTTTGGCTTCTTCCAGCATCTGTGCCAACTGCTTCCGGATCTTTTTAAACTCGTGGTGAATGGGACAGGGATGCGATTCCGAGCACTGCCTCAATCCCAACCCGCAACCCGAAAATATGCTGTCGCCGTCTACCGCCCTTACAATATCCGCCAGTGAATTTCGCTCCGCCCTTTTATCCAGGTAAAATCCCCCGTTGGGTCCTTTGGTAGATTGTACAAGCCCTTTCCTGCTGAGCTCCTGCAGTATTTTTGCAATAAAATGTTCCGGAGAATCTATGCCCGCCGCTATATCTTTTATACCCGTTCTTTGCCCGTTTTTTGATTGGCGGGCAATGAAAATGACCGCCCGGATCGCGTATTCACAAGTTTTAGAGAACATCCCAGTGTTTTACAGGTACAAAGATAAAAGGTTTTTCAAATAAAAGAGTTTTTTATCTTTTATTTTTTTATCGGTGGTTCCCTGACTGACAAATTCCGCTACTGCGCCTGCCTGTATCCCTTTCTATTGCTGCTACCGGGCTGCTTATTGCTATTAAGTGCAGGCATATTTTATAACGGCTACCCACAAAAAAAATTCATCCTCTTTGGGAGATTTTATCTTTTTACCAGACTATTTCACGTGGTCCGGCGATAACACCAACCACAGGCAAAAGGACGAAAAGACCGGGCAGATTTTGCTACGAACCTGTTGCCCCGGTAGCACGAATAAATGACCGGGCAGTTATTATGTTCATTGCGTTGGCTCTGTTCGTCCTCGTTGTTTTCAAAATCTGAGACATTGTACAGTGCATAACAAACAAAAGATAATTATGAAAGACCTGAAGGCAGTACTGATCTTTTTCCTTTCTTTCGCAACCCTGCAAGTATGGGCGCAGGCTGATTCCATAATACTTAAAAATAAATCCGTTTCCAGGACTTTTTATTTTGATAAAGGAGCGCCGGGATTCTATACCGGCAGTTACAGGAACCTGGTGACCGGCGTTGAATATGCAAGATCCGGAACCGGGGAGTTCGGCATAGAAGTTAACGGAACAGAAGTAACCGGGAAAAACTGCGTGTATCTCCACCACGATACCAGCCGGTCCGGCGACCAGACTACGTTAAATGTCGTTTTAAGCACGCCCGTCAGCAACATCCGGATAGCGCTGCAATATATTATGTACGACGATATCCCATTGATCAGAAAGCGCCTGCAGGTTATTAATCAGGGGGCTTCAGAGGCAATACTGGAAAACCTGGATGTAGAGCGCCTGCAATTCAATGTGATGTACACATACATGAATGAAGTATATTCCAACTATGGAACGCACCTGACCAGGGTGCCTTATAAAGGCGATTACAATGATGCAGCTGTCCTTCTTTTTAACCCCATTGAAAAACAGGGTGTCATTTTTGGCAATGAAGCCCCGAGTGTGCTCAAGAGAATAGAGCTGTACACAAAGCCTAACCAGGTTGCTGTTGGAATGAGTATGATCGACGAGCCCTTTCCTTTTAAAAAGGCGCTTGCCCCGGGAGAAACATTTACCAGCCCCCGGACATTTATTTATTTTTCTTCTTCTGACAAATGGGAATATGCTTTCGAAGATAAATTCCAGGATTTTATAAGAGAAAAATTACCCGTGAAATTATTTCAGCAGAAGAATCCGCCATATTTTATCTATGATACCTGGCCGGCTTTGTCTGACACCATCAATGAAAAAACAATTAAAGAATGTGCTGACCATCTCCAGCATGCCGGCTGCGATCTCTTTATCATTGATGTGGGATGGTACAGAAGGGCAGGCGATTTTGACGCCGACCCGAAAAAATTCCCTAACGGAATAAAACCGGTCGCCCGGTATATCAACAGTAAAGGCATGCGAACCGGCCTGTGGGTGACGGTAGGCAGCGTACACAATAAAAGTAACGTGGCATTGCAACACCCGGAATGGCTGGTAAAAAACGCGGCTGGTGAGCCTGAAAACCTGCATGACGGAAATATGCAGGAAGATGGCGATCAATGGTCGAGCGCCCTCCGCACGATGTCGCTGGGATCCGGATACTATGATCATATCCACCAGGTAATGCGGGGATTGGTCCGGGACAGCGGTATTTCTTACCTGAAGCTGGACCTCAGCATAGCCAATTCTGCCTATGTGCAGGACTACACCAGGACCGGGGATTACGACAGCTCCGGAAAAAAGCTGTATAAGGACAGAGCCGCGAGCTACTGGATATTGTATGAGCGGGTAATGAATCTCATGGATACCCTTAAAACAGAATTTCCCGGTCTGCTGCTTGACTGCACATTTGAAGTGTGGGGGCGATATAACGTAGTAGATTATGCGCTTATCGAGCATGCCGATTATGACTGGCTTACCAATTTTGATTATCCACCGCCGGCCGGTCCTATTTCAATCCGCCAGATGAATTACGATCGTTCCCGCGCTGTGCCGGCCAATACGCTGCTGATCGGTAACCAGTTCATGAATGCTCCCAACTACCGGTATGTCTATTTTTCAATGGCCGGTGGCGCTACCGTAATGGTAGGAGACCCGAGAAAGCTTTCTGCCGCAGATAAATCGTTTTATCGGAAATGGAACACATGGTTCAAAAGCATGGATAAAAAGTATCAGTTTACCCGGTTCCGGCAGACCTATGACATATTCGACAGGGCAACCAATGAAAACTGGGATGGGTGCTTTCGTTTCAATCCTGAAAAAGAAGGTGGAGTATTGTTTTTTTACAGGAATAATTCCGGCGACAGCACACGTATATTCAAAGTACCCTGCGTGCATGCAGACGTGCGCTACAGGATATATGATCCTGAAAACAACCGTACGATCGCGCGGCTCAGGGGCTCGGAGCTGCTGTCAAAAGGCCTTTCGGTTACCATACCTGAAACTTATTCCGCCAGGGTATTGGGAATTGAAAAAGATACAGCTTCTGTAAAATAAATACACCCGAAATATCCCGGGAGTAATCATACTTTTATTATACAATTAAAATGCATAAGAGTTTATGAGGTTTTCACCCTGAAAAGGGGCGTGTATTTATTATGTTGAAGCTTCCGACAAGAACTGCTTTTATTGATAAAAAATGATAACGATTCGGACTTTGACGAATTATGCAACAGATACTGGTTAGCAAGGAATAAACGGGCTGTGAGGGAAACAGGAAATGTACCTGCCTGTTTAAGCGCCGCTGTCAGGAATAAGATCTATACGCTTTTGGCAGAGGAAAAAACGGGGTATCATTTTGTGCAGCCTTTTGAAAATATGATAAGCACCGCCACCGCAGACAGCAGCTTTAATCAAAAAGAGATCAATCATCTCCTGTACCTGGGAATGCAGACACTGCCGGAGAAAAGACGGGAGATCTTCCGCCTGCCATATTACGAGGGTGCCTCTACGCGCCAGATAAGTGAATATCTTAATATATCCCAAAAAACGGTACAGAACCAGTTGCTACCGGCCTTTCAGGACCTGCGCCTGCATATTTCCCACTATATGGTCACCGCCGGAGCAATTATCATACTATCAAATATGAACATATTTTTATAACATGAAAAAAAATTTCAACCTGCTTGGGAGATTTCACCCTTTTACCAGACTATCATTATATAATGTCCTGTGAATGATGGAGCATAACAAGACCAAACATCTGCAACAGCTTGCTTTAAAAGTACTTACAGGAAAAGCCTCGGAAGAGGAAAAGCTTTTTCTGGAAGAATATTATAACGCCTTTGAAAAACATCCTGACGCACCTACTGAATTTACCCCGGATGAATTGCAGGAACTCCGGCAATCCATTCTTCAGAAAATTCATAAGCGGACAGCAGCGGATATTGACATGCCCCGGCGCCGACATTTTCGCATGTGGCGCCGGGCAGCAGCCGCTATACTGATCATAATGGCAGGAGCTGCCTTTTTTATTTTCCGGCAAAACCATGCCGCTGAACCAATGGTAACCATCTCTCCATCCCCCACTCCTGCAAGCGAAGTTTTACCGGGTGGCAACAGGGCCACACTTACCCTGCACGACGGATCCACCATTTTGCTGGATGAGGCAGCAACAGGCTCCCTGGCCCAACAGGGAAATATACAGGTGCGTAAAGAAAAGGACGGGCAGCTGGTATATACTGCCTCCGGAAAGCAAGGTTCTCCCGAT
>Ga0222419_101127_pt1 | contig 11446 bp, 9 predicted proteins | sample 1B20Ametagenome_FD_182474 | JGI IMG/M metagenome (GOLD analysis project Ga0222419, IMG submission 182474) | Enriched microbial communities from leaf-cutter ant dump, University of Wisconsin, Madison, United States - 1B20A (version 2) | ecosystem: Environmental > Terrestrial > Nest > Insects nest >... | reverse complement strand
GCCCATGAGGCTCTTGATGAAGTTCTTCTTCAGGATCAACTGCCCCACGAGCAGCGCGCCGCCCATGAGCCAGTAGAGCACCGTGGGCTTCCATTTGATGAAGGTTTCGCTGTGCGCCAGCAGCGTGGCGCCGCCGAACACGACGATCACGCCCAGGCTGAGCCACTGCATGGCGTCGACCTTGCCGTGGCGCAGGCGCACGTAGCCGATCTGCACGATGGTGGCGGCGATGGCCACGGCCGTGGCGGTGTAGATGCCCCAGAACTTGAACGCCGCGAAGAACAGGATGATGGGGAAAAAGTCGAGCAGCAGCTTCATCGGGCGGTGGATTCGAAGTCGAGCGAGGCGGAATTCATGCAGTATCGCAGACCGGTGGGCGCGGGGCCGTCGTTGAAGACGTGGCCCAGGTGGGCGCCGCACTGCGCGCACACGGTCTCGGTGCGCACCATGCCGTGGCTGCGGTCCTCGATTTCGCGGATCGCGCCGGGCAGGGCCTCGGAGAAGCTCGGCCAGCCGCAGCCCGCGTCGAACTTGGTGCCCGAGTCGAACAGCTTGGCGCCGCAGCAGATGCAGTGGTAGCTGCCGTCCGCCCAGTGGCGCTCGTACTTGCCGGAGAACGGCCGCTCGGTGGCGGCGTGGCGCGCGACCTGGAAGGCGCCGGGCTCGGCGTTCTTGCCGGCGAGCAGCCGGCGCCACTCGTCCTCGGTCTTGGTGATGGGGAAGATCATGAGGAACAGCTCAGGGAAAGTGAAGAGGCCCAGTCGGGCGGGAAACCGGCCCAGGCGTCGTGGCCGGGGTGTTCGTCGAACGGGTGCGCGAGCACCGCATGCAGGGATTGGAGTGTGCCGAAGCCGCCAAGTTTCGCATCGCGGATGGCGAGTTCGGCCAGGTGGTTGCGCAGCACGAACCTGGGATTGGTTTTGAGCATCAAATCGGGGCTTTGCGCTTGCCCAGTCTGCGTTAGCAGCTTCTGGAAAGAGAGTATCCAGTCATCCCAGGCATGGCGCTCCACGAAGAGGTCGCGCACCGGCGCGAAATCGCCGCTGGCCACGGCGAGCGACAGGCGGCGCCAGAAGATGGGGTAGTCCACGCGTTCGCTGGCGAGCAGGTGCAGCAGGGCGGCGATGCGTGTTTCGTCTTCCGGCAGGGGTGCGTTCAGGCCCAGCTTGTGGCGCATCTGGCCGAGATAGGCGTCGTTGAACGTTTGGGGGTAGGCCGCGATGGCGGCCTGGGCCTGCGCCGTGTCGCCGATCAGGGGCAGCAGCGCGCGGGCCAGGCAGGCGAGGTTCCAGTGGCCGACGGCGGGCTGCTCGTCGTAGGCATAGCGGCCAAGCGTGTCGCTGTGGTTGCAGATGTGGCGCGGGTCGTAGCCGTCCATGAACTGGAACGGCCCGTAGTCGAGCGTGAGGCCGAGGATGCTCATGTTGTCGGTGTTCATCACGCCGTGCATGAAGCCCGCGGCCTGCCACTGCGCGATGAGGCGCGCGGTGCGCTCGCCCACGGCGCGCAGCAGGGCGGCGTAGGGGTTGCCCTGGGTGGACGCGCATTCGGGGTAATGGCGCTCGATGACGTAGTCGGCCAGTTGGCGCAGTTCGGCCGTCTGGCCCTGCGCGGCGAACCATTCGAAGTGGCCGAAGCGGATGAAGCTGGGCGCCACGCGTGTGAGGACGGCGGCCGTTTCGGTTTCTTCGCGCTGCACCGGCAGGGGCGAGCCGATGAGCGCCAGCGCCCGCGTGGTGGGGATGCCCAGGCCCTGCATGGCGCCGCTCACCAGGTATTCGCGGATCGACGAGCGCAGCACGGCGCGCCCGTCGGCGCCGCGCGAGTAGGGCGTGCGTCCGCTGCCCTTGAGCTGCAGCTCATCGCCCTGCGCCGTTTCTCCCAGCAGCACCGCGCGGCCATCGCCCAGGCGTCCGGCCCAGACGCCGAACTGATGCCCGCCGTAGACGCTGGCCAGCGGCGTGCTGCCGGGCAGCACGGCATTGCCGCTCAGCGCCTGCAGGGTCTCGTCGCTCTCCAGCCAGTGCGCGGGCAGATGCAGCAGCGCGGCCACCGCATCGTCGCGGGCGATCCAGCGGGGGTCGGGCAGGGGCGTGGGCGGCTGCGGGGTGCCGAAGGCCGGACCCAGTGCGGCGAAGCCCTGGCGCCAGGCGATGGGAGCGTGTGTGGCGGCGGTCGGCATGGGTGCATTGTGTGGCCGGGCGCGACCCTCGGTGGGGCGAGGGGTTGTTTTGTCCGGTAGGGGACAGATCGCTCGCCCATCGGGATTTGCCCGCTGCGCGATGGCGCGGGCGAGCGCTACCATCATGCGGTTCATTCCAACCAACGTACAAGGAGCCACCATGCTGCTGGGTCAGATGCAGAGCCAACCCCTGCTGATCTCGATGTTGATCGACTTTGCCGAGCGCCACCATAGCGATGGCGAGATCGTCTCGCGCCGCGTCGAGGGCGACATCCATCGCTACACCTATCGTGATCTGGCGCTGCGTTCCAAGAAGCTGGCCAATACGCTGGAGGCCAGCGGTACGCAGCAGGGCGACCGCATCGCGTCCATCGCCTGGAACGGCTACCGGCACATGGAGCTGTATTTCGGCGTGGCGGGTTCTGGGCGCGTGATGCACACGCTCAACCCGCGCCTGCATCCGACGCAGCTCGTGTGGATCGTCAACCATGCCGAGGACAAGGTGGTGTGTTTCGACAGCACCTTCCTGCCGCTGGTGCAGGCCGTGCACGCCAAATGTCCCACGGTCAAGCACTGGGTGCTGCTGTGCGACGCGGACAAGCTGCCGGCCGACAGCGGCATTCCGGGCCTGCAGAGTTACGAGGCCTGGATCGGGAAGGCGTCCGACGACTACGCCTGGCCGCAGTTCGACGAGAACACCGCGGCGGGCCTGTGCTACACCAGCGGCACCACGGGCGACCCCAAGGGCGCGCTCTACAGCCACCGCTCGACCGTGCTGCACGCCTACGGCGGGGCGCTGCCCGACGCGCTCAACCTGTCGGCGCGCGACTCGATGATGCCGGTGGTGCCGATGTTCCACGTCAACGCCTGGGGGCTGCCCTATGGCGCGGCGCTCACGGGCTGCAAGGTGGTGTTCCCGGGGCCGGCGATGGACGGCAAGTCCATCTATGAGCTGATGGAGGCCGAGGAAGTCACGATGGCCGCGGGCGTGCCCACGATCTGGCAGATGCTGCTGGCGCACCTGCAGGCGGGCGGGCATAAGTTCTCCACGCTCAAGCGCACGGTGATCGGTGGCTCGGCCTGCCCGCCGGCGATGATCGACACCTTCCGCGAGACCTATGGCGTGGACGTGCTGCACGCCTGGGGCATGACCGAGACCAGCCCGCTGGGGACGGTGTGCACGCTCAAGAACAAGCAGTTGCACCTGCCGGCCGAGCAGCAACTGGCCATACGCACCAAGCAGGGGCGCGCGATCTTCGGCGTGGACATGAAGATCGTGGGCGACAACGGCCAGGACCAACCCTGGGACGGCAAGACCTACGGCGACCTGCTGGTGCGTGGCCCGTGGATCATGGACCACTACTTCAAGGTGGAGGGCAGCCCGCTCGTCAAGGATGCGCAGGGCCGCGGGTGGTTCCCGACCGGGGACGTGGCGACGATCGACGCCGACGGCTTCATGCAGATCACCGACCGCAGCAAGGACGTGATCAAGTCCGGTGGCGAGTGGATCAGTTCGATCGACATCGAGAACATCGCCATGGCGCACCCGGCCATCGCCATGGCGGCGTGCGTCGGCATGCCGCATCCCAAGTGGGACGAGCGCCCCATCATCGCGGTGGTGAAGAAGCCCGGCGCCGAGGTCACGCGCGAGGAGCTGCTCAAGTTCTACGAAGGCAAGATCGCCAAGTGGCAGATCCCGGACGACGTGGTCTTCGTCGAGGCGATTCCGCTGGGCGCCACGGGCAAGATGCAGAAGAGCAAGCTGCGCGAGCAGCTCAAGGGCTACAAGCTGCCGGGGCTTTGAGTCCTGCATGAAGCGCGCCATTCAGTCATTTAGGTGACTGAATCGGCGCGGTGGTTCGGGCAAACCCTGAACGCCCATTCCGAGGTCTCTTGTAGGCTATGACGCGATGCCCATTTCTACAGGAGACCTTATGCATTTCACCATCAAGACCCTTGCCGCCTGCGCCGCGCTGGCATGTGTCGGCAGCGCCTTTGCGCAAAGCGGCCAGACCGTCAGGATCGCGATGATCGAGGGCTTTTCCGGCCCGCTCGGCAACGTGGGCACCAACATGCAGAAAAGCCTGCAGTACGTGGCCGCGCACCTGAACGCCAAGGAGAACCCGGCAGGCGTGAAGTTCGAGATCGTTCCCATGGACAGCAAGAGCTCGCCGCAGGAGGCGCTCAACCTGCTCAAGTCGGCGGTCGACCAGGACATCCATTACGTGGCCCAGGGCAATGGCTCGAACGTCGGCATTCCGCTTTCGGATGCGGTCACCAAGAGCAACGCGCGCAATCCCGGCAAGGAGGTGCTCTACCTGAACTACGCGGCGGTCGATCCGGATCTCACGAACAGCAAGTGCAGCTACTGGCACTTCAGCTTCGACGGCAACACCTCGATGAAGATGGCGGCGCTCACCAACTTCATGAAGAGCCAGCTCGCCACCCACAAGGTGTACCTGAACAACCAGAATTATTCGCACGGCCATCAGGTCGCCAAGTATTTCAAGGAGGGCATGGCGCGCAACCGGCCCGACGTGCAGATCGTGGGCGAGGACTACGTGCCGCTGGCGCAGGTGAAGGATTTCGCACCCTACGCGGCCAAGATCAAGGCCGCCGGGGCCGACACGCTGGTCACCGGCAGCTGGGGGCAGGATTTCACGCTGCTGGTGAAGGCGCTCAACGATGCCGGTCTGGACATTCCGATCTATGCGTACTACGCGGGGGTGACCGGCACGCCGACGGCGCTGGCCCAGGGCAAGTACGAACGGGTCTATCAGATCGCGTACAACCACTCCAACTACGGCGGCCGCATGGGCGAGCTGATGAAGGGCTACAAGGCGCAGTACAACGACGATTTCTATGCGTTCGCGATGTACAACATGCTGGTCGGCCTGAGCCACGCGATGGCCAAGGCCAAGTCCACAGACCCGGTGAAGGTGGCGGCGGCGCTGTCGGACATCCGCTTCGAGGGCTTCAACGGCGAGTCGCAGATGCGCAAGACCGACCACCAGCTGCAGCAGGGCATGTGGATCTCGCACTGGCAGAAGGTGGATGCGAAGAACTCCTATGACGTGGAGCACACCGGCTACACCTTCGCGCCGGTGCAGTACCTGGAGCCCTACATCGCCAGCACGCCGACGAGCTGCCAGATGAAGGCGCCGAGCTGAGAAAACCGGCTCTGAGACCACCGCCGGGCGATGATGCGAATCGCGCCCGGCGTTGTTTCGGGTTTGCTTGCCGCGCCTGGGAGGGCGGATGGAATTCTTCACGATCTCGTTGCTCAATGGACTGAGCTACGGGCTGATGCTGTTCATGCTCAGCTCGGGCCTCACCCTCATCTTCAGCATGATGGGGGTGCTCAATTTCGCGCACGCGAGTTTCTACATGCTCGGCGCGTACTTCGCGTTCGCGCTCTCGGGGCGGATCGGCTACTGGAGCGCGCTCTTCATCGCCCCGGTCCTGGTGGGCCTGATCGGCGCGGCGTTCGAGCAGCTCTGCCTGCGCCGCGTGCACCGCTTCGGCAACGTGCCCGAGCTGCTCATCACCTTCGGCCTGTCCTACCTGGTGCTGGAGGTGGTGCAGCTCGTGTGGGGGCGCAACGTCGTGCCCTACGGCCTGCCCACGCAGTTGCAGGGGCCGCTGTTCACGCTCTACGGCACGCAGTTTCCGAAGTCGCGCGCCTTCATCATGCTGGTGGCGGTGCTGATGCTCGGCGCGACCTGGCTGGTGCTGCAGCGCACGCGCATCGGCCTGGTGATCCAGGCGGCGCTCACGCATCCGGAGACTGTGCAGGCGCTGGGGCACAACGTGCCGCGCGTGTTCATGCTGGTGTTCGGCGGCGGCGCGGCGCTGGCGGCGCTGGCCGGGGTGGTGGCGGGCAATACCTACGTGACGGAGCCGGCGATGGCGTATGCGGTGGGCACGATCATCTTCGTGGTCGTGGTCGTGGGCGGCATGGGGTCGCTCGCGGGGGCGTTCCTCGCGTCCGTCCTGATCGGCGTGGTGCAGACCTTCGCGGTGGCGATCGACACCTCGCTCGCGGACCTGCTCGCCGTGGTGGGCGTGCAGGTTTCCAGCGGCAATCCGCTGGCGCAGGCGCTGCGCCTGACCGTGGCGCAGGTGGCGCCCATGCTGCCCTATCTCCTGATGGTGCTGATCCTGATCTTCCGCCCGCGCGGGCTCATGGGCACGCGGGAGGATTGACATGCGCGCATTCACGATGACGGCCACGCGTGGCCGCTGGTTGGCCTGGGGCGGCCTGGCCGCGGTGCTGGTGGCGGCGCCGCTGGTGTTTCGCAGCAGCTTGGCGCTGAACATGCTCTCGCAGATGGGTTACCTGATCATCATCTGCCTGTCGTACAACCTGCTGCTGGGCCAGGGCGGGATGCTGAGCTTCGGCCATGCGGTGTACACCGGGCTCGGGGGGTACGCGGCGGTGGCCGCGATCGGCTACGTGGACGGCCATGGCCTGGCGTTTCCCCTGGCGCTGATGCCGCTGGTGGGCGGCGCGATGGGGGCCTTGATCGCGGTGCCGCTGGGCTATGTCTCGACCAAGAAGGCAGGCACGACGTTCGCGATGATTTCGCTCGGCATCGGTGAGCTGGTGGTGGCGTTCGCCATCATGCTGCCCGACCTGTTCGGCGGCGACGGCGGCATGTCGATCAACCGCACCTACGGCAAGCCTTTCTGGGGTATCAGCTTTGGCCCGCAGATCGAGCTGTACTACCTGATCGCGGTCTACTGCTTCGTCTGCACCGCGCTGATGTACGCCTTCACCGCGACGCCGCTGGGGCGCATGCTCAACGCCGTGCGCGACAACCCCGAGCGCGCGCAGTTCGTGGGCTACGACACCCAGCTCGTGCGCTGGTACAGCTTCATCGTCGCGGGCTTCTTCGCGGGCATCGGCGGGGCGCTGGCGACGATCAACTTCGAGATCTTCAACGCCGCCGACGCGCTCAGCAGCATGCGCTCGGGCGCCTACCTGCTGTTCACCTTCCTGGGCGGCGTGACCTTCTTCTTCGGGCCCATCATCGGCGCGGTGCTGATGGTGCTCTCCACCGTGCTGCTGTCGGAGCTGACGGCCGCATGGCTCCTGTACCTGGGCCTGGTCTTCGTACTGATGATCATGTACGCGCCCGGCGGCGTGGCCAGCCTCGTCATGATGAACGTGCAGATGGCGCGTGCGGGCAAGCTCGGGCGCTTCGTGGGACTGTACGGCGCGCTGCTGCTGGCGTGCGCGGTGCTGCTCGCCGGCGCGTCGGCGCTGATCGAGATGGTCTACCACATGCAGCTCAGCGCCGCGACGGGCTCCGAGGTGAAATACCTCGGCATGCGGCTCGATGCGGCCACTGGCGCGCCGTGGCTCGGCGCGGCGGCGGTGGCGCTGGCCGGCGCGTGGGCGGTGCACCGGGTGGGGCGGCGCCTGGCGCATGCCTGGGGCAGGGCGCAGGAAGAGATCGAAGCCGAGTTGCAACGTGGGGGACAGGCATGACCTGCGCGCTCGAACTCAGAAACCTCTGCAAGAGCTTCGGCCGCACCGAGATCATCCGCGGCGCCAACCTTGCCGTTCAGCCGGGCGAGCGCGTGGCCGTGATCGGGCCCAACGGCGCGGGCAAGTCCACCCTGTTCAACCTCATCAGCGGGCGCCTGGCGCCCACGAGCGGCGAGGTGCTTCTGAACGGCACGCGCATCGACGGCAGGAAGCCGTTCGAGATCAATCGCCTGGGCTTGTCGCGCAGCTTCCAGATCACCAACATCTTCCCGCGCCTGAGCGTGTTCGAGAACCTGCGCTGCGCCGTGCTCTGGAGCATGGGCCATCGCTATACCTTCCTGCGTTTTCTCTCCGGCCTGCACGACGTGAACGCGCGCGCCGACGAGCTGCTGGCGCAGGTGGGCCTCTCGAACAAGCGCGACGTGCAGGCGGTGAACCTCACCTACGCCGAGCAGCGGGCGCTGGAGATCGGCATCACGATCGCGGGCGGCGCGCAGGTGATCCTGCTCGACGAGCCCACGGCCGGCATGAGCACGACGGAGACGGCGCGCTTCATCGAGCTGATCCGCCAGGTGACCGAGGGCAAGACCTTGCTGACCGTGGAGCATGACATGGGCGTGGTCTTCGGCCTGGCGGACAAGATCGCCGTGGTCGTCTACGGCGAGGTGATCGCGTTCGACACCCCCGAGGCCATCCGCGCCAACGCGCGTGTGCAGGAAGCCTATCTCGGTTCGAGCGTGGCCGAGGCGCAGGGAGGGGCGCACTGATGCTGGAGATTCGGGATCTGCATGCCTGGTACGGCAAGAGCCACGTGCTGCATGGGGTGAACCTCGATGTGCAGCCGGGCGAGATCGTCGCGCTGCTGGGGCGCAACGGCTCGGGGCGCTCCACCTGCGCCAAGGCCATCATGGGCATGGTGCATGCCGAGGGCAGCGTACGCTTCAAGCAGCAGGCGCTGCTGGGCAAAAAGCCCTTCGAGATCGCGCACCTGGGGCTGGGCTACGTGCCCGAGAGCCGCGACGTGTTCCCGCGCCTGACGGTGCAGCAGAACCTGCTGCTGGGCCTCAAGGGCAGCGGGCGCGGCAGCCGCTGGGGCTTCGACGACGTGTATGCGATGTTCCCGCGCCTGAAGGAGCGCTGCAACGTCGAGGCGGGGCTGCTCTCGGGCGGCGAGCAGCAGATGCTCACGCTGTGCCGCACGCTCATGGGCGACCCCGATTGCATCCTGATCGACGAGCCCACCGAGGGCCTCGCGCCCAAGATCGTCGAGCAGGTGGGGCAGTACCTCACGCGGCTCAAGGAGCGTGGCATCGCGGTGCTCCTGATCGAGCAGAAGCTCACGATCGCGATGGACATTTCCGACCGCGTGCTCGTCATGGGGCACGGCGCCATCGTGTTCGAGGGCTCGCCCGACGCCCTGCGCGCCGATGCCCAGGTGCGCAAGGAGTGGCTGGAGGTTTGAGGCCCAGGGCAACGCTGAACAAGCCACTCGCGCGCGCCGCATCCCTGCCTGGGGCGGTCTGCGTCGTTGCAAATGCTCGCCATGGCTACGGCCATGTCTGCGCTTTGCGCCTCGCATTCCATCCCCATGCAGGGCGCGCCGCATCGCGGCGACTTGTTCAGCGTCGCCCTAGCGCGGCAGTATGGTGGAGCCCATGAGGTATTTGTCCACCGCGCGCGCCGCCTGGCGGCCTTCGCGGATGGCCCAGACCACCAGGCTCTGGCCGCGGCGCATGTCGCCGGCGGTGAAAACGCCCCTGGCGTTGGTCTTGTAGCCCAGCACGTCATCGACGCTGGCGCGCGCGTTGCCGCGCGCGTCGCGCTCCACGCCGAAGGCGTCGAGCACCGTGGCCGTGGGCCCGGTGAAGCCCATGGCCAGCAGCACGAGGTCGGCGGGCCAGTCCTTCTCGGTGCCGGGGACCTCGGTGGGCCGCCCGCCCTTGAGCTCGATCTGCACGGTCTTGAGCGCCTTCACCGCATGGCCGCGGCCGCTGCCGACGAAGCCCTGGGTGGAGATGGCGAACTCGCGCTGCACGCCTTCGGCATGGCTGTCGCTGGTGCGCAGCTTGATCGGCCAGTAGGGCCAGGTGAGTTCCTTGTTCTCGTGCAGCGGCGGCATGGGCATGAGCTCGAACTGCGTCACGCTTTTGGCGCCCTGGCGGTTGCAGGTGCCCACGCAGTCGCTGCCGGTGTCGCCGCCGCCGATCACGATGACGTGCTTGTCCTTGGCCGAGATCGCGTCCTTGACCTTGTCGCCCGCGTCGATGCGGTTTTGCTGCGGCAGCAGCTCCATCGCGAAATGCACGCCGCGCAGCTCGCGCCCCGGCACGGGCAGGTCGCGCGACTGCTCCGCGCCGCCCGTGAGCAGCACCGCGTCGAACGCTTCGAGCAATTGGTCGGCGGAGATCGTCTCGCGCGACAGGTTGGTCACCGTGGCACCCACGCCTTCGCCGGGCATGCCGCCGATCAGCACGCCGGTGCGAAAGCTCACGCCTTCGCCCTGCATCTGCGCGATGCGCCGGTCGATGTGCGACTTGTCGAGCTTGAAGTCCGGAATGCCGTAGCGCAGCAGGCCGCCGATGCGGTCGTTCTTCTCGAACACCGTGACGTCGTGCCCCGCGCGCCCGAGCTGCTGCGCGGCCGCGAGCCCCGAGGGGCCGGAGCCGACCACGGCCACGCGCTTGCCGCTCTTGCGCGGCGCCGGGCGCGGCAGCACCCAGCCTTCGGCCCAGGCGCGGTCGATGATGGCGCGCTCCAGCGACTTGATGCCCACGGGCTCGCTGTTGATGTTGAGCGTGCAGGCGACCTCGCAGGGAGCGGGGCAGATGCGGCCGGTGAACTCGGGGAAGTTGTTGGTCGAGTCGAGCACCAGGAAGGCGTTCTTCCAGTCATTGCGATAGACCAGGTCGTTGAAGTCGGGAATGATGTTGTTGACCGGGCAGCCGTTGCTGCAGAACGGAATGCCGCAGTCCATGCAGCGCGCCGCCTGCTGGCGCGCCTGCGGCTCGGTGAGCGTGGTGACGAATTCGTGGAAGTGCGTGACGCGCTCGGCAACGGGCGCGTGAGGTTCCTCGACGCGGTCGAATTCCAGAAAGCCGGTGATCTTGCCCATGGTGTGTGTCCTGTTGCGTGTGTCTTCGTCTTGAAAGCGCAGGGGGCCGCGCGCTGCCCTGTGGGGCTGGCTGCGCGGGCGAACCTGCTCAAGAATGGGAAGTAACCCCTGTTTTCGTAGCTGGAAGCGCTTGGCTGGATTGGGTTTGAGCCTGTTTTTCCTCATGAATTTTCGCGAGGGCGCGCTGGTACTCGATGGGGAAGACCTTGACGAAACGGCCACGCGCCGCGTTCCAGTCGTCGAGCAGGGCGCGCGCGCGCCGGCTACCGGTCCAGCGCAGGTGCTCGTCCAGCAGCGCCTTGAGCTGCTCTTCGTCGGTGCGTCCGCGGTGCATGCTCGCCAGCGGCTCGCGCGCCGCCTGCTCGGCCTTGGGCAGCACGCGCTCGAGCTTGACCATGGCATGGTTGCAGCGGCTGGCGAAGCGCCCGTCTTCGTCGTAGACGTAGGCCACGCCGCCGGACATGCCCGCTGCGAAGTTGCGCCCGGTGCCGCCCAGCACCGCCACGGTGCCGCCGGTCATGTATTCGCAGCCGTGGTCGCCCGTGCCCTCGACCACCGCCGTGGCACCCGACAGGCGCACCGCGAAGCGCTCGCCCGCGACCCCGGCGAAGTAGGCCTCGCCGCTGGTGGCGCCGTAGAGCACGGTGTTGCCCGCGAT
>Ga0222419_101126_pt1 | contig 11447 bp, 13 predicted proteins | sample 1B20Ametagenome_FD_182474 | JGI IMG/M metagenome (GOLD analysis project Ga0222419, IMG submission 182474) | Enriched microbial communities from leaf-cutter ant dump, University of Wisconsin, Madison, United States - 1B20A (version 2) | ecosystem: Environmental > Terrestrial > Nest > Insects nest... | reverse complement strand
TTTCGGGCTTCGACGAATTTTGCCGCCTTACCCCGATGCAACGCCTCATCCGCTTCCTGTGCGTCAGGCCAGCGCTTTGCCATCCGGCTTCCTTCAGACTCGCAGTCGCCCGCGAAACCCTTGCCATCGGCTAACTCTTCCCCTTGTCGGGCGAGTAAGGGACTTGCACCCTCTAGTGGGTGCGCCCTGCCGGGCGCACAAAAAAAACCGCCCCTGGCCTGACCAGGGGCGGTCGCTCGCGGCAGAACCGGAATCCGGCCGCCGCCCGCTCAGTGTCCCGAATGCGGGTCGATCGGTTCGTCGCTGTGGAAGATCGCGGGATCTTCCTTGCCCTTGACCGTCAGGAAGCCGGCCAGGCCCTTTTCCATCCGCGACAGGGCGTGGTCCACCAGCATGTAGCGGCCCGGATAGTCGGTCTTGAATTCCACCATCGTGGCTCCGCCCGGCGGCACCAGCGTGGTCTGCACGTCGGTCAGGGGCTTGCTGGTCAGCGAGGCCTGGTCGTAGACGCGGTCGAAGACCTCGCCGATGACGTGGAAGCTGGAGGTCAGGTTCGGGCCGCCGACGCCGAAGAAGATCCGCACCGTGTCCCCGACCCGGGATTCCATGTCGTAGATCTTGGTCAGCGCGTCCATCGAGCCGTTGAACATCATGTGCTCGGGGTTTTCCGCCAGCAGTTTCTCCAGCGAGAATTCCTGCAGGCCGCTGGCGCCATGCGCCTGGGCGGTATAGAGCTCGCCCTGCATGACGTAGAACTCGCGGTCCACCTTGGGCAGGCCGCCTTCGGGCTCGACCAGGATCATGCCGTACATGCCGTTGGTGATGTGCTGGGCCACCATCGGCGTGGCGCAATGGTAGACGAACAGGCCGGGGTGCTGGGCCTTGAACGAGAAGGACTTGGTCTGGCCCGGCGGCACCTGGGTCACGGCGGCCCCGCCGCCCGGCCCGGTGACCGCGTGGAAATCCACGGAGTGGATGTGCGTGCTGTCCTTGGCGTTGGACACGTTGACCGTGACCGTGTCGCCGACCCGCACCCGGATGAACGGCCCCGGCACCTTGTTGTTGAAGGTCCAGAACCGGTAGGTGCTGTTGTCGCCCAGCCGGCCCTCGACCTCCGTGGTCAGCAGGTCCACCGTGACCTTCTGCGGCCCGCGCTTGCCCACCGGGGTCCCGACGATGGCCGGGTCGTGCGCGATCTGCGGCGCCTCGACCTTGGCCTCCTGGGACGGTTCGCCGACGATGAGCTTGCCGACCATCCCCGCCGCCTTGTGGCCCGGCAGGGTGCACAGGTACTCGAAGGTGCCGTTCTTCGACGCCCGGAACACGATGGCCGTGGCCGCGTTCTTGCCCGAGATTTGGTCCGAATGAGCATGGAATTCCGGCACCGCGATGTCGTGGGTGGCGCCGTCGTCGTTGACCAGGTTGATCTGCACCACGGCCCCCTCGGGCACCTTCAGGTCCGGATTGACCGCGTCCGCGATCGCGCCGCGCTCGCCGATGAACACCAGCTTGCCGCCGGAGATCGACGTGCGCAGCGTGAAGGTGACGTCCGGCTTGTAGGTCACCGCCTGGCCGCCGCCCGAAGCGCCGGCATGATCGGCCCGGGCCGCGCCGGCCAGACCGAGACCGGCCGCGCACAGCAAGACGCAGCCCAACAACCGCCCGAAAAGCTTCATGATTTCCCCTGCTTGTTTGACAACGAAATATTTTTCATTTGGATAATGTAGGCTGATACTTTCCATGTCAACCCACTATACGGCCCCCCCCCTCGGGGCATGGGGAAATCCACTCGAAAAACCGACAAATCTCAAGTTTCGCGGCCAAACCCGAGGAAAAGGATAGTGCAGACCCCAAATGTCCCGACAAAGAACTTATAATCCCTCACGAGATCAGGGGCCTTTCCCTGAAACTCATTTTTTTTGGCAGGTTCTATTTTGCTGGCTGACCCTCCTTCCTCCGGGCCGATCCGCAGGACCAACGCGCCCCGGCGCATTCCTGTGGCGCCCGAGTCGACGCGATGTTCCACCTGCATGCTGAACGCCATCTGCCTGCCGCTGGGCATGACGCGCCAGGACGTGGTCAAGATGGACGAGCTGATCAAGGAACGCTTCCGCCTCCCCAAGGGCGGCACGTTGTATCGCCAGGGCGATGCCGCCGACGCCGTCTACGGCCTGCGTTCCGGGTCGCTCAAGACCCAGATCGAGGACGCCAACGGCCAGGTCCAGATCACCGGCTTCCTGCTGCCCGGCGAAGTCCTGGGCCTGGACGGGCTGATGAGCGACCAGCAGGTCTCCCACGCCATCGCCCTGGAAGACTCCGAGGTCTGCATCATCCGGCTGGACGAGATGGACCAGCTGGCGCCCCAGCTGCCTTCGCTGCAGCGCCAGCTGCGCCGCCTGATGAGCAAGGAGATCAGCCGTTCCCACCAGCTGCTGCTGGCGCTGGGCAGCCTGCGCTCGGAACAGCGCCTGGCGGCCTTCCTGCTGAACCTGTCCCAGCGCCTCCAGGTGCTGGGCTATTCGCCCTATGAATTCATCCTGCGCATGAGCCGCGAGGAAATCGGCAACTTCCTGGGCCTGACCCTGGAGACCGTCAGCCGGCTGTTCTCGCGCTTCGCCCGCGAGGGGCTGATCCGGGTCCAGCAGCGCGAAGTCCACATCCTGGACATGGCCGGCCTGCAGGCCCTGTCGGGCACGGACTGCAGCTAGGCTCCCTTGAGCGGCATGCAGGCCACGAGGTGGATGCAAGCGGCCATAGGCTGCGCAGCGTGGGGGCCTTTTTCACCGCCGGGCCGCCCCAAGGCGAAAAGCGCCCCCTTGGGGGGCAGCAAGCGGCCGTAAGCTGCGCAGCGTGGGGGCCCTTTTTCGCCGCCGGGCCGCCCCAAGGCGAAAAGCGCCCCCTTGGGGGGCAGCAAGCGGCCGTAGGCTGCGCAGCGTGGGGGCCCTTTATTCCACCGGATCGCCGAATTCGTCCAGCTCGACCCCGCGCGGGGCGATGCGCAGCGTCAGCGCGCTGGACAGGGCGGCCATGATCCAGAAGATGAAGAAGCCCACGGTGTACACCGTGAGGCGGCCCGCCTGCAGGTATCCCAGGAACACGACGTCCAGGGGATCGACCAGCGCGAACACGACCGCGCTCGCGGCCCCGGCCATGAGAAAGGACGGCCACAGGATCCACATCAGATTGCGTGCGTGCAAAGCCTGTCTCCCATACGTGAACAGTGAACTCAGCGCTGCGGCGCCGAAGCCGCCGGGGCGGTGACGACCAGGCCCTGCCGGGCCCCGCCGTCGATGATAGCCTGATCTCCGTAGGACTGGAATGCCAGCACGATGGTGATGACGCAGCCGACCACCGCCACGGCGGGGCCCAGGATCAGCAGCCAGGGCCAGCGGTGCCGCCACCAGGGCCGTCCTTCGGACAGTTCTTCGGTTTCCCGGGTTTTCGATGTCATGGCGCTTTCCTCTTTCAGTTCGGCACGTAGAAGCTGGATTGCTCGATCACCGAGGCGGCCTCGCCGGAATCCCGCGTGCCGGTCGTCTCGAACTGGATGTCGTACAGCCCCGGCTTGAGCCCGCCGGCGGGCGCCCGCAGCACCACCGGCACCAGCCGGTTGGCCGAGCCCTCCACCCGCACCCGGGAGGCGCCCTGGTCTGCGGTCCGCAGGACCAGGCCCGGCACGCCCGTGGCGCGCAGGTCCAGCTCGACCGGGCTTTCGTCGGAATTGATGATCTGCAGCCGGTAGACGTTCTCGATCAGGCCGCCGGCGACCTCGCGGCCCAGCGCGCCCCGGTCGCGGATCACATCGACCCGCAGCGTCGTGCGCGTCGCCAGCGAGAACACGAACGCGATGGCGATGGCCCCCAGCAGGGCCGAATAGGCCAGCACGCGGGGACGCAGCATGCGGCGGCGCACCTGGGGCTGGGTCAGCCGTTCGGTGATGGCGTTGCCCGACGTGTAGCGGATCAGGCCGCGCTCGTAGCCCATCTTGTCCATCACCGTGTCGCAGGCATCGACGCAGGCCCCGCAGCCGATGCACATGTACTGCAGGCCGTCGCGGATGTCGATGCCGGTCGGACAGACCTGCACGCACAGGCTGCAGTCCACGCAATCGCCCATGCCGGCTTCCTTGTGGTCGATCTTGCGCGAGCGCCCGCCGCGCGGCTCGCCGCGCACGTGGTCGTAGGTCACGACGAAGGTGTCGTCGTCCACCATCACGCTCTGGAAGCGCGCGTAGGGGCACATGTACTTGCAGACGGCCTCGCGCATGAACCCGGCGTTGCCCCAGGTGGCGAAGGCGTAGAACAGCATCCAGAACCACTGCCAGGGGCCGAGGTCGAAGGCCACCAGGTGCGCGCCCAGTTCGCGGATCGGCGCGAAATAGCCGATGAAGGTATAGCCCGTCCACAGGGCCAGGACCACCCACAGGAAATGCTTGGTGGCCTTGATGCGCAATTTCCGGGCGTTCCAGGGCTGTTCGTCCAGGCGGATGCGGGCCAGCCGGTCGCCCTCGACCCTGGACTCGATCCACATGAACAGTTCGGTGTAGACCGTCTGCGGACAGGCGTAGCCGCAGAACAGGCGCCCCGCCATGGCCGTGAACAGGAACAGCGCGAAGGCCGACAGCACCAGCAGCACCGTCAGGTAGATCACGTCCTGGGGCCACAGCACCATGCCGAACAGATAGAACTTGCGCGCGCCCAGGTCGAACAGCACGGCCTGGCGGCCGCTCCATTCGATCCAGGGCAGGCCGTAGAAGATCAGCTGGGTCAGGAACACCATCAGCACGCGGATGCGCGCGAAGTTCCCCTGGACGGACCGGGGGTAGATCTTCGAGCGGACCTCGGCCAGCGCCTTCTCGACCTGGGGCGAGGTCCCGCCCCCCGAGCCCTTGCGTATCCTGCGCGCGGGCTGCCAGGCCGGGGCGTCGCGCGGCGTCTGCGCTGCGGCCTGCTGGGAGGGTTCCTTCTGCATGGTGTCCTCTGTCCGTGGATGACTGGTCTGTGTGACAGGCCCTTATGGATCGGATATGGCGGTCGGCCGGCCCCGCCGCGGGGCCGGCCGGCTGGCTAGCGGTTGGACTGGCCCCAGACCCAGGCCGCCAGCAGGCGGATCTGCTCGGGCGTCAGGTTCTGCTTCTGGGCCGGCATCTGGTTGTCGCGACCGTTCAGGATGGTCTCGACGATCGTGGCCTCGGAACTGCCGTACAGCCAGACCTCGTCGGTCAGGTTCGGTGCGCCCAGGGCCTGGTTGCCCTTGCCGTCGATGCCGTGGCAGGCCACGCAGTAGGTCTCGAACCCGCGCTTGCCGGCATTGACGCGCAGTGGATCGTGGGCCAGCCCGGACAGGGAGCGGACGTACTGGGCGATGGCGGAGGCCTCGTCGGGCTTGATCGCCGCGCTCCAGGCCGGCATCACGCCGTGGCGGCCTTCCGTGATGGTCTGCTGGATCTGTTCCGGCGCCCCGCCGTACAGCCAGTCGCCGTCGGTCAGGTTGGGAAAGCCGCGGCCGCCCTTGGCGTCCGACCCGTGGCACTGGGCACAGTTGTTCAGGAACAGGCGCTGGCCGATGTCCTGCGCCTGGGCGTCGCGCGCGATGTCCGGGATGGGCATGTCGCGGAAGCGCTCGTACACGGGCTGGATGCGCGCGTTGAACGCCTCCTGCTCCTGCAGGACCTGCTGGCCGGCCGTGAAGCCGAGCGTGCCCTTCCAGCTGCCCAGTCCCGGATACAGCACCAGGTAGCCCAGCGCGAAGATGCACAGTCCCAGGTACATCACCGTCCACCAGCGCGGCACGGGGTTGTTCAGTTCGGTCAGGTCGCCGTCCCAGACGTGGCCGGTGTCCTCGACCTGCTCCACGTTGCGCTTGAGCCAGGCGCGCTGGGAAAACAGCAGGTACACGCACCAGGCGATCCCGCCCAGGGCGATGACCGCGATGTAGTAGCTCCAGAAACTGCTGACGAAATCACTCATTTGATTCCCCGGTGTTCTTGTCGTTCTGATATTCCTCGGGCAGGGCGAAGGGCAGCATCGACGCCTGCCGGTTGGCCTCGGCGCGATGCGTCGACCAGGCCCACCACACGATGCCGGCGAACGTCGCCATCGCCAGCGCGGTCATGACCCCGTTGATGATGCCGAGCATGTCAGCGCCCCCCGTCGATCATGGATTGCTGCGCGGCGGCGCGGCCGCCCACGCCCAGGCCCTGCAGGTAGGCCACGACCGCGTCTTCCTCGGTCTTGCCCTTGAGCTGTTCGGGCGCGGCGGCGATTTCCTCGTCCGTGTAGGGCACGCCCAGCGTACGCAGGACCTTCATGCGCGCCTGGACGTCGGCGCCCTCGACCGTGTTCTTCTGCAGCCAGGGGTAGGCCGGCATGTTGGATTCCTTGACCACGTTGCGCGGATTGCGCAGGTGGATGCGGTGCCATTCGTCGGAATAGCGCTGGCCGACGCGGGCCAGGTCCGGACCCGTGCGCTTGGAGCCCCACAGGAAGGGATGGTCGTAGACGGATTCCGCGGCGATCGAATAGGGGCCGTAGCGCTGGACCTCGGACTGCAGCTTGCGGACCTGCTGGGAATGGCAGCCCACGCAGCCTTCGCGGATGTAGACGTCGCGGCCCACCAGGCGCAGGGCCTCGTAGGGCTTGACGCCCTCGACCGCCGTGGTGGTGGAATGCTGGAAGAACAGCGGGATGATCTGCACCAGGCCGGAGAACGACACCACCAGGATGCTGAAGACGATCAGCAGGCCGACGTTGCGCTCCAGCATTTCATGGGAGAAGCGTTTCTTGGTACCAGACATGGTCAACTCCTTAGGCCGACGCCGGCACGGCGGATTGGGGGGCGGCATGGGCGTCCGGGCTTTCCAGGGGCACCGCCGGATTGACCCGGGGCTGGCCGCGCACCGTCAGCCAGGTGTTCCAGGCCATCAGGCCCATGCCCGTCAGGAAGAACAGGCCGCCGATCATGCGGATGGCGTAGAACGGATAGGTGGACTTCACGACCTCGACGAAGCTGTAGGTCAGCATGCCGTCCTCGCCCGTGGCGCGCCACATCAGGCCCTGCATCACGCCCGCGATCCACATCGAGGCGATGTACAGCACCACGCCCAGCGTCGCCAGCCAGAAGTGCAGGTTGATGTAATCCGGGCGGGCCATGCTTTCGCGGCCGTACAGGCGCGGGATCAGGTAGTACAGCGAGCCGAAGGTGATCATCGCCACCCAGCCCAGGGCGCCGGCGTGCACGTGGCCGATCGTCCAGTCGGTGTAGTGCGACAGCGCGTTGACCGTGCGGATGGACATCATGGAGCCTTCGAAGGTCGCCATGCCGTAGAAGGACAGCGCCACCACCAGGAACTTCAGGATGGGATCGGTGCGCAGCTTGTGCCAGGCGCCCGAGACGGTCATGATGCCGTTGATCATCCCGCCCCAGGACGGCGCCAGCAGGATCAGCGAGAACGCCATGCCCAGCGACTGGGTCCAGTCGGGCAGCGAGGTATACAGCAGGTGGTGCGGACCGGCCCACATGTAGGTGAAGGCCAGCGCCCAGAAGTGCACGATCGACAGGCGATAGGAATAGATCGGGCGGCCGGCCTGCTTGGGCACGAAGTAGTACATCATGCCCAGGAAGCTGGTGGTCAGGAAGAAGCCCACGGCGTTGTGGCCGTACCACCATTGCACCATGGCGTCCTGCACCCCGCCATAGGCGGAATAGGACTTCCACATCGACACCGGCAGTTCCAGGTTGTTGAAGATGTGCAGGATGGCGATCGTCAGGATGTAGGACCCGAAGAACCAGTTCGCCACGTAGATGTGCCTGACGCGGCGTTTCGCGATGGTGCCGAAGAACACGATGGCGTAGGCCACCCAGACCAGCGTGATCAGGATGTCGATGGGCCATTCGAGCTCGGCGTATTCCTTGGTCGAGGTGAAGCCCATGGGCAGGGTGATCACCGCGCCGACCAGCACGGCCTGCCAGCCCCAGAAGGTGAAGGCGGCCAGCTTGTCGGAGAACAGGCGGACCTGACAGGTGCGCTGCACGACGTAGTAGGACGTGGCGAACAGGGCACTGCCGCCGAAGGCGAAGATCACCCCGTTGGTGTGCAGCGGCCGCAGCCGCCCGTAGCTGAGCCACGGGATGTTGAAGTTCAGTTCCGGCCAGATCAGCTGCGACGCGATCAGCACGCCGACCGCCATCCCCACCACGCCCCAGAAGATCGTGGCGATGGTGAACTGTCTGACGACGCCGTAATTGAAGGTTTCGGCCGGTGTTCCGGCGCTGCCGGTCGTGCCCATAAGCGTTCCCCTCAGAACAAGGTTAAGACGTGAATTTTTGAAAAGCTGAATAATCCCTTACCCATCCCGAAACATCCTTGATCCAGGTCAAGATGCCCCGGGATGAGCCCGATCGTCATCGTCCAGGATGGCGGAGGCCGCATCCCGGGTATCGTCGAACTGGCCGGCGAAGATCGCCCACCAGAACGCCACGCCGATCCCCAGGACGAACAGCAGGGAAATCGGCAAAAGCAGAAACAGCGCGTCCATGGCCGGCCTCAGGCAAGCTGGGCGGCCGTCCGCCGCCCGGCCGCCCCGCCGTCCGCCGGACGCGTCAGGCGCCAGGCGTTGGCCGCGACGGCCAGGGACGACAGCAGCATGGTGATGGCCGCCACCCAGGGCTGCACCCAGCCGCAGGCCGCCAGGGGAGCCATCAGCAGGTGCCAGGCCAGGGAGCCGTGGAGATTCTGGCGCGCGACGCGCCGCATGGCGCGATCCAGCGACTCGGGATCGCGCGCCCCGTCCGCGCCCGCGCGCAGCCGCGCCGCGTGGCGGGCCGCCAGGGCGGCCGGCACCGACATGGACAGGGCACAGGGACAGCTCATGACCAGCAGGGCGACCGTCACGGCGACCGCATGGTCCGGCCGGACGTGCCACCAGTACAGGCCGACCAGGACGGCCAGCAGGATCTGGATGCAGACGAACCAGAAGGCCAGGCGATCGGCGGAACGCAGCAATTCGGCGTCCCGGCCTTCGTGGGGCTGGCCGCTGACGGCCTGCCGGGCACAGGTTTCCAGGAAGCGGGCCGTCAGCAGGAAGGCCACGAACATGGACACCGAATCGAAATAGACTTCGCCGGCGTCGCGCCAGGTGGCGACGACGCTGGGCACGAAAGCGGCCAGGATGCCCAGCGCCACCGGCACGTCCATGCCGACGCGCCGGCGCGACAAGGCGCGACAGGCGCCGCGCCAGACGGGCCAGGCACAGTACAGGATCAGCGGGACGCACAGGATCAGGCTGAGCCAGTTCATCAGCACGATGGCCTGCTCCAGGGACTGCTGGGCATCGGGCGCACGCGCGCCATGGCGCAGGTAACCCGGAAAGGCCAGCATCATGACCTGCATCATCACCAGCCAGGCCAACCCGGTGCGGGCGAGCATGTGCCGCCGGGCGCGGCGCATGGCATCGGTCATGTTCGGCGGAGGCGTGAAGAGGGAGGGTGCGCGCATAGTGAGGACTATAGCCATGCGCCAGCCCGTCAACCTTGATGCAGATCAAAACTAGTGCCTGGCCAGGATCAGCCCCCTGGTCTGGTGTTGTCGTGTGCACTGATATATAATTTGATTTGCAAATCAATTTATATGGAATCCCGTCATGCAAGACCCGACACCGGACGCGTCGTCCGGTCCCCGCGCGCGCTTCGGCATCCACTTCTCGCTGCTCGCCCGGCGCTGGCGCCACAGGCTCGATGCGCACCTCGCGCAGGCCGGGCTCACCGACGCGACCTGGGTGCCGCTGATCCATCTGGACGAGACGGGCGGCGGGATCAGCCAAAAAGACCTGGCGCGGCGGGTCGGCGTCGACGGCTCCAGCCTGGTCCGGGTACTCGACATCCTCGAGCGCCAGTGCCTGATCGGGCGGCGGCGCTGCGAGACCGACGGACGCGCCCGGCTGGTCAGCCTCACGCCCGAGGGCGAGCGCCGCGTGGCCCTCATACGCCGCGAACTCGGCAAGGGCGAACGGACGCTGCTGGCCGACCTGTCCGATCAGGAAATCACCGGCATGCTGGCCTGTTTCGACCGCATCGAACGGCGCATCGCGGCGCTCGAAGACGCGCCGCCGATGGCGGCGAACCGCGATCCGGAGGCGCGCTGACATGGCCGATGCTCCGACGACCGATCCGGCGCAGGCCGGCCTGCCCACACGCCGGCGCGACGCGGTGCGCCACCTGCTGCACACGCACCGCTTCCAGGAAAGCGTCCGGCTGGGCACGCCGCCCCCGGTGCGCAATTCGGCGCTCGCGGGCCTGCAGGCGGCGCTCGCCACCGCCCTCTGCGTGCCGCTGTTCCTGTTCTCGCCCTGGGCGCATCTGGTGGGCTTCGCCTCGCTGGGCGCGCTGGTGGCGCTGTTCGGGCGCTTCGCGCCGCGACGCAGCCGCACGGGCATCGTGCTGCAATGCGCGTTCTGGCAGACCTTCGCGGTCTTTGCCATGTCGGCGACCGCCTGGCTGGGCTGGCCGCCGGCGGCCCAGCTGATCCTGCTGGCCGTGTCCTGCGGCTTCTATCTGCTGGTCTGCTTCCGGCACCGGTTCGGCGCGCCCGGTCCGCTGATCTTCATCTTCGCGGTCGGCGCCGCGATGACGGACACCCTGGACCTGACGCAGGTCGTCGAACGCACGCTGGCCACCGCCCTCGCCGCCCTGGTCGCCTGGCTGATCTGCGTGGCCAGCGAGGCCCTGCGCCATCCGCCGACGCCGGAGCTCCCCTTCCCGAAAGACCCGGAACGGTCCCTGGGCGAACTGGGCTTCATGGCGGCGCGCGTCGCGGTCGCCGCGCTCGTGGTCGTCTTCGCCAGCCACGCCCTGGGCCTGGCCCATCCGGCCTGGGCGGCGATGGGCGCCGTCGCCGTCATGCAGGGCAGCCATCTCCACATCAGCATGCACCGCGCCCTGCAGCGCATGACCGGCACGATGGTGGGCGCGGCGTTCGCGTGGCTGCTGCTCGCCCAGCAGCCTTCGGCCTGGCCGATCCTGGCCGTGCTCGCGCTGCTGCAGATCCTCACCGAAATCGTCATCGGCCTGAACTACGGACTCGGGCAGGTGCTCGTCACGCCCATGGCGCTGCTGATGACGCACCTGGCCGCGCCCGCCGCGGCCGGCGCGTCCCTGGCGCCGGAGCGGGTGGCCGACACCCTGCTGGGCGCCCTGCTCGGCATCGCGATCGCCGTGGCGCTCTCGAGCCTGGAAGACCGGCGGCAGCTCGCGCATCACCACCAGGCGCGCCTGTCCGGCTGAAGGCCCGCGCAAGGCGCGGGCGATCGAGTAGGGTGAGGGATTGCCCCCTCAGCCCTCTCACACCACCGTACGTGCGGTTCCGCATACGGCGGTTCAGTGGATACGCTGGAGGCGGACCACGGTCTCATGGATCGAGACCAGTCCGAGCCGCTGGAACCAGGCGTTCG
>Ga0222419_101125_pt1 | contig 11453 bp, 8 predicted proteins | sample 1B20Ametagenome_FD_182474 | JGI IMG/M metagenome (GOLD analysis project Ga0222419, IMG submission 182474) | Enriched microbial communities from leaf-cutter ant dump, University of Wisconsin, Madison, United States - 1B20A (version 2) | ecosystem: Environmental > Terrestrial > Nest > Insects nest >... | reverse complement strand
TGTGCCCGGTGCTGGCGCCGAGTGCCCGGTCAGTTCGCCGGGGTGAGCACCAGGGTGTTCACGGTCGCGGCGTCGACGGCGTCCGCCGAGTACGCCCAGGGCCTCTGCACTCCGGACGCCCAGTCCTCGGTCTGATCGGTGTAGTGCTCGTCGAACGCGTGCCCCGATGCTCCCGTGAGGTGGATCCAGGTGGAGGCGTCGAAGTCGGAGAGATCGACGACCATGCGCATCGACGGCACCGTCGTCGTGGCGTAGGACGAGCCGAGCTCCCAGCCCGTGGCGTCCACCACCGAGCCGCCGCCGCCGACCGGATACGGACCGCGGTTGAAGAGCCACTCGATCGGCGCGATCCCGGACTCCCCGAAGGTCGAGCTGGTGAGGGTGATCGCGTGCAGGCGTCCCCAGTTCCAGGCGGAGATCGTCGTGCCCTGCAGGGTCGACAGCTCCGTGTAGGCGTCCTCGGCCGACAGGGCGAGCATCTCGTCCATCCCTGAGACGCCCAGCGACGGGTTCGTCCACAGCGGATCCGATGGATCGTCGAGCAGGGAGCCGACCACCGTGAACAGGCGTCCCTGCCCGCCGATCGGCAGCGGCTGCTCGCGCTCGGCGAAGAGGTTCTGCACGAGGTTCGACCACAGCACGTTGGCGTACGCGGCGGCGGCCGAGGAGGCCTCGTTCTGCGCGTCCCAGCTGCGCAGCAGCTCGACCGCCTGCGCCGGACCGGCTCCCGTCACCTCGATGCCGGTCATGGCCGTGGCAAGGCGCTTGCCGATCCACATCTCGTCGTCCATCTGGATGTCGCGCATGTCCTGCGCGGTGAGGGGAGCGGCCGCGGCGTGGCGCTCGATCAGGTGCGCGATGCGGGCGGCGCGGTAGCCGTAGTCCCAGTCCTTCGAGAGGAAGTAGTCGTAGTCGTCGGTCACGATCGCGTTGTTCGCGGTGACGATGTAGCCGGACGCGGGGTTGTACGAGACCGGCAGGTCCTCGAAGGGGATGAACCCGGTCCAGTCGTAGGCGCTGTCCCAGCCGGGCTGCGGCATCCATCCGTCCCCGGCGCCGCGGATCGGCAGCCGTCCCGGCGCCTGGTAGCCGATGTTCCCGTCGACGTCGGCGTAGACGAGGTTCTGCGCGGGGACGTCGAACAGCGAGGCGGCATAGCGGAAGTCCTCGAAGTCCTGCGCGGTCGACAGCGCGAAGATCGCCGTCGAGGCGGTGCCGGGGTCGAGCGCCGTCCACCGCAGGCTGACCGCGTACTCGACGTCGTCCTCCGCAGGGGACGCCGTCGCGCCGCCGGCCTCCAGCGACGCCTCCGGGTCGTCGGCCACCGCGGTGAAGTCGTCGACCAGCCCCGAGATGATGGGCCCGTGCAGGGTGGAGCGGATGCTCAGCGTGACGTCGTCGGCGCCCGCCACCTCGATCGTCTCGGTGCGCTCCTCGAGCGGCACGAGCGCGCCGTCGCGCCAGTACTGATCGCCCTGCACCTTCTCGATGTACAGGTCGGTGACGTCGGTCGTGAGGTTCGTGAAGCCCCACGCGATGTGCTGGTTGTGGCCGATCACGATGCCCGGCAGCCCGGAGAACGAGAAGCCGCCGACGTCGAAGGGGCAGCTGTCGGTGACCTTGGCGCACCGCAGCTGCACCTGGTACCAGACCGAGGGGAGGGCGGCGCCAAGGTGCGGGTCGTTCGACAGCAGGGGCAGGCCGCTCTCGGTCAGCGCGCCCGAGACGACCCAGGAGTTCGATCCGATGCCCTCTCCGACGTCGCCGAGGAGCAGGCCGGCCGCCTCGATGACATCGGATGCCGTCTGCCACTCGATCGTCGTGCTCGCCTCCTGCATGTCGGTGTCGGGCTTCGCGGTGAAGGCCGCCGCCTCGGCATCCGTCGTCACCGCCGGCACGGTGGAGATCTTCGGGACGATCACCGGGTTCCGGTCGAACGGATAGGAGGGGTAGAGCTGCTCGATCGTCGCCTGCACCTCGGTCGGATCGGATCCGGAGCCGGCCAGCTCGGCGGCGAGGAGGGCGCGCTCGGTCTCGTCCTCGACGTTGGTGCGCAGATCCCAGGCCATCGCCTTGAGCCAGGCCACCGAGTCCGCGGGGGTCCAGGGCTCGGGCGCGTAGTCCGGATTCTGTATGCCGAGGACGGCATACTCGAGGGAGATGTCGGCGCCGTCGTGCGAGGCGAGGTAGGCGTTCACCCCGTCGGCGTAGGACTCGTAGTAGCCGCGGGTGGTGTCGTCCATGGCCTCGACCTCGGCCTCGGCGACCTGACGCCAGCCCAGGGTGCGCAGGAAGGCGTCGGTGCCCACCTGCGATTCGCCGAACAGCTCGGCGACGCGGCCCGAGGTGACGTGGCGCCGGAAGTCCATCTCGAAGAAGCGGTCCTGCGCGTGCACGAAGCCCTCCGCGAAGAAGAGGTCGTGCGTGGACTCCGCGGTGATCGTGGGGATGCCGCTGTCGTCTCGCTGCACCGTGACCTCGCTCGTCACCCCGTCGAGCGCGAGCGTGCCCGAGGTCTGCGGGAAGGAGCGCTGCACCGTCCACGACAGGAACAGCACCGCGGCGACCGCGACGACGACGATCGCCGCCACGACCAGGAACGCGATGCGTCCGATCCGTACGGCCAGCGAGGGGCGCGAGAGGGCGGCAGGGGTCTGCGAATCGGTGGTCATCGTCGAGAACTCTTTCGGGTGAGTTCTGGGACTCGGTCCCATCGAGTCCCAGTCCGCGTCCCAGAACGCGTTCTCGCATCATAGCCGGGACCGCCCTGCGCGGAAGGGCGGTCCCGGCATCCGATCACCCGATCAGGCTCGGCTGCAGGTCGCGCAGGGTGCGCTTGTGCGTCATCCGCGTGACTCCGATCGCGGCCAGCAGCAGGGCCCCGACGAGCCACATGCCCAGGACCGCGAGGTCCCATCCGGCGCGGCCGAGATCGCCGCCGTACATCAGCTGACGCATCGCGTCGACGACGTATCCCAGCGGCAGCACATGGTGCAGGGCGGCGAGGGGTGCGGGCAGGGTCTGCCAGGGGAAGGTCCCTCCGGCCGTCACGAGCTGCAGCACCATCAGCACGAGTCCCAGGAACTGCCCGACCGACCCCAGCCACACGTTCAGGGCCAGGATGATCGCCGCGAACGTCGCCGAGGCGAAGATCAGCACGCCCAGCGTGCCCAGCGGATGGTTGAAGGTGAAGCCCAGCGCGATCGCCAGCACGCCCATGAGGCCGACCATCTGCACGCCGCCGAGCATCGCCGGAGTGAGCCAGCCGGCCAGCGTGATCCGGAACGGGGAGTGCAGCGCCGTCACCGCGCGGCGCGAGATCGGCTTGACGATGAGGAACAGGGCGTAGATGCCGATCCATGCCGACAGCGCCGCGAAGAACGGCGCGAGGCCCGCGCCGTAGTCCTCGGCCGAGGCGAGCTTGTCGCTCGACACCTTCACGGGGTCGGCGATCGTGTCGGCCTGCAGGGTGCGCAGCTCGGCGGTGGATGCCGGGATCGAGTCGACGCCCTCGGACAGGCCGTCGCGCAGGGTGCCGATGCCGTCGCGGAGCGTGGCGAGGCCGTCGCGCAGCTGCGCGGCCCCGTCCCTCGCCGAGGCCGCGCCGTCGGCGAGAGCGCCGGCGCCGGATGCCAGGGTCGATGCGCCGGATGCCACGGATGCTGCGCCGTCGGCGAGCTGGTCGACCTTGCCGACCGCCGCCTGGACCCTGGTGTTGCCCTCCTGCAGCTTCGTGCCGAGCGGGTCGAGCTTCGCCAGCACCTGGTCGATCTCCTCCTGCGTGAGGCCCTGATCTACGAGCAGCGTGGTGATGTCGGTGCGCACCTGCGGCAGCGCGTCGGCCGCCTGCTGCACCGCCGAGCCCGCACGGTCGGCGACGTCGGCGAGCGCGCGGTTGCCCTCGCTGACCTGCTGGGCGCCGGCGGCGAGAGTGCTCGCGCCGGCGGCGAGCTGGGCGCTGCCGTCGGCGAGCTGGGACGTGCCGTCGGCGAGGGTGCTGCTGCCGGATGCCGCGGTGGTGGCGCCGTCGGCGAGCTGCGAGGCGCCGTCGGTCGCCGTGATCAGGCTGTCGCGCACGTCGCTGAGTCCGGTGAGGAGGCGCTCGGCGGCCTCGCTGCCCACCATCTGCGCCACGGAGCTGCGGATCTTCTCCACCGCCTGGGTGCCCATCGAGGAGGCCAGGTAGTTGTTCGCGTCGTTCGTGTCGAGCTCGATGCGCGCCTGATGCGGGTCGTCGGAGGCGACCGAGGTCAGGGCCGCGGAGAAGTCCGCCGGAATCGTCACCATGAAGTCGACGGTGCCGTCGTGGAGCGCCTGCGCGCCCTCCTCCGCGGTCATCCGCTGCCAGTCGAAGGCGTTGCCCTCGATCAGGTTGTCGGCGACGTCCTCCCCGTAGTTGACCGTCTCCTGGGCGTCCGAGGTCGTCTCGTCCTGGGTCTCTGAGCCCGTCTCGTCCTGGGTCCCTGAGCCCGTCGAAGGGGCGGGCGCGCCCTCGTCGTTCACGACGAGGGCGACGGGCACCTCGGGGAACTTCGCGTACGGATCCTGGTTGGCCCACAGGTACAGGCCTCCGTAGAGGATCGGCACGCACACGAGGGCGATCAGGGCGAGCACGCCCATCCTGCTGGCGGTGAGCCGCCGCAGCTCGGCCGCGATCATGGCGGGAACCTTCATCGGTCGGCTCCGTTCTCTTCGTCGGCGTCCGCGGCATCCGCGACGTCTTCTCCCGTTTCCATCCCCGGGGCCGACACGCCAGATGTCGGACGTTCTCGGGCATCGGGTCCGACATCTGGCGTGTCGACCCCCGGAGTGATCGCGTCAGCCGGGTCGGCATCCGTGTCCGTGCCCGTGGCTGTGGCTGTCGCGCGTGCGTCGTGCGGGGCGGCGGCGCCCGGGGCAGTGTCGTGCGTGTCCGTGTCGGCCGGTACGTCGTCAGGCGCGGAGGGCGCAGTGACGTGTGGGTTGGCGTCGGGATTGGACTCGGGCTCGGCGCTGGTCTCGGCATCCGTGTCGGCGTCGGCGTCGGTGTCGGACTCCGCGCGCGCCTCGGTGTCCACGTCCGCATCCGCATCCGCATCCGCATCCGCATCCGCATCCGCATCCGCATCCGCATCCGCATCCGCATCCGCCGGAGCCTCGTCCTCGGCGAGGTCCAGCACCAGGGGTTCGATCGGGCCCGAGGCGTTCACGGCGCCGAGCTCCTGCATCCGCTCGAGGGCGACGGCGGCCGAGCCGCCGACGATCACGAGCATGGCGTAGCCGCGCTCGGCGAACTCGCGGGCGATACGCCACCAGCCGTCGGGACTTCCCCCGTGCCGATCCGGCGAGACGAGCACGATGCCCTCCGTGCCCTCGCGCAGGGTCGCGAGCTCGCACAGGATGCGCACGCGCGCGGAGGGGTCGATGTTCCCGATCTGCACCGAGGCGAGCTCCCCGAAGCCGAGCTCGTTCAGCCAGCGGCGCGCGTGCAGTGGTGTCGCCCGGCGTCCCGCGAACATGAGCTCCTCGCCGACCACGCCGGCGAGGGCGATGTCGGGATGCGGATCGCTCACGTCCGGGGCGTCGACGAGCGCGATCGTGCGCCGCAGCATCCGGCCGTCCGTCGCGCCGTCGATGGTCACCCGTCCGGTCGCCGGAGTCATCCGTCCGCTGGCGATCAGGCCGAGCACGGTGGGCCGCTGCTCGGTCTCGGCGATCGCGTAGCGCACGGCGCCGGTGTGGAACTCGAGGCTGGTGGTGGGCAGCGCGTGCCCTTTGCTCACCTCGTGCAGTGCGACTCTCATTCGGCGGCCTCCGTGATGATCTCGGGGTGTGCGGAGAGCAGTGCGTCGGCCTCGCGCCAGGAGAGGCCGGCGATGCTCAGGACCGCGCGCACGGCGACGTTCGCGGCCTCGGCGCTCGCGGCGTCCGTGCGCGAGATCACGGTGCGGGCCATCTCCTCGATCAGCCGGGCCAGCGTGGGGGCGGCGAGATCGGTGCGGAGGCTGCCGTCGTCCTGTCCGCGGCGGGCGAGGTTCGCGACGGTGCGGCGCAGCGGGGCGAGCGCCTCGGCGGTGTGCTCGACGTGGGCCTCGTCGAGGGCGAGGGCCGCGGCCACCTGCACGTGTGCGGCCTCGCGCCAGAGCAGGGCGGCGAGCCGGGCGAGGGCGAGACGGCAGTCGTCGTCGGTCACGGACTCGGCGATCGCGTTGAAGCGCTGGGCGCCGCTGGAGATGAGCTCGCGGATGAGCGCGTCGCGGTCGTCGAAGTGACCGTAGAGCGTGCGGCGGGAGAGCCCGGCGCTGCGGGCGATGACGTCGACGGAGGCATGCGGGTCGCTCGCGAGCGCGGAGCGGGCCGCGGACAGGATGCCGGCGCGGTTCTCGACGGCGTCGCGGCGGGGTGCACGAGTGGTCATGCACACCATCGTACTTATTGTGCACAAGCATGTGCAAGATAGTTCGGCGAGTTCACAGCATCCGCCGCCCGCCGAGCGCCCGCCGCCACCCGTCACCGCTCACCGAAACGGGGGCCGACACGCCAGATGTCGGACGGATCGAGGGAAACGATCCTCCGATGTGGCGTGTCGGCCCCCGGAGCGGTGGTGCCGGAACGGCTCAGTCGGTGCCGGCGTCGAAGGCCGCGCCCTCGGAGGCGGCGTCGACGGCGTCGGCCAGCTTCTCGTCGGTCTCGGCCAGCGAGCCCTCGACGGACTCGGTGATCTCGCCGGACTCGCCTGCGGTCACGCGGCCGACGAGCTCGCCGGTGGCGCCGCCCACGAGGCCGAGGTGCGCGTACTGCTCGAGGCGGGCACGCGAGTCGGCGATGTCGAGGTTGCGCATCGTGAGCTGTCCGATGCGGTCGACCGGGCCGAAGGCGGCGTCGCCGACGCGCTCCATCGAGAGCTTCTCGGGTGCGTAGGAGAGGTTGGGGGAGACCGTGTCGATGATCGTCCAGTCGTCGCCGCGGCGCAGCCGCACCGTGACCGAACCCGAGATGGTCGACCCGACCCAGCGCTGGATCGACTCGCGCAGCATGAGCGACTGCGGCTCGAGCCAGCGGCCCTCGTACATGAGGCGGCCGAGGCGGCGGCCCTGCTCGTGGTAGGTGGCGAGGGTGTCCTCGTTGAGGATGCCGTTGACCAGGCGCTCGTAGGTGATGAAGAGCAGCGCCATGGCCGGCGCCTCGTAGATGCCGCGCGACTTCGCCTCGATGATGCGGTTCTCGATCTGGTCGCTCATGCCGAGGCCGTGGCGTCCGCCGATGCGGTTGGCCTCGTGCACCAGCTCGACCGGGTCGCTGTACTCGACGCCGTTGATCGCGACGGGGCGGCCGGCCTCGAAGGTCACGGTGACGTCCTCGGTCTCGATCGCGACGGACGGGTCCCAGAACCTGACGCCCATGATCGGGTCGACCGTCTCGAGCGAGACGTCGAGGTGCTCGAGGGTCTTGGCCTCGTGCGTGGCCCCCCAGATGTTCGCGTCGGTAGAGTACGCCTTCTCGGCGGAGTCGCGGTACGGGAACCCGTGCGCGACGAGCCACTCGCTCATCTCCTGGCGGCCGCCGAGCTCGGTGACGAAGTCGGCGTCGAGCCACGGCTTGTAGATGCGCAGGCGCGGGTTGGCGAGCAGGCCGTAGCGGTAGAACCGCTCGATGTCGTTGCCCTTGTAGGTCGAGCCGTCGCCCCAGATGTCGACGCCGTCCTCCTTCATGGCGCGCACGAGCATGGTGCCGGTGACGGCACGGCCGAGGGGCGTGGTGTTGAAGTAGGTCTTGCCGCCGGAGCGGATGTGGAAGGCGCCGCAGGCGAGTGCGACGAAGCCCTCCTCGACGAGCGCGGTCTTCGCGTCGACGAGGCGGGCGACCTCGGCGCCGTACTCGAGCGCCCGGCCGGGGATCGACTCGATGTCGTCTTCGTCGGGCTGGCCCAGGTCTCCCGTGTAGGTGCAGGGCACCGCGCCCTTGTCGCGCATCCACGCGACGGCGACGGAGGTGTCGAGTCCTCCGGAGAAGGCGATGCCGACGCGCTCGCCGACGGGCAGTGACTGGAGAACCTTGGACATGCTTCCCAGTCTATCGGCGGCGTGTCGGCTGTTTCGGCGGGGCGGATGCCGGAGCGGATGCCGGCGATCGGATGCCGGAGGGCATGGACAGCATCCGGCCGGGAGAGCATCATCGAAGCATGAGCGATGACGATGTCGTGAGGCGACTGAGCGAAGAGGAATGCTGGCAGCGGCTCGAGGGGCAGGAGCTCGGCCGCCTGGTCACCCGTGTCGGCGACACGGTCGACATCTTCCCCGTCAACTTCGTGACGGACGGGCGCGCGATCGTCTTCCGCACCGCGGAGGGGAGCAAGCTGCTCGAGCCGACGGTCAACGACGAGGTGCTGTTCGAGGTCGACGACCACACCGACAGCGACGCGTGGAGCGTCATCGTCCGCGGCGGTGCGCACCGGCTGGACACCCTGGCCGAGCAGGAACGGGCCGAGTCGCTGGGCCTCGCGCCGTGGATCCCGACGCTGAAGTACAACTTCGTGCGGGTCGACCCGACGTCGGTGTCGGGCAGGGCCTTCCGGCGCACGCAGGAGCCCGAGCGCTACGGCGTCGCCGACTACTGAGCGGAGCGGTGCGCGGCCGCGCGGCATCCCGTCCGCTCCGGATCCCGGCTCTCGCCTCCCGGGGCGATAGCGTGAACCCGACCGTGTCGTCATGACCTGGAGCCGCGCCATGCCCCGTTTCGATCTCCCGCCCGCCGAACTGCGCGAGTACCGTCCGACCGTCGCCGAGCCCGCGGACTTCGACGCCTTCTGGCAGCGCACCCTCTCCGAGTCGCGCGCGCTCGCCGCGGAGCCGACCAGGGTGCGCGTCGAGGGTCCGCTCGCGCTCGTCGACGTCTACGACCTGGAGTTCAGCGGCTTCGGCGGAGATCGCGTGCGCGGCTGGTTCGTGGTGCCCGCCGGCGCCACCGGACCGCTGCCGACGGTGATCGAGTACAACGGCTACGGGGGCGGGCGCGGTCTTCCGCACGAGCGGCTCGGCTGGGCGGTCTCGGGCTACGCGTGGGCGTTCATGGACACCCGCGGGCAGGGCAGCGGCTGGGGGACCGGCGGGGCGACCGCCGATCCGCACGGCTCGGGTCCGGCGTCGTCGGGATTCATGACCCGCGGCATCCTCGACCCCGAGGAGTACTACTACCGACGCGTCTTCACGGACGCCGCCCTCTTCGTCGACGCCGTGCGCGGCCTGCCGGAGGTCGACGCCGCCAGGGTGGCCGTGACCGGCGGCAGCCAGGGCGGCGGGCTCGCGATCGCCGCGGCCGGCCTCAGCGAGGGGCTGGTCGGCGCGATGCCCGATGTGCCCTTCCTCTGTCACTTCGAGCGGGCCGTCGGCCTCACCGACTCCGATCCGTACCACGAGATCGTGCGCTACCTGTCGGTGCATCGGGATGCCGTAGAGCCGGTCTTCCGGACGCTGTCCTACTTCGACGGCGTGAACTTCGCCGCCAGGGCGTCCGCTCCGGCGCTCTACTCCGTCGCGCTGATGGACCAGGTCTGCCCGCCGTCGACCGTGTACGCGGCCGCGAACCGGCATCGCGGCGGCGCCGAGGTCGTCGCCTACCCGTTCAACGAGCACGAGGGCGGCCAGGGCGTGCACTGGCAGCGGCAGGCCGCCTGGCTCGCCGCCCGCCTCGCGGGCTGAGTCCCGCGCACCTCGAGCGGGCTGAGTTCCGTGCCTCGAGTGGGCTGTGCCGGCCCGCCGCGTCGCTGACGGGTGATGCCGTCGCTGCGGCGGAGTCCGGGTGGATGACGGACGTGCCCGCCTCCGTCTACCGCGTCGACCTCTTCCGCCGCGCCGACGGGCCCGATCTCGATGGCCGGCGTCTCCATGAGCACGCGTCGCGCTGCGCATCTCCTTCATCCATGCCGCCTTCGGTTGACAGACATCGGATGTCTATGGTTCACTCGAACCGTCAATTATAAAGGTGACTTTTAAAATCCCCGATGGAGTGGTGATGCCGACGCATTCACACGAAGACCGGCTCGAGGAGCTGCGCAGGTCCAACACAGCGCGCTGTGCCACGCACCTGCGCGATCACGGCCCGGCCTCGGTCTCGGAACTGGCGAGGGCCACCGGCCTGTCCCGCCCGACGGTGGAGGCCGCCCTCCTCGATCTCGGATCCCGCGGCCTCGTGACCACCGATGAGGCGAACGAGTCGCGTGGGGTCGGCCGGCCCGCACGAGTCTCCCGCTTCCACGGCGACGCCGGCTACGTCGCGGGAATCGACATCGGCATCTCCCGCATCCGGGTCGTCATCGCAGACCTCGCCGGCGAGGTCTGCGCCTTCAAGGACGACGAGGGCGGCGTGCACGCCGTCGGCGAGGCGCGCCTGGCCGCCATCTCCGACCTGCTCGACGTCGCCCTCCGGGAGGCCGGAGTCCCGAGGGAGCGCCTCCTCATCGCCCACGTCGGGATCACCGGTGTGGTGAGCCTCGACGGGCGCCTCCTGGTCTCCCACGCCTTCCCCGACCTGCAGGGGATCGACATCGCGGGCGGGCTGTCCGCGGCGCTCGGGTGCCCGATCGAGCTCGACAACGACGTGAACCTCGCGGCCGTCGGCGAGCAGCGCCTCGGCGCGGCCCGCCGCGCCGACGACACGCTGTTCTTCCTCATCGGCAAGCAGGTGTCGGCCGGCCTCGTGCTCGACGGACGGCTGCGGCGGGGACATCACAGCGCCGCCGGCGAGCTGGACGCCGCCAGCATCCGGATCCCGCTCGACGAGAACGGGCACATCATCTGGCGCTCGGCCCCCACCGGTCGCGAGGTGTTCGCCCTCGCCGCCGCGGGGGATGCCGCGGCGGACGCCGAGATCGGCGCCTTCATCGCAGGGCTCGCCGACACGATCCTCGTGCTGATCCAGACGATCGACCCTGAGCTGGTCGTCATCGGCGGTCCGGTGTCGCAGGCGGGCGACCGGTTCGTCGCCGCCCTCGCGAACGCCGTCGACAGGCTGTCCTCGCAGCCCGTGCTGCCGCGGATCGTGGCGTCACGACTGGGGAGCGCCTCGATCGCGTACGGTGCGCTGGCGCGCGCCTTCGACCGCAGCTCCGACCTCGTCTACGGGATCTCCGGGGTGCCGATGCCGGAGATCCGGCGAGCCGACGACCGAGAGCTGTCGGGCGAGCAGAAAGGAGCGGCGGATGCGGCGTGAGGGAGGACGGCTGCGGGTCGTCGTGGTCGGCTGCGGGGCACGATCGGGGATCGCGCGCCATGTCGCGGCATCCGGTCTCGGCGAGGTCGTCGCACTGGTCGACCCCTTCCCCGCTGCGATCGAGAGGTTCCGGGGGGCCCATGGCACGGATGCTCCGGCCTACGCGACGGTCGGCGAGCTGCTCGCCTCGGACGTCGACGCGGATGCCGCGCTCGTGCTCACCCCCGACGACACGCACGCCGAGGTGGCGATCGAACTGCTCGGCG
>Ga0222419_101124_pt1 | contig 11457 bp, 11 predicted proteins | sample 1B20Ametagenome_FD_182474 | JGI IMG/M metagenome (GOLD analysis project Ga0222419, IMG submission 182474) | Enriched microbial communities from leaf-cutter ant dump, University of Wisconsin, Madison, United States - 1B20A (version 2) | ecosystem: Environmental > Terrestrial > Nest > Insects nest... | reverse complement strand
TATCTGCACAACTTCGATAACGGCGTGGGCCTGCTGCCGGTGGGCGAGGTGGACGACGGCTGGGACGTGATCGTGCTGGCCTTCGCCGACGACATGGGCGAGGGCCGGGTGGCGTTCAACCCGGACCCGGCGCTGGATCGGGAACGGCTGATCGCCGACATCGCCGCCAAGCGTGCGCAGGGCAGGATCGTGGCGCTGTCCTTCGGCGGCGAACTGGGCACGGTGACGCTGCGCACCCGGCGCGACGAGGACAACTTCGTGGCGACCACCGCGCAGGCCATCGACAGCTTCGGCCTGGACGGCATCGACATCGACCTGGAGAAGATCGCCGGCGTCGAGCATGGCGCGCCGGTGGTCCCGCACCTGATCTCCGCGGTCAAGCGCCTGCACGCGATGTACCCGGACCTGTACGTGTCGATGGCGCCCGAGCACCCCTACGTGCAGGGCGGTCTGGTGTCGATGGACGGCATCTGGGGCGCCTACCTGCCGCTGATCGACGGCCTGCGCGACGAGCTGGACCTGCTGCACGTGCAGCTCTACAACAACGGCGGCCTGCCCACGCCGTACCGCGCGGAAAAGTACCCGGCCGGCAGCGTGGACATGATGGTGGGCTCGGCGACGATGCTGATCGAGGGCTTCGAGCTGGCCGGCGGCAACGGCCGTTTCGACGGCCTGCGCCCGGACCAGGTGGCGTTGGCCCTGCCATCGGGCCCGCGCGCGGCCGGCAGCGGCCATGCCGCGGCGGCCGACATCAACCGCGCCTTCGACTGCCTGACCCGGGCCAGCGGCTGCGACGAAGTGAAGCCGGCCCGGCCGTACCCGGATTTCCGCGGGGTGATGACCTGGTCGATCAACAGCGACGTCGCCGACGACCGCGCCTTCTCCGCGCCGGTGGGCGAACACCTGCGCGCGGCGCGCTGAGCGCGAGGGTTCCGCCCGCGCCGGCCAGCGGCCATGATGCCGGCTCGTTGAACGGATGGGTGGGAATGGCACGCAAGCATTGGGCGATGGCCGTGGCGGGGCTGACCGCGGCGGTATTGGCGGGCAGTTTCCTGTTGCGGCCGAAGGCGCCGTTGCCGCCCGTGCCGGCGGCAACGCCGCTGGGCTGGCGCGCGCAGGTCGAACTGCTGGGCGGCGATGGCGTCGCCGGCGATGCCGTCGGTCCCGGCCCGGCCAGCCGCTTCAGCGATCCCTGGGGCGTGGCGCTGGATGCCGGCGGCACGCTCTACGTCGCCGATGCCGGCGCCAACAACCGCATCCTGCGGCGTTGGCTGGATGGCGATTTCCGCCTGCTGGCTGGCGGCCGCGAAGGCTTCGCCGATGGCCTCGGCGGCGCGGCGGCGTTCAACACGCCGTCCGGCATCGCGCTGGACCGCCACGGCAACCTGTACGTGGCCGACACCGGCAACCACGCCATCCGCAAGGTCACCCCGCGCGGCGAGGTGACCACGCTGGCCGGCGGCGGCGTGCCCGGTTTCGCCGACGGCAACGGCCGCGATGCGCGCTTCAACGGGCCGATGGGCGTGGCCGTGGACGACGCCGGCCGCGTCTATGTCGCCGACACCTGGAACGACCGCATCCGCGCGATCGAGCCCGACGGCCGGGTGTGGACGCTGGCCGGCGGCGACCGCCCCGGCTGGGCGGACGGGCAGGGCGATCAGGCGCGCTTCGACACGCCCACCGACCTCGAGCTCGCCGCTGACGGCACGCTGTGGGTGGCGGACATGGGCAACGATGCGCTGCGCACGCTCACGCCGGCAGGCGCGGTGACGACGCGGATCGGCGGCCCCGGAAGCGAGCGCGCATTGCGCGGGCCGATGACGCTGGCCCTCACCCATGACGGTGTTGCCTACGTGGGCGAGCGCGGCACCGGCCGCGTGCTGCAGGTGTCGCCCGCCGGCCACGTGGTGGCGGTGGCTGGCGACACGCAGCGCTTCGCGCGCGCGGCGGGCATCGCGCTGGCGCCGGACGGCAGCCTGCTGCTGGCCGATGCCGATGCCTACCGCATCCACCACCTGCGGCCGTTGCCGCCCGGAGCGGAGGAAGGCGGGGCGGTGGTGGGCCCGTCGATCGACAACCCGTTGCCGCGCAACGAAGGCCGCTGGCCGCTGGCGCCGCAGCGCGGCTGGCATGAAGTGGTCGGCACGCTGGGCGAGGTGCGCGGCAATTTCAGCGGCGAGAGCCGGCATCACCTGCACAGTGGCTTCGACGTGCGCGGCGACGTCGGCCAGACCGTGCTCGCCATCGCCGCGGCCAAGGTCGGCAGCCCGGCGGCGACGTGGAACCTGGGTGGACAGGCCGAAGGCCTGTCGCTGGACATGCTGGATTACATCCACATGAAGGTCGGCCGCGATCCGGCCAACCGGCCGCTCGATCCGGCGCGCTTCCAGCTGGTGTACGACGAGGCCGGGCAGCTCGAACGCGTGCGCGTGCGTCGCGGCACCCGCTTCAACCCCGGCGATGCGCTGGGCAGCATCAACAACCAGGCCCACGTGCACCTGGCGGTGGGGCCATCGGGCTACGAACGCAACGCCGTGCGGCTGGGCTTCGCCAACTACGCCGACCATTTCGTCCCGCGCATCGACGACATCGCCCTGCTGGACGCCAGCGGCCAACGCCTGCGCGAACGCCGCGATGGCCGCCTCGTGGTGCCGCGCGACGGCGGTGGCCTGCAGCTGGTGGTCGAGGCGTGGGACCAGGTGGACGGCAACCTGCCGCGCCGCCGCCTCGGCCTGTATGCGCTGGGTTACCAGATCCTCGATGCCACCGGGCGCCCGCTGCCCGGCCACGAACAGCCGCGCATGAACATCGAATTCAACCGCATGCCCCCGCAACGCGAAGCGGTGAAGCTGGCCTACGCCGAAGACAGCGGCATCACCGTGCATGGCAGCCGCCGCACCCGCTTCCGCTACGTGCTGACCAACACGGTGCGCGACGGCCGGCTGGCCGCCGGGATGCTGGAGCCGTTGGAGCTGCCGGCGGGTGACTACGTCATCCGCATCACCGCGAAGGACTACAGCGGCAACGAGGCCGGGGACCGGCGGGAACTCGGGATCACGCTGTTCTGACCGGAGCGGCGGCCCCCGCGTTCATGCGCCCACGCGCACCCGCTCGGCCTGCAGGTCCTCCACCGCGCGCACCTCGATGCTGCCGTAGGCCGACCACGGGAACTGGCGGGCGATGCGGGTGGCTTCGCCGGCATCGGCCGCCTCGATCAGGTTGAAGCCGGCCAGGATCTCGCGGGTCTCGGCGAAGGGACCGTCGGTGATGCGCACCTGTCCGCCGCGGGTGCGCAGGGTGCGGGCGCTGGCCGGGGGCTGCAGCTTCTGCGATTGCAGCAGGACACCTTGCGCCTGCAGGGCGTCGGCATGCTGCAGGCAGTCGCGCATCAGCGCGTCGTACTCCGCCGGCGGCAGCGCCTGCAGCAGTTCCGGGTCGATGTTGATCAGCAGCATGAATTTCATGGCGGGTGCCGGCAGGTGGGAGCCGTCATGATGGCGCGGGCATCGCCCCGGTGGAACATGAACCGGTTCAGAAAACTCCCGGCCGGCATTGTCGATTCCGGCGGCGCTGGTTCGTCGTATCGGGTGTGAAGCGGGTCGTCCGGCCCGCAACCGAGGAAAACAGGGCGATGAAGGTGATGGTGATCGTCAAGGCATCGGCCGCCAGCGAGGCCGGGGTGATGCCCACGCAGGAAGAACTGGCGGCGATGGGCGCCTACAACGAGCGTCTGGTGGAAGCCGGGATCATGCTGGCCGGCGAGGGCCTGCACCCGAGCCGGCGCGGCGCGCGGGTGCGGTTCGATGGCGCGCGACGCCGCGTCATCGACGGCCCCTTCGCCGAGACCAGGGAACTCATCGCCGGCTTCTGGCTGTGGCAGGTGCGTTCGATGGACGAGGCGGTGGAGTGGCTGCAGCGCGCGCCGTTCAACCCCGACGGCACCGAAGCGGTGGAGGTGGAAATCCGGCCGATCTTCGAGGCCGACGATTTCGGCGAGGCCTTCACCCCCGAACTGCGCGCGCAGGAGCAACGTCTGCGCGAACGCATCGACGGCAATGACTGAGCCGAACTCCAACCCCGACGACAAGGAGCAGCACGATGAAACTGATTCCCTTCCTGGGCTTCGACGGCAACACCCACGGGGCGATGGCGTTCTACGCCCGCGCATTGGGCGGCACGGTGGTGTCGGAAATGAAATACGGCGACATGCCGCCCAGCCCCGACATGGACGCCGAGGGCTGCGGCGGGTTCATGCCGCAGCCGGAGCAGGTGGCGCATTGCCAGCTCGAGGCCGGCGGCGCGGTGCTGATGGCCGCCGACGACCCGCAACGCGACGGCCAAGGCGGCACCACCATCAACATCGAGGTGGACGGCATCGAGGAGGCCGAGCGCGTGTTCGCCGCGCTGGCCGCGGGCGGGCAGGTGCAGATGCCGTTGGCCGAGACGTTCTGGGCACAGCGCTGGGGCATGCTGATGGACCGCTACGGCAAGCCGTGGATGGTCAACTGCATGAAGCCGACGGACAACGGGGGACAGCCATGACCGCACCGAAGATGATCTTCGTCAACCTGCCGGTGCGCGATCTGGATGCCACCAAGGCCTTCTTCGCCGCGCTCGGCTACGGCTTCAACCCGCAGTTCACCGACCACAACGCCGCCTGCATGGTGGTCAGCGACAGCATCTTCGTGATGCTGCTGGTGGAGCCGTTTTTCGAGGGGTTCACCAACAAGCCGCTGTGCGACGCACGCAGCCGGACTGAGGTGATCACCTGCCTGTCGGCGGACAGCCGCGCCGAGGTGGACCGGCTGGTCGATGCCGCACTGGCCGCCGGCGCCAGCGAGCCGATGCCGGCGCGCGACCTCGGCTTCATGTACCAGCGCGGCTTCCAGGACCTGGATGGCCACCTTTGGGAAATCGCCCACATGGATGGCGAACCGGGCTGAGTCATCACGCAACCACGGGAGAAATGCAATGGCCTACATCGACGGTTACGTATTGCCGGTGCCGCGGGAGAACCTGCCCGCCTACCGGCGCATGGCCCGCATCGGCGGCAAGGTGTGGAAGGAACATGGCGCGCTGGCCTACGTTGAAGCCATCGGCGATGACGTCAAGCCGGGCAAGCACACCTCGTTCCCGCAGGCGGTGAAGCTGAAGGAGGGCGAGGTGGTGGTGTTCGCCTATGTGCTGTTCCATTCGCGCGCGCACCGCGACCGCGTCAATGCCAAGGTGATGGCCGATGCGCGATTGCAGGGCTGGAACATGGGGAACATGCCGTTCGATGGCAAGCGGATGTTCTGGGGCGGCTTCAAGCCCATCGTCAACCTTTGATCGCCTTGGCTTGCGCGGTTGTCGCGGCGATGCTGTGATCGCTGCCGATGCAGGATCAGGCACTCCAGCGCAGGCTCGACACGGTGTGGCGGATGGAATCGCCGCGCCTGGTCGCGCGCCTGATGCGGATGCTGGGCGACCTGGACAGCGCCGAGGAACTGGCGCAGGACGCGCTGGTCGCCGCGCTGGAGCATTGGCCGCTGCATGGCATCCCCGACAACCCCGCCGCGTGGCTGATGACCACCGCCCAGCGCCGCGCGATCGACCTGCTGCGCCAGCGTCGCCTGCACGCCGGCAAGCACGAGGCATTGGCGCAGGAGCCGGAATGGCAGGGGAGCGTCGTGCGCGACCACGAGCGCGAAGTGGAAGACGACATCGGCGACGACCTGCTGCGGCTGTTGTTCGTCGCCTGCCACCCGGCGCTGCCGGCCGACGCGCGGGTGGCGCTGACCCTGCGCCTGCTGTGCGGCCTGAGCACCGCCGAGATCGCGCGTGCGTTCCTGTTGCCCGAGCCGACCATCGCCCAGCGCATCGTCCGCGCCAAGCGCACCCTTGCCGAGCGCCGGGTGCCGTTCGAGGTGCCGCGGCGCAAGGCGTTGCCACAGCGCCTGCGCTCGGTGCTGGAAGTGATCTACCTGGTCTTCAACGAAGGTTACGCCGCCAGCCACGGTGAGGACTGGATGCGCCCGGCGCTGTGCGAGGAGGCGTTGCGGCTGGGGCGGGTGCTGGCCGGGCTGATGCCGGCCTCGGCACCGGTGCTGGGGCTGCTGGCGCTGATGGAATTGCAGGCCTCGCGGCTGGCCGCGCGCACCGACGCACAGGGCGCGGCGGTGCTGCTGATGGCGCAGGACCGCGGCCGTTGGGACTGGCTGCAGATCGGCCGCGGGCAAGCCGCGCTGGAAAAGGCATTGGCCCTCGGTGGCGAGGACGATGCCTACGTGCTGCAGGCGGCCATCGCCGAATGCCACGCGCGGGCGCGTCATGCCGAGCAGACCGACTGGCCGCGCATCGCGCAGTTGTACGCACGGCTGGCATCGGTCGCGCCCTCGCCGGTGGTCGAACTGAATCGCGTGGTGGCGGTGGCCCGGGCGCAGGGGCCGCAAGTGGCATGGCCGCTGTTGCAGGCCCTGCATGACGACGGCCGCCTGCACGGCTACGCCCCCTTGGAGGCGGTGCGCGGCGACCTGCTCGCGCAACTCGGCCGCGATGCCGAGGCGCGCGCTGCATTCGAGCGTGCCGCCGCGCTGAGCGGCAATGCCCGCGAACGCGAGGCCCTGCTGGCGCGCGCCGCGGGGATGTGATCGGGCGCTGCCTGCGACACCGCCCCTGTGGCTACACTCCAGCGGTTGCCCGACCTTTGGAGAGGAATGTGAAACGAGTAGCGATCAGCCTGCTGGCGATGTCGATGTCCACGGCCTTGCTGGCCGCGCCGCCGAAGTTCGATGGCGCGCGGATTTCCGCCGACGTGAAGGAACTGGCCTCCGACGCCTACGAGGGCCGTTCGCCGGCCACCGCCGGCGAGGAGAAGACCATCGCCTACCTGAGCCGGCAGTTCGCCGAGGCTGGCCTGCAGCCCGGCGGTGACCTGCAGGACGGCAAGCGCCTGTGGACGCAGGCGGTACCGCTGCTCAAGGGCGATATCGTTGGCAAGCCGCAGTTGTTGCTGTCGCGCGCCGGCCAGGCGCAACAGCTCACGCAGGGACAGGAGATCGCCGTGCGTGCGGCGATGAACGGCGCCAGCGCGGTGGCGATCGAGGACGCGCCGCTGGTGTTCGTCGGCTACGGGGTCAAGGCGCCGGAGCGCGACTGGGACGACTTCAAGGGCGTGGACCTGAAGGGCAAGATCGCGGTGGTGCTGGTCAACGACCCGGACTTCGAGACCGGCGAAGGCGACTTCGACGGCAAGGGCATGACCTATTACGGCCGCTGGACCTACAAGTACGAGGAGGGCGCGCGGCAGGGCGCGGCCGGCGTACTGATCGTGCACGAGACCGCGCCGGCCTCCTACGGCTGGGCGACGGTGGCCGGTTCCAACACCAATACCATGTTCGACGTGGTACGCGACGACCCGGCCGCGGCGCACCCGCCGCTGGAAGGCTGGATCCAGCGCGACCTGGCGGTGGACCTGTTCAAGCGCGCCGGACTGGATTTCGAGACGCTGAAGAAGCAGGCGCAGTCGCGCGATTTCCGCCCGGTGGAGCTGGCGGGCGAAACCTTCTCGGCCGACTATGCGGTCAGGACCGAGGTCATCACCTCGCAGAATGTGATTGCGCGGCTGGAAGGCAGCAGCCACCCGGACGAAACCATCATCTACTCCGCGCACTGGGACCACATCGGCGTCGGCGAGCCGGACGCGCGTGGTGACCGCATCTTCAATGGTGCGCTGGACAACGCCAGCGGCACCGCCTCGCTGCTGGAACTGGCGCGCGGCTTCGCCAAGGCGCCGCGGCCGCAGCGCTCGGTGCTGTTCCTGGCGGTCACCGCCGAGGAAAAAGGCCTGCTCGGCTCGGAGTACTACGCCAGCCACCCGCTGTACCCGCTGGGTACGACCGTGGCGGTCATCAACATGGACGGCATGGCGCCGTTCGGGCCGTCGCGCGATTTCGGCACCTACGGCGCGGCCCGCTTCGAGTTGCTGGACCAGTTGAAGCACGTGGCCAGGGGCTGGGACATCCGCTACACGCCCGATCCCAAGCCGGAAGCCGGCCTGTTCTTCCGCTCCGACCATTTCTCCTTCGCCAAGCGCGGCGTGCCGGCGCTGTCGTACTCGGCCGGGGAAGACTGGATCGAGGGCGGCGTGGAAGCCGGCAGGAAGGCCTCGGACGACTACACCGCCAAGCGCTACCACCAGCAGGGCGACGAATGGCAGCCAGACTGGAGCTTCGCCGGTGCCGCGCGCGATCTGGAAGTGGTCTACACGCTGGGCGAGCAGTTGGCGAACTCGCGGGCGTGGCCGAACTGGAGCGCCGACGAACCGTTCCGCGCCACGCGCGACGCCAGCGCCGACGAGCGCAAGTAAAGGCATCAAGCCCCTCCGCCATCGGGCGGAGGGGCAGGGCCTGCCTGCGGTCCGCACCCGTGCGGCATGCCTTCATCCCCCGATTTCCCGCCTTCGTCGCATGCCGCTTGTATGCGCCGGCGCAGCGCCTATGCTCGGCGCCACTGTCCAGCCGGGAACGCCATCATGATCGCCAGCCTGTGGTTCTGCCTCCGCATCCTCGTGGCCTGGGTGCTGGCGCTGGTCGTGCTCGGCGTCCTCTGGTCGAACCTGTTCGGCGGCCCGGGCGCGGTGTTCGTACTGCTGGTGGTCGGCCTGCTGGTGCTGGCGGCGATCAATACCGCCAGCCACCTGCGCCGGGTCAAGCTGGTGGCCGGGCGCCTGGACCACGACAGCCTGTCCAGCCGCCAGCAGCGCCGGATCGAGCTGCCGCTCGATGCGGCGCAGGCCTTCGCGCTGGTCGAGTCGGTGGTGGCCGGCCTGCCGCGGGTGATGGACATCGAAAGCTCGCCCGGCAGCCTGCAGGTGCGGGCCAGGATCGCGCGCGCCGATTCCTACAACACGCGCCCGCCGTCGCGCTGGAACCCGCTGGCGTGGCTGGCGGTCAAGCACGACCGGGTGTCGGCGACGGTGACGCCGGGCCAGGGCACCAGCAGCGTGGCCCTGCTGTTCGAGCCCGACGCCGGCGCCTGGGTGGACCTGCTGCTGGCCGACGAGGGCAGCAACCGCGAGAACGCCGACGCCATGAGCCGGGCGCTGGGCCAGCGCGTGGCCGAGCAGCGCCGCGACGAACGCGAATCGGCCGCGCGCACCGAGGCCGAGAAGGAGCTGAGCGTGGCACGCCTGAACCTGCTGCATGCGCAGGTCGAGCCGCACTTCCTCTACAACACGCTGGCCAACGCGCAGGTGCTCACCCGCACCGACCCCGAGCGCGCCGAGCGCATGCTCGGCCACCTGATCCAGTACCTGCGCAGCTCGCTGCCGGGCATCGACCAGTCGCTGTCGACGCTGGGGCAGGAGCTGGAGCGGGTGCAGGCCTACCTGGAGATCCTGCGCATCCGCATGGGCGAGCGGCTGGCGGTGCAGGTGGACGTGCCCGAGGCGCTGCGCGACGTCGCGCTGCCGTCGATGGCGCTGCAGACACTGGTCGAGAACGCGATCAAGCACGGGCTGGAGCCCAAGTCCGGTGGCGGCACGATCTGGCTGCTGGCGCGCGAGGCGGACGGGCAGGTCCACATCACCGTGGCCGACGACGGCCGTGGCTTCGGCGGCAGCAGCAGCGGCACCGGCATCGGCCTGAAGAACCTGCGCGAACGCCTGCGCCTGACCTGCGGGCCGGAGGCGGCCTTCGCCCTGGTCTCCAACTTCCCCAGCGGCGCGGCCGCGACCCTGACCCTGCCGCACAAGGGCGTGCTGCCGCCGGAGTTGCCCCATGCATCTTGATGCCCTGATCGCCGAGGACGAGCCGCTGCTGCGCCAGGCGCTGGCCGCGCAGCTGCAGCGGCTGTGGCCGGAGCTGCGCATCGTCGCCGAATGCGAGGACGGCGCCGCCGCGCTGGAGGCGCTGGAAACCCTGAAGCCGGACCTGGCTTTCCTCGACATCCGCATGCCCGGCGTCACCGGCATCGACGTGGCCCGCGCGCTGGAAACCCTGAGCCCGCGGACCCAGGTGGTGTTCATCACCGCCTACGACCAGTACGCGATCGATGCCTTCGAACGCGGCGCGGTGGACTACCTGCTCAAGCCGGTGGCCGACGAACGCCTGCTGGCCACGCGCCAGCGCCTGCTCGCGCGGTTGCAGGCCGGCACGCCGGACCGGCAGGTGCTGGACCGGCTGCTGGAACAGCTGGCGCGGCGCCCGGCGGAGCGGGCCGCCGCACCGCCGCTGGCGTGGATTACCGCCAGCAGCGGTCGCCAGACGCGGCTGGTGATGCTGGAGGACGTGCTGTATTTCCGCGCCGACAGCAAGTACACCGCCGTGGTCACCGCCAGCGAGGAACTGCTGCTGCGCAGCCCGTTGCGCGAGCTGGCCGATGTGCTGGACCCGCAGTGCTTCCGCCAGGTGCACCGCTCGACCATCGTCAATATGAAGGCGGTGGCGGCGGTGGAACGCGAAGACAGCGGGCGCGGCGTGCTGCGCCTGAAGGGCCGCAGCGAGACGCTGGTGGTCAGCCAGGCGTTCATGAGCCTGTTCCGCGGCATGTGAGTCCGCGATACACGAGGGAGGAGTGCCATGCATTACCTGACCGTCCTGCTCGGCAGCCTGTTGGCGATGCTGGGCTACCACGAGCCGCAGGGGCAGACGTCGATCATCCGCGTCAGCGGCGAGGCGGCCGTGCTCAGCCGCACCACGGTGTCCGCCGGCAAGGCCCGGTTCCAGTGCCTGCAGAGCGAGAGCGGCAACTGCTTCTACCGGCTCTACCGCGAAGATTGCCGCGACGAGGCCGCCGGCGAGCTGTGCCGGCGGCTGGCGCTGGACGACTTCAGCGTGGGCGTGGGCAGCGTGCGCGAAGTGCGGGGGCTGCCGGCCGGCTTCGGCCAGCAGGTGCGGGCCCGCGACGCGCAACGCTTGGACTGAGATTCTTCCTTCTCCCATCGGGAGAAGGTGCCCCGAAGGGGCGGATGAGGGGCGAGCGGATCAATGACGTCCGAACTGTCGAGACTCCATTGCCCCTCACCCCAACCCCTCTCCCGAAGGGAGAGGGCCTGATTCTTCATCAGAACGCAGGTTGCAGGCGCAGCCCGTCGTCGCCGATGTGGTTGAGCTTGCCGACCAGTTCCGAGTGCTGCCGCATGCGGCCGAGCTCGCGCATGATGCGGATGTCCTCGTGGCGCAGCTCGCGGCGGGCGGTCACCGCCTGCTTGTAGTCCAGCACCTCCGGGTAGTGCTGCGCCATCTCCAGCGCCTCGGCCACGGTCTCCACGCTGTCGGCGTCGGAGCTGATGCGCGCGCGGCTGTTGAAGGCCTTCATCCAGCGCTCGAAGCCGGCGGTGTGGTCGAACATGTTGGCCATGAACCAGATCACGAACAGGATCGACACCCACGAGCCGAGCACGATGACCACGCGGGTGAAGGTGATGTGGTAGTCGTCGCTCCACAGGTAGCTGGTGATCAGCCCCAGCACCAGCAG